>Ga0160435_1000095_pt1 | contig 52274 bp, 42 predicted proteins | sample HID1973K_E0MG_FD_108213 | JGI IMG/M metagenome (GOLD analysis project Ga0160435, IMG submission 108213) | Enriched mosquito-associated microbial communities from UW Madison campus, WI, USA - HID1973K_E0 MG | ecosystem: Host-associated > Arthropoda: Insects > Digestive system > Unclassified ...
GTGCGGCGTTCGGGGCCGGGCCCTTGCCCGGGGGACGCCAAGATCTGCATCCATGCGGGGCTCGTTTGGGCGACGTCCTGTCGCCCAACGCCCCCGGGCAAGGGCCCGGCCCCGAACGCCCGAGGGAAGATCGTATTTGTGTGGGGAGAGTGCCCTCATCCGTCGCTGTCGCGACACCTTCTCCGCCAGCGGGAGAAGGACGGCATGCATTTTGTAAGCTGCAATGAATCGCCAACAGCGCGTGCTGTCCTTCTCCCGCTTGCGGGAGAAGGTGGCCCGACAGGGCCGGATGAGGGTGCTTTTTTCTCTTCCCGACAAACCAGGCTGATCTATCGGGCGGTCGGGGGCAGAGCCCTTTCGGGACAATCGGCGACATGGATGTCGCCGATTAGCCTACATGGATGTATTCACGGCGTGTCCCGAAAGGGCTCTGCCCCCGGCCGCCGCGCGATAGCAAAAGACCCACCCCGCTCTCGCCAACCAGCCGGCAACCGCAGCGGCGCTAGCTTCGCTTGGCCGCCGCCGCAACCTCGATGAACACCGGGTTGGAATAGAACCAAAGGTCCTGCCACGGATCTTCGCCAGGCGTATCCGGCAGCGGCGTGGCTTCGGTCGTGCTGGTGCCGCGCACGCGGATGAAGCCATCTGCTGCCGGCGCCGGTAGATCCCAGACCAAGCGCAGCCAATCGCCCTCGCGCCGCAATTCGGCCACCTCGAACCGGCGCGATCGCATCACCGGTGCGCCGTTGCCGGCCTGGCCGATGATGACCTCTACATGATGCAGGGCAGGCCGCTGTCCGTTTGCATTCGCTGCGGCTGGCACGTGCATGCCGAGGCGGAGGCGCATCGGTGCGCCTGCTGCAACCACCAGGGCCTGGCCCATCGTCGCTGCGCGCGTGGCCTGGCCGGGCACCGACACGCTCAGCTCAAGCGCGTCGATCAGGTCGCCGGTGACCGCGAACAGGCGGCCATGGCGCAGGCCGTCGAGAATGTCACCGGCGTCGCGGCGTGCCCACACGTAGGTCTTGCTGTACTGGCCCGGATCGAAATCGTTGCCGCCATCGCGCTGGTTGATGTGCGAATCGGAGGTGGCGCTGATCCAGAAGCGTCGCCCTTGCGCCAGCATCGTGTCCCAGATTCCGCCGATCTGCGCGGTCATCTGGTCGAAGCCGCCCAGCGTGGGCGCGGCGGCGTTGCGATATAGCCCCCGATGCGGATCGGCGGCCTGGTGACCGGGCGCGCCTTCCATGCCCACCAGCACCTCCGGCGCTGCGTCGTTCCAGGCGCTCAGCTCGGCCGGCGTGACTTCGCCCCAACCGCCCAGCGCCGTGGCGGTGCGCGAGGGATGGTTGATGAACACCAGCGGCAACGGCGATAGCGTCCGCATGTAGGCCAGCGCGTCGAGCATCTGCCCCGGTTCGTCGCGCGCAACCTGCAGCGGCTCGCTGCGGCTGTAGTCGCGTTCGATCCTGTACAACTGCTCGCGCTCCTGCGGCCCCGGGGCGATGATCAGCGAGGCATGCTCCGCCGCCGGGACGTCGAATTCCATGCCGTAGTACTGAATCAAGCCCGGCACCGCGCGCCGCGCTTCCTGCAAGGCCGGCCAGGCCTGGTCACGGTTGACCTGCGAGTGGCTCGGTCCGCCGTGGTCGGTATGCACCATCCACGCCAGCCCGTTGGCCAATGCCTGCTGTGCGTTGCGGGTGCGCGTATACGGCGAGTCGCCGCCGCGCAGGGGCGTGGGCGGCGTGGTAGAGCGGTCCCAATCCACGCTCCATTCGCTATGGACGTGGTGGTCACCGGCCAGCCAGGCACGTTCCTCCGCGGGCTGCGCTTGCGTGGAGGAGGAGAATGCCAGCAGTGCCAACAGGAGCGGTTGCACGGGCGAGAATCTTGCGCGCATGGGGAGTCCTCGAAGAGGCGGAACGAAGGGGGGCGCCGGTGCGCTCGGGCCCCTCGCAAGCCGGCGCCGGCGACCGGGTCGGCCGCCGGCGGGGCGGGTCGCGCGCTTAGAAGTCGGCGCGAACGCCCAGGCTGATGCGGCGGCCGGACTTCTCGTACATGGTCGGGAACGCCGGGTCCATGGTGTAGCCGCTGGTGACCTCGTCGGTCAGGTTGATGCCCTTCAGGCTGACCTTGATGTTGTCGGTGATGCGGTAGCCGATGGAGACATCGAGCTGGCCGTAGGCATCGCGCCAGATCGGATACATGTTGTAGCCGATCGACTCGACATACTCGCTCTTGTGGTTGTACGACAGGCGAGCGTCGAAGCGCTCGTTTTCGTAGTACACCGTGGCGTTGTAGGTCTTGTCGGAAAGGCCCGGCATCGGCGTCTTGATGCCGAGGTCGGATTCGCCCGCCAACGAGCTGTCCAGCATCGTGTAGTTGGCGTTGATGCCGAAGCCTTCCAGCATCGGGTGCAGGGCACCCAGCGGGAGTTGCGCGATCAGCTCGACGCCGTCCACGTCATAACTGCCCTTGGCGTTGACCGGCTGGTACACGTCGAAGTCGTAGATGCCGTTGAGGCTGCCGTTGGCGTTGTACACCGCCACGTCCTGGACCACGCCGGTCAGCGCGCTGATCACCACGCCATCGATCTTCTTGTTGAAATAGGACGCCGCCAGCAGGCCGCCGTTGTCAAAGTACTTCTCCAGGCCGATCTCCCATTGCTTGGCATAAGTCGGCTTGAGGTCGGGATTGCCGTCGGTGAAGCGAAACGAGCTCCAGCTTGCGGTGCGCTTGTAGGCCACGTCGGTCAGCGAGGGACGCATCATCGTCCTGGCCGCGGCCGCGCGTGCGATCAGGCCTTCGCTCAGCTCGGCGGTCATGTTGAAGCTCGGCAACCAATCCTTGTAGCTACCGTCCTTGGAGACGGCATCATCGGTATAGCCGGTGCTGCCGTCGGCGTTCTGGATCGGATGGAAGCCGTAGGAGGTCACCGAGGTGTCCACATAACGGGTGCCGGCGTTGACGGTGAACGGCACCGCGCCAATATCGAAGCCGAGGTCGGCCATCACGTACAACGCGGTCACCGCTTCGTCTACGCGGTAGTACTGGCCATCGTCGTACGGGGTGTAGAAGCCGTCATAGCGGAAGGTGCGGCGGGCATAGTCGTTGGAGACCTGCTGCCAGTCCAGATCCTTGAAGCTGTAGCCGCCGCCCGGGACCAGGTCGGCGATGGACTGCAACGGGCTGTCGGCCATCGTGCGCTTGTTGACCCACGCTGCGCTGCCGGCGCTCGGCCCGGTGATCTTCAGCTCGCCATACTGGCGGCGCTTGGAGCGGTCGGTATAGCGGCCGCCGAACTGCAGGCTGCGCAGCGCCGGGAAGAAGGCCAGGTCGAAGCTGCGTGCGAGGTCGAGCTGGGCGGCATACTTGTCGTCCTTGATCCGTTCCAGCGTCGTCTCGTAGGCCTCGAACAAGTACTTTTCCGGCGCGTTGTACATATCGATGGTGGCCGGGTTGGCGCTCGGCAGGGTTTCGCCGCTGTTGCCGGTCCAGCGCGTGCGCGACGGCGCATAGGCGACGTGTTTCAGGTTGGCGAAGTCCAGGGTCTTTTCCGCGCCCGAGTAGCCGGCCATGGCGTCGATCGCCCAGACATCGCCTTTCCAGTCCATCGCCACGCTGTATTGGCTGTAGTCGGTCTTGTTGATGCGCTCCTTGCTGAGCATCTCGTGCTGGGTGGCGGTGTAGGAAACATCGCGCAGCACCACCATGCCGTAGTCGGCCAGGGTCGTATCGTCATACTCGTGGATCGCTTCGAGCGTGCTGCGGCTCGATGCCGAATAAGCCGCTGCGTCGTACTCGTCTTCGGTGGTGTCGTAGCCGCCCCACATCGCATCGAAGACCAGGCTGAAGGTGTTGCTGGGCTTGTATTGCAGCGAGGCGGTGGCGCCCCACTTGTCCTGCTCATTGAGGTAGACGCGGTCGCCGACCTTATCCTGGAACACGATCAGGTTGCTTTCATCGGTGTTGTTGCGGTTGTTGACGATGACCCCGGCGTCGCGCGCCAGCACCGCCTGCGCCTGGGTGCCACGCGTGCCCGAGGCGCCAAGGAAACGCGACATCGGCCGGAAGTTGATGCCGGAGGTGGAGTCGGTGCGATTGGTGCGCTTGGCGCGCGAGTAGGACACCAATGCGCCCCAGTCACCCCAAGTGTCGCTCGCCAGGAAGGCGAGCTTGGGGTCGATCTCTTCGGAGATCGAGTTGTAGGCGCCCTCGGCCGAGAACACCAGCTTGCGGTCGCTGTAGTCGAACGGGCGTGCGGTGGAGATGTCCACCGAACCGGCGATGCCGCCTTCTTCGTCGGCCGCCGTCGGTGACTTCTGCACCGTCACCTGCTGGATGATCTCCGAGGCGAACATGTCGAATTCGACATCGCGCCCGCCGCTGCCGGAAGCAGTAGCGAGATCGTTGATCGAGACATGGGTGTACTCGGCCGGCAACCCGCGCACGCTGACCTTGGTGCCCAGGCCCTTGTTGCGTTCGATGGTGACGCCGGGCATGCGCTGCAACGCTTCGGCCAGGTTCTGCTCGGGAAAGTCGGCGACGTCGGTGGCGACGATGGAATCGGAGAAGCCGATGTTCCAGCGCTTGAGGTCGACCGCCTGTTCCAGGCTACGGCTGTAGCTGCCGGTCACTTCGATGCGGTCGAGCTGGTGCAGGGGTGATTCGGCCGGCGATCCGATCGCCGCCGCGGCCGTGGTGCCGGACGGGGCCGCCGACGCCGCCAAGGCCGGGTCACCAACGCCAGGTTCTGCTTCGATCGTCACCGTCGTGGCATTGACGAAGCGATAGCGCAGGCCGGTGCCGGCGAGCAATTGGCGCAGCGCTTCCTCGGCACTGAGGCCGGCCGCAATCGGGCGCGTGCGCGGGTTGCCGGCGGCCTGTGCGTCGTAGATGAACTGCAGGCCGGTGCGCCGCGACAGCGCATTGAGCGCGCGGTCCAGCGGCTGGGCGGGAATCGCTTCGGTCGTCACGACCGGCGTCTGCGCAAGGGCCGGGAAAGTAGCGGCTTGCAAGGCGAGGGCAATCGAGAGGAACAGCGTGCTACGCATGGTCGAGTCCAGTGGGGGGGGCGGAGTGCGCAGGCGGTTGCCTGCACAGGCCTGGACTACGACGACCCAGTGCGAAGATCGGGCACCGTTTTTCGATGAATTTTTTTTGACAGCGCCTGCGCGGCCCGCGCTAGCGCACGCGATTGCCCTTCGCGCTCGCAACCGCCACCACCCGGATGCCGGCGCTGTCGAGCGTCGTTTGCAATCCTGGTTGCTGCTGCAGGAATGCGCGCAGGGAATCGACATCGTCGGCCGCCAGGTTCCCGGTCAGGCGCAAGGCGCCGGCGGCATCATCGGCGTGTATACGTACGGCATTGAGCCGGTTGAACTGATCGGCAACCTCGCGCAAGGGCTCGTCGCGGAACACGATGCGACCTTCCCACCAGCCTGTCATCGCCTCGGTGTCCTCGCTGGCCAGGCGGACTTCGTGGTCGTGATAGTCGATGCGCGCGCCCTGGCCGGCGCTCAGGTCGGCAAGCAGGCGGGCACCGTCGGCCTCGGCGCTGACTTGCACGCGACCTTCGACCACGCCGATCCGCGCCTGCTCGCGCAACAAGGACACATCGAAGGTAGTGCCAATGTCGCGCACGAGCAGGCCCGCGGCGTGTACCGAGAAGGGACGGCGCTCGTCGGCAACGACAAAGCTCGCCTGGCCGCGCTCCAGCGCGACACGTCGGCGCAACAGGCTGAAGCGCGTGGTCAGCGCGCTTTCGGCATTGAGGTGCACCACGCTGCCGTCGGCCAGGGTGAAGGTGCGCGGCGCGCCGTGTGCGGTCGCGTAGTGCGCGGTACGTGGCCATCCCAGCGCGACGCCGGTGCCCAGGGCGAGGAAGAGGGCGGCCGCGCTGGCAAGGCGCGGCAGCCAGCGCCGTGGCGCCGGAAGGGCCGCCGCGCGCGGGGCGGCATGACGCAAGGGCAGGGCGACCACGTTGTCGGTCCGGCGCGGCGTTGCCAGGTCATTGGCAGGCAAGTGCAGCGGCAGGTCGCGCAGGGCGGCCCCCAGTTCGGCGGCGAGCCGGCCCAGCGCGAGGTATTCGCGCAGGTGCTCGGGCGAACCCAGCAACCAGGCCATGAAGCGCGCCTGCTGCGCCGGACTGAGGTCGCCGGAGCGATGCAGCGCGTGCCATTCGGCGGCAGCCTGGGTTACTTCGGCATCCGGACGCTGTGGACGCGGGCTCATGCTTCGGCCTCTTCGGCCATGGCCTGGCGGCAATGCGCCAAGCCGCGCACCACATGCTTCTTGACCATGTGCGGGGAGACCCCCATGCGCTCGCCGATCTGCTTGTAACTCAGGCCGTCGCGGTACTGCATCACCAGCACGGCGCGCGTGCGCTCGGGCAACGTTGCCAACAACGCCTGCAGTCTCTGGCCGCGTTGTGTCCGCGCCGCTGCATCCTCGACCGAATCCTCTGCGGCCAGCTGCTGCGCCACCGCCTCGAACTCATCCATGGACAAAGGCGCGCGCTGCCGGCGAACCGCCTGCTCGCGCGCCAGGTTCAATGCCACGGTAAACAGGTAGGCCTCGGGATTGGTGATGGCCTCGCCTTGTGCATGATGCGCGCGCAGCAAGCGCAGATAGGTTTCCTGCACCAGATCCTCGGCCTCGTCGTGCGCGCCGCGCCGGCTGAAAAAGCCCCGCAGCACCGGCGCCTTCTCCGCGAACATGCGTGCCAGGCCGCGTCGTGCGTGCTCGCCCAAGATGTCGCCGCCCCCGCCGCCAAAGTGCGCGGAAGATAAGGGCTGCAGATGACGGGCGAGTGACTGGCGTGCAGGGTGTCGCCGGTGTCACGGCAGCACGGGTGGTTCCTGGACGATCGAAGGCGCGCTGGCCGCGGAACGTCCCGGCAGCCGCGGCCAATCCACCACGAAGGTATTGCGCACGCGCCGCGAGCGCAGGAAATACGGCACCCAGACCAGCGTCACAAGCAGGCTGCGGGCAAGATCGCGGATGAACTGTGGATCGACCGGCTGCTCTGCCATGGCCGGGATCAGCTGCCACATAGCGTAGTCGCCGAGGACCAAGGCCAGCCCGTACACGTACCAGGCAATGGCCGCCGCCGGTGCATAGCGCGAGCGCTTGAACACCAGCACGATCAGGCCCACGGTGAACACCAGCGTCGCCAGGTTGGCCAGCACTTCGACGCCGAAAAACGGCAGCCACAGCGGGTGGTAGGCCGGATGCTGCGGATCGGACAATTTGGCCAGGGTTCCATCCAGCAACAGCGGCACGTGCAGCCGCCACATGTCCCAGGGGATTCGCACCAGGCTTGCGAACATGCCGAAGATCACCAGGGCCAACCAGCCGCCCAGGCCGCTGGGTTCATTTGCGTTCGAACTCATCCTTGCAGTTCCTCGATGTAAGTGCTGCCTGCGAAAGCGCCCGGCCGAAGCCGGGCGCGATATCGATCCCTCGGCTACGTCGGATTACTCGATCGGCTGGTCGAGCATCAGCTCGCGCGCGAAGCGCACCGGCGGCGCGCCGTAGGACAACATCTGGTCGTGGTAGGCCTTGAGGTTGAACTTGTCGCCCAACTTGTCCTGCACCGCCTTGCGCGTATCCAGGTGCTCCTGCACGCCGACGAAGTAGGTGGGCAGCTGGGCAGAGGACAGCTGCGCGCGGACCCACTTGCCCGAGGCTTCGCTTTCCTGCTGGAAGGCGTCGTGGGTCATCAGGTGCATCGCCTGTTCGCGGCTCCAGCCATCCACGTGCACGCCCTGGTCCAGGATCGCGTTGGCGATCGAGCGCAGGTAGAACTTCAGCTGCACCAGGTGGAACAACGGGTCGTTATCGAGGTAGCCCTGCTCCTGCATCATCCGCTCGGTGTAGACCGCCCAGCCCTCGGCATACATGCCCGAACGCAGCACCGCACGCAGGGTGGAGGGGAACTTGGAGGAGTGCCAGCCTTCCAGGTAGTGGCCCGGAATGCCCTCGTGGATCGACAGCAGGTGGATCATCCGCGAGTTGTATTCGCGCAGGAACGATTCGGCCTGCTTGTCGTTCCAGTCATCGGGAATCGGCGAAATGGCGAAGAACGTTGCCAGGTTCTTGTCCAGCGGGCCGGGCGAGTCGCAGTAGGCCACGGCCACGCCGCGCTGGAACTCGGGCATCAGGATCACATCGACCGGGGCGTCCGGCAGGGTGACCAGGTCTTTTTCGCGGACGAAGTCAGTGGCCGACTTCAACGCGGCCTTGGCGTCGTCGACGACCTTGTCGCGCGCCGGGTGTTCGGCATAGGCCAATTCCAGCGCCGCCTCGATCGCCTGCTGCTGCTGTTCGTCGTTCGGCTGCTCGGGCAGGGCCGGCGCGCCGGGCTTGTCCTTCAACACTTCGCGGGCAATGCCGTACATATCGCCGCGCACGCGCTTGAGCTCAGCCTCGGCGCGCTGCTTGATGTCCTGCCGCGACAGCGAGGAGACCAGGGCGAACTTCAGTTTCTGGTCGTACTTCTCGGCGCCGACGCGGAAATCGCCCTTGGCGTTCGGCACCAGGGTCTTGTCGAGCCAGGTCTGCTGTTCGGCCACCGCCTTCTTCAGGCCGTCGATGGCGGCATTGGTGCGCGCGGCATCGGCCGGTGCCAGTTCGCCCAGGTGCGGGACGATGAAGGTCTCCACGATGGAGAGGATGCCCTGGTTCTGCTTGGCCACGGTCTGTGCGTGGATCAGCGGCACCCGTGCCGGGTCCAGGTTTTCGCGCGCCTGGGCGAAGATCTGCGGGATCTTCTCCATGCGCTCGGTGGCCGACTTGATGCGCTCGGGCAGCGGCGCGAATTCGCGCGCCATCAGGCCATAGATCGCGCTGCCGGCGAGGTTGTTGTAGACCTGCGGGTCCCAGGCCCAGCTCTGCAGCACTTCGGCGTTCCAGATATCCGATTGCAGCTGGTTGCGCAGGATCGCGGCGTCGACCTGGTTCTCGCGCGAGAGCTGCTTGACGTCGATCTTGTCCAGTTCGGCGAGCAGCGACTTGCTGGCGTCCAGGCCCTTCTGCCGGCCGGCGGCGGAGAGATCGTCGATCTGGCCGTCGAAGCGGTGGTCGCCGGTCTGGGTGGCACCGACCGGGGACAGTTGCATCCAGGTGTCCAGCGCCTGCTTGGACAGTTCGGCAAAGCGCGCGTCCTGCGCGGCGTCGGCCTGGGAGGCGGCCGGCTGGCCGGCGGCAGGGGCGGCGGGGTCGGCCGGTTTCTGGCAGCCGGCGAGGGCGGCCAGCAGGGCGGCGGTAAGCAGGGTCTTGCGCATCGGGGCTTCCGGATTGGACGAAAGTCCCGAGGATAGGCCGGGTGGGGGTGCCTGCGCACATGCCTTTGGATTACCTTGGCCCTTTCCATGCGGAGGGACCCCCATGCATTACCAGGGAAGCTGCCATTGCGGCCGCATCGCGTTCACCCTGACCACCGATGCGCCGATCACCGAGGCCATGGACTGCAACTGCTCGTTGTGCCGGCGGCGCGGCGGCTTGCTGTGGTTTGGCCCGCGCGAGGCGCTGGTGCTGGATGCGCCGGCCGAAGGCCTGCCTGCGCAAGGCGTGGCCGAGTACCGCTTCAACCACCACCACATTGCCCACCACTTCTGCCGCGATTGCGGCATCGCGCCCTACAGCGAGGCGGTGGACCCCCGCAGCGGCGCGCTGATGGCCGCGGTCAACCTGCGCTGCGTGCCCGGTTTGGACCTGGCTGCGTTGCAGATCAATACGTTCGACGGGGCGGCGCTGTGAGCGCCACACGCGCGGCGCTGGCCGCAGCGGTGCTGCTCGCGCTGACCGGGTGTGGCCGGCATGAGGCGGGCGAGGTTGCCGCGGATGCTTCGTCGCTGGACCGCATGCAGGTGGCGGCGGAGCGCTACGCAGCGCCCGCGCCGGCGAAGGCGCTGCAAGCACCCGAAGGGACGTTCCTGGCCTATGAGCACGACGTCAGCGTGCGCTTGCCGGGCGCCGATATCGCCAAGCATGTCGCCGCCGTGCGCGACGCCTGCCAACAGCAGCGCTTCGGCGACTGCGCGGTGCTGCACATCAGCGAGGAAGGCGATCCTTCGCCCGAGGGCGAGATCACCGTGCGCAGCGCGCCGGCAGCGGTCGAGCCGTTGATCAAGTTGGCCGGCGAAAGCGGGGAGATCGCCTCGCGCAGCAGCAGTGCCGAGGATCTCGCCCAGCAAGTCGCCGACACCGGGCGGACCCGGGCGCGGTTGGAGAACGAACATGCGCGGCTGCTGGAGTACCAGCGCCGCGGCGACCTGAAAATGGCGGACCTGCTCACGCTCTCGCAGCGCCTGGCGGAGATCGAAGGCGGCTTGCAGCAGGCCAGCCAGGAGGCGGCACAACAGAAGCGGCGAATCGATACGCAGCGGTTGACCATCAACTTCAGTGCCGTCGGCACCGAACAGCGGCGCAGCGAGCTGGGACAAGCACTATCGGAAACCGGCGAAATCTTCACTGGCAGCGTGGCCCTGGTGATCCGCTTTATCGCCGGGGTGTTGCCGCCGGCGATATTGCTGGCAGTGCTGGTGTGGCTGGCCAGGGTGTGGTGGCGGCGCAAGCGGCGCAAGCTTGCTTGACTCCTACAGTTGAGGTGTCGAGGTAACCCGCTAGCGAACGCTCAACCCTCGTCCTGCTCGAACTCGACGAACACGTCCAGTTCCAGCGCCAACTCCTGCACGGCATCGCGGACCTTCTGCGCGGTGGCGTCGTTGCCGGCTTCGACCTCGATCTCGTGCGTGCCCGGGCCTTCGTCATCGGATAGCCCGGCCGAGCTGGAATCGTCGTCGTCCAGGTGTGGCATCAGGTCGTCCACTTCCTCGACGTGTTCGATCCCGTCGATGCTCAGCAGCAAGTTGCTGATGGCGCGGGCATCGTCCTCGCTGCCGGTGATGCGCAGGCGCAGGGTGGGCATGGTTGGCTCTCCGTTACAGGGGGCTCCAGCCTAGGCAGGCGGGCGAAAAAAAGAAGTGAGGACGCCAGGCCGAACGCAGCCGGCGTTCATGGCATCCCCATCAGCTCTGCCGGCAACGGCGGCAGCGGCGTGCGCTCGTCCAATGCTTCGCGGCGCAGCCAGTCGATCATCAGTTCGGCGGCGGCGCTGGGCGCTTGATGTTCGGGGTGGACGATGTAGTAGGCATAGCGCGGGCGCAGCGCCGGTCCCGGCAGCCGCACCAGTTCGTAGCGCTGCAGGTAGGGTTGCGCGACCAGCTTGCGCGCCAGCACCGCGCCCATGCCGTAAACGGCCGCGCGCAATGCTTCGGTGCTGTCGCTGAAACTGTGCATCGGCGGCAGGCGCGCGCCGCGGACGCCGGCCGCGCGCAGCCAGTCGCGCCAGCTTTGCGGGGACATGTCCGAGAGCAGCGGCAGCCGCAGGATATCGGCCGGGCCTTGCAGGTCGGCCAGCTGCGGCAGCGCCGGCGAGGCCACCGGGAACAGCGCATCTTCCATCAGCGGCAGCGCAGTCAGCCCGGGCCAGCGCCCGGGCCCGTAGCGAATGCCCAGGTTGGGGCCGCCGTCCTCGAAGCGGGTCAGGGCACTGCCGGTGTGGATTTCCAGCCGCACATGCGGGTGCAGGGCGCAAAAGCGCGGCAGTCGGGGCAGCAGCCAGCAATAGGAGATCGAGTGCAGGGTGGTCAGTCGCAGCGGCACCGTTTCCGGCGGTGGGCGCAGGTCGCCGGCGACGGCGCCGATGTCGGCCAGTGCCGCGCTGGCCGCATCGGCGAGCTGACGGCCTTCGGCGGTCAGGGTGACGCCGCGCGCATGACGCTGGAACAGGGTGGCGCCGAGGATCGCTTCGAGCTTGCGCACGTGGTGGCTGACCGCGCTGGCGGTCAGGTGCAGTTCCTCGCCGGCCAGGGCGAAGTTCTGGTGGCGCGCGGCGACGGCGAAGACACCCAGCGCGGGCAGCAAGGTAGGGCGAAGGTTCAAGGGCGAGCCACGAATCAGATTTGTCGCTGTGCGTGATACTACGCGCTTGTCGGCCCTGCCGGTCGGGAGGAAGCTGACAACCCTTCGGTCCTTCCTGGCGCCATGGCTACTCCCTCCGCTCCCGTCCAGCGTCGCGTGGTGTTCGATTTCGAAATCGACTTCAGCAATGGGGGCGGGCTGCAGGGCCAGGACTTCCGGCTCGATATCGACGGCGAGGACATCGACGACGCGGCCCTGGCCGACTACATCGTGCGGGACCTGCGCCTGCTGATGGTCGGCAGCGTGCGGATCCTGCGCCGACGGATCATCGTCGAACCCCACAAGCGCAGCGCAAAGGACATGGCATGAACAACCTGGCACAAGCCGAGACCACGATCGCGCGCGGACGCGATTGGCGCACCCCGCTGGAATTGGGCGTGCTCGGCGCAATCTGGGGCTGCTCGTTCCTGTTCATGCGCATCGCCGCCGAACCGTTCGGGCCGCTGGCCCTGGTCGAGGTGCGGCTGATGTTGGGGGCGCTGGTGCTGTCGCCGTTCCTGTGGAAGTCGCGCGCGTTGTTCCCGCCCAAGCGTTGGCTGTGGCTGGCGCCGATCGGCCTGGTGAACTCGGCCATTCCCTTCCTGCTGTTCGCCTGGGGCGCCGAGCGCGCACCGGCGGCGATCGGCGCGATCTGCAATGCGATGACCGTGTTGTTCGCCGCGCTGGTCGCGTTCGTGTTCTTTGGCGAGAAGATCGGCGTGCGCCGGGCGCTCGCCCTGCTGATCGGCTTCGTCGGCGTGGTGGTGCTGGCCACCGGCAAGTCGGCCGGCCTGAGCATCGGCCCGGCGGTATTCGCCGGCGCCCTGGCTTCGCTGCTGTATGGCGTGGGCATCAACCTGGTCAAGCGCCACATGACCGGGTTGCCGCCGGCGGCCTCCGGCGCGGCCACCCTCGGGTGCGGGGCGATCCTGCTGCTGCCGCTGGCGGCCACGCACTGGCCGCAGGCGCCGGTGCCGGCCATTGCCTGGGCCAGCGCGATTGCCCTGGGCGTGTTCTGCACCGGGTTCGCCTTCCTGCTGTACTACCGGCTGATCTATCGGGTGGGGCCGGCGCTGGCCTCGACCGTGACCTACCTGATCCCGGTCTTCGGCGCGCTGTTTGCCTGGCTGTTCCTGCATGAGCCGATCACCCTGCGCATGCTCGCCGCCGGTGCGTTGATCCTGGGCAGCGTGGCTTTCAGCCAGAAGCGCTGAGTCGCCCCGCGGCATCCGGTCACAGGCGCGCCTACCCCGGGAGGCGCATGCTTGGCGTGACCGCTGTTGTCCTGCGGCCGCCCAGAACCCCCGGAGGTTCCCATGCATGCCCTCGTCTACCGCGGCCCCGGCCGCAAGGAATGGACGCAGGTGCCGGCGCCGACGCTGCTCGCGCCGACCGACGCCATCGTCCGCATCACCCACACCACGATTTGCGGCACCGACCTGCACATCCTCAAGGGCGATGTAGCGACGGTGGCGGCCGGACGCATCCTCGGCCACGAAGGCGTGGGGGTGGTCGAGCAGGTCGGCGCAGCGGTGGCCAACTTCAAGGCCGGCGACCGCGTATTGATTTCCTGCATCACCTCCTGCGGCCGCTGCCCGAACTGCAAGAAGCAGTTGTACGCGCACTGCAGCGACGGGGGATGGATCCTCGGCAATCGCATCGACGGCACCCAGGCCGAGCAGGTACGCATCCCGCATGCCGACAACAGCCTGTACCCGGCGCCGGACGGGGTCGACCCGGAGGCGTTGGTGATGCTCAGCGACATCCTGCCGACCGGCTTCGAGATTGGCGTGCTCAACGGCCAGGTGCAGCCGGGCGACGTGGTCGCGATCGTCGGCGCCGGCCCGATCGGCATGGCGGTGCTGCTGACCGCGCAATTTTATTCGCCGGCGCGCATCGTGATGATCGATACCGACCCGGCGCGATTGGAGACGGCGCGGCGCTTCGGTGCCACCGACCTCATCGATGCCGGCAACGGCGACGCGGCGCAGCAAGTCCTCGCGCTCACCGACGGGCGCGGCGTTGACGTGGCGGTGGAGGCGGTGGGTATCCCGGCCACCTTCGATACCTGCCAGTCGATACTGGCCCCCGGTGGGCGTCTGGCCAATGTGGGCGTGCACGGCACGGCGGTGGAACTGAAGTTGCAGGACTTGTGGATCCGCAACGTCACCATTCGCACCGGCCTGGTATGTACCTACAGCACGCCGATGCTGCTGGAGACGCTGAAGACGGGCAAGGTCGATCCGGCCCAGTTGGTCACCCATCGCTTCGCGCTGGATGAGGTGATGCAGGCGTACGAAGTGTTCGGCAATGCCGCGCAGGCCAAGGCGATGAAGGTGATCCTGCGCGCGTCGTAACCGCGCGCGGGATACCTGCTGAAGACCAACGCTTATTTCGGCGTGCGCACCGGCAACGCCACGTTGCACAGGTCGATGTGCCCGGCCGGGCGCTTGTAGAAGTCATCGACGCGGTTGCGTCGCGCTTCGGTGGCGTCGCGGAAGGTCTGGCTGTCGGTGCGCAGCAATTGCAGCGGGGTGCGCTCGGCTTGCGGCACTTCGCTGGCCAGGCGAATGGCCTTGATCGGCGTGCGCTGGGCCGGATCTTCATAGAAGCCCATCGGCTCGGGGCCGCGCGCGGTGGCGCTGAGCAATTCCATGCCCTTGACCACGCGGCCGACGACGGTGATGTTGTTGTCGAGCTGGCGTGGCGACTGCCCGATCACCACGTACAACTCCGCGCCAACGCTGCTGTCCGGTGCGTTGTTGCGGCCGGCACCGACGGCGCCATAGCAGTGGGCGATCCAGCTCTGACCGTTGGCGCCGTCGCGGCCGACCGGAAAGCCATCGACGAACCCGACCTCTTTCGCCCAACCGTCGCTATCGGGCAGGCGCGAGAAAGCCAGGCCCTTGGATGGGCGTGCAAACTCCGCCGGCAGATGCGTTTTGGCCTTGCCCATTGGCCTGGCCTTGGCCGGGTCGTCGGCATCGGCATCGCCGAACTGGACCACGAAGTTGTCCTGCGCGCGGTAGATCGAGGTGCCGTCCCAAAAGTGTTCTTGCGCGAAGGTGCGGATGTTGTCCACGTGCGCCGGCGCGAACTGCGGCGCCAGCTCGATGATGACGCGGCCGTTGGGCAGTTCCAGGTACAGCGTGTTGGCCGGGTCGAGCGTGCGCCAATCGCTGGCCGGGGACGCGTCGATGATTTGTTGCGCGCTGCGGTAAGGCGCGGCGGTGGCGAGGGCGGGCAGGGCAACGAGCAGGGCGCAGGCGAGCAGGCGGACAGTCGGATGCATGGACGAAGCCGGTAGGGAGTCGGCCGATTCTGGCCTGCCCATGGCGCCGAGCGCTACTGCTTTCAACGCCCCGGCTTGCGCTTGACGTACAGCTGCTTGCGCACCTTGGCCACCACTTCACCTTGCGCGTTGATCACATCGGTGTCGAACCAGCGCAGGGTCTTCTCGCCACCGGCGGTGGCCGCGCGCAGTTCGTCGAGCACGCCGTCGTCGATGCGGAACTCGGCAAACACCGTGCCGCGGCCGGGTTTGACGAAGTCGATGGCGCCGGCCTTGTCCCACACGTAATAGTCGCGGCCGATGTTCTGCATCACCAGCAGCATCCAGAACGGGTCGGTCATGGCGAACAGGCTGCCGCCGAAATGGGTGCCGACGTAGTTGCGGTTCCAGGGCCGCATGCGCAGCTCGACGCGCGCATAGCGATAGTCCTCCGACACCTCGGTGACGCGGATGCCGGGAAACAGGAACGGCGGCCACAGGTTGAGGCCGAGGCGGAACAGCGAGGCTTTCATGAGACGGCGACGGAGTAGGCCTGGGAGGTCGCAAGCCTACCATACGCGCTGGTACGGATGGCCCGGAAGGCCCGGGCCATCGCGAGGGTCAGAACATCAGCGCCGACATCTTGCGGCGGTAGCGCCCCACCAGGTCTTCGTCCTCGATGACCCGGAAGGCATCGATCAAGGTCTTCTTCGGCAGCCCGTCGCCGTAAGTGCGGTCGCGCTGCAGCAACTCGATGAAATGTTCCAACGCCGCTTCGTCTGCGCCGTCGAGCAGCAAGCGCACGCCGAGCAAATGACGCGCCCGCAGGTCGTTGGCATCGGCGGCCAGCGCCTGTTCGAGCTCGGCCTGCGACGGCGCATCCTTCAATGCATTGGCAAAGCCCAGGCGCGCGTGTGCGCGTACCGCGCGATCGTCGGTGGCGAGATTGGCCGGCAGCGCGTCGAGCAGGCGGCCGGCTTCGTCGGCTTCGCCGGTGCGCAGCAAGGCCAGGGCGAGGTCGAGCTTCAGTTCTTCTTTGTCCGGCTCGGCGGCGATGGCGGCGCGCAGCTGCGCGACCTGCTCGGCCGGGTCCAGCGGCGCGATTTCGGCCGGCGCCTCGGGCGCGGCAGCGGCAGCCGGCACGATGCCGTGCTGGGTAAGGAATTCGCGCAGCTGGCCCTCTGGCAAGGCGCCGGGGAAGCCGTCGACCAACTGCCCGTCCTTGACCAGGAATACCGTCGGCACCGAGCGGATCTGGAATGCAGCGGCAATCTGCTGCTCCTGGTCGACGTCGACCTTGGCCAGCTCGAAGGCGCCGTTGTACTCGGCGGCGAGCTTTTCCAGGATCGGCGTCAGGGTCTTGCAAGGGCCGCACCAGGTGGCCCAGAAGTCCACCAGCACCGGCACCTGCAGGGACTTCTGCAGGACTTCGGTCTCGAAGGTCGCGGTGACGGCGTCGAATACGTGCGGCTTGTCGGACATGGGCAGGGGGGCAAGAGAGGAGAACCCCACTATGGTGGCAAATGCGCCGGTCTCAAGCATGAAGGACGATGACTTTTGCGCCTCCTTCACGCATGCTCGCTGGGCAAAAGGGGAAGGGGGGATGCCATGGGAAGTGCCGACGGCGCCCGGCGCGGCGCGTCGGATCTGTCGAGCTTGGCGCGCCTGCTGCGGGACTGCGAAGTGGAGCTGGTCCTGCTTGAGGGCAGCTCGCCGGCAGCCACGGTCCACCGCCTGGTCCACGAAGACGCGCTGTTGTGCACGATGCAGACCGGGTTCGCCTGCCGCGGGCGTTTCGTGCTGCCAGCCGATCGCTGGCTGTTTGCCAGCCTCCAGCAAACCGACGAATCGGTGAGTTGGTGCCATGGCGCGCCGTTGTCCAACGGCAGCCTGTTGACGCTGGCGCCCGGCGCGCAAGGTGACTTCGTGCTCAGCGGCGGCAGCACGATCATCTGGGCGCTGCTGCCGCAGGCACGCTGGCAACCCGCCGCGCACGCGCAGGCCCAGCCGGATGCCCTCGACGCCGGGTTCGGACACCTGCACCTACCCACCGGCCACCCACTACAGCGCATCTATGCCGAACTGGGCCAATGCATCGCCAGCGGCAATGCAACGACACCGGGCCTGTCACTGCCCCGGCTGGTGGAACATCACGGCGATGCCGTGGCCCACCCCGGCCTGAATGTCCGCGCGGTCAGTGGCCGCGGCCGCCGCACCCATTACCGGATGCTGCGTCGGGCCGAGGACTACCTGCGCGCGAACCTGCGCCACAACCTCTATATCAACGACATCTGCAACGCGACCGGGGTCAGCGAGCGCGCGTTGCGCTACGCCTTCGACGATCTGCTGGGCATGTCGCCGAATCGATACCTGTCGATGCTGCGCTTGTGCGCGGCGTACCGCGGGCTGGCGGCCGCCGATCCGCAGCGCAGTTCGGTCAAGGCGATCGCGCTCAGCTGCGGATTGTGGGATCTGTCGCGCTTTGCCGAGAACTATCGCCGCTTGTTCGGCGAGCTGCCGCGCGACACCTTGAACCGCCAAGCCGATTGACCGCTGCAATGCGACAATCTGCTGCCTGGCGCGCAGGCCGTGCGCGCCGCAGCAGGAGACAGGCGTGGACAAGCGGGTGCAGTGGGGACGTGGCGTGGCGATGGGGCTGCTGCCGTGGCTGGTGCTGGTGGTGGCCACGTTCGGGCTGATCGTGCCGGGCTACTCGCAGTGGCGCTACCCGGTGGCGTTGCTGGGCGCGACCGGTATCGAACATGCGACCGCGTTCTGCCTGCTCGGATTCGTGCTGCCCGGCGTGCTGGCTGCGTTCGCCGCGCTGGCGCTGTTCGCCGCCGATTCGGCCAAGCGCTCCTGGAATTATCGTGTCGGCGTGCAACTGCTGTTCCTGTCGGGCCTGGCGTTCGCCGGCATGGGCCTGCTGCCACTGGACCCCACCGACCTGGAAGGCCGCGCAACGCAGTGGCACTCGGCGGCCTGGTTGCTGTGGGAGGTGTCCTTCATCCCGGCAATGCTGGCGCTGGGCATGGCCACCCTGGCGCGCGACCGGGCCTTGGCCTGGCTGTGCTGGGGCGCGGCCGCGGTGGTCCTGGTCACCGGTTTCGTGCCGCTGTTGCCGGCGCCGCTGGCGCAGCGGCTGGGCTTTGCGGCCTGGGCCGGCTGGTTCGGCGTGGCGGCCGCGCGCTGGCCGGGGCGGGCCTGAGCCAGTAGGGGAACGGGAGGCGAAGCGGTCAGGGTTTGGTCCCGCCTGCTGCACTGCGGTACCCTTTGACGCTTTGCGCCGTCGCGTTCCGACCGTCTCCATGTCCTCCGCCGATACCCACGCCTACGACCCGCAGCAGGTCGAATCCGCCGCCCAGACGTTTTGGGACGCCACTCGCGCCTTCGAGGTCGACGAAACTTCCGACAAGCCGAAGTTCTATTGCTTGTCGATGCTGCCGTATCCGTCCGGTGCGCTGCACATGGGCCATGTGCGCAACTACACGATCGGCGATGTGATCAGCCGCTACCAGCGCATGATCGGCAAGAATGTGCTGCAGCCGATGGGCTGGGACGCTTTCGGCCTGCCGGCCGAGAACGCGGCGATCAAGAACAAAACCGCGCCGGCGAAGTGGACCTACGCCAACATCGACCATATGCGCGGCCAGCTGAAATCGCTGGGCTACGCCATCGACTGGTCGCGCGAGTTCGCCACCTGTCGGCCCGAGTACTACGTGCACGAGCAGCGCATGTTCACCCGGCTGATGCGCAAGGGCCTGGCCTATCGCCGCAATGCGGTGGTGAACTGGGACCCGGTCGACCAGACCGTGCTGGCCAACGAGCAGGTGATCGACGGCCGTGGCTGGCGCTCCGGCGCGCTGGTGGAGAAGCGCGAGATCCCGCAGTGGTTCCTGCGCATCACCGACTACGCCCAGGAACTGCTGGATGGCCTGGATACGCTGGAAGGCTGGCCGGAATCGGTCAAGACCATGCAGCGCAACTGGATCGGCCGCTCCGAGGGCCTGGAAATCCAGTTCGACGTGATCGATGCGCAAGGCGCCGCAGTCGAGCCGCTGCGGGTATTCACCACCCGCCCGGACACCTTGATGGGCGTCACCTTCGTCTCGATCGCCGGCGAACATCCGCTGGCCCAGCACGCCGCCGCGCACAACCCGGCATTGGCGCAGCTGCTGGCCGGGCTGAAGCAGGGCGGCGTCTCCGAAGCGGAGCTGGAAACCCAGGAAAAGCGCGGCATGGATACCGGCCTGAAGGCCGTACATCCGATCACCGGCGAAAAGGTGCCGGTATGGGTCGCCAATTTTGTGTTGATGGGCTATGGCACCGGCGCAGTGATGGCGGTGCCGGGCCATGACCAGCGCGATTTCGAATTCGCGCACAAGTACCAGCTGCCGATCCGCCAGGTCATCGCGCTGAAGTCGCCGCGCAATGCCGCCGAGCAGCAGTACGACGCCAGCACCTGGCACGACTGGTACGGCGACAAGACCCGCGAACTGGAACTGGTGAACTCGGGCGAGTTCGACGGGCTCGACTACTACGGTGCCTTCGAAGCCCTGGCCGAGCGTTTCGAGCGCCAGGGCCGCGGCCAGCGCCGCATCAACTACCGCCTGCGCGACTGGGGCGTGAGCCGCCAGCGCTACTGGGGCTGCCCGATCCCGGTGATCTACTGCGCCAGCTGCGGCGCGCTGCCGGTGCCCGAGGACCAACTGCCGGTGGTGTTGCCGGAAGACGTGCAATTCAGCGGCACCGGCTCGCCGATCAAGACCGACCCGGAGTGGCGCAAGACCACCTGCCCGCAATGCGGCCAGGCCGCCGAGCGCGAGACCGATACCTTCGACACCTTCATGGAGTCGAGCTGGTACTACGCCCGCTACACATCGCCGGGCGCGCGCGACATGGTGGACAAGCGCGGCAACTATTGGTTGCCGGTAGACCAGTACATCGGCGGCATCGAGCACGCGATCCTGCACCTGATGTATTTCCGCTTCTATCACAAGCTCATGCGCGACGCGCGGCTGGTGGACAGCGACGAGCCGGCCACCAACCTGCTGACCCAGGGCATGGTGATCGCCGAGACCTTCTATCGCGTCAATGCCGATGGCTCCAAGGACTGGATCAACCCGGCCGATGTCGAGGTCAAGCGCGACGAGCGCGGCCGTGTCGTCGGCGCGACCCTGGCCGCCGATGGCCAGCCGGTGCAGATCGGCGGCACCGAGAAGATGTCCAAGTCCAAGAACAACGGCGTCGACCCGCGGACCATGGTCGAGAAATACGGCGCCGACACGGTGCGCCTGTTCTCGATGTTCGCCGCGCCGCCGGAGCAGTCGCTGGAGTGGAACGAGGCCGGCGTGGACGGCATGGCGCGCTTCCTGCGCCGGTTGTGGACGCAGGTGGAACGTCACGCCGAAGCCGGCCCGGTCGCCGCGCTGGACGTGGCCGCGCTGGACAGCGCGCAGAAGGCCATGCGCCGCAAGACCCACGAGACCATCGGCAAGGTCGGCGACGACTACGGCCGCCGGCACAGTTTCAATACCGCCATTGCCGCGGTGATGGAGCTGTCCAACACCCTGGCCAAGTTCGAGGACGACAGCGCCGCCGGCCGCGCTGTGCGCCAGGAAGCGCTGGAAGCGATGGTGCTGCTGCTCAACCCGATCACCCCGCATGCCAGCCACGCGCTGTGGCAGGTGTTGGGCCACCGCGAGACCTTGCTGGAAGACCTGCGCTTCCCGCAGGCCGATGCCGCCGCGCTGGTGCGCGACGCGCTGACCCTGGCGGTGCAGGTCAACGGCAAGCTGCGCGGCACGATCGAGGTCGCGGCCGATGCCGGTCGCGAGCAGATCGAGGCGCTGGCGCAGGCCGAACCGAACACGGCGCGGTTCCTGGAAGGGCTCAGCGTGCGCAAGGTCATCATCGTGCCCGGCAAGATCGTCAACATCGTCGCCGCCTGAGGGCGGCGACGGCGTGCGCGCGGCGACCTCAAGCCGCGTTCACGCCGAATCGGGCAGCCTTGGCGCAGCCCGCTCGCAGCCCGCATCCGGGTTGCCGCCCTTCGCCCGCTGCCCCAGACTGTCTCCATGACCCGAGTCCCGCACACCTTCCTCCTCGCGCTCGTCCTTACCCTGGGCCTGAGCGCCTGCGGCTTCCACCTGCGCAACAAGCTCAGCCTGCCGGCGGACACGCCGGCGGTGAAGGTGCAGTCGGCCGCGCCTTACAGCGAATTGGTCAAGATCCTCAACCGCGGCCTGGTCGCAGCCGGCGCCACCCTGGCCGACGACGACGCCAAGACCGGCTTCGCCACGCTGCAAGTACTGTCCGAGCGCTGGGGCGACCTGCCGATCGCGATCGACGCCGAAGGCCGTGCGCAGGAATACAGCCTGCGCTACGCGGCGATCTTCACCCTGCTGCGCGCCGATGGCACGGTACTGGTGCCGCAGCAGGTGATCGAGCTGTCGCGCGACTACGTCTCGCCGCCGGAAGACGCCACCGGTACGGCGACCGAGCGCGAGATCCTGGCCACCGAACTGCGCCGCGACATGGCCGCCTCGATGCTGCGCCGGATCGACAGCGTGGTGCGTGCGCGCCTTGAGCATGGCCAAGGCCTGGAGAACCCGGGCACCCCCGTGCCGGCGCCCACGCCTTCGCCGGCGCCGGTGCAGCCGCCAGTGCAGTGAGCGCGCGCCCGCGCCACCGCTGAACCCCGCCGCTCATGGAACTTCGCCCCGAACAGCTCGCCAGCCAGAGCGGCCAGCCGTTGCAGCCGGTCTACCTGATCGCCGGACCGGAAACCCTGCGCGTGCTGGAAGCGGCCGACGCCATCCGCGCGCGCGCGCGGGCCGAGGGCATCGGCGAGCGCGAGGTGTTCGATGCCGACGGCCGCGATTTCGACTGGAACCAGCTCGACCAGAGCTTCAACGCGCCCAGCCTGTTCAGTGCACGGCGCCTGGTTGAAGTGCGCCTGCCCAGCGGCAAGCCCGGCAAGGAGGGCGCCGAGGTCATCAGTGGTTTCTGCGCCAATCCGCCGCCGGACGTGGTGCTGTTGATCACCGCCAACGACTGGAGCAAGGCGCATCACGGCAAGTGGGCCGATGCCATCGCCCGCCTTGGCACGATTGCCGTGGCCTGGGCGATCAAGCCGCACGAACTGCCCGAATGGATCGAGCGCCGCCTGCGCGCCAAGGGCCTGCGCGCCGATGCCGATGCGGTGCAGCGCCTGAGCGAGCGCGTGGAAGGCAACCTGCTGGCGGCCGCGCAAGAGATCGACAAGCTGGCGTTGCTCGCCGATGGCCAGACCCTGGACCTGGCGGCGATGGAATCGCTGGTGGCCGACGCGGCGCGCTACGACGTGTTCCGCCTCGCCGAGGCGACCTTGTCCGGGCAGCCGGCGGCGGTCGGGCGCATGCTCGCCGGCTTGCGCGGCGAGGGCGAAGCGGTGGCCGGCCTGATGCCGATCATCATCAAGGAATTGCTGCGGACCGCCGCGCTGGCGCGGGTGCAGGCCCGTGGCGGCAATCTCGGCGGCGAGATGAAGGCGCAGGGCATCTGGGAGTCGCGCCAGGCGCCGTTCAAGCGCGCCCTGGCCCGGCATGCCGAACCGCGGCGCTGGGAACGTTTTGTCGCCGAAGCTTCCAAGGTCGACCGCATCGCCAAGGGTCGCGGCGACGGCGATGCCTGGGTCGCGCTCGAGCGCCTGCTGCTGGCGGTGGCCGAGGCGCGCGCCGTGCGCCTGCTCGTGGCCGGCTGAGCGAGCGGCGGGATGCACGCCCCGCACGCCGAGCAGGGCCTGGTGCTGTGCTACGGCGGCACTTTCGATCCGATCCACGACGGCCACCTGGCCATTGCCCGCGCCGCGCGCGACGCCTTCGAGGTGCCGGTGGCGCTGATCCCCGCCGCCGACCCGCCGCACCGCGCGCCGCCGGGCGCCAATGCCGCGCAGCGCGCGCACATGATTTCCCTGGCGATCGCCGGCGAGCCGGGCCTGCGCCTGGACCTGCGCGAGCTGCAGCGAGCGCAGCGCCTGGACCGGCCGTCCTACACCTACGACACCTTGCAGGAGCTGCGCCACGAGCATGGGCCGGAACGGCCGATTGCCTGGCTGCTCGGGGCCGATAGTTTCGTCGGCCTGCCGCAGTGGCATCGCTGGAAGGAACTGGGCGGGCTGGCGCACCTGATCGTCGCCGAACGTCCCGGCAGCCGCCTGGACGCGGCGTTGCCGCCGGCATTGGCGGCGTGGGCGCAGGGGCGCTGGGCCGAATCGACGCAAGTATTGGCGCAGGAGCCAGCCGGGCGGCTGTGGCGGCTGCAGCAGCCGTTGCGCGCCGAATCGGCCAGCCAGGTGCGCGGCGAAATCGCCAATGGTGGCGATGGCCGTGGCTGGGTCCCGGCCGCCGTGGCCGAATTCATCGCGGCCGAGCACCTGTACGCCGCGTCGCCCAGCTGAACGCGCCGGCGACGCCATTTGCCTATAATTCGCCGCATTCCCCTCGAGTTGCCCGCTTTGACCAGCCAAGCCCAAGTCATCAAGACCCGCATCCCCACCCCGCCGCCGGCCCTGCCGCTGCTGCTTTCCACGGTTCGCGATGCGCTCGCCGAGCTCAAGGGCAAGGACGTGGTCGAGATCGACGTACGCGGCAAGTCCAGCGTGGCCGACTACATGGTGGTGGTCTCGGGCACCTCGACCCGACATGTGAAGTCGATTGCCGATGAGGTGGTGAAGTTCGCCAAGCGCCTGGACCTGATGCCGCTGGGCGTGGAAGGCGAGCGCGAGGCGGAGTGGATCCTGGTGGACCTGGGCGATGTGATCGTCCACGTCATGCTGCCGCGGGTGCGCGAGTTCTATGCGCTGGAGCGGTTGTGGACGGTAGGCGACCAGCGCCCGGTCGATCTCGAAGACGAAGACGAGTGATCGCGGCGGTGCCGCGGCGATGAAGGCGCGGCTGGTGGCTACCGGTGAGCGTGCGCCGGCGTGGGTGGCGCAGGGGTTTGCCGAGTATCAGAAGCGGTTGTCGCACTGGCTGCCGCTGGAATTGGTGGAGATCGAGCCCGGCCTGCGTGGCAAGGGGCGCGATGGGCAGCGGGCGATCGATGATGAGGGCCGCCGGGTGTTGGCGGCGCTGCCGAAGCAGCCGTATGTGGTGGCGCTGGATGTGCCGGGTAAGCCGTACAGTTCGGAGCAGCTGGCGCAGCGGATGGAACATTGGCGCACGTTGGGGCGCGATCTGGCGTTCTTGATCGGCGGGCCCGAGGGGCATGCTGCCGATGTGCTCAGGGTTGCTGATGAGCGGTGGTCTTTGGGGCCTTTGACGCTGCCGCATATGTTGGTGCGGTTGGTTCTGGCCGAGCAGTTGTATCGGGCTGCGGCCATGTTGGCTAATCATCCTTATCATCGGGCGTAAGCCGAAGCGTTGGTTGGCCGCTGCTGGGTTGGTCGCGCGGCGCCCGGGGGCAGACCCTTTCCGGGACACGCCGTAAATACATCCTTGTAGGCTCCGCGGCGACATCCATGTCGCCAAGGGTCCCGGAAAGGGTCTGCCCCCGGACGCCCGATGGTTCTGCGCGTTGGGTGAGGAAGAAAAAGAAAAAAAGAAAAAAAGAAGAAAAAGAAAAAGAAAAAGCCCGGGCATTGCTGCCCGGGCTGCAACAACACACCCCTGTGTTTTCTTAGTTCCAGGTCACCTTCGCGCCCAGGGTGAAGTAGCGGCCCACGGCGCCGCTGAAGTGCAGCGGGTTGTAGTTGATCGCGCCATAGGTTGCCGGGTCGAGCGGGGCGGTGCGGTCGAACACGTTCTGCACCGAGCCGAAGATTTCCAGTATGTCGGTCGCCTTCCAGTTGGCCGACAGGTCAAACGTAGTGAACGAAGCCAGCGTGCAATCTCCAGGCGCCGGCGAACCATCCGCACGGAAGTTCAGGCAGGTGTCGTCCTTCGAGCCACCGGTCTCCGGCGTGTTGTCGATCGAGCTGATGTAATTGATGATGCCGCTCACCGACCAGGCGTTGTAGTTCCAGGTGGCACCGAAGTTCACCCGGTCCTTGGGCGTGCCGATGCAGTTGGTGACGTCGCAGTTGCCGTGGGTGCCGGCGTATTCGTGGGTGACATCGCCTTCGGTACGCTCGAACTTGCTGATGTGGCTCCACTGCAGGTCCAGGCGCAGGTCGCCGTAGGCACCCATCGGGATGTCCTGGCGGATGTCGGTGTCCACGCCTTCGACCTTGGACGAGTTGGCGTTCACGTACTGGGTGTCGATCGCCAGGATGCTGCCGGTGCCGGGGACGCCGTTGAGCAGGTCGGTGTCGCGCAGGACCTGGCCATTGGCGATCGCGTCGGCGGTCGAGCCCTGGGCGATTTCGTCGGTGCGCTTGATGCGCCAGGCGTCGACCGTGATCGAGGTGGTGCTGGTCGGTTGCAGCACGATGCCGAGGCTGTAGCTCTTGGATTCTTCCGGCTTCAGGTCGGGGTTCGGCGTGGTGATGATCGCCACCGGCTGCAGGCCGCAGTCGTCCTGGGTGCCGCCGGGTGCGGGCGTGCCGTTGGGGCAGCGCACCGGGTCCAGCGCGTTGGAGAAGGCGGCCAGGCCGCCGTCGCCGTTCTCGGCCGGGTTCGGGGCGCGGAAGCCTTCGGCATAGGTGCCGCGCAGGGCGAACCAGTCCACCGGGTTCCACTTGAAACCGACCTTCGGCTTCAACGCGTCGTCGCCGCTTTCGTACTTGTCATAGCGCGCGGCGGCGGAGAGTTCCAAGGTCTCCAGGACCGGTGCGGACAGTTCGACGTAGCCGGCATACACGTTCTGGGTGCCGTCGTAGGCCGAATAGCCCAGGCCGATGATGTCGCCGATGTCGGTGTAGGTCTGCGGGGTCAGCGAGTTGGTCGTGCGTCGCCATTCGGTGCCGAAGGCCAGCGACAGCGGGCCGCCCTTGAGGTCGTAGATCGCGCGCGATGCGGTGAAGTCGAACATGTCCAGGCTCGACTTGGCGTAGGCGCGGATTTCCGGCGAGATGTAGTCGTACAGGCTCTGCGGATTGGCATCGGCGCCGAGGCCGATATTCCAGACTCCGCCCGGGCAGGCGGCGTCGCCGAGCGCGCATTGCACGGCGCTGTAGCGCAGGAAGCCGCTGCGCTTGTTGACCAGGTTGGTCGAGGAGTGCAGGTAGGCGGTGTCGTAGTCCCACTCGCCCCAGGTGCCCTTGATACCGGCCAGGAAGCGGATGAACTCGTTGGTGTTGTCGGTGGTGCGGCCGCCGACGTCGGCGGCGTTGTAGCGCACCCGCACCGGTTCGGCATAGGGGTTGTCGGGGTGGCCGACGCCTAGCACCACGGCGCCAGGGCCGCTGTTGGCGTTGACCGGGCCGCCGGGATAGCCCCAAGCACCGGAGACGTTGGACGGGGTGTTGTGGAAGACGGTTTCCTTCTTCGAGTAGCCGAACTCGGTGTAGACCTCGGCGCTGTCGTTGATCGCGAAGGTGGCGCGGCCGAAGACGTTGACGTACTTCTCTTCGGGCGTCATGTCACGCCAGTCGGCCATGTCCCACAGGCAGCCGCCGCCGGCATCCTGCGGGCTGACATCGGACAGCTGGTCGCAACCGGGCAGCGAGACCATGCTCGGCGGCGTGGTGCCCGGAACGAATACGCTGCCTACCTGCGAATTGCCGCCGCCGGTGCCACCGCCAGTGATCGAGCCGCCAAGGAACTGGCTGCCGCCGGCGCTGTAACCCCACGGCCGCAGGTCGCCGGTACCGATCCACTTGCGGTTGCTGCGGTCGGAGACGCGGATCGAATCGGTCTTGCCCACGTCCAAACTGAAGAAGGCGTTCCAGCCGTCCTCGGCCAGGTTGCCGGTGCCGGCGGTCAGGGTCGCCTTCTTGGCGTCGCCGTCGCTGTCGTCGGACAGGCCGTAGGAGCCGCGCAGGATCGCGCCTTCGAAATCGCTGCGCAGGATGATGTTGACCACGCCGGCGATGGCGTCGGAGCCGTAGATCGCCGAGGCGCCGTCCTTCAGCACTTCCACGCGCTCGACCGCGTCGAGCGGGATCGTGCTGAGGTCGGTGAACACCTTCTGGCCGTCATCGGCCAGGCCGTAGGTGGCCATGCGCCGGCCGTTCAACAGCACCAGGGTGGAGCCGGCGCCGAGGCCGCGCAGCGAGATGCCGGCGCCGCCACCGGCAAAGCCGTTGCCGAAGGTCTTGGGAATCGAGCCGGCGCCATCGGAGGTCAGCGTCTGCAGGTACTCGGCCACCGTGGTCTTGCCGGTGCGGTCGATGTCCTGTCGGGTAACCACCTGGACTGGCGAAGGGGTCTCGGTGTTCGTGCGGGGAATGTTCGAGCCGGTGACGGTGATGCGGTCCAGGTTGGTCGGGGTCTCGGACTCCTGTGCGAAGGCGGGCAGGGCCACAGCGGGGGCGAGGATCGCCAGCAGGGAAACGAACAGGGGGCTACGACGGCGCGCCGAATTTAGCGGGAGTTGGCGGTTCACGACTCTCTCCTGACAAAAAGTGAACAAACTTGGCAAAGATGTCGGAGGGGGAGCCGACTTTGCGAAATTTGGTTTCTTTCAGGTGAGTGAGTAGTGAAAGATTACTTAATGCGTGCCGTTCAGATTGTGCTGGGAGTTAGGCTAGTGAATGCATTAATTTCACTTAATACGCAGCACCAACGCGCTCTGCGAGGGGTCTTAGATAGCGCGCATAGGGCAACCACTTAGGGCTTCCCTCGGCTCGCGGCCGCGCGCGCACTTGCACCGCACTGGCCGTGACCACGCCGCGCTGGCGACCTTCGCTCTGCAGCATCGAAGGCGTGTAGTCCATGCGGCAAAAGGCTGCCACTTCCGTCATCACCGCCTCGGGTTCGCGCAGCAGCCGGGCATAGGAAACATCGAGGAGGCGACCGGGCAGGCGCGCGTGCCAGTGCGCCATGAGCGCGTGGTAGTGCTGGTGGAAATCGCCGAGTTCGCCAAGGTCGTAGCTATAGGGATTCGCTTCGGAGAACAATTCGCGCAGGTTGGAGAAGCAGGTTTCCACCGGGTCGCGCACCATGTGCACGATGCGCGCCTGCGGCAACGCTGCGGCGATGAAACCTACATTGAGGAAGTTGGAAGGCAGCTTGTCGGTGAAGCAGGTTTCACCCTGCAACCGCCAGCCGGTGCTGTGCAGGTAACGGCGGCCGGCGGCGGCGAGATCGGCGTGCGGCGCGCGCCGTACGATTTCTTCGTCCAGCACGCCACGGCAGTGATGGTCGGTGGCGTGGCGCATGGCGCTGGTGAAATCGTAGAGTTCGCCGATGCCCTTGACCTGCGGTGAGCCGCATAGCATCTGTTCGAGCAATGTGGTGCCGGAGCGGTGCATGCCGACGATGAAGATCGGCCGGGCGCCGCCACTGTCGTTCGCCGCCGCGGGCAGCGCCGGCAACGCGCGCAGCGCCTCGAATAGCCGTTGCGTGCGCGCGCCGTCGTAGTCCAGGGTGCTGCGCTTGTGGGTGCAACCGCGCGACAGCGCCTGCCAGGCTTCGTCGTAGTTGCCGAGGTCGTCGAGTGTCTTGTGCAGCGCGAATTCCAGCAGGGCTTTGTCCGCGGTACTGCGGCCCGGACGCGCCAGTTCGCGGCGGATGGCGGCGGCGCCGTTGCGTTCATGCGTTTGCCGGGCGAGCGTCGCGCGCAGCCAGTAGCCTTGTGCGATCTCCGGTGCTCGCCGCTGCGAGCGCACGATGTCCTGCTCGGCTTCCTCGAAACGTCCCAGGTACATCAGCACCTGCGCGCGCGCCAGCAGCGTCGGCGGGAAATCCGGGTCGGCGCGCCTGGCTTCGTCGAGATAGACGATGGCCTGCTCGGGCAGGTTGGCGTAGGTCAGGTGCGAGGCCGCGGTGATCAGCCCCGGCACCGGCATGCGCGAAGCCGGGCCGACCCGGCGCAATACTTCTCGCAGGGCGGGGATGTCATTGAAGGTGCGCAGCCGCGGGATCATGCCGAGCAACTGCGCCTGGGTCGCCTGCGGACTGGCCTGCGCGCGCTGCAGGCACTCCTCGGCCGCGCGGTAGTGGCCGGCAAGCGAATGCAGGTAGGACAGTTGCAGCAGGCTATCGACGCGGCCCGGCGCCAGTTCGAGCGCGTGCAGGTGGCAGGCGATGGCGGCGTCGAAATTGCCGGCGGCGGCGTGTTGTTCGGCCTGCGCGCCCAGGGCGGCGATAAGGCTGGCGTTGGCGACGGTGCTCATTTGCCCAGTGTATGCAGGCGCGCCGCCAGCGGGGCCAGCGGCTCGCGATAGCGCTGCCAGGCATCGAGCGCGTTGCGATGCACCGGTGCGCGGACCTGCGCGCTGCTGGCCGTGCTGACCGGTGCGAGGTTGCGTTCGGGTTCGGCCAGGCCGGGCCATGCCGGCAGTTGCAGGAAGTCGAGCAAGCCGGCGAGCGTGGCCTCGGTGTTTTCGACCAGGTCGCGATAGTCGACGATGCGCACCGCCTCCGGTGCCCGCGCCTGCCAATGCGCCATCCAGCGTTGTGCCAGCTCGACTTCATCGGCCAGCGCGGCGAAGTCGTAGCTGTAGCCGTAGGCGCCGCCGGGGAACAGTTCCTTGAAGTTGGAGAAGGCCACGTCCATCGCGTCGCGACGCACGCAAACGATGCGCGCCTGTGGCAACGTGGCCAGGATCAACGGCAGCTCGAACAGGTTGCGCGGGTGCTTGTCGATCGCCACGGCGGTGGCCGGTGCCGCCCGGCGCAGGCGCTGCAGGTAGGCGTGGCCGATCGCCGGCATGTCCTGGCTGGCGAGGAAATGCTGTGGGTCGGCGCACTGGCGCAGCCCGCGATAGAACTGGTCGGAAATTTCGCTCGCCGCGGCGGTGAGGTCGTTGCGTTCGCCGGCGCTGGTGACCCAGCCGTGGTTGCCGAGCATGCGGTCGAGCAGCGTGGTCCCCGAGCGCGGCATGCCGAGGATGAAGACCGGGCGTGGTTGCGAGACCGGCGCAGCCGGCGTCGGGCCGAACCGGTGCGCGGTTGCCATCATTGCTTCGGCGTTGGCGTTGGCGACGGGGTTGCCCACTACGGCGCGCATCACCGCCGCGCCTTCGGCCAGCGCGCTCCAGGCCCCGTCGCGCTCATCGGCGGTGTCGAGTTCGTGGAATAGCGCGTATAGGAGTTGCGCGCGAGCGGTCTCCGAACGCGGCGTGGCGAGGGCCCGGCGCAGGCGCGTAATGCGCCCGGCGCTACCGTCCGGTCGCAGCTTGGCGATGGCCCAGTGGACATCCGCTAGCGTCGGGTCCAGCGCCAGTGCGTTTTCATAGGCGCTGGCGGCAGCATCGAAGTTGCCGAGGTATTGCTGCAACTGGCCGCGCGTATAGCGCAGCAAAGGATGGGGGCCGACACGCGGCTCGATAGCGTCGAGCAGGCGCAGGGCGTCTTCGTAGCGGCCGGCCAGCCACAGGTGCTGCAACAGCGCCGGGGATTGCTGCAGGACCTGCGGGTCCTGCCAATTGCTACCGAGGACCACCGAGGCGACCTCGGCCTCCTCGGCGAAATCGAGCAGGCGCATCGTGACGTAGGCCAGCAGGCGGCTGCTGCCGCCCAGGCGCGCGGCGTCGGCTGCGCGTAAAGCGTGTTGGTGGGCCTGGCGATAATGACCGGCTTCTTCGGCGAATCTCGACAATCGAAGCAGCGCGGGAATGTGTTGGGCGTGCAGCGCCACGATGCTGGCATAGGCCTCGCGCGCGGCGCCCAGATCGCCCTGGCGCTCATGGGCCTGGCCGTCGCGCCAGAGTTGATCGAGCTGGGCTTGTGGGTCGAGCTTTGCTTGCATGGGTGATTCCGATATCCGCCCCGGAAAAAACGGCCGCCTTGCGGCGGCCGTCGGAGCAAGAGAGCTACAAGTGCTTCTTCTTGTGGATGCAGCGGTGGATCAGAAGTCGTACTGAACCATGAAGCGGAACGAACGCGGTGCCTGGGTGCTGCGATAGGTGCCGAAGGTCGCCAACGGCGCGCCGGTGGTGCCGTCTTCGGCCACTTCGGAGACCGCCGTGACCTTCTGCTGGTCGAACACGTTGAACACGTCCATCTTCAGCTGCAGGCCCGGGGCCCACTTCGGGAAGTACGCGATGTTCAGGTCCAGCGAGTTGGTCCACGGCAGGCGGCCATACGTGCCACGCGGATACGGCTGCGACGGACCATCGGCGCCACCGGCTTCGGTGGTACCGCAGCGGAAGAACGACGAGCCGTACGGGTGGATGCCGTCGTGGTACGGGTAGAGCACGCCCAGGCAGTTCTGCGGACGGCCCGACTGCACCAGGATGTTGGCACCCAGCGACCATTCGTCGGTGAACTGGTAGTTGCCGAAGATCTTGATGCTGTGGCGGCGATCGTTCGGCAGGTAGCCGTACGAGTCGACCATCAGTTCCTTGTAGTCGAAGTCCTGGGTGACGCTGGTGTCGCCCTGGCCGATATCCGACTTCACGCCGCCTTCGGTGTTGCCCTTGTTCCAGGACATGGTCCACGAGGCCTGGAAGAAGAACTTGTCCCAGCTGCCGTCCCAGAACAGTTCCAGCGCCTTGTACTCGCGCTTGGCCTTGGGCGACAACAGCTCGGAGGGGATGGTGTACTCGGTGAGCACGCCATTGCCCTCGACGTCGGTCAGGAACACCGAGTCTTCGCCGGGGTTGAACATGCGGCAGTACGGGAAGCCGGCGTTGGGGATGTTCGGGCTCAGGCCGTCGGCCACCGCCGCGTCGTAGATCGGCAAGTAGTCGCAGTTGTCGTCGATGGCCGCCTTGAGCTCGCGGTAGATGCCGCGCGCGCCGATCGCCTGGTGGTCGGTGATCTGGGCCTGGAAGCCGAGGATGTACTCGTCCTGGTACATCGGGTCGAGGTTGGTCGCGGCAATCGTCGCCGGGTTCTTCGGTTCGCCGAATTCACCGTTGATGTAGGTCAGGCCGCCGCGCGGGGTCAGGCCGGTCGGCGCACCGGTCACCGGGTCATAGCCGGTGTAGAGATAGTTCTGGCGGGTGTACAGCGAGGCGCTGGCGCCGCGCACGGCCACGCTCGGGGTGAGCGGCAGGGCGTAGCGGCCGGCGTTGCCGTAGATCTTCAGCGAGGAGTCGCCGAGCACGTCCCAGCTGAAGCCCAGGCGCGGGCCGAACTGGTTGTCGATCTTGACGTACTGCTGGCCTTCGCCGTTGTAGTTCTCGAAGGTGTCCCAGCGCGCGCCGACGTAAGCGAGGAACGTGTCGGTGATGCTCCAGCTGTCTTCGACATACATCGCCCACTGCTTCAGCTTGACCGTCGAACCCTGGGTGGTGATCTGCTCGCGGACGATGTCGAACTCATCACCCGTGTTGGGCAGGAGATCGGGGCCGTTGTTGGTCGAGTAGCGCCAGTACCGGCCGCCTTCGATCGAGGTGCCGGCGATGGACTCGTAGTCGTCACGGTCGTAGCCGAAGCGCACCAGGTGATCGCCCAGCGACCATTCGAAGTCCAGGCGGAACTGGTCGCGCTCATCCTTGGAGTCGGCGCGGTCGATCGAGTCGTTGGTGATGTTGCACGAGGTGGTGATCTCGCCGCCGGTGAGGAGCTGGCGGTAGGTCGGACGAATGTCGAGCACGCGCGGGCAGCCGGTGGCCGGCACGTTGAGGTCGCCACCGTAGGTTACGTCCAGGCCGGTCGCGGTGACCGCGCCGTCCTTGCGCTTGAACTCGCCATGGCCATACAGCGCCGACATGGTGAAGTTGTCGGTGAAGTAGCCGGTGTACTTGCCGATGTAGTTCTCGCCACCATTTTCCTGCTTGCGGGTACCGATGTAGTTGCCGTCGGCATCGTAAGTCTTGGTGTCGATCTTCGAGGTGTCGCTGAAGGAGGTGAACTCCAGCTTGTTGCTGTCGTTGATGTTCCAGTCGACCTTGACCAACCAGGTCGGGCGCTTGGTGCTTTCATCGCCGGCCTTGTCGCCGAACGGGGTGGCGGCCACGCCGCGGTCGGTATCGCCGTACGAAACCAGGCCGTAGGCGAACAGCTTGTCCTGGATCAACGCGCCCGACGCCCAGGCCGAGGTGATCAGCTGGTTGGTATCGACGTCGGAGTTGTCCTGCGCCAGCGTGCCGACATCATCGGGCGCCAGCGGATTGCGATAGTAATAATTGACCGTATCGGCGTTCAGCGCGCGCGGCGTGTAGAACACGTTGCCGCCGGCGTGGAACTCATTGGTACCGCGCTTGGTGATCTGGTTGATCACACCGCCCGTGGAGCGGCCGAACTCGGCGCCGTAGCCGCCGGTCTTGACCTGCTGCTCGGCCACCGCTTCGAACGGGATCTGCGAGAAGTTGAGGTTGCGGAACGAGTTGGTGACGTTGAAGCCGTTGACGTAGTACTGGTTCTCGGCGACGGACGAGCCGCCAAACGAAGCCAGGTTGCCGAACGTGGCATCGCCGCGCACCGTGCCCGGTGCCAGCAGCGCGACCGAGGTCGCATCGCGCGCCACCGGGATCTTGGCGATCTGCTCGGCCGTGAGAATCGTGGTCGATTCCACCGAGGACACGTCGATCGGGTTGACCGCCGAGGTCGCGCGGACCTGCACGGTATCCAGGGTTGCCGCATCGCCGCGGCCGGCGCCGAAGTTCACCGAGGTGCCGGTGCCGACGTTGACGTTGACGCCCTCGCGGGTAGTGCTGGTGCCGTCGGTGCCGGTGTAGGTGACGTTGTAGCTGCCGGTCGGCAGGGCCGAGAAGCGGTAGGCGCCGTCATTGCCGACGGTGATGGAGCGCGAGAAGCCGGTGGCCGGGTTCTGGATCTGCACCGTGGAACCGGCGCCCGCCTGGCCGAAGATCGCACCGGCGGTATTGGACTGCGCGTACAGGGTGGGACTGAAGCAGATGCCGAGGGCGAGGCTGAGCGCGGAGCGCTGCAGGGCCCGTTTGGTTCGTTGATTGACTGCCACTAGCTCTCTCTCCTGAGTAGGGTTCATCGGTATGTCGCATACAAGACCCGGAGGTCATGCATGAATGGCGACATTCAGAATCTACTCAGGTTTAAGGCCCGCGTCACGGAAATTTCATGCTTTCGGCACAAATGTGACTTGGGTGGTAATTTTTGCAACTGATGCCAGATGGCGCGTCGTGCGGCCAAGATCGGCTAACGTCGGCAAACGGGCGGCCATACGTGGGCGGATTGAGCCGTCTGGCGCCGTAACGGTGGCCGCGCGCGGGCGCGGCCACCTTGCAAGGTCATTGCGACAGCGAAAATGCCACCGGCACCAGCCCGATCGCCTCGACGGCGCGGCCGTCCTGCAGCGCCGGACGGAAGCGCCAGCGCCGCAAGACCTGTTCGCGGGCCGCCTGGTCAAGCACCCGGAAGCCACTGCTGCGAGCAATCTCAACGGCGACCGGCAGGCCGTTCGCATCGACCCGGACCTGCAACAGCACGGTGCCCTGGCGCCTGTCCATCAACGCGGCGCGGGGGTAGGGCGGCGGCGGTGCGTTGAGATATTGCAGGCTGGCGCCGACCACGGGGTTTGCGATCTCGGGCATGCCGGTTTCCGCCGGCTCGGCGGTGGCGGCCGCTTCGGCGGCAGGCTCGGCCACCGTTGCGCTTTCGGCCGTAGCGACGGGCAGCGTGAGCGGGGTGGCCCGCGCGGGATGCGGGACGGCGGGTGTCGGCGGTTGCGGTCGCGGCTGGGTGATCGGCACCGGGACCGGCGGTTGCGGCACGCTGATCGGCATTTGCCAGCGCGGGGCCGGCGCTTGGGGTGGCGCCGGTACGCCGCGATTGCTGAGCGGGATCAACAACAGCAGCAACGCCAACAAGTGCAGGGCGATGGCCGTGCTCAGGGCGAGGATGCGCGAAGGGTCGAAGCGGAAGGCAAACGGCGAATACTGCGTGCGAACCATGATCCACCTCCTCAAAAGGAACTGCGGAAAGGAACTGCACAGATGTCCCGGCCTCTGCCGGGACAACGCCTGCCTTGTGATATTCGACTTGGATGCGAGGAACTGGATAGCCGTCGCGCCAGCGTCGTTTCGCTGGCGTTTGGCAAACGTCCTTACCTGGCCAGCTCGAAGGTGACATCCAGGTTCACCGACAAGGTCGTCTCACCCGGCGCCACCGGGGTATCCATCGCCGCGCTCTGCGCCCGTGCCGACATCATCATCACCGGCCGCACGGCGCCGCCGCGGCCTTCGGAAATGCTGACGATCCGCCGCACCTTCAGGCCCAGCGCCTTGGCATAAGTCTCCGCCCGCACCTGCGCTTTCTTCAGTGCCGCCAGCCGGGCTTCGTCATACACCGGCTCGGGCTGGTCGATCTCGAAGGAAGGTCCGTTGATCTGGTTGGCACCCTGCGCGGCCAGGGTGTCGAGCACCTTGCCCAGGCGCGAGATGTCGCGGACCTTGAGGCTGACGGTGTTGCTGGCCTGGTAGCCGGTGATCTTCGGCGCCTCGCCTTCCTTGTACTGGTACTGGGGGCTGAGGTTGATGCCGCTGGTCTGCACGTCGCGCTCGGCGATGCCGGCCTGCTTGATCGCCGCGATCACCTTGTTCATCTGCTCGGCGTTCTGGCGCATGGCGGCGTTGCCGTCGACGGCCTGGGTAACGACGCCGGCCGACAAGGTGGCCACGTCCGGCGCGCGCCGGGCCTCTGCATCGGCCGACACATTGAGGATCGTGGCATCGGATGGAATCGAATAGGCGGGCGCGTTCTGGGCCTGGGCGGTCATGGCAATGGCCAGCGGGCTGAGGGAGAGGGCGAGCAGGAGGGGTTTGAGGCGAGTGCGCATTCGACGTTCCTTGAGGATGGGCGCGGCCAGACTGATTTCGCCACGATGAACCGCCTGTGAGTCGGCGTGCCGGGTGCGCACCGGCGCGTTCGTGCAGGGCCGCAGGTTATGCTTTGCCGATGCTCTGGCTTGCTTCCCGCTCCCCCCGCCGCCTCGAACTCCTGCAACGCCTCGCCGTCCCCTTCCAGGTCCTGGACCTGGAGGTGCCCGAAGTGCGTGGCGCGGGCGAACCCGCCCTGGACTACGTGCGCAGGGTGGCGATGGACAAGGCGTTGGCGGGCCTGGCCGCGGTGCGGGAAACCGATCCGCAGGCACAAGTCCTGGGCGCCGACACCGAAGTGGTGCTGGACGAGCGCGTGTTCGGCAAGCCGGCCGATGCCATCGACGCCGCCGCCATGCTGCGCGCGCTGTCCGGACGCGAACACGAGGTCATCACGGTGGTCGCGCTGGCCCAGGCCGGGCAGCCGCCACGCCATGAGACCGCGCGTTCGCGCGTGCACTTCGCTCCGCTGGACGAGGCGACGATTGCCGCCTACGTCGCCAGCGGCGAGCCGATGGGCAAGGCCGGGGCCTATGCCATCCAGGGCCGCGCCGAAACTTTTGTCCAGCACCTGGCCGGCAGTTACTCCGGGGTGATGGGTCTGCCGCTCTACCACACCGCGCGATTGCTCAACCCCACTGGAGCGCCCTGATGTCCGAAGAGATCCTGGTCAATGTGACGCCGCGCGAGACCCGCGTGGCGGTGATCGAAAACGGCATGCTGCAGGAGCTGCACATCGAGCGTGGCTGGCGCCGCGGGGTGGTCGGCAACATCTATAAGGGCAAGGTGCAGCGGGTGATGCCGGGGATGCAGGCGGCCTTCGTCGAGGTCGGCCTGGAAAGGGCGGCCTTCCTGCATGCCAACGACGTGGTGCGCGCGGCCTCGCCGGCGCTGGTCGAATCGGCCGAGCCGCCGCTCACGCCTGCCACCGCGGTGCCGATCGTCGAGCTGCTGCGCGACGGCCAGGACGTAGTGGTGCAGGTGGTCAAGGACCCAATCGGCAGCAAGGGCGCGCGCCTGACCACGCAGATCAGCATTCCTTCGCGCTACTTGGTGCTGCTGCCGCAGTCCAAGGTGGTCGGGGTCTCGGCGCGGATCGAGGACGAGGCCGAGCGTGCGCGCCTGAAGGGCATCGTCACAGAGCTGGCGGCGAGTCATGGCGGCTACGGCTACATCATCCGTACCAATGCCGAAGGCCAGCCGGCCGAAGCGTTGGCCGAAGACATCGCCTACCTGTCGCGGGTATGGAACGTGGTCGAGCGCCGCGGCCGCGAATCGCCCACCTGCAGCATCATCTACGAAGACCTGAGCCTGCCGCTGCGTTCGGTGCGCGACCTCATCCGCAAGGACGTGGACAAGGTCAAGGTCGATTCCAACGAGACCTTCGCCCAATTGCAGGCGTTCGTCGCCAAGTACATGCCGGTGCTGGCCGAGCGCATCGAGCTGTACGCGGGCGACCGGCCGATCTTCGATTTGTACGGCGTCGAGGACGAGATCGGCCGCGCGCTGGAGAAGCAGGTGCCGCTGAAGTCCGGCGGCTACCTGGTGATCGACCAGACCGAGGCGATGACCACCATCGACGTCAACACCGGCTCGTTCGTCGGCCAGCGCAACCTCGAAGAGACGGTGTACCGCACCAACCTGGAAGCGGCGCAATCGGTGGCGCGGCAGCTGCGCCTGCGCAATCTCGGCGGCATCATCATCATCGACTTCATCGACATGGACGACCCCGAGCACCGCCGCCAGGTCCTGCGGACGCTGGAGAAGTCGCTGGCGCGCGACCACGCCAAGACCACGGTCTACGACTTCTCGCCCCTGGGGTTGGTGGAAATGACGCGCAAGCGCACCGTCGAGAGCCTGGAGCGGCAGCTGTCCGAACCGTGCCCGGAGTGCGGTGGGCGCGGCAGCATCAAGACCACCGAAACGGTGACCTACGAAATCTTCCGCGAAATCACCCGCGCCGTGCGCCAGTTCGAGGCGGCGCGGCTGCTGGTGATCGCCTCGTCCAAGGTGGTGGCGCGCATCACCGACGAGGAGTCGACCGCGGTGGCCGAGCTGGAGGAATTCCTCGGCAAGACCATCAGCTTCCAGTCCGACGACCAGTACCTGCAGGAGCAGTTCGACGTGGTGCTGTTGTGAATGGCGGCTACGGCGACCGGACTGATCGCGCAGCAGGCAGGAGCGGGGCGGCGTTGCCCCTGAGTTCGGCCATGGGCTGGCATGCTGTGCGCTCGCCCTTGTCCCGAGCGCCCGTGCCCGGTTGCTGATGCCCACACCGCTGCGCCGCCGTCTTCGCCTCACCCGTCGCTACACCAGTTATGCACTGGCGTTGGGCGTGGTCGTGGTCGCGCTGGTGGTCGGCGCGCTGAGCCAGGTGCTGCCGTTGGTACAGCGGCAACCGCAGCAGGTCGAAGCCTGGCTCAGTTCCCGCGCCGGCCAACCGGTGCACTTCGATGCGATGCGCACCGAATGGACCCGCCGCGGCCCGCTGCTGCGGCTACAGGGCCTGCGCATCGGCGCGCGCGACGGCGTACGCGTGGGCGAGGCCGAAGTGCTGGTAGCGATGTACTCCGGCCTGCTGCCCGGCCGCTCGCTGACCGAATTGCGCCTGCGCAACCTCGCCTTGACCCTGCTGCGCGCCGACGACGGCAGCTGGTCGGTGCAGGGCCTGCCGACGACCGGCCATGGCGACCCCTTGGATGCGCTGCGCCGGCTGGGCGAACTGCAGGTGGTCGGCGGCCAGTTGCAGGTGCACGCGCCCGGCCTGGGCGTGAATACCACGCTGCCACGCATCGACCTGCGCGTGCGCGTCAACGGCGGGCGCCTGCGTGCGGGCGGCCGCGCCTGGATCGATACCTCGCGTGCGCCGGTGACCGCAGTAGTCGATTTCGACCGCAGCAGCGGCGATGGCACCGCCTACGCCGCCGCTGCGCCGGCCGAGCTCGGTGCCTGGTCGCCGCTGCTCAAGGCCGCCGGAGTACAGCTGGCCGCCGCCGAGGGTCGCGCCCAGGCCTGGGCCGACCTGCGCGCGCATCGCATCGTCGCGGTCACTACCCAGGCCGACCTGGGCCAAGTGCGCTTGCGCGGCATCGGCGGGGCCAGCAGCGCAGCCGCGGTGCCGATGGTTGCCTGGGACCGCCTGCAGGCCAACGTGCGTTGGCGCAGCACGGCCGAAGGCTGGCGTCTCGACGCACCGCTGCTGCGGGTGACCGCCGGTGGCAAGGTGCGTCCGATGGACGGGCTCACCGTTGCCGGCGGCCGTCGCTTCGCCGTGATCGGCCACAACCTCGACGCCACCCCGCTGCTGGCGGTACTCAGCCTCACCGACAGGATCGAGCCCGGACTGCGGCGCTGGCTGCGCGGCGCCAGGCCAAGCTTGCGTCTGGGGCAGTTGCAGGTCGTCGGCGAGCAGGGCGGTCCAGTGCAGGCACAAGGTCGGCTGGACGAACTGGCGTTTGCCTCGGTCGCCGGCTCGCCTGGCCTGAGCGGACTGCAGGGCGAATTCGACGGCGACGCCGACGGCGTGCGCTTGCGGCCCAACCCGTCGGCGTTGTTGCGCTTCGACTGGCCGAGCGGGTTCGGCGTGCTGCACGAGGTCCGGCTGGCCGGCGATATCGTCGGCTGGCGCGAAGGCAGCGGCTGGCAGGTGGGAACGGCGGCACTGCGAGTGCAGGCGCAGGATTACGCCGCCAACGTGCGCGGCAGCATGACCTTCCAGGCCGACGGCACCCGCCCGCGCCTGGAACTGGCGGCCCAGCTCGACGATGCCCCGGTGCCAGTGGCCAAGAAGTTCTGGATCCACTCCAAGATGAGCCAGCGGGCGATCGACTGGCTCAACATGGCCCTGGCCGGCGGCACCGTCAGCGGCGGAACCGGGCTGGTCAGTGGCGACCTGGACGATTGGCCGTTCAAGCACCAGGAAGGGCGCTTCGAAGCGCGCGGGCATATCCGCGACGGCGTGATCCGTTTCCAGCCAGATTGGCCGCAGATGGAGAAGGTCGATGCGGACGTCGCGTTCATCGCCAACGGCTTCGAGCTTCAGGGCAAGGGCGAGGTGGCGGGCGTGGCGGTGGATCGGCTCGACGCCGGCATCGCCGATTTCGCCGAGGGCCAGCTCTCTGTGCGCGCCCACACCGGCAGCGATGCGTCCAGGCTGTTGGCGATGCTGCGCCAAAGCCCGTTGCACAAGAGCTACGGCGAAACCCTCGATAACCTCGTCGCCAGCGGCCCCACCGATACCTCGTTCGACCTGCTGTTGCTGCTGCATGGCGGCACGGGTGGGCACTTGAAGGGCCAGGTCGCGCTGCAAGGCGCCAAGCTCGCCGACAAACGCTGGAACCTGGCCTTCGACCAGGTCCAGGGCCAGGCCAGCTACAGCAGCGACGGCTTCGCCGCCGAAGGCTTGTCGGTGCGCCACAACGGCAATCCGGGCACGCTGGACCTACGTGCCGGTGCGCCGGTGAAGGATCCCGCGCAGGCGTTCGAAGCCAGCTTCTCGTCCTTGCTCGAAGCCAAGGACCTGTTCGACCGCGCGCCGCAGATGGAGTGGCTGCGGCCGTACGTGCAGGGCGCTTCGCAATGGCAGGTCGGCGTCAGCCTGCCACGCGTGCAACCGGGCCAGCCGGCGCCGGCCAGCCACTTGCGGCTGGATTCGGACCTGGTCGGGACCACGCTCGGCCTGCCCGCGCCGCTGGACAAACCGAAGGAGCGCGCGCTGCCGACCCGGGTCGATGTTTCGTTGCCCCTGGGCAGCGGCGAAGTCGATGTGGCGTTCGGCCAGTTGGTGGCGCTGAAAGCAGTGACGCGCGGCGAACAGACCGGCGTGCGCGTGGCCATGGGCAGCGACCGCGTGAGCGAGGCGCCGCCTGCGCACGGCCTGGTCGTCAGTGGCCACACCGAATCGCTCGATGCGATGGACTGGATCGCGCTGGCGCGCGGCGGCAAGGACGACGGCAGCGCCAGCCTGCCGCTGCAACAGGTCGACGTGCAGGCCGATCGGTTGCTGCTGATCGGCGGGGTGTTCGCGCAAACCCGCTTGCGTCTGAAACCGCAGGCCGAGCAGATCAATGTGCAGCTCGACGGGCCTTCGCTGCAGGGCAGCCTGCAGGTACCGAACGCCGACGGGGCGGTCGTGCGTGGCGACCTGCAGCGCCTGCACTGGCAGTCGGCGGCTGCGCCGGACGCAGCCACCGACAACGCGGCCGCCGATGACAGCGCCAGCCGCACCGGTGCGCTTGCCCAGACCCTGCCCGAACCGCAGCGTCGTGCCGTCGATGAAGTCGACCCGGCCAACATTCCACCGCTGGCGCTGGATGTCGCCGACCTGCAGCTGGGCAAGCTCAACCTCGGCAAGGCCGTGCTGCGCACCCGCCGGCTCACCGACGGCTTGCAATTGGACCAGTTGCAACTGCATTCGGCCGACCAGGACATCGCCCTCACCGGTGCCTGGCGCGGCAAGGGCGAGACCGCTACCACGCGGCTGTCGGCGCGGCTGGATAGCCGCAACCTCGGCGACCTGGTGCGCGACCTCGGCTTCGGCGGCCAGTTGCGGGCGGGCGAGGGCGAGTTGCTGTTGGACGCAGGCTGGCCGGGTGCGCCGACCGCCTTCAAGCTCGCCACGCTGGAAGGCACGCTCAAGGTCGCCGCCCGCAATGGCCAGTTGCTGGAAGTCGAACCCGGCGCCGGGCGCGTGCTCGGCCTGCTCAGCGTGGCGCAGTTGCCGCGCCGGCTGATGTTGGATTTCCGCGATTTCTTCTCCAAGGGCTTCGCCTTCAATCGCGTCGACGGCCAGGTGCGCTTTGGCAATGGCCAGGCGCAGACCGACAAGGTGCGCATTGAAGGGCCGGCGGCGGATATCGACATTCGCGGCGCCGCCGACCTGCGCCAGCAACAGTTCGACCAGACCATCGATGTCCACCCGAAATCGGGCAACCTGCTGACGGTGGTGGGCGCAGTGGCCGGTGGCCCGGTCGGCGCGGCGGTGGGCGCGGCGGCCAATGCGGTGCTGGCCAAGCCGCTCGGCGAGCTGGGTGCGCGTACCTATCGCGTGACCGGCCCCTGGAAAGACCCGAAGGTGGAAGTGGTGGACCGCGACGAGGCCGATGCCAAGAAGCCGGCGGCCGATGCCGGGGCACGTCGGCGCGATTGATCGGCTGCGATGGGTGTCGGGGCTGAAGCCCCGACAGCTTTCAGCCGGCAGGATCCTCACCGGCCGCCCGCACGAACTGCGGCAGCCGCAACTTGGTGCGATGGCCGGGCTCGGGCGTGGCGCTGTCGCCGGTTACCCCACGGAAATAACCGCGCTGCCAGCGCTCGCGCGAGGCCGGCGACTGCGGGTCGTTGAGATCCTGGAGAAACTGCCCGCGGCTCTGGTTCCATTGCTGGTGCAGGCGTTCGAGTTCCGGCGCTTCGGACAGCGGCCGCCATTGCGCGCTGCATTCATCGAGCAAGTGCCGTTGCAGCGGGAACAGGTGGCAGAACGGCTCGCCGGCCTGGAAGCGCACGCGGCCGGGGCGAGTGAAACGCCAGTTCATGGTGAAGGTGTACGGACTCCAGTCGGTCTCGACGATGCCGGTAAGCCCGGCGATGCCGTCCTTGGGCCGGTTCACCGGCCCACCGACCATCAGGTCGATGCCGGTGTCGGTCTGGAACAGGCACGGCACATGGAAAGTGAGCACGCCATAGCCGAAGTGACTCACTGCCGGTGCCACCGTGCCGGGGTCGGGATAGAGGCGCACATCCTCCAGCGCATTGCCGCCGGTCCACTCGGCCATGAAACCGGTCTGGCACAACAGCTCCCAGCCATGTGAGTTGGCAATGGCCAGCGGCAGACAGCGATAGGCGTAATGCTGGTCGGTGGCGTCCATCCAGTCGCGCTCGCGCGGGGCGGGGCGGATGTCCAGGGTGTGGCCGTCGAGCACGTAGGCGGTCAACTTCATGTCGGTGCGGCTGCGTAGGCGATCCAGCGCCGAGTGTCGCGCGTTTTTTGCCCGTCTCGCCAGATCTCGGCTTGTGCCGACGGCGCCAGGCCCCCATCCTGAGCGCATGACTGAATCTTCTCTCGCCCTGGCCGAAACCCGGCTGTTGCTTCCCGCCGGCCTCGATACCGGACACCTCGACCGCACCTTTGGCGCTCTGCTTGGGCCCGGTGTGGATTTCGGCGACCTCTACTTCCAGCATTCGCGCCGCGAGAGCTGGAGCATGGAGGACGGCATCGTCAAGGATGGCGCCCACTCCATCGAACAGGGTGTCGGCGTGCGTGCGATCTCCGGCGAGAAGACCGGGTTTGCCTATTCCGACGATATCCAGCGCGATGCGTTGCTGGCTGCAGCGCAATCGGCGCGGGCGATCTCGCGTGACGGCGGCGCGCAGCCTTCGCGTGCGCTGGTGCGCGGTCAGGCGCGCGCGCTGTACCCGGCTACCGATCCGATCGACGACCTCGACAACGACAGCAAGCTGGCGGTGTTGCGCCGCCTGGACCAGTTCCTGCGCGCGGCCGATCCGCGCGTCAAGCAGGTAATGGTGAGTTTGTCTGGCGGCGTGGACACGATGCTGGTCGCGCGCAGCGATGGCGTCCTGGCCGCCGACGTGCGCCCGCTGGTCCGCTTGAACGTACAGGTGATCGTCGAGCAGGACGGCCGACGCGAGAGCGGCTACGCCGGTGGGGGTGGCCGCTACGGCTACGCCGAACTATTTGCCGAGGGCCGTCCCGAAGCGTTCGCGCGCGAGGCGCTGCGCCAGGCCCTGGTCAACCTGGACGCGATCGCCGCCCCGGCTGGCACCATGCCGGTCGTGCTCGGCCCTGGCTGGCCCGGCGTGCTGCTGCACGAGGCCGTCGGCCACGGCCTGGAAGGCGATTTCAACCGCAAGGGCACCAGCGTGTATGCCGGCCGCATCGGCCAGCGCGTGGCCTCGCCCGGCGTGACCATCGTCGACGACGGCACCCTGCCGGGCCGGCGCGGCTCGCTCAACGTCGACGACGAAGGCACGCCGACGAACTGCACCACGCTGATCGAGGATGGCATCCTGGTCGGCTACATGCAGGATACGCTCAACGCCCGCCTCATGGGCATGGCGCCGACCGGCAACGGCCGCCGCGAGTCCTTCGCGCACTTGCCGATGCCGCGCATGACCAACACCTACATGCTCGCCGGCCAGCACGACCCGCAGGAAATGATCCGCTCGGTGAAGAAGGGCCTGTACGCGGTGAATTTCGGCGGCGGTCAGGTCGATATCACCAGCGGCAAGTATGTGTTCTCGGCCACCGAGGCGTACTTGATCGAGGACGGCAAGATCACCGCGCCGGTGAAGGGTGCGACCTTGATCGGCAATGGCCCGGAGACGATGCAGAAGGTGCGGATGGTCGGCAACGACCTGGCGCTGGACGAAGGCGTCGGCGTGTGTGGCAAGGATGGGCAGAGCTTGCCGGTGGGCGTGGGCCAGCCGTCGTTGCTGATCGACGGTCTCACCGTCGGTGGCACCCAGGCCTGACGGCGCGTGATGCCGGGGGGCAGGCTGTGCGCCGGATGAGCGGCTACTTCAACGCGTCGGCGCGCGGCGTCGCGGCGCCGGCGTCAGTCGTCGTCGCGTTCGTCGCTCGCCTCGTCGGCGTCGCCCGCGGCGCTGCCGCCGGCCTGCGCCAGGTCGCGCAAGACCTGGAAGATTTCGCGGTAGGCGCGCGGCGGCTTGTTGCGCAGCTTTTCCTCGCGCGCGTTGCGCAGCAGCTGGCGCAGGTGCTGGCGATCGGCCTGCGGATACTCCACCAGCAGCTCGGCCAGGGCATCGTCGCCTTCGTCGAGCAGGCGTTCGCGCCAGCGTTCCATCCGGTGCATCGTCGCCACTTCGCGGCGCGCGGTCTCGCTGTTGGCGTCCAGCGCATCGCGCAGTGCTTCCAGCGTTTCGTCGTCTTCGCGGCGCATCTGCTTGGCCAGGAACGCCAGCTGGCGCTTGTGGGCAATATGCGCGGTGATGCGGCGGGTCTCTTCGATGTGCGGCAGCAGCGATTCGGGCACCGGCAGGCGCGCCAGCTGCGCCGGGGTCAGCGCCACCAGCTTTTCGCCCAGGGCCAATACCTCCAGCGCCTCGCGCCGTTGCTGGCTGCGGCTGCTGCCGAGGAATTCACCGGTTTCTTCGTCACGTCCGCGCATCGTCTTTCCAAGCTTCCCGGCCACGCCTTGCGCGCGGCATCTACCCCTACAGGATAAAGCATTGAACGTGATCTCCCCCGATCTCCACCCGGCCGACACCAGCCAGGCCAGCCTCGACCGCCTGGCCGAGCTCTCCGAACGGCTGCTGCAGCGCGCCCGCGCGCTCGGCGCCAGCCAGGCCGAAGTCAGCTGCAGCGAGGAGCATGGCCTGGACGTCAACGTCCGCCTGGGCGAGGTCGAGACGGTGGAATCCACCCGCGACCGCGGCATCGCGGTGACGGTGTATTTCGGCCATCGCAAGGGCAGCGCCAGCACCGCCGACCTGCAGGAAGCGAGCCTGGAGGCGACCGTGGCCCAGGCCTGCGCGATCGCGCGCTACACCGAGGACGATCCCGCTTCCGGCCTGGCCGATCCGGCATTGATGGCGCGCGAGTTCCCCGACCTGGGCGGCTGGCATCCGTGGGCGTTGCAGGCCGACGCCGCCGTCGACCTGGCGCTCGCCTGCGAGGCCGCCGGGCGCGAGGCCGATCCGCGCATCGCAAATTCCGACGGCGCCTCGGTCGGCAGCAGCGCGAGCTTGTCGGTGTACGCCAATTCCCATGGTTTCGTCGGCCGCGAACGCGCCACCCACTACACCATCGGTTGCGCGTTGATCGCCGGCCAGGGTGAGGACATGCAGCGCGATGGCTGGTACAGCAGTGCATTGGCGCGCGAGGATCTGGAATCGCCGGCGGCGATCGGCCGGCGCGCCGCCGAGCGCACGCTGGCGCGCCTGCAGCCGCGCTCGCTGGCGACCACGCAGATGCCGGTGGTCTTCGCGCCGGAAGTGTCGCGTTCGCTGATCGGGCACCTGCTGGGCGCCGTGTCCGGCGGCGCGCTGTACCGGCGCGCCAGCTTCCTGCTCGACAGCGTCGGCCAGCGCCTGTTCCCCGAATGGCTCGATATCGACGAGCTGCCGCACTTGTATGGCGGCCTGCGCTCGGCGGCGTTCGACGGCGAGGGCGTGGCCACGCGCGATTCGGCGCTGGTGTCGGGCGGGGTGTTGCAGCGCTATGTGCTCGGCAGCTATTCGGCGCGCAAGTTGGGGCTGCAGACCACTGGCAATGCCGGTGGCGTGCACAACCTGCGCGTGTCCTCGAACGTGGCCGACCTCGCGGCGATCCTGGCCGGGCTGCCGCGGGCATTGCTGGTCACCGAGCTGATGGGCCAGGGCGTCAATGCGGTGACCGGCGATTACTCGCGCGGTGCCGGCGGTTTCCTGGTGGAGAACGGAGCGATCAGCCACCCGGTCGACAATGTGACCGTGGCGGGCAACCTGCGCGAGATGTTCCAACGTATCGCGGCGGTGGGCGCGGACATCGACCGCCGTTCGCACGTGCACGTGGGCTCGGTGCTGGTGGACGGGATGACGGTGGCCGGCGAGGGCTGAGCCCGCCGGCGGCATGCCTTGACAGGATCGGGGCCGGGCGCCGACAGTGCCGTGGCCCCTCTCATGCCAAGGAACGAAAGATGAGCGAGTACGACCCTTCCGCTGCTGTGCCGCCGCCGCCACCGATCACGACCGCCGCTCCGCAGGACGAACGCACTTTGGCGTTGGTTGCGCATTTGCTGGGCACGCTGACCTGGTTCGTGGGCGCGTTGATCGTGTGGTTGATCCACAAGGACGCTACGCCTTCCAAGCCGTTCGTGATCGATCAGTCCAAGGAAGCGCTGAACTTCCAGATCACGATCGGTATTGCCTACGTGATCGCGGTGGTCCTGACGATCATTTCGTTCGGGATCCTGTTCTTCCTGCCCACGCTGGTGTGGATCGCGAACATCGTGTTCTGCATCATTGCGGCGGTCAAGGCGAACAACGGCGAGACTTATCGTTATCCGTTTACGTTGCGATTGATCAAGTAGGTTGTTTGGTTGCTACGTGCGGCACCCGGGGGCAGGCCCCTTTCGGGACACGCCGTGAACCCGTCCGTGGGGGCTAATCGGCGACATCCATGTCGCCGATTGTCCCGAAAGGGGTCTGCCCCCGGATGCCCGACAGTGCATCGCGAGGTGCGGGGAAAAGCGGGTGTGCCGAGTAGTTGAAACGGCCGCGCGCTCAGTGCGCGCGTTCTACCGCTAACAGGGCCAATGCACGCAACGGTGCGGCCGCATCGCCGTCATCTGCCAGTGCTTGCTGCATCTGCTGGCTGAGTTCGGCCAGGCGCTGCTTTGCGCCCTCCATTCCGAGCAGGGCGGGAAACGTCGACTTGTGCTGCGCGGCGTCCTTGCCGGCGGTCTTGCCCAGCTGGGCCGAGTCGGCTTCGATGTCGAGGATGTCGTCGCGCACCTGGAAGGCCAAACCGAGGCCGGCGGCGAATACGTCCAGTCGAGCCAGCGTGGCGCTGTCGGCGCCGCCGGCCAGGGCGCCCATGCGCACGGCAGCGCGGATCAATGCGCCGGTCTTCAAGGCATGCATGGTTTCCAGTGCGGCCAGCGTCTGCTGCTGGCCCGTGGCATCGATATCAAGCGCCTGGCCGCCACACATGCCGGCGGCGCCGGACGCGTGCGCCAGGGTCTGCAGCCAGGCCACGCGCAGTTCGGCGGGTGCGTCGCTGGCGGCCAGCACTTCGAAGGCGCGCGTCTGCAGGGCATCGCCGGCGAGGATGGCGGTGGCTTCGTCGAAGGCGATGTGCACGGTGGGCCGGCCGCGGCGCAGGGCGTCGTCGTCCATCGCCGGCAGGTCGTCGTGGACCAGCGAGTAGGCATGCACGAGTTCAACCGCCGTCGCTGGGGCGTCGAGCAGCGTGGCGTTGGCGCCCAGCAGCTGGCCGGTGGCGTAGACCAGCAACGGGCGCATGCGCTTGCCACCGCCGGTGGCGGCGTGCCGCATGGCGGCATGCAGGCGCTGCGGGGCCAGGGCCGGATCGGGCAGGCAGGCGTTGAGGCAGGTCTCGGTGCGTGCGCGCCAGCGCTCGAACAGCTCAGCCGCCATGGAGGGGCGGGTCGAATGCTTCGGCCGTGTCCGGCTGGGCCGGGTCGGTCAGCAGCTTCACCCGCAGCTCGGCTTGCTCCAGCGCTTGCTGGCACTGGCGGTACAGGCCGACGCCGCGCTCGTAGGCGCTCAGCGATTCTTCCAGCGTGAGGTCGCCGGCTTCCATCTTCGCGACGAGTTGCTCGAGTTCTTCCAGCGATTGCTCGAAGCGCGCGACCGGCGAGGTCTCATTGGGGGACGTCTTGGGCATCGCTAAAGTGTGCGCGGCGCGGCCGGGTCGGTCAATTCCGGCGGGTGCCAGCGCAGGCGCGCGTCGTGCTCGCGCAACCACTGCGACAGTTGCGCCGAGATCAGTTCGGCGCCGGCTGCCAGCAGTTCTTCGCCGTCCCACAGCAATGGCAGCGTGCTCCGCTGCCAGGGCGGCAGCGCCGACTCCTGCAGCAGGTGCTTGAGCGGGCGCGAATGCGCGCGGCCGGGTAGGTGCAGGCGCTCGCCGCCGCGCCGTGCGCGCACCTGCAGTGGCGTGGGGAAGGCTTCGGCGCTGTGCAGGACCAGGCTGCCGCCATCGGGCAGTAGCAAGGGTGCGCTGCCATCCCAGTCGGCCTGCCAGTCCGGCGGCCAGGCCGGCAGGGCCTGCAACAGGTGCAGGCCGCCGCGCCAGCGCCGGATTTCCACGCCATGCCAGGCGAAGCGGGCGCCATCGTCGCGTTCCAATACTTCGTTCTCGAGCGCCAGCACGCCGCGCGCCGGCAGCGGCGGTGCCGCGCTTTGCGCGACCCAGCGCCGCAGCAGGCGCGCGCGCTGGGCCGGCGGCGCGCAGCGCAGGGCATCCAGATCCAGGCGGTTGCCGTTGACATGGCGCGACAGCCACGCCTCTTCCTGCACGCCGAGCAATGCACTGGCCTGGCCACTGAGCCCGGCGCTGGCGGCCAAGGCCGCATCTGCGTGCGGCCAGCGTTGCCGCAACAGCGGCATGACCTGGTGACGCAGGAAATTGCGGTCGTGCTGCAACTCGGCGTTGGTCGGATCTTCGATCCAGTGCAAGCCATGCCGCTCGGCGTATTCGATCAGCAGCGCTCGCGGCAGCGCCAGCAGCGGCCGCCACAGTTGCCCGGCGGCGAAGGCGGCCTGGGCCTGCATCGCCGCCAGGCCTTCGCTGCCGGAGCCGCGCAGTGCACGCAGCAGGAAGGTTTCGGCCTGGTCGTCGCGATGGTGGGCCAGGGCCAGCCATTCGCCCGGCCGCAGGCTGTCGGCGAAGGCACCGCGGCGGGCGGCGCGGGCGGCGCCTTCGAGGCCCAGGCCACTGTCGCGCTCGACCGCGACCGGGCGCACTTCCAGCGCTACCCCGAGGGCAGCGCAGAAGTTTTCGCAATGCGCCTGCCACGCATCGGCGGCGGCATGCAGGCCGTGGTGTACGTGCAGCGCGCGCAATCCACGGGCGCGGTAGTCGGGCAGGGCGGCCAGCGCATGCAGCAGGACGCTGGAATCGAGCCCGCCGCTGAGCGCGACCACCACCGCGCCGGGGGCATGCGCCGGCAGCGGCAGGCGCACGCTGTCATCGCTGGTATTCATGCCGGTCTCCCGCCGCAGCGCACGCCGGTTCCCGCGCGCAGGGCGCGGGACGGGGACGGCGAGGAAGGGCGGGCGCTGACCGGGCTCACCCGGTCATTGTGCCGCTTTGCGCTCGAAGCGTTCGGGCTGCGGCAATTCCACCGGCACGCCGTCGGCGTTGCAGGTGCCCTGCGCGCACAGGCGCTGGCGCAGCTTCGGCGTGGCCTGGACGATGACGTGGTAGATCACGTTCTCTTCCAGGGTGCCGCGGAACGCCGCGCTGCCGGGCCCGGTGGCCCAGATGCCGACATCTTCGCCGCCATGGGTCTCCGACTTCAGCGGCACCAGACTCTCCTGCATGTAGCCGGCGTCTTCGGTATCGACGTGGGTCAGGTCCGGGCGACCGGCGCTGGGCTCGAAGCTGCTGGGCTCGTGGTTGAACCGCTTGGGCCCGGCCGGCTGCGCGTTGCTGGCGCCGGTGTAGCCGGGGCCGTTGGCGTAGCTCAGGGTGGTGTAGGGCAGGCCGGTGAGGTCGCGTGCGAACTGGCTGCGGTCGCCATCTTCGCCGCCGAGGCCGCGCACCTTGCCCAGGATCGGGTTGCCGCGCACCGGGTAGCCGACGAAGTTCAAGGTGTGCGAGTGGTCGGCGGTGACGATGATGAGGGTGTCGGCCGGGGCGGTTTCCACCGCCGCGCGCACCGCGTCGGACAGCGAGACGGTTTCATCGAGCGCGCGGAAGGCGTTGCCGGCATGGTTGGCGTGGTCGATGCGACCGCCTTCGATCATCAGCACGAAGCCATTGGGATCGCGCGACAAAGTGCGGATCGCCGTGCGCGTCATCTCGGTCAGGCTGGGCTCGCCCTGCGGACCGCGGTCGCGATCATGGTCGTACTGCATGTGGTCCGGTTCGAACAGGCCGAGCAGCGCGGGCGCGCCGGCGGCGGCCTGCAGCTGGGATTCGTTCCAGACATAGGCGCCCTGCGGGTGTGCCTGTTTCCATTCGGCGATCAAGTCGCGCCCGTCCAGGCGCAGGCCCACCTTGTCGTCGTACTCCGGGTCGCGCTCGCCGGCCGGCATCATTTCGCCGCGGCCGCCGCCCATCACCACCTGCGGCCCACGGCCAAAGCGTTGCGCGGCGAGCAATTGCTGGGCGATGTCGCGGCAACCGGCGGTGCGCGCGCTTTCCGGCAGGTCGGCGTCGTTTTCCCAGTTGCGCTCGGGCGAATGGGCGTAGGTCGCCGCGGGCGTGGCATGGGTGATACGGGTGGTGGTGACAACGCCGGTGGCCATGCCGGCGCTGTCGGCCAGGGTCAGCCAGCTCAGCAGGCCCTTGCCGAGGCTGTCGGCGCAGCCATCGCGGGTGCCGGCACTGACACCGATCGCGCCCATGTGGGTCTTCACGCCAGTGACAATGGCGGTCATGGTGCCGGCCGAGTCCGGCGTCTGCGAATCGGTGTTGTAGGTCTTGCTGAAAGCGGTGGCCGGGAACTGCTCCCAGGACAGCAGGTTTTCCTCGCCCGGGCCGCCCTTGCGCTGGCCATCGAGGATGCGCGCGGCGGCCACCGTGGTCAGGCTCATGCCATCGCCCAGGAACAGGATCACGTTCTTCGCCTTGCCGGCCATCGCGCCGTTGGCGGCCGCGCGCGCTGCGCCGCTGCGGTACCACCACTGCGGGGTTTCCTGCTGCGGATGCTGGACGCTCGGTACATCGACCGGGGCCACTGCGGCGGCGGAGGTCCCGGCCGAAGTGGCGCAGGCGGCAAACAGAACGGGGCAGAGCAGGCCGAGTACCGGCAGGCGCAGGTCGAAGGCGGATCGGGTCATGGAGGGCGCGAGTGTCGAGGAGCCAGCCTGCATTATGAACGGGCAAGCGCTGCAGTCGGGTGACACAGCGACCGGCACGTCGCTGTTCCAGCCATGGCATCGTGCCGCCGCGGCAGATCGGCTAAGGTTTCAAGCTTCTCCGGGGCGGCTCGCCCGGCCTCATTCCTTTGCGACGAACGCCCATGAAATTGGTCTCCGCCTGGTTCCGCATTCCCTTCTGGCAACGCGTGGTCGCCGGTTTCGTGCTCGGTGCACTGGCTGGCTGGGCGTTCGGCCCGGCCGCCAAGACCTGGTTCGAGCCGTTGGGCGACCTCTACGTCACCTTGATCAAGATGATCGCGGTGCCGCTGGTGTTCTTCGCGGTGATCAACGCGATCTCGGCGCTGCACGGGCAAAAGTCGGTGGCGGCACTGGGGGGGCGCACTTTCCTGTGGTTCGTGGTGACCGCCGCGCTAGCGGTGTGCATAGGCCTGGCCGTAGGCACGTTGATGCAACCAGGCGCGGGCCACCTCGGTTTGAGCGTGGACTCGGCCTGGACCCCGCGCGACGTGCCCAGCCCGATCAAGGTGCTGCTCGACGTCGTTCCTTCCAACCCGTTCTATGCCCTGACCGGTATCGGCACACGCACCAATGCGGCCGGCGAACCCGTGCTGGCGGCCGGGCGCGGTTCGATCCTGCCGGTGATCTTCTTTGCCGCCTTGCTCGGCTTTGCGATGGTGAAGCTGGGCGAACGCGTGGCCGAGGCGCGCAAGCTCACCGCGCAGATGA
>Ga0160435_1000097_pt1 | contig 51719 bp, 59 predicted proteins | sample HID1973K_E0MG_FD_108213 | JGI IMG/M metagenome (GOLD analysis project Ga0160435, IMG submission 108213) | Enriched mosquito-associated microbial communities from UW Madison campus, WI, USA - HID1973K_E0 MG | ecosystem: Host-associated > Arthropoda: Insects > Digestive system > Unclassified ...
CCGCGACGGCCTTCAGATCGAACCGAAGTGGGTCGAAACCGCTGACAAGATCGACCTCATCGACCAGCTTTCTCTGGCCGGTTTCAGCCGCATCGAAGCCGGCTCTTTTGTATCGCCCAAAGCGATTCCTGCGTTGCGCGATGGCGATGAAGTGTTTCGCGGCATCAAGCGGCAGCCGGGTGTTATCTATGTTGCGCTCATCCCCAACCTGCGCGGTGCGCAGCGGGCGATGGACGCCGGCGCCGATGAGCTGAATCTGGTGATGTCCGCCAGCCAGACCCACAACCTGGCGAACATGCGCATGCGCTGCGAACAATCGCTCGACGCATTTGCCGATGTCGTCTCGCTGGTGGCGGGCAGTTCTCTCAGCCTCAATGGCTCCATCGCCACGACGTTCGGCTGCCCGTTCGAAGGCAAGATCGATGAAGACCGCGTGCTACAGATCGTCGACGCGTACCTGGAACTGGGCATGCAGGGCATCTCCCTGGCCGACACCACCGGCATGGCGAATCCGCGTCAGGTGCACCGCTTGGTGCAGCGCGTGCTGACTCGCCTCCCGGCGTCTGCGCTCACGTTGCATTTTCACAACACGCGTGGCCTGGGCCTGAGCAACGTGCTCGCCGCTTACGAGGCGGGTGTGCGGCGGTTCGATGCATCGCTGGGCGGACTGGGCGGATGTCCTTTCGCGCCCGGCGCGTCGGGCAACATCTGCACGGAGGATCTGGTGAACCTGTGCGAAGAGATGGGCATCGACACCGGCATCGACCTGCTGCACTTGCTCAAGCTCTCGCGTGGCTTGCCTGCGCTGTTGGGACACGAAACGCCAGGCCAAGTCGCCAAGGCGGGCCGCAACTGTGACCTGCACCCGGCGCCGGAGAACCTGGCGACCTGAATCCTGACGCGCCGTAAATCCTGTAGGCGTGAGCCTGCTTGCGATAGCAGATGAACTGTCCGCATCCCTGTGGAAGGCCTGACGCCATTGCGAGCTCGCGCAGTCCTGCACATCCAGAACGAATGCGCTTGAAGCTGCATTCGTCCAGACAACAAAAACAATAGGGCTCCCTTTGGGAAGTCCAGCTGGAGTAACCGCAATGACTATCTCTGTTCTGAACCCGAACAGCAGCCTCGCCGAGGTTGTCAGCGCCGAAAAAGCGCTCATCCGCAAAGTCGCATGGCGCCTGATGCCGTTGATCATGGTCTGCTACCTGTTTGCATTCTTCGACCGCATCAACATCAGCTTCGCCAAGTTCCAGCTGCAGACCGACCTCAGCCTGAGCGATACCGCGTACGGCCTGGGTGCGAGCCTGTTCGTCATCGGTTACGTGCTGTTCGAAGTGCCGAGCAACATCATGCTGTACAAGGTCGGCGCGCGGCGCTGGATCGCCCGCATCATGATTTCCTGGGGCGTGGCCACCGCGCTGATGGTCTTCGTCAACGCCGAATGGCAGTTCTATGTGCTGCGTTTCATCATCGGCGCGATGGAAGCCGGTTTCGCACCGGGCGTGCTGTTTTATCTGACGCTGTGGTTTCCGCAGACCTACCGAGGGCGCATCACGTCCACGCTGTTTCTGGCCTCCGCGTTTGCCGGCTTGCTGGGTGCGCCGATCTCGGGTCTGGTGCTCGGCGGCATGGACGGCGTGATGCAGATGCGTGGCTGGCACTGGCTGTTTCTGCTGGGCGGCCTGCCGTGCATCGCGCTCGGCTTCGCAGTCTTGAAAATCCTCAAGGACCGTGTGGCCGACGCTCATTGGCTGACCGATGCCGAGAAGACCTACCTGTCCAGCCGCATCGCCCAGCACGAGCCGAACAAGCACGGCGGCTCGCTGCTGACCGCTTTGAAGATGCCCGGCTTCCTCATGCTCGGCCTGATCTACTTCCTCATTCAGGTTGCGTCCTACGGCCTCAACTTCTGGGCACCACAGCTGATTCGCAGCGCCGGCGTCGAAAGTCCGGTCATGATCGGCCTGCTCACGGCGATTCCGTACATCTGCGGCGCGATCAGCATGGTGGTGATCGGGCGTCTGTCGGATGCCAGCGGCGAGCGGCGCAAGTTTGTGTGTGGTCTTGTGGTGCTCGGCGCTGTCGGCTTCTTCTGCGCCGGCATCTTCGCCCAGCACACCAGCATGCTCGTCCTGTCACTCGCCATGCTTGGCGGCGGCATCGTCGCCTCGATCCCGGCCTTCTGGACCCTCCCGCCCAAACTGCTGGCCGGTGCAGGCGCAGGCGCTGCAGGCGGCATCGCGCTCATCAATACGTTGGGTCAGTTCGGCGGCATCGTCAGCCCCGTGATGGTCGGCCACATCAAGGACATCACAGGCAGCACCACGCCTGCCCTGTATGTCATCGGCGTGAGCACTGTGATCGCGGCGGGATTGTTACTGTGGGCGTTGCCCGAGAAACTGCGCACCCTCGACAAGAGCCACGATTGAGCCCTGCACGCTGCGCCTGAAGTCAGGCGCAGCTTCCCAGGCTGCGACAGTGAATGACGCGACCCGGACGGTTCGCGTTATTGAGATGCTTTCTGCAGCACAGCTTTGTGCAGTTCAAGATTCTGCTCCGCCGAGCCTTCATAAGGATCGATGCCGACTTCCTTCGCCAACTCCTTGCGATGCTCGAAACTGCTGTCCAGGCCCAAGGCCTTCAACAAGTCCACGATCGAGTTCTGCGGTTTGAGCTCCGGATGAGCCTGCGACAGAGATTCAAGCTTGGCAGTAACCTGATCGGCACTCGGTGCTGCAGGTGCGCCAGCAGGTGTCCCGGTGGAAGACGCCGTGCTTCCGGTAGGCGGAACGGCCGACGGCTCAGGCGCTGCCTGCGGCGTCGCGCTGGCCGACCCGATCCCGAGTTTTTCAAGAATAGTGCTGAGAATGCTCATGTTAATTCCTTATTTTCAGTGATTGTTCTTCAGGGCGGCCGACAGGCAAATGCCCGACTGCGCATCAAGCCATCCCCTTCTTCGCGGCAACCGACGTCTCGTCACACACGCCCTCACCGACACCAGAAACACAAAGCGACAGCCACCACCCCACGCGGATCTTGGCCGTGAAGTCGAGGCATGAATGGGGACGGTCGAAAAGGCATCCGTTACCGGAAATGGGATCGTCACTGCCTTGTGCGTTGGAACGGTCCATGACGTGCGGCAGATCAGTCAGCGTGCAGCGTAGCCGCTATGTACTTGAGTTGCGGGCAAAGGGTTCGGTTCCGGGGGATGTGGGGTGGTGCGGGATATCGGACGAGTGGTGGGGAGGTGGTCTGGAGCAGTGGTTTAGTAAGCGGGTAGGAAATTACTTCGTTCGATGAGGAGCTTTCCTACGTGTTAACGAGACATGGCTAGAGGTTGACGCGAACCGGCCCCGTCATTCTGCTGGGACGGTTCGTCCCCTCAACCGAGGCTACCTATAGGAGACTGTTGTAATGAGCCCTGATGTTTTGGGCATCATCAGCGGAGTCATCGGCATCCCTATGATGCTTATCGCGATATGGTTGATCTACGTTGTTCACGCGTATACCGAGAAGTCTGAACGCATGATGCCCAAGAGTAGTTTCGTGAAAACAAACATAGATGTTTACTCTCGAGCAGGCTTGATTGGAAAAGTCATTCGTAACGGCTTTCTGACTATCGTGCTGTTGACGCCCGAGTGCTCCCACAAAAGGGGTATCGTCGACCTCACTGAGGTTAGAGATTTCCCAGCAGGGCTAAAATGCATCCTGATCATGACCTGGGGGGCATGTGGTTTTATTTTTTTGGCTTTGGTTTCGTTCGGTGTTTATATCAACTACTGGAGGCTAATGGCGGCTTGATTCAGGTGATAGCCCTTTCGGCGGTCAGTCTTGAGCTATGAGATCTAACCAAAGTATTTCGCTAGGTGTTGATTGTTGTGATGGATCCGTACGCATGCTAACTGTAGCAAGGTCCACTAACTTAGAACTCAGTGTCTTTTTTAGCTGACGCGAGCTAGACGTGCCATTCTGCTGGTGCGACCCCTATCGTAGGCTGGGCATGTCCCGCGGCGGAGCTAGGCGTGATAGGTACAAAACAGTTGTTACTTATAATTCCACAGTGAATACCGAAGATCAGGTTTTCTAGCATGAATGATTTTTCTGACTACAGAATTATGGATAGTATTGTCATCTGCATTCAAGATGCTGTGGGCTTTGGAAGAAAGGTATTTGAGACTTTCAGCTTAGCAACCGACATCGCAAGAGACCTAGGTATTGATGGTGATGATGCAAATGAGTTGATGGTCGAGTTCTTTGATAGGTTTTCTATCGATCTTAACGATTACGATCCCTATCGGTATTTTTTGGAGGAGGGGTTCAACTTTTTCTCCACCAAGCCCGCCATTTATAGACGCGGGAACATACCCCTAAGAGTGGCGATGCTGTATTTAGCTTTGAAAGCGAAGCGCTGGGATACACAAGCTTTTGAAAGAGCTGAATTCAGCAGTGCTCCATTATTCGAGCGTACAAAAGACATCCCGATTGATTGCTACAAGATTAAAAGTCGCTGGTAGGCGCGAAGGGAAAATGTCTTTCACAGAACTCGATCAAAAAAAGCGGACTATTTCCCGGTTAAACAGGCAAATTGTCAGGGAGACATTGAGTGTTTTTATGGCGTACCGTGCCCTCGTGGCAGCAGATTGAAGATCGGATAAAGGATGAGATGGGCTATCAAAGTGGAGCCCAGTATCGAAACCATTGGGGTGAACCTGCCCCGTCCCTCAGCCTAAATCTCCGTCGCGTCGCTAGCGTACGATCTGCGTTTCATCAGGCCGAGTGGCGAGCAAGCGACTTACTTCGCCAACGTTTCGCCGATCTCGACATTTCCATCATCCTCAAAGACTTGATCGATGTCGTCACTCAGATGGCAATGATCGTCGCGGGCACCACTTTGGTCGGAGGTGCCATCGGTGCCGGTGCAGGCGCGTTATTGGGAGGTGCTGGTGCCGTTCCCATGGGGGCTGCCGGTGCTACCATGGGGTTGCAGGTCAGCAGCTGGATACTAGGGATGCTTGGTCTGCAATCAATTGCAGAGTTCTTCGTCGAGGGATTGCCGCGCATTGGCAGTTATTATTTGGCAGGAATTACAGCTGCATGGGAAGGAGCACGAGGTGAGGAAGGTACAACTCCCTTCAGCCATGATGATCCCCTGGCGGTTGGCAGCGCGGCCCATAACATTGCGCTAGGCCACGTTGAAGTCGTCATTTTGTTGCTGGGCGCTATTGTTGAATACTTGACCCGTGGGCGAGGTAACGCTGGCAGGTTAGCCCTAGAGATGCGAGCCAGTCCGAAAGGCGCAAGGATTGGCCACTGGATGGTTGAGCATGAAGATGCATTGAAGGGCAGACCTGACCTGCAAAAGAGTGCGCCGCATAGAGGGCCGGGAGCGGGCCAGGAGCCACCTCCGAACCGCTCAGAAGGAAAAGGCAATGAGCCCGTCAAGGGTAGGTCAAACGCCATGCCGCTGCATGAGGTCGAGTGCTTCAAAGCAGATAAAATGCCAGCCTCCAAAGTCGGCGAGTTCGAGCGGCAATTGAAAGGGCAGGAGGAGGGGCTGAATAGGCTGACGATTGCGGAGTACTTAGGAAATATAGCCAGCCCCGTGAAGCGTAGTCAAACGGCTGCGAGAGCTGCTCGCATAGACTTACAAAAGGCTTTGCAGGATCGATTTCAAAGGCAATTTCAGAAAGAGATGAGCCCCTTGGATGCGGAAGACGCGGCAATCAAGGAAGCTGCAAAAACGATGTCGACTCTTGCAGGGCTACACAATCCTGATTTGAGGGCGGGAGGGAAAGACATCATTGCGGATTTTGGAGATCGGCAAGTTAACTCCAGCATTGGGCCTCAATGGAGGCCAAAAATTCAAAACCTGAAAGTGGCTGCAGAGAAAGTGCCCGAGCAGATGCGTGGCTCAACTTTCCTTAACGTGAAATTGCATAAGTGTTGACCCACAAGGAGGCATCAGTGGATAAGGTATTTGCTCGATTTCTAGAAAAATTTGGTGATCCTGTTGATCGTCGGGAGGTGCCAGTATCAAGCATCGAGGCTTATCGAGGTAAATTGCCTGATCAATTGCTGGAATACTGGGCTGAGCACGGCTGGTGCGGATATGGCAATGGGATCTTTTGGATAGTGAACCCGCAAGAGTACGAGGGTGTAGTAGCCTCTTGGATTGAGGGGACGCAATTCGAAAAGCGCGATACTTATCATCTGATAGCACGTGGTGCCTTTGGCGACCTTTACCTATGGGGTGAAAAAACAGGATTTTCGCTGAAAATCACCAGCGTCTTTTCCCGTTGTGTAGTCCATGATTTTGAAATTACAAGCGACGAAATGGACAGAGCATTACAGGGCTTTCTGTTATGCAGAGATGTGAAATCTAACGATTTAGAAGGCTTGTTCGATAGGGCAAGAAAGAAATATGGAACTCTCCGCCACGACGAAATGTATGGTTTTGTTCCAGCATTGATGCTCGGAGGAGAAGCCACCCTGGATCATCTGGAAAAGCTCAAGGCTGTAGAGCATTTGATACTGCTTTCACAGCTGAGCGAGCTTGAGCCTTACCATTTTTAATTTAACCATGCGGACATTGCGCGATCTCATCGAAGCAGGAGCTGTCGGAACGTACCCCTACCAGCGATGCGCCCCGCCATTCGAGATTGCGCTCGCTCCCGTCTTCTATCCACCGTACGCTGCGCAATAGCTCGCTCACTCCCGGCCAGGAGCCATAAGGTGAGCTTTTGCGGTCGTAGGGCCGCACGAGCAGGTAGAGGTTTTCGCAGTCGAAGAGCTTGTACTCGCGTTCGCAGGGCCTGGCCGGAGAGCGGTGCCGAGGTGCGAGCACTAGGGTACGTTCCAATATCTAGTTGGTGGTAACCCTTACGACCGCTGGCGGTCACCGGACTCCGACGGCGCTCCAAAACGATAATCCGCCAGAAAGCGGATGATCAGAGGTTTCAAAGATTTTCGAAACCTTCTCTGGAGCATTGTACTGTGCGGCATCAGGAGTCGAAGAAGTATTTAACTATATGATTTTCATGAATTTTATTGTTCGACTCAAGATTTTGTATCTCTAAAGATACCCTTTAGAATTCGCGCCTTCACTCCTTTGTGTGCGGAAGCACGTATCGAGTGGGTAGAGAAGGGTACTGCTGGAGCTTTACGCTAGGCAATAGCTAGCTAATCAAGCCTTGGACTGTTCACAGGCTCGTATCGGCTGGGAGTAGGTCATCGAAACGAGATAATCGAGCATCCTTCACTTTCCTGATAGGCCTTAAGCTAAGAGGAAAGTGAAGGAGTCAAGACCGGAGAACTCACGAGGATTCAACGAGGCAAAGCTTTCGTGCATAGAACAACCTTGCCGTGATGCTGGTGTGTGCGACCGCAAACGGTCTTCTATGTGCGTGAAGCATCCGAATCAGTATACTTCCTGACTGACCTTAGCGTCTAGCTCCTTAGAGAAATCAAAATCGCCCCATTTGGTGAACCAGTATTCGCTATATTTTTTAACTCGTAGCAGATAATTTTTTGGCAAGCCATATTGTTCCAAGATTCTGATTTTAGTTTCATTGCTCACGAAGGGGCACGCTGTAAGGTCCAATGCCAAATGAACCATTTCAGAATCACCGATCAACGAGTCTTGCTTCAATCTGAATCTCTCTAATATATGCTTTTCCAACGCGGTTCTTAACTGCGAGTAACGGGTCTTTTTTTCTATGTAGAAAAAAAGTGTGACTATAGAAAAATAGTCAAGGCTAGATTTTTTTTGAAATTGTCCATCTGAGAAGTCAAAACCAAAGCTGTGTCCGAGAACTTTCTCATCTATACGATAGTTTTTGCCAAGTTGGCGCATTAATACCAGCAAATACATCGTCTCGATTTTTGCGGTTTTCCCGTCGGAGTTGTGATCCATGATGCTTCGGCATCTCTCGTAAATCACCTGAGAGATTGATGCCTCATAGCTTAAACCGATTGGGTCAGATTTATAAAACGACAAGATACGTTGGCAGATACGGCAAAGTTTAATGGTTGTGTTTACTTTTGGTGACACGGCATAGATAAAAAAGACAAAGCCTAAAAGAGCCTCTATGGACTTTGAAAAGCTCTTGTCGGTGCCGCTAAGATTCTCTATCTTTTTATAGCTTTCAATTAACGATCCTACTTTGCGCTCTACCACGGAAAGAGAATAATTTAATATTTCCCCGTAATTAACTCCGGAGGTGGCAAGGATTGACTTGAAATCAGTGATTAATGAAGATCTTCCAATGTAAATTTCTCCCCTTGGAAACTTCTCTCCATCCTTGATTTCAGAGGAAATTTCATAAGCTAGGGTACGATCAAAAAGATCGGAGATTCGCTTCTTTGCAATAGATATCGGCGTAATAATAGGTCGCTGTAGTGTTTCTTCTTTGCCCTTGTTTAAAGATAGCTTGTATAGCTTTAGGCTTTCTTGCAACGTCATTTTTATCTGATGGCAAACTTCTTCATTATTGTAAAAGACAAAATAGTCATCTACGTATCGATAAATCTTGAAGTCTGAGTTGTGTACATACCCTTTTTCAAGCAGTTTTCCAGAGATTTCAGTATCAACAGCTTGGAGTATTATTTCCGCGAAAATCCTTGAAACCTCAGGGCCGATCAAAATTCCGTTTGTTTCGTTATGATTCAACTTTTGCATAAGCGAGTCAAATTTTCCCGCAAATGAGCCTAGTATGGGCTTAAGGTTTTGCTTTGCGAAGTCCTTTCCATATATTGCCCACGCTAGGGAATGTGTGTATATGCTATCAAAGCAACCAGACACGTCAAACTTTGTTAGGTTTCTGAAATCGCGCTCGCTACGCAGGTGCTCCCTCGATTCGTAGAACTTAAAAACATTGCTGAATCGTTCATATACAAAGAATGACTTTAAGTTTTCATAGTTTTCGCCGTCTACCTCTACCAAGGCATCAGATTTATCTTGCCTCTCAATTTGTGAGCGAAAATCTATATACGTACATCCAGCAACTCTTTTGGGTGATCGCAGGCTGAACTCACTTCTGCCAGTGTAATAAATCATCAGGTCTTTATATTGATCATAAAAATCTACTACGAGCAATTGACCTTTGGGGTGCATTAGCGACAACTGTCTTAGCTGATCTTGCTTATGTGTCGTCGAAAAAATGAAAGGGACAGTGTGGACGAAATCCGATTTGTCCAAACAAATTAGAGAGTTGGAATCGCCGTCTTCGGTGACATGCTTGACAACTTTGCTCGGTTGGACACCAAGAATCATTTTTACAAGATTGTCTAGTACTTCATCTTTTGTAGTCCATGAGATCGTATTCCCATTAAACTTTATGTTGTGTTCGCACAAGAATCTGTAGAAGTATCTATTTGAGAAAACTATAGGCACTTCGTACGGGAGTACATCTGATAATACAACTCGCTCAATTGGAAAATTTATGGATAGTGCTTTTTTTCTAGACATGCTTCCAACCTTGCGAAAGCTCTGAAAGCTGTTTGGGGTCAAAATTTCTAAACAATTTGTCTTTGAACCCTTGCGCGAAAGATAGTTTCGAGAGCTTTCTCGATAGAGACGGGCTGGTAATGCTCTTGATTTTATTGATGTAGTAGCTATCTAGCCCAGAAAGCTGAGTAGTCTCAGTTATAAACTTGTTGCTAAAGTAGACTCCGATGAATGCATTACTTTTTCTATTGAACAACCGCATGTTTCCGGTCAAGAATAGACATCTGAGTATTAGTTCTTGTTCGGATTTCTCGGGGATGAATAAAGCTTTTGAAGCGTAGTCGGAAAACGCTTTGTCGATACGTGATTTATATTTGTCAATTTTTCTCTGGCTCAGTCTTACGGCTAGACTGCTTTTGGAAACGTCGAATGTATATCCGAGGTAGTCAAATTTACCTTTTTGCTCAATCAGTAAATCAATCACTTTTGTTTTGGCATTAAATTTCAGTCCTTTAGTCTCAAGTATTTTGCTCAGGGTAGATAGGTACTGATGTGCGAGTTCTTTTCGCTGGGGGGCATACATGAGAACCATGTCGTCAACGTACCTTGCATAGTAAAATATATCCTCTTGTCGTTTGATTTCGGCATCAATGCTCGACAGGTATATTTCGGATAGATACGCACTTATACCTATGCCGCGCGGTAGTCCGTTTACGTCCCCAGATACAACAACATAATCTTTCATAAGTCGTGTTAAAATTCTTTTGATGAGCACCGAAAGCTCAGGAGCTTGGTGAATTCCATCGAGGAGCTCCTTATGCCTTACAGACTCATAAAATGATTCTACATCTGATCTAATGATGTACTTGGGTACGCCATCTAAAGCCAGTGATTTTATTTGGCTGACTAAAATGTCGCGCGGAGGCATACGAAGCTCATATAAAGTCTTTAGCGCTTGCTGAACAAACCTCATCGCGAGTATTTGGTCTAAGCAATTCCCTGCGCCATAAACATTTTTGCCTCCGATCGGAGCCGGCAGAAGCGTGATGATTATTCTGAAGTCTTTGCTGCTAACTGCCTTGCTAACCCTCTCCAACTCAGACTCAATCAAGGTTATATGCTGAGACTTGCGTTTTTCTATAACAGTAGTCAAACGTGACATACGTTTTTCGTAGAACGCGAGAGTAGTTTTCCCCGTACCGAAGCGGTAGCGTGCAAATGATCTTAGCTTATTCAGCTTGTAGAGTTTTACTCTTATAGCAAAAGCGGTTGGGATATACCGCTCTTCTAAATCCCCACCCTTTTCTCTATCAGCCTTTAGTAGCTTATTAAGATTCTTTATCGAGAAGGACTGATCCATAGTTAAGGTTAACCTTCCATATCTTTCTAGATGTGTGCTCAGTATGTCTAATAAGCGACTTTACCCGATTTTCGAGCAAGGCTACCTCCAGCGAAGGATTTCGTTCATAGATGTTATTTTTATTTTTCTGCGAACGATTTGTAGTTCTCCATTGATCCAATGGCCGTTCTTAGTGATCACTGTTCGTCCAGACCACTAGGACCAGATCCCATTCAGCGCTTGAAAGCCCATGACTTTTCTATGCGTTGAGCAAGCAGCCGGGCCGTCAGCACGTGGTAATACCGCGTCGCTTCACTGCGCTGGCTCATCCGATGAGCGAGAAACCACCCGACATGCTTTCTCTGCCAAACCCAAGGCGTCTCTCGCTGCCAGGGCGGCAATCTCAGCCTGGATGATTTTCGCCTGCCGCACATGGCGTTGCCGAGTTGCGTGCGAGCCGGTCAGCACGCCAGCCATGAATACCTCCATATCAAATGACATGATCAAGCTCGCCCGCCAATGTAAGCAGCGACCACGTCGATCCGACCGTGCCCGAGCTCGTAGCTGATTTGCCTCCGGGCCTCACGATCAAGGTTCCTGTCCAACTGGCAACAGTGACCGCCATTGATAGGCGCCCGGTGTTGAGTAATTTGCTCATAGCGCTCACATGCATAGGCCGCTCGTAGCTCATGGAAGCCTCTGAGGTTGTGTGCATGCAGGATGTCGCGCGCAGGGCGGGTGATTTCTTTTAAGAAACTCAGGTAGCTTTCGTATGGCGCAATCATGTTACGGCTACCGGCAGGCGACACCTGGCATGCAACCCCAAGTGCACCTCGAACTTGATCATCTACCGAAATCCAGCGGGGTGCCGAGGCTCCCGCGCGGCCGCCTTTCGTGCCGTCCTGGATGTTGATCTTGCCGCAGGCTTCAGCCTCACGGCTAAGCCGTGGCAGGTCAGCCAAGATGGCATCACGCAAGCGCATGCCGGTGGCTCGCGCCAACAGGACAATCGCTGCGGCTCGTCTCTGGTCATAGCGGCAAAGCGCATCGACGATCTGCTTAACGTGTTCGCGATCTTGGCCCTGAGGCACTGAGTGTCGAACCCCGTGCGCTGCATTCCTAACGCCTTGCTCGGGCTTGGCAATTTCACGCACTGATCACCGCGAAGAGCCGCCATGGTCCTGTTAACGCTGGATAGGCGGTTTAGTGCGGTGCTGACAGCAAGGTCACCGCGCCTAACCACGTCGCGTAGATACGCCGCATAGTCCGCCAACACCTTCCGATCAATCTGCCGCGCATCATTGATACCCGGCCCCTGTTCTGAGCGGCACCACTTCACGAATGCCTGCCACCGATCACAGTGTGCTTTGACCGTGCCGTAATGGCCACCGCCAGACATGTCTTTCAGCGCCTGCGGCCCTGCGTAGCCCAATTGCCTGCCGTAACCGAAATTGCGGCCATCGCGTCTACCCACCAATGCCATGTCGATCACCTCGTCGTCCGCACTCTGATCCTCGCCCCACGTCATTCCGCCAAGAATGCTGAGTGTTATCAGGGATCAAGGCCCATGCGACCTGCGGGGATGTCCTCTAACGCGGGACTAGCTGCTCCTTATGACCGGGGGAGCAAGGACGTATCATGATCTGGCCTCCTGACGTTACCGATGGGCGGGTGGAGGATGCATTGGCTGACGACACCAGTGCCGCGACCACCTGAGCCATGTGCAAGCAGCAATGCGATGACCGGGACATGCCTGACGGTCAGTCAGGTGCTGTCCATGCTCTGGTGTTCGGCAATCATCTACATGGCAGTTGCTGGTGGCATCTGCGTTTGTCACGAGGGGAATGCCGCAAGGAAATGTGGGCTCAGAACCTGGAGTAACGTCAGAAGCACCCGTTCCTTCGCGGCAAAAACAGGCGGGGCAATTGGCATTGATTGCCCTGATCTCGCATCACACTCATAGCGCCGAACGATATGCGCAAATGTTGTGTCCGGCAGAAAGCTTTTCGTCACGACGTCCTGCAGTTGGACCAGCATCCCATCAGGCGGAAGTGGCCGACGTAAGACGCGTAACTGAGGGCCTCGCCGTCATCCTCGATTCGGAGACCTTGGGCTTTGAGCTTGGCAAGGCGTGACAGGGGAGTCAGCGATGTCTTGCATGGGGAAGCTTCGCAGGTTTAGTCGCCGTCCTGGCCATAGTCAAACTCCGGGCATCAAACTCGCCTTTCGCACGCCTGCTACTGGCAGGACCCTATCCCTTGGGTAGGAAGTGTGGCGAGTGTGTAGTGTTCGGGGTAATGAGGGTGCTCGGGACCGTCAATCAAAAACTGTGACCCGTTACGTCGAGTACAAACAAAAAAGGCCCACCTTTCGGTGAGCCTTTCTCGCTGAGTCATGGTGCCGGCACCAGGAGTCGAACCCGGGACCTACTGATTACAAGGAAGATGGTCGAAACATATAAAACAATGACTTACGCGGTTTCTTGTTACGTGACGACGCCCAAAAGCCCGCGTAAATAGCGGGCTTCAAATCCTTTGTTACGTGGATTTTGCTCAGTGCATAGAGCAGAGCAGATTGGACGATGTGGGAGTTGTGACGAGTCGGCTCTATGCGCTCAGATTGCCTGAGCGAGCTTTGAGAATACGCGGAAGGGCTGATGGTTTCCTGGACCACAACGCATATTCCTCCCACGTGAGCCCCAGATACTCATGGAGCTTTTGTCCTTCACCGCTTAGCCCTGCTTGCCAGGCTTCCACCCACCAGTTGATATCTCTCGATTGCACGGAGCCTTCCAGATAACACTCAACAAAAGTCATGCTGTTCTTCCTTGAGTCGCTTATTCAGCCGAAGGGGATACGATCGGAACACTGTGATCGTAGACGTCCATCATTTTCGGATCGCGATGACCGCTCGCCTCCTGCTTATCTGCGCGGCTGCCCGATGTATCGGTGATGCCGCGACGTTTGAGGTCGTGCAACGCAAAGCGTTGCTCTGGAGTGATGATCTCGTCCTTCAACGCCAATGTGATGAACCGCTGCCAAGCGGTATCGAGACTTGATTTCCTCAATGCGCCGCCATGGCTGGCCACGATGATCGGTCTTTTATTTGGGCTGATTGGAATTGGCGTCTTACGCTTTTCCCAGGTGCCGGAACGATAGGCTTTTGCACGGTCCCAGACTGCGCGTAGGCGTGGGGTCCAACGCACGATGTTGTCCCTGCTTCCTTTACGCCGGTTTGTCAGCACCCCTTCGTCCAGCTCATTTGCGTCGGTGAGAGTCACTACCTCGATCCCTCTCAGTCTGCACAGATAGGCCAGCTCCATTGCGATCGAAAGGTACTCCGGACACCCACCTGGCTCGTTACGGGCGAGTCGGCCTCGAGCAGTCGCCCTGTCAATCAGCTCATCCATTACCGTCTGGATCGGTAGGCGGCGCTGTTTACGTTCAATAGGCGCCTCGATACCCAGCGCCGGGTTGACCTCAAGATAGCCACGATTCCGTCCCCACTGCAGCACTCGTCGCAGATATCGTAGGGCGTGTGCAGCTTTTGAGGGGGTGCCCTCGTCTGCCAATCGATCGACAACGCGCTGCACCAGGGCGGCGGTGAATTTCTTCACTGCAAGATCGCCGAGCGGCTTACCCAGTTTGGTGGGAATATTTAGCAGGACGTCGCGGGAGTAGCAGTAGTCATCGTGCGTCTTTGGTTTGAGTTTTTTGTAGCGATCGCTTTCGTGGAATTTCTCGCAGACGTAGCGGAGCGTGCCCCGGTCGACGTTTGATGCTTCGTCCATGATCCGATGCAATTCGGCCAACGAAACATCGGCAGGTGCAACGTTACGCCGACGCTGCTTGCCGGTTTCGTCCCTGTGCAGGGTGTACCAAACGCCGTTGCCACGATGGTCGAAGAAAATGGCCGCCGGAAGGGCGGCCTGGTCGACATGGGCAGGGATGTGCGGGTTGTGTTTACGTTGCCTTGCGCGCCTCATAGGATGTCGACGTCGTACCTTTCAGAGTTGGTGGATGTGACGCCACCGGCGTGGTTGATCAGTTCGAGAGTAGTCCACGGTCCTGTCCGGCCACGAAACAGCCTTACGCCCTGATCGAGCAGTGTCCGCTCGACGTCTGATCGACGTTGGTAACCGGTGATGTTCTGCAGATCCTGAAAGGTCAGTACCCCTGCCGCATTCTGTGTCACAGCGCAATCCTCGAAGCATTTCCACGCCGATCGGGCTCGACATTCAGTCTAGCCGCAGGCATAGCAGTCGGTATAACAGAAGTCGCTAACGCCTCTTCTTCCCGAGGCGCCGGCGCTGGCTCGCCGTCGCAAAGTCCGTATGCAGAACTGCAGGCCGTCGCATCCGTAGCAATCATCAGGTCGTATTGAATGCCTCCTCGGGCAGTTTTCGACCATTCCACGGCTTGTCGGATACTTGCAATCTCCATGACTTCAAGGGCGCTCATGTCGGCGATCGACCCTTTTGGATGTTTCGCGTTGGAGCCAGCGAAGAAGGTCGCAGCGCCACGTTTGCTCGCCTGCTGAACCAAACGTTCCCACCGATCAATGCGATCGATGACTTCCGGAAAGCGCAGGGCGATTTCTCGGAGCTCGTCCTTACGGCAATTGATACAAGGCATGCACCCGACTCGGCCCATTCCTTGAGAGTAAAGCGGGTTTGGCTTTATGCCCATGTATCGATGGGCTTCAAACACTGCGGGGATATCCCATTTCAAAATGGGGCGGTAATTGAATAAGCCGCCTCCAACTTCGTCACACTCTGGCAGATATCGTCTGTTAAGCGATTCATCAGCTCTGACCCCCTGCCAGCTAACGATCATGTCTTCGTTATTCATCATTGGCATGACGACCTGTTCAAGCATCGGATCGCGCTTCAATTCCATAGTACAAAATTGAGCCTTACGGCTCGGGAAGCGTCCTTTCCATAGGCATAGGTCCAGGAAAGGGTTTCCCGTTGGTATAAGCACTTCAAGTGCAAGCGAAACCACGGCCTCTGATACGCCATGTTCACGCCACTTTGTCTCGATAAAACGGCGCTTTCCCTCGATGCGCTTAGTGAAATCAGCCCTGACTCGGCGAATAAGCACACCCGTCGATTGCTCCAGATAGTCGAGATAGTCGTAAGTTTGTTGATGTTCGTTACCAGTGTCTGCAAAGACTGCCTGGAGATTCGGGGCTTCTTGCGCCAGTGCCACCAGTAGGGTGGCGGTACTATCTTTCCCACCGCTCACGCTGACGATGTTATGAGTTGTCATGCTTTGAACCTTGAATGCAGATTGTGACGATCTGAAAGGTGCCGGCTCCTCGCGGGCCGGCTCGTGGAAGGTCAGCGTCTGTAACGCCTTTCTCTGCTGATGCGAGCAGCCAAACGTTCGGCCATAAGCGCCGCCCATTCCTCGGCTTTACGTTCTTGTCGAATGCGGCTGCAGGTCTGATGCTTCCTTGTCGACCGGGCGCGCCAACAGATGTCGCAGATGCTGGGAAGATCCAGGCGCTTGCTGGCCATCGTCGGCCGATCGCGGGTGGTCACCGTCTTTGGCCCCGGCGCGGCCGTCGCCTCGTTGTTGTTCATACACATGCTCCGGTAGAAGTTGGTCTGGCCAGCAGCTGGGCGACAACGGCGGTTTCTTTCTCACTAAGGTCGCCGAGCTGGTGGGCCATGGTGGCCAGACATTCGAGGCGGATCCGCGCATCGGCAGACTTCCTCACCTGGTAATCAAATAACGCCGTGCCGACGATCCGGATGGCCATCAGGTGTCGAGCCGACCGCGTGGCTTGGTCCTGCAATGTGGTAGCCTTCGGTTCGCCGCTGCTTTGGTGCTGTGCTTGCATCGTGTTGTCCTCAGTAGTGGTTGGCGTCGAGGGGGGGCCACCCCTCGATGCCTTTCGTTTACCGGCTAGTGCCGGCGTCAAGTCGGTGATTCGTTGGTCTTTCGCACCAGGTGAATCACCAAATATTCAAACGTCCCTTCGTCGTCGCACGAACTCCACTCCAGAACCCCCTGGATGTGAGCCCGAGAACAACCCATCACCAGAATTTCGCGCTCTCCTCGAAACGCACGGACCTCGAGGATCCCCACCAGACCGTCGACGGCATACGCCTCGGCATGCACGATCGGCAGGCCGTCGGGTGTCTCTTTCAGGTTCGCGATGATGAAAGGGATAAGGTCCGACGACTCGTCACTGCGTGAATAGTTGATTACTTGAATCTGCATCGATGTCGCTCCTGGTCAGGCTTTGAAGATCCAGCACTTGACGGTGGGGCAGCGCGTGACCATTGGGTTTTTAATGGCCTGCGCCGAGCGCACTGCGCTGTCGACGGCCTTGTAGTCCAGGTACTTGTGGCTGCGGGATTCTTTGAGCAGGTCTTTCAGCGTCGTGACGTCAGCGAGTTTTTGGCGGTGCTCTGCGGCCCGTTCAGCGAATTCGTTGAGGTTGATCGCGATGACGTCCGGATTCTTGCTGTGGTTGACCAGGGGCTCGTCATAGATCGATTCGAGGTACTCGTAGACCTGCCAGAACTCGGCGACGGCGCTGTGATCGGCGTTGGTTGTGCTCTGGCGCTCGAGCGCCATTTCAACGATCTGCCGGCGCGTCGAGCTGACCTGTACCTCTGACAGGGTGACAACCAGGCGAATGGCGTCGAGTAAGGCGAACAGCTGAGCGTGGTTCTTGATGATCCGCTCGACGCCGATGTAGCCCCGCAAGCCGTTACCGCACTTGCGGCAGGCACCATCACCCGTGAATTGAGTGTCACAAGCGAAGCAATGGGTGTGGAGTTTGCGCAGTTTGGTTTCGTGCTCCGGGAACCGCTTACAGAACACGTCCATCACCTCCGCTTCCTTGCGCACGGCCTGCAGCAGGAAGTGGCTCAGGATCGTTCCATCCAGGGCGTTCAGCTTGTCAGCTGCAGCACGGCTCTCGGGTGTCACTGTCGGACGAATGAAGTGCAGCTTCACAATCCTGGTCATGATTGCTTCGTGGGCAACCACTGCCGCGTTCTGGCTGATCGCGATCGTTCCGCGAAACGGCGGTTCGTAGGTTTCGTTGCCTGCCGTCTTCACACCTTTGGTGGCCAGCGTGCCGCCCCCGAAGAAGTCTTTCAGCTCGTCCCATTCGAAAGTCTTGGCGTGCGCTTTGTCTTCGCTGTGGCGATCGGCTTCCAGGAATACAACTGGCATGCCCGACACTTGGCCCATCAAGCGGGAGCGCCCCGCTTTGGTGGATTTCATCGGGTCGAATCCTTCGTACCCTTCACGGCCCAGCAGCTTCCACAACAGGTTGAGCAGCGTGGTCTTACCGGCCCCAGCCTCGCCAGTGGCCTCCAGAAATGGGAACGACTGATAACGCGCGCGGATCTGCTCACAGAACAACGAGCCAAAGAAGAACAGCAACGCTGCCATGCCCTGGGTGCCAAAGCAGATCCACAACAGGCGCAGCCACTCCTCGTTGTAGCCTTTGGGATCACGCTGCAGCTGCACTGGAACACCCTTCTGCAGTGTTTTCAGGCGCATCTTCCCGAACTCGAAATAGTCTTCGCTGTTCACCGGATAGACGTTGCCGTCTTTCACTGCGATATCGCCGTAGATGTAGCAGCCGTACTCTTTGCTGTAGCCAACGTAATCGATGGTCGACACCGTTTTGATGCCGTACAGCTGATCCTTCATCAGCTTGTCGAGCTGCTGGCCGCTGCCGGTGTACATCGCGCCGGCTGCCATGCCCAGCAGCCGTTTCTTGAACTCACTGGCGGCGGCGAGCTGGCCGCTGGTGAAGGTGTTTTTCACGCTGCCGGCGTCGTGCGGGAAGTCGACGCGCATGTAGTACCAGGACTCGTCCGTTACCTCATTGCGCTGGAAGTAGAGGGCTTGTGGGTAGCAGTTGGCGATTTCTACAACGCTGCCGGATTGCTGCAGCGCCTTTTCGCGCATTTGCGCATTGTTCAGCAGCTGGTCTTCCTGGGTCTCGCTGTCCTCGATGTCCTGCACGGCACGGTTGTATTTCTCCATGTCCAGCTTGAACCAGTAGAGGCGGTTGCCGAAGCCGAGGTGGAATTCGCCGCGCTTGTTCCAGTCGTACATCAGCAACGCTTTTTCAGCGGCGCTTTCTGCGATCAGCAGCGCGCCTTGATGGCGAGCCTGTTTCAGATCAGCACTGACCTGTGCAGCTCGTTTCTCGTCTCCCTCAATGAATGCCCAGCGTTGATGCAGATCGTTCCAGTCGACCTTGCGGCCGTCCCGCTGGGGGATCTGCGCCGCCTCACACACAAACCCCATTTCGCGCGCCTGACGCACCCAGCGGCGGGTGTAAGCGTGCGCACCTTGTTCGTTATCGAGTGCCCAAACCAGCCTTGGAAGTTTTTCGGTGCGATCGCGCAGCAGTGCCTTCAACGATTCCTCGGGAAAGGCGTTCGACGACATGGCCGATACGGCGGAAACGCCGTTATGCACCAGCGCGATGGCGTCGAAGATGCCTTCTACGATCCAGATTTCTTTGACTTCCAGAAGGTCGACGCAGGGCGGGCACCACCAGACGCCACGGTAGCTTTCGCCAGGCTTGAAGCGCGCCTTCATCTTTCCGAACCGGGCTGGCCGGTCAATCAGCCTTTCCCAGTAGCCGCCTTTTTCCAAAGCGAAGCGCACTGTTGCACTGCCGGCCTGGTCGACCGGGGAATAGAAGGTCTCTTGAGTAAACCAGCCAGCGATCAGCGAGATGTCGAACCCGCGAGCGAACTCCAGGTATGCGCGAGCGGTTGCCGTAGGCACGTTCTCAGTTGCAGGGGCGCGCTTGCTCCAGTCTTCGAAAAGGTCGTCGTAGATTTCCTTCACGTGAAGCGTGTGACCGCACTTTTCCTGCCGGCCGCAGATCAACTGCCAAGGGCTGTCAAAGCGGGTGTACAGCTCCCTTTTATTGCACTTCGGACACGTGCCGCCCCGCATGTAATTGGTCGGAGCGCGGTGTTTTAGCCCGTAATCGGACTCGATGCGCTGCAGGACGTCGTGACGTAGATCGTCTCTCATGGTTGCTTCACTGCTTTGAGGCTGAGGGACAGCGCGGCCATCAGGCGTTTCTGCGCTGCCATCGCTGGTTTCTTCTTGAGGATCGAGCTGTGCCGTTCTTGGTCCGGGACGTAGCGAAATTCATCCGCGTACCAGTGCTCATTGAGGCTTGTGCTGTAGCTTTGGCGCATGGCAGCCAGCAGCGCTTCGGCCTCTGCAGCTGGCATTTGGGCGGTGATTTGCAGTGCGTTTCCCATCAAAAACCTCGAATTCGGGCGCAGCTCACCCAAACCCACGGAAAGCGGGGCAGGGCGTTGGTTAAGGGGTGTTACGAGTTGGCTAAGCGGAAGCGCCCGTTATCCGGGGTATTGATGATGCGTTCGTAGATCAGGGCGACGGGGACCGCCCAAGCAATGCCGGTGCAAGGATCGATGATCACTGAGTGCGTGGCTGTGCTGGTGGCCACGTCCAGGCGTTGCCGATCGCGGATCGCGTTCAGATCGTTGATGGCCAGACCAGCCACCTGTTCAGCTCGGCTCGTCAACAGGTCGAAATCGTTCACCAGGTGTTGAACCGTGCGGTCGAAAAGCTTCTGGTCGTTGCTCAAATGTTCACACTGATGGCGCTCGAGAAACCGCAGAGCTGCGGCCTTCAAAACATCCTGGTAGTGCTGGGCTGCAGACGAATTCATTGAGCTGACTCCGGGCGTTGGCGATGCAGCTCGATCGCAGCAAGAACCTCTGCGTGCCGAGCGGCCATGTGCAGGTTATGAGCCGTCAGGATCGCGTCTGCCTCGGTCTGGTTTATTTCTCCGTCATCGAGCGCCTTGGCAATGATCTGATCGACCGTGCCGCGCTTGGCAGCCACCTGCACCGACATGGTGTAAAGCTCCACGTTGTCCAGAGATTCCGGATCTGCAACCGGCACAAAAATGCCGCCGTACAGCGCCGCCACGTAGTTGGGCAGGTGCGTCGTTTGGGTCAGTTGTTCCAGCTGGTGGATCTGAATCTCAGTGAGCGGGCGAACGCCATTGTTCTCGTAGGCGTGGTTATCGAACTTCTTCAAGTTCATGCCCAAGCGGGCTGCAGCGCATTCGCGGCCACCGGGGTATGCGCAGATGATCGTGCTGACCACTTCCCTCAAAGTGCTTAGAACCGGGATTTTCATGTTCTGGTGTCCCTTAGATGGCTTGGCCATTACTGTGCAATCACGCCGTCTTTGATACCCAGCAGCACCGCGGCGCGATGTGCCTCCCCACGGCGACAATGGCTCTGGCCACTCAGCACCGCGTAAACGGTGCTGGGGTTCAACTCATGCAGATCCGCGAAACCCTTGGCGGTCTGGCCTTTTCGTTCCAGTTCTTCACGTGCTTTCTGGCGGGCTTGCTCGGTGATAGGGGTGTTAGGCATAGTGCAGTTCCGTGCAATTTCATGTGGTGTGGAATGCACTTTGATGCACTTTGGTGCATTTGTAAATATCGTGGATGAAAAATTTTGCAGGAATCGGTTCAGATAGGTTCGAGGCTCCAAGAAGAGCGCAAGCGTTGCGGAATGACGCAAGAACAACTCGCGGAAGCATTGGGCGTGTCCAAGCGGACTCAGGCCAATTACGAAGGGGGAGACAGCGACGCGACCGCCACTTATCTCAGCAAAGCTGGGGCGCGCTTTGGTTTCGATACGAATTACATCCTTCATGGGGTGCGAGCCACCCTGCCTCTCGAAGCGCTGACCGATGCCGAAGACTTGATAATCAGGCAATACCGAACAATTCCTCCTGAGGATCAAACAGCCGTCAGACGCTTTCTCAAAGCAATGGCCGACGACGCAGCAAAGCTTTCGGAATGACCGAACAAGAATTTTCCGACGCATCGCGATCCCCCTTCGCCATTCAATAAACATCGCTTCGCCCGATATCTTCGATTCAGCTATGCACAATCGGAGAATCACGCATGTTGGATAACACCAAGGTTGGTAACGCTTACGTTGATGCTGTCGAGTTCGAGTGGCACGCCCTCACGAAAATCGAAAGGCGCTTGATCGAAGGCTATCGGCGCCTGAACGAGCGAGAACGTATTCAGCTGAAGCGCTTGACGGATTTGCTGGCTCAAAACCCGGAAGAAGGTTCGGCCTCGTAAACACTTCTGTTGCAACACCACGTAGGTCGATCACCGGCAGAGCGGAAGTCGGCGATCCGGGATCTACGCAACTGCCTGCGAACCCAACTGCTCAAACAGCTCCCGCTGTTTCGCCCTGGGCAAATCCCTCAATCGATCAATTAACATCCGGTCAAACGTCTGCGCGGAAGGGCTGAGCGTGTGCGAGAACGTCAGGTTTGCGACCCACGTGTGCCCGCATTTCGCGTCCAGGCATTGGCAGTAGAGCTTGACGAAAACTCGGGAGACTTCTTCCCGGGAACTGATACGTCCCTTGTGTTCGCAGCTGGTGCAATAGATCCGCATGTGTCCCTCCCCAGGGCTAGCTGATTTGCCACTATATTGCCATGTTTTCTAGGTTGGATCCCTTTACTAAACACCAGATATAGTGTTTTCAGCTGTTTCTGTAGGATCTTTCCAGCTGATTTTCCTGTCAGCGCGCAGGGTATCGTTCACCTGGTCGAAAAGTTGACAGATGGGCCTGATTTCGTTGCTGGTGTACACCCGATCGATCTTCTCGATATCGCCGAATCCGGCGTTGTTTTCCGGGATGATGCCGGCCAGCGCGGGGTTCATCCGCCACGCCGCGATCACGTCGTTGCGGGTGATGTTCTTGACCTTTTCCAGCTCATCCTTCGCCTGGAAGTCACCAACCGGGATGATCTGAATTGCTTTCTCTGTCCCGCCTGGGATGTTGACGAACATCGATCGGAAATTGCCCACGCCCTTGCTGGCACTGATCTGAGCCCGCAATTGTTCTTCGTCTGCCTCGGTCAAGTCCGGGTCGTTGGTGTAGAAGATGTAACCCGCATGCGCGCCGTTGCTGTAGTAGCGACGGCGAAACAGTGTGGCTGCTTCGTTGAGCAGCAGCGCCTGCAGGCCGCCGAGATAATCCGGCACGCCGTAAATGTTCTGTTCCACGTCGTAATTCAGGATGTGGACGATTTCATGCTCGGCAAACTCAATCTCCTTTCCGCCTGGCTGCAACTGGACGAACCCGCCCTCGATCCTCACACGCATGTTGATAGCCGGCAGGTGCTGCAGCTCGAGCACCTGGCCGAACGCGTTCGGCTGGCAGTACAGGTACGCTTCCCCGAACACCATGAAGTCGAGCGCTGTACGGCTCATCGTTGCCGTCGACAGGCCAGCAGACGGAATGAACTCACGCAGCAACAGGTTGCGCTTGAAACCTGGAATCGCGCCGTGATGTGCGTTGGCCTTGAGCAATTTGGCCAGCCCGATCCGGGAGACTGGCGGGGTGTAGATCCGGCCGTCGTCGCTGGCGAACACGCCGAGATATTGGCCGATGTTGTCCGACAGGACTTGTTCCGGCGCTCCGAATGAAAACGCGCGCGTTGGCCTGCGCGCCGGGGTTTCGACCTGCTTTGTTCTGCGTCGTGACATTGGGTGCTGATCCAGAAAGGGCGTAGCGGCTGCGCCGCGACTTGTTGGTGTTGAGAGGTTCGTTGGCCAGCGCGTGCATGATCGACCATGCAACGTCTGCGTGACCCGTAGCGTCAGTGCGTGAAGCGCTGTAGGTGACTTGCCCGCTGCCAGTCGTGCCGCGCTTGATCGTCAGGAAAGCCTGCGCAATGTCGTTCCATCCTGCATCCCACTCAATGCGGCTTCCTTGAATCGTGTCCTGCGCTTTGAGCACCAACGTGTTCTTGGTTTCAAGGCTGTAGTGGATGGCGGTGGTACGAGGGTAGAAATCGCGCACCAGGTCAAACACGCCGTAACCGATGCCTGTCGTGTCGATGCCAATGTGCTGCACGTTGAAGCGCTCGGTCAGCTTCTTCACCTGCTCCGCCTGGTACTTGAACGATTGCCCACGCCAACTGTGTTTTTCCAGGATCCGGAACTTGCCGCCCGTCTCAAGCGGCGGCGCGATGACCACACAGGTCGCATCGTCCCGTGTGCGGCTTGGGTCGTAGCCGATCCAGACGGGGCTGTTGCCAAAGGGACGGTCGAGCGTCGGATCGTAGTCGGTCCACAGCGACAGGTCGGAATAGCAGCGCTCCAGATCCGCCAGGCTGAAAGCGCTTTGCGTGCTGTCGATGAATTTGCACATGAAGAGCTGTTCGAACTTGTCTTCGTCGTACTCCAGCTGCAGCTGCTCGAGGTCGAACAGATCGCAGCCGCCGGCGATGGCGTCCAGGATAGTGATGATCTTGCGCCATTGGCCGTCCGGGCACAGCGCACCAGAGGCTATGTGTTGATCGCTCGGCCACGGCTCCTTTGCAGCCTTGCGCTTGCTTCTGCGGAAGCCTTCGCCCGTCCAGAAGGGGTACGCCTGGTGCGACACCGCGCTGGGCGTTGAGAAGTAGGTTTTGCGCCATTTTTTGTGGGTGGCCATCGCCGATGCAACGGTGTTCAGCTTCTCGAAGTTCTGAATCCAGAAATATTCGTCGACATAGACATGGCCGTGGTGGCCCTGCGCGGTGCTGCTGTTAGTACTGAGAAAGCGCAGCTCTGCCCACGGTTTCCCGTCCTTGCTGAGCACGATCGGGTTACCAGTCAGTTCCAGCCCGAACCATTCCTGAGCGAAGGAAATGATGTAACTGCGGAAAATTTCGGACTGGGCACGGCTGGCCGACAGGAACACCTGGTTATCACCCGTCAGCACAGCATCCATGAAGGCTTCGCCGGCGAAGTAGTACGTCAGCCCCACCTGGCGCGACTTGAGGATGTTGCGGATCCGCGCAGTCAGCGGATTCTGTTTCGCAGCGAACAGCTCTTTCTGGTAGCCGTACATCTTGCTGATGAACTTGTCGAGAAAGTCCACTTCCGTCAGCTCGCTGACGTCGTTCTTTGCGGCTTTTTCCCGTTTTTGCCCACCCTTGCCGCTACGTTCTCCCCGATCGCGTCTGTTGCCGCGTGCTTCGTCCCGGCGGGGGCCTGAGTCGGCCTGCTGCTCGACAGGCGCTGCCGGACTGGGTTTGGCGCACTGCTTGGCCAGCCGTTCGCGCAGCGTAGTCAGCCGGTCCAGCTCGTCCAGTTCCCCGGTGGTCAGGGTCGTTTGTTTCTCCAGCAGCAGGGTGATCCGCCGGCTGACAGCGGTCAGCGGCTCCTCATCAGAAAGCATGTCCTCCCACCCGCCCTGGCGAATCCAGTAGTAGACGATCCGGATGTTGGGCAGGTTGAGCTGCGCCTGAATTTCCTTCGCTTTGCAGCGACGCAGAAACAGGCGTTTGGCGGCTTCTTTGACTTCGTTTGAGTAGTACATGGGCCGCAGTCTATGCGGCGAAAACGCTGGAAACGCGGGGTTAATTTCCGCGAATAACCTACAACGCGAATATAGGAGATAAGCGCAGGAGAACCGTTTGTTAGAGGGGCGCGGGCTCCCTATCTTGGGGCCTCAAATCACCGATTGAGCGCAGTTAACGCCCATGCCCCGTTCCCTTGTTTCGTACTGGAAACGCGTCGCCACCAGCGGCCCGACCGTCGATGGTCGCGAGATCCTTCCCCAGGAACTGCGCGATATCGCCGAGACCTATTCTGCATCCCGTTACACCGCAGTGATCTGGTGCGAACACGAACGTTGGTTCGGCTCACACGGTACGGTCTTCGCCGTGCGCCTCGTTGAAACAGCGGATGACCTGGAGCCGGGCCAGATCGGACTGGAAGCCCAGTTGAAGCCTAACGACAAGCTGCTGTCACTCAATGATCAGGGTGAAAAGCTCTTCACCAGCATCGAGATCACCCCGAATTTCGCCAACTCTGGCAAAGCCTATCTGACTGGCCTGGCTGTCACGGATTCGCCGGCCAGCCTTGGCACGCAAGAACTCTACTTTTCGAAGAAAACCGCGAAAGAAGCTTATTTCGCCGCCTCTGTCGAGCTGGGTCCACTGGCTGACGACAAGCCCCAGGGCGAGATGGCCAAGCTGGCCGCGATGGTGGCCAGCCTGTTCAAGCGCTTCGCTGTCGAGCCGGACACAACCACTCCTACCGACACCCCAACCGAGAGCAAACCCCCAATGGATGAAGCCACAGCTAAGGCCCTGCAAGGCCTGGTTGAACAATTGCTGGTCGTCTCCGCCGGCGTCCAAGCCGTGATTGACGGTTCTGCAGAGACTGCGCCGACCGCCGATGCCGCGCCGGTTGCCGACGTGCAGTCTGCGGTCGACGACATCGTTTCCACTGCTGAGGATGAAAAGCAGCTGAGCCGCCAGAACGTCAGTAACAAGGCGGTGCTGGCCGCGATGGAAAAGCTAGACCAGAAGTTCAGCAGCCTGCTGGACACTCCTCAAGGCCGTGGTCTGCCGCGCACTACTGGTGCCGCCGATCACAAGAAAGCGCGGGTGCTCTGACATGTCCCAGAATTTGAGCGTCCTTGGCGCAAAAATGTATGCGCAGATGCAGCTGGACGTCGCCGAAACCTACGGCGTCGAGCTGGCCACCAAAATGTTCAGCGTCGAGCCGACGATCGCCCAGGAGCTGAACGACGCGATCACTGCCAAATCTGACTTCCTGCAGCGGATCAACGTCATCGGCGTGTCCGAAATCAAGGGTCAGAAGGTCTTCCTGGGCGTTTCCGGTCCGGTAACTGGTCGCACCAACACCAAAACCACCGATCGCGAAGCCAAGGACGTCTCGGCGCTGGATGACAGCACCTACGAACTGTCGTCGACCGAATCCGACGTGGGTATTCCCTACGCGAAGATCGACGCCTGGGCGAAATTTCCGGAGTTCGCGCAGAAGTACTCCGCCGCGGTGCAGAAACAGATCGCGCTGGACCGCATCATGGTTGGATTCCACGGCACGCATGCCGCACCGGAAACTGACCTCGACGCGTTCCCCATGCTGCAGGACGTCAACAAAGGCTGGCTGCAGATCGCCCGCGAGCAGATCCCTGAGCAGGTGCTGAAAGAAGGCAAAGTGGCCGGCAAGGTCACTCTGGGCGCCGGCGGCGACTACGCGAACCTCGACGCCCTGGTGCATGACACCAAACAGATGGTCGACGAGCGCGTACGCGATGGCGGCGACCTGGTCGCAATCATCGGCAGCGACCTGCTTGCTGCTGACAAAGCCAAGCTCTACGCCAAACAGGGCGATGTGCCGACTGAAAAAGAGCGCATCGAAGACGCCCAGGTCATCGCCACCTACGGCGGACTGCCGAGCTTCAGCGTGCCGTTTTTCCCGACTGACACCGTCGTGGTCACCAGCTTCGACAACCTGTCGATTTACTTCCAGGACTCCAGCTGGCGTAAGCAAACGGTCGACAATCCGAAACGTTCCCGCGTCGAGGATTACAACAGCCGCAACGAAGGCTATGTGATCGAGCAGCTGGAAAAGTTCGCGATGATCGAGAACGTCGAACTGGTGGCCGCATGAGCCTGGCACTGGCGCATAAGCGCCGCGTGATCGCAAACGGTCCAGTGGACGCCGGCGCCGGTGCCAATCCTGCCGCGTATTCGTCTGAAACGGCGCTGTCGAGCCCTGCGAACGCCAAGAAGCATTTGAAGCTGATGCTGGACGCGATGGCTGTCGATCTGGAGCGACTCAGTGCGATCAAGAGCCTGCAGCTGCGCCAGCAGCTCAAGCGTGAAGAGCTGCTGCCCAAGTACCAGGATTACGTTCAACGCTACCGGGATTCGGGCCTGAATTTCGAAAACTCGGTGCTCGTCCAAGTGCTGGTGTGGCTGTTCGACGTCCAGGAGTTCGAAAAGGGTCTGGAGTTGGCAGATTTCGCGATGGCGCAGGGTCAGCCGATGCCTGAACGCTTCAAGCGCGACATTCCGACCTTCGTCGCTGATGCCGTGATTGAGTGGGCATATGACGAATACCACGCGCAGCGCAGCCCGGAACCTTACCTGTCGAATCTGCTGCCCCGTGTGGATGGCGAATGGACGCTCCCCGAGCAGATCCCGGCCAAGTACCACAAGTTGATCGGGATCCGTGCTCAAGAGGCCGAGCAGTTCGACACCGCGCTGCAGCATTACGAACGCGCCACCTTGCTCTACTCAAAAATCGGCGTAGGCACCCGGATGGACCACTGTCGCCTCGGCCTGAAAAGGCAGCTCAAGCGCGCCGAACCAACCAACTGACTACCCCCCCAGCGGGGAACTGTGGACATAGGCCGACCATTCATGGCCCGACCTACGGAAACAGTTTCCCCGCCCTATTAGAGCGGCCAGCAATGAGCTTTTCAGGTAAACCCACCACCTTTGTGGAACAGGCGATCGAGAACGACGGCTTTTGGCCCGACCTCTCGGTGTCCGAGTTTCAGAAGGGTTACCGCCTTCCTGCGGAATACCTGGTTGAGATGCTGGCCGCTGAGCTGACGACGGTCATGCACGAAATCAACATCGATGTGGCCAGGTGCAAAGCGCGCTGGCAGGGCGCTGGAGTGTCAAGCGTTGAATCTGCAGACACCACCGTCCTGCCGGAGCGCTCCTTTCAAGTGGCGCAGTACAAACGCGCCGTCTACACGCGGGCCAAAGCCAGCCTGCTGACCCAGTTCGCCACGGTCAGCCGCCGTGAAAGCGCTGAGAACACCGGCAAAGAGCAGCCGGAAAGAGCGGAAACATTTCTCGCTTTCAGCCAGCAAGCCGTGCGGTCCCTCCAGGGTCGTGGGCGCATCACGGTGTCGTTGCAGTGATCAAGCTCAAGGCGTTGACCGCCTACCTCATCGAGCGGCAGCTGGTGGCCGCCGAGCAGCTCGACAGCTGGACGGACCAGGTCAATCTGGAACTGATCTGGAAGCCGGACGAGCAGGGCATGCGCATGGGCGACATGAACTACACAGCGACCATCGCCCTGGAGCGCTTCGCTGATCACCCAGGACGGCTAATGGCGCTGGTGGGCAGTTGGCTGGAAACCAACGACGACGACCGCGATGACCTGCAGCCGGCGCAGTTCGACATCACCATGCTCGATGACGATCTGGCGGATGTGGACATCAAGCTGGAGTTCAGCGAACCGCAGTACCTGGCAGAGGATCCTGCCGGCGAAATCATCGCTTACGGCAAGACCTGGTCGTTCATCCCGTTTGATCTGTGGGTGGCTGAGCGTGGCGAGGTGACCGGCGATGGCGCGTAGCACCTTCGACCTCGACGTGCGCGGTTATCTGGGCGTTCAGGAACAGCTCGCACTTCTGAGCCTGCCGCCCCAGCTGCGCCGCCGGCTGTTGAACAACGTCACCAAGCGCGTGCGCAGCATGAGTCGCCAGCGCATTCGTCAGCAGCAGAACGTCGACGGCACCCCGTTCGCACCCCGCAAGGGCGACGGCAAGGGCAAAAAGAAGATGGAAGCCGGCCTTGGCAAGCTGCTGATGGTCACCCGCCTGAGCGCTGACGAAGCCGAGCTGGGATGGCGCAACGCGTTGACCCGCTGGGTTGCTGCCCAGCAGCACAACGGCGTGTCAGAGCGCCGCACCGCTGCGCAGATGCGTAAGTGGAACAAGACCCCACCGGGACTGGCCGCGACTGAAAAGCAGGCCAAACGTCTGCGCCGTCTGGGTTTCAAGGTCCGGCAAGAAGGCAAGAAAAGCCTGACCCGCCCATCAGTGGCGTGGATTCAGGAACACGTGAACTACGCCAAGGCGGGTCTGCTGATTCGCATCCTTGATGACCAGAAAACCGAAACCACTGGTGCGCAAAGCTGGGACATCACCCTGCCGAAACGCCAGTTCCTCGGCGTGAGCACCGACCGGGACACCAGCCTGCTGGTTAACCAGGTGCTGCAACAAATCCTCAATTCTCCCCGCTAGCGAGGCACTGCATGGCACTCGGCAAAGTCAGCGTTAACAACCTCAATCTCAGTCAGGGCGCTGTGACCTCGGTTGAACGCTATTTTCTTTTCATTGGCGTCGGCCCAAAGGGTGTCGGCAGCCTCATTCCCCTGAACACCGACAGCGATCTGGACGTCCAGCTGGGGATCCCGGCCAGCGATCTGAAAACCCAGATCACCGCAGCGCGCCTGAACGGCGGTGATCGTTGGGCCTGCCTGGCCGCGCCAGTCGCCCCGGAAGCTGGCTGGCAGGTCGCGCTCGAGAAAGCCCAGCAGCAGGGCTACTCGGTTGAAGCCGTGGTGATCACCACGCCGGTCGACGACGGGTCAGAACTCTCTGACATGCACGACGCTGCGATTGCCCTGAACAACACCTATGGTCGCCGTGTGTTTGTGATGGCCGCGACCGGCGGCATCGACGCGACTCAGACCTGGGATCAGTACCTGGTCGAGCAGAAGGCAATCACCCTCAATCTGCTGGCGCCGCGCGTGCTGGTCGTTCCCCAGCTCCATGGCAATGACCTCGGGGTTCTGGCCGGACGCTTGGCGAACGCAGCGGCAAGCATTGCAGACAGCCCGATGCGAGTGGCTTCCGGGGCCTTGCTCGGCCTGGGCGACGTTCCGTCAGACAAGGACGGCGTGCCGCTGCAGTCCGCGCTGCGCGCTGAACTGGACAAGGCCCGGTTCTCTGTCAGCCAGACCTACCCCGACTATCCGGGCGTGTACTGGGGCGACGGCAACATGCTCGATGCGCCGGCCAGCGACTTCCAGGTGATCGAGTACCTGCGCACGACCGACAAGGCCGCTCGCCAGATCCGGCCGCTGTTGATCCGCCGTGTCGCTGACCGTCGGTTGAACAACACCCCCAACAGCATGGCCGTGAACACCAATGCCCTGATGGCGCCGCTGCGCGCCATGGCGAAGTCGACGACGTTCGCTGGCCAGGTGTTCCCCGGCGAGATCGAGCCGCCCAAGGATGGCGACATCGTTCTGTCCTGGACGAGCAAAACCGCCGTCGAGGCGTACATCAAGCTGCGTCCTCTCAATTGCCCGAAAGACCTGACCGCGAACATCGCGCTGGATCTTTCTACTGACGATACGGAGTAACCCATGGCGGCAAAGATTGGCGGCAAGAACTTCGACGTGAACCTGGGCGATCTGCAGGTCCATGTCGAGACCTGCACCCTGGACATCACCGATAACACTGCAGTCGCGCAGACCAAAGGCGTGCCGAACGGGCACGTCGACGGTGATGTGGCTGCTGCAGGCGAAATCGAGATGGACACCACCAATTTCAATCTGCTGATCGAGGCGGCTAAAACCGCCGGCAGTTTCCGCTCCCTCGATCCGTTCGACATGGTGTTTTTCGCCAAGGCGGGCGATGAGGAACTGCGCGTTGAGGCGTTCGGCTGCAAGTTGCGCCTGTCCAGCCTGCTGAACATCGATCAGAAGGGCGGCGAGAAGCACAAGCACAAGCTGCCGTTTGACGTGACCAGTCCGGACTTCGTGAAGATCAACGGCGTGCCGTACCTGGACGCTTCCGAGATCGAGGGCCTGACCTGATGGTTTGCCCGTTCGACCGCGCCCAGGCGCTGGAGCTGCGTCAGCGCGAGCAGGCCATCAAAGCCCAGCTTGCGCGCAAGCGGCCGTCCGGGCCAAGCCGTACCCATTGCGAGGACTGCGAGAACGCGATTCCTGCTGCGCGCCAGGCGCTCGGCGGCATCCTTCGCTGCGTCCCGTGCCAGACGATTTACGAGAAAGAGGTTCAGCGATGAGCGCGAATCAGGCCGCCCAGGACACCGCTCTGGCGTTGGCCAAAGCCTCACCCGCGATCGGCGTAGCCGCCACCGGTGCTACCGGCGCCGTTGATTGGTCGGCTGTCGCCTACATGCTGACCGCGCTCTACATGGTGCTGCAGATCGTTCTGCTAGTGCCCAAGTACCGCCAGATGCTGCGCGACTGGAAGGTGAAGGGATGAGCCTACGGCACAAGATCGCGATCGGCGCCCTGGTGCTGGCCAGCAGCACGGTTACGGCATTCCTGGGCAAGTGGGAAGGCACCGGCCAAAACGTCGCCTATGCGGACAAGCTGGCCAGCGGACTGCCGACGGTGTGCAAGGGCATCACACGCTACACCAGCCCGACGCCGGTGGTGGTGGGTGATTACTGGTCCGATGCGCGCTGCGCCGAGGTGGAAAGCCTGGTGGTTTCAAAAGGTCAGCTTGCCCTGGCGGACTGCCTGACCAATCAGGCGATCGGTCAGAACACCTTCGATGCGCTGAGCAGCCATGGCCATAACGTCGGAACGCAGAACACCTGCGCCAGTCGGGCCGTGGGCTTGATCAATGCCGGTCGGATCGCTGAGGGCTGCAAGGCGCTGGCCTATGCGCCGGATGGATCACCGGTTTGGTCCTACGTGACGCTGGCCAATGGACGAAAGCAATTCGTCCAGGGCCTGCACAACCGCCGGATCGCTGAAATGGAGCTGTGCCTGAAATGACCATCGGCCCGCTGCAGCTACTGCTGCGAACCCTGTTCTTCGGACTGGTGATCTGGCTGGCCGTCGACTGGGCACTGGACCAATACGAGACCGCGATCCGTGAGCGTGACAGTGCAATCACCGAACGCGATGGATTGAGGGACGCGGCTCGCATCAGCGGCGAAATGCTCGCAGCACGTGACGCGATCGACCTGAAACGAACCGAGGAACTGAACCTTGCAAGCGCTCAAAACGCTGCTCTGCAGCGCGATGTTGACGACGGCCTTAAGCGGCTGTCAGTCCGTGCCACCTGCAAACCTGCAGTGCCCGCCCCAACCGGCGCCGCCGGCGTGGCTGATGCAGCCACCCCCGAACTCGCAGCAGACGCTCGACAGGATTATTTCACCCTCCGCAGCCAGCTCGCCTTAAGCAAGCAAATGATCCTCGGCCTGCAGGACCACATTCGCCAGGTGTGCATGCGCGCACCAGGTACAACCGCAACCCCTCAAACGGATACACCCAAATGACCGAAGTAAACCGCGATATCACCCTCGAAATCGGTAGCGATGAGTTTCTGTTTCACCTGACGCCGGCGGACGTGACGAAGTACTTCAACTCCACCACTCAGAACAACAAGGTCGCCCCGGCAAATAACTTGCTGATGGGCACTGTGCAGCAAGAGCAGAAGGCAGCGCTGAAACCGTTGCTCGCCAATCCGGTGACCACCATGACCATCGCCGGCGCGCTCCTCGAGGAGTATTCGCCTGACGTCGACGTGATCGTAAAAAAGTCCTCGGGCTCGCTGAAAGCCTGACAAACGACAGTCTGGGGCAGCTGGTTGCCCTGACGAATCGCTGGCTGCCTGGTGCCGAACCCTCGATCGAAAACATGGGTACGGCCAAGTGGCTTGAAGACGAACACTGGCGCCGTATGGAAATCGCTGTTGCAAACGGCATTGCCCACGCGCTGAACGGATAGAACACCCATGGCTGACCGCGCTGCCCGCTTGGCTTTCATCCTGAGCCTGACCGACAAGGTCAGCGCGCCCCTGGGCAAGGTGAAAACCAGCTTTTCCGAACTGGCGACCCAGGGCGAGAAGAACATCAAACAGGTGGGCATCGGGCTCGCCGGAATGGTGGGCGCCGGCGTGGCCATTTCGGAATCGCTGGAACCTGCGCTCGAGATGAACCGGGCGCTGGGTAACGTGCGTGCCCTGGGCGTTGCCGAGGACGCGTTGGCCGCGTTGAACACCAAGGCCCTGGAGTTTTCCGTTAACTATGCGGCCAGCGCCGAGGAGTTCGTAGCCTCGGCGCGCACCGTCGACGGCGCGATCAAAGGATTGGTCGGGGGCCAGCTCGCTGCAGTGACCGGTGCCAGTGCGTTGCTGGCCAAGGCCACGCATTCCGATGCCGAGACCACGGCAGCGTACGTCGGCACGATGTACAACCTGTTCAAAGGGCAGGCAGACGCGATCGGTCGAGTGCAGTGGGTCGAGCAGCTGACGGGCCAGACAGCGCTGGCTGTGAAGCTCTTCCGCACCGATGGCGAACAGCTCAAGGATGCTTTCAAAGAAGTAGGGCAGGTCGCAACGTCCGCCGGCGTCAGCCTTGCCGAGCAGTTTGCCGTTCTGGGCACGCTGAGCAGCACCATGGAAGGCGGCGATGCGGGCGGGTTCTATAAGTCGTTCTTCGAAAACGTCGGCAATGGCGCGAAAAAACTGGGGCTGACATTCACAGACGCCAATGACCGCCTGCTGCCGATGGAAACCATCCTGGACAAGCTGCAAGGCAAGCTGGGCGATCTGAACAGCGCAACCGCTGCCCAGAAACTGACGGATGCGTTCGGCAATGAGGGCGCACGCGTGATCACAGCCTTGGCCAAGGATACCGACCGATTCAAGAACGGTTTGGAAGAGCTGGGCAAGGTGCGCGGGCTGGAGAACGCCGAGAAAATGGCCCAGGCAATGGTCGATCCGTGGCAGCAGTTCGGCGCAGCGGTGCAGGCGCTGCGCATTGCCTTCGGCCAATCCCTGATTCCGCTGCTTACGCCGCTGATGTCGCGGTTGACCGGGATTGCGCAGACCCTGACGCGCTGGACGCAGCTGTTTCCCAACATCACGCGGGTTATCGGCATCGTCACACTGGTGATACTCGGTCTCGCCGGCGCGCTGGCCACGCTGACGACCGTTGTAGGTCTGAGCCGGCTGGTCTGGTTCTCCTTGGTCACCGCCTGGAAGCTCCTCACCTGGACGGGCCTGCGCAGTATCGCGATGTTCCTGTACCACACGGTGATGGTGACCCTGTTCGTCGCCGGCCTGGTCGTGATGTACACCTGGATGGGGCTGGTTCGCACCGGAATGCTGCTTTGGCAAGCGTCGATCTGGCTGGTGAACGCGGCGCTGGCTGCTAACCCGGTGATCTGGATCGTCGTTGGCATCGTCGCTCTGATCGCAGCGGTGGTCGCCGCCGTCGTCTACTGGGACCAGTGGACCAGTGCGCTGATGAACACCGCTGCTTTCAAGTGGGTTTCCGAGCAGCTGCAGGTGCTGTCTGACTGGTTTGGTTCGATGGGCGGCTGGTCGGGTATGGCCAGCGCTGCTTGGGACGGGATCGTCGCTATTTTCACCAATGCGATCGGCAGTCTGGTCGAGCTGCTGAACAAGATCCCTGGCGTGAATATCGAGACGTCCTTTGCTGCGCTGCCCAAGGTGCCAGAAGTCGCCGGGCTGTCTGCCGCCGTGGATCCTCAAACGCAGGAGCAATTGCGCCCAAGCACCACCAGCATTTCCCCGACCGCACCCAATGCCGTGCCGCAGGGCGGCTTCCTGCGCGCCATTCAGAACAACAACAGCCAGACCCAGAACCGCGGAACCCACATCGAGAACATGACGATCGAGAACAGCAAGCCCATGAGCCCGCTGGAGCTGGAAAACATGATCGGCATGGCGGTGCCTGGATGAGCGAATACGTGGATCTGCTGATCGTCGGCAATGACTTTGCCCTGGACGCCAGCCGTCAACCCGTGCCGGTCGAGGACCGTGCCTGCATCGCGCAGGACATCGCGCACATGATCCGCGAAAGCGGGCTGCTGGTGACGCTCGTTGCTGAGCGCAACCGGCTCAAGCAACGCGACTGCATCCAGCAGATGGAATTGCTGATTGAGGATGACATCCGGTTGGTTCCCGGTACCGCGAAGATCACCCAGCTCGAGCCTGGCCAGTACCTGGTCACGGCCAAAACCCTCAAATTCGGCGATATCGAGGTAACCCTTTGAGTGACGTTGATTTCAAACAGGCGCTGGCGGACGCCGGCATTCCTACGACTGACGCGGCTCTGCGCCAGGCATGGGAAGCCGAAGTGGCCGCGCAAGGCAGCAAGCTGGCGAACACCAGCAGCTATTCGCCGTTCTGGCGCGTCGTGACTGCCCTGGTGACCAAGCCGGTGCTGTGGCTGCTGGCGTTTGTCAGCGACACCGTTTTGCCGAACTTCTTCGTCAAGACGGCGACTGGTGCCTGGCTCGACATGCTGGCATGGGCGGTCAACGTCACCCGCAAAAGCGCCGTGAAATCCCGGGGCACGATTCTGTTCACCCGATCGGCGTCAGGCGGCGCGCTGCAGGTGCCGATCGGCACGGTGGTGCAGTCCAGCTCGATCAATGGCCACGTCTACCAGCTGGTGACCACTGAGGTCGGCAATTTCGCCGAGGGGCTGCTGCAGCTGCAGATCCCGGTCGAGGCGATCGAGGAGGGAAGCGGGTTCAACCTGGCGCCGGGTTACTACGGCGTCCTGCCAGTTCCGGTACCGGGCATCGTCGCCGTGACTAACAGTGAGGACTGGCTGACGTCACCTGGTGCGGATTCCGAGCTGGACGAGGATCTGCGGCTTCGGGTTCGCAACCAGTTTTCAGCGGTCAACCAGTGGCACACCGACGCTGTGTACCGGGCCCTGATCGCAGCTTTCCCGGGCGTACAACCAAACGGCGTGTATTTCGAGCACGGCGCCCCGCGTGGCCCTGGCAGCGCGAATGCGTATGTGCTGTTCGAGGCCGGCGTGCCGGCGGACGCTTACCTTCTGCAGATCAACTCGAAGATTCGAGACGAGGGCAACCACGGGCACGGCGACGACCTGCTGGTGATGCTCATACCGGAAACCCTGAACGATGTCGCGGTGGATATCTGGCCGCGATCGACGTTGACCGAGCCGCAGCGTGCCACGCTCAAAAATGACGTTGAGCTGTTCATCCGAGCTGCATTTCGCGAGAGCACGGCAAAGGACTATCAGCCGACGCTGACTTTCCCTCAGTCGAGGTTTTCATTCAGCCGGCTGGGCGAGGAGTTGCATCAGGAATTCGCCGGCCTTGAGTCGCTGCATTTTGCCAACGTCGACATCGTGTCCGAGCTGAGCATTCCCCGGATCCAGAACCTCGAGGTGAACCTGCGTGATTAAGCTCGAATTGCCCTTCTGGCTCGACGGCGCCGAGCCAACCAAGCTCAAGGCGGCAGCGCAGCGATGGTGGGAACAGGCCGAGAGCTGGATGCGCTGGCCACTGCTGCAGATGGATGCCGAAACGTGCCACCTGACTGTTCTCGATCTACTGGCCTGGCAGCGGGACATCACCCGGTTCAAGGGCGAGCCCGAGGCGCTTTACCGCCTGCGCGTCAAATACGCCTTCATCAATGCGGTAGACGCCGGCAGCACTGCAGGAATGAAGCGGATCCTGCAGCGGCTGGGCGTCGGCTACATCGAGATCGACGAACGCATGCCTGGGCTCGACTGGGATGTGGTGCTGCTCCGCTTCACAGACTCGCAGCTTTCCCAGAACCCGGAACTGCTTCGCGTGCTGATTCAGCAATACGGGCGCACCTGCCGCCGCTATGAGTTCCTGACCCTTACCCCCGTGCCGCTCCGGATCGCAGCGGTCAACTTTGACGACGACCAGCAAACGCTGGTCGCCAGCCTGTAGGAGTACCCCATGGGTGCCAGTATTACCCTTGCCGGCGAAAGCCTGATTGCTCAGAAACAAGCCGCCCATGCCGGGCTGCAGGTCGCGCGTTTCATCTTCGCCAATGTTCCAGGGCTTGATCCGAGCGGTCCTGTCGACCGGGCTGCGGCCAAGCCTGCAGCGGCGAACATCGTCTACACGTACCCGTTGCCGCCGGACAACGCAGGCTATGTGAACCCGAACCAGGTGGTCTACAGCGCGCAGATCGGCTCCGATGTCGGCGACTGGGATTTCAATTGGATCGGCATCGAGACGGCTGAGAACGTTCTGCTGGCTGTCGCGTATGTTCCGGTGCAGCAGAAGCGCCGAAACGTGCCACCCCTGCAGATTGGCAACAACCTGACCCGTAACTTCCTGGTGGCATTCGATGGCGCCCAGGCACTGACCGGAATCACGATCGATGCCAGCACCTGGCAGCACGATTTTACTGTGCGGTTGGCGGGCATCGATGAGCGCGAGCGCCTTAGCAACCGCGACGTTTACGGTCGTGCCTGCTTCTTCGGTAGCTCGCTGCAGCTGGAAAAGGTCGGCAATGCCTATCAGCTCAAGCCCGGTACCGCTTATGTCGAGGGGATCCGGCTGGTCCGGTCTGCAGCGCTTGCCGTTGTTCCGCCTGCACTTCCGGCGACGGCTTGGCTCGATGTCGCCCTGCAGCGGGAGCTGAACGACGTTGTGGCCAGCTGGGCGATCGTTTTCGGTGCCGATAAGACCGACTACAGCGATTCGCTGGGCGTGAAGCATTACCTGGTCCCGATCGCCGATATCGCTGCTGCAGGCATCACCGATCGGCGCCCCGTCGAAGCCATCAATGGTCCGTTGGTGCAGCAGTGGGCATTGCGTACCGGGGATTACGAGCTGCTGCGTGCCAGGGCGACGACCAAAGAAGACGTCAAGCTGGGCAATATCCCGAACGCAATCAGCGACGACGTGGAGACGAACAGCAGTGCCGTGCTGGCCACCACCAAGGCGGTCAAGTCGTTAGGGACCGCGATCTGGAACGCGATCGCCAATATCGTTTCGGGCGCCACAGTGGTCGGCAAGGCCACCGTACTCGCGACACCCCGCAAAATCACGGTTGAAGGGGCTGTAACCGGGAACGTCCTGTTCGACGGGTCCAGTGACGTAAAACTCACAGCCGTCGTTACCCAGGCCAGCGAGACAACGGTGGGCGGTGCGAAAGTCGCAACCCAGGTCCAGACCGATGCTGGTTCTGACGACACCGCGTACATCACGCCCAAGAAGCTGCGCTGGGGTTTCACGCTGAGCCTGGGAACCAACGGATATATCGTTTTTCCATCGTGGCTCGCCGGCCTGAAATTTCAGTGGGGCCGGGTAGTTTCCGTCGCGCTGAACCAGACCTTTTATACCGTCACTTTTCCGCTTGCTTATTCCAGCACCATTTTTCACATCGGGCCGCAGATCGCGATGACGAACTTCATCAGCGATAACGTCACGGTCCTCACCAAGCTGGGCCACACGCTCACCGGGTTTCAGGTAGGTGGCGACCACGCCACCACAGCCGGTACAGGCGATATTCCATGGTTTTCTTTCGGGATCTGATATGACCGTTTACGCAACTTGGATTGCAGCAGACAGCCGTTTTGCATTCGATCTGAACGTCGGCGAGCACAAGCTTACCGACGCGCAGCACATGGCTCTGATCAACGCGGAGAGCACCGGATGCATTCTCTCGCCAGATGCCCAGACGGGAATGCCGATCGCGAACGCAAGGCCAGCAGTGCCGGTGTCGGAGGAGGCGCGGACCCATTACGACCGTCAGTTGCTGGCGATCAATCTGGCCTGCGAGAAGCAGATCACGAGCGGTTTTCTATCTGCTGCCCTGGGCGCTGCGTTCTCTTACGACAGCGAACTACAGGATCAACTGAATCTCACCGGCGCGATTCAGGCACGCGCTGATACCACCTCTTATCCATGCCGGAATGAGCAAGGTATCAAGGAGTTTAGAGATCACTCGATCGCTCAATTACAGCAAGTGGGCGACGACTTCACCCTCATCAAACTTCGGTTGCTGCAGAAGGCAAATCTGCTGAAACGAGAGCTGGACGCAGCGTTTGATGCACTCGATATCGCGGCAATTGACGCTGTGATCTGGAAGGCAGAAACCGAATGAACTGGGGCTCAGTGAAGATGCGCTGGCCAGAGCAGGCCACTGGCTGGATGGACCAGCTGAAAGACGCCAAGGACGCGGCACGCGGCAACTTGCTGGAAACCGGTCTGCGCCTGAGCGGCCTCGACGGTCTGGCCACAACAGATCCCAGCACGATCGGCGAGATGGTTAAAAACGTTGTGGCCAGCGGTCGCGCTGCGCTTGATGCGCAGTTTGGGGAAATACCGAAGTGCATCGTGGTGACGCCGTTCCAAAGCGGGGTCGGGCAGGGCACCGGTTACCAGCGCTTTCTGTCGGCCCCCAACGTGCTGCAGCACCTTGCAGCCAAACTCGACGATGCCACTGACGCAGCGCGGCCGCAGGGCGAGCAGTACGCCCTGGTGCTGCTGTTCCTCGGGACTGGCTTTGATGTCATGGCCAACGCTTTATCGAAATTCAACGCGTTGCTGCCGATAGCCGATCTGCAGCGCGCCGAGAGACGAGCCCGCAACCTGGTGAAGCTGGAATCGGAGAAGCTGCAGATCCAGACCGCCGGCATGCAGCCCCAATGGGCCGATATGCCTCTGGAGAGCTGCACCGTGGTCAAAACGGCCACCCAGTCGTTCAACGGTCAACTGGCAATGATGGAAAGCTATGCAGCGGACAGCTCGCCGCTCGACGATCTTGCCTCACTGGCCCAACGTAAGGCGCAACAGGCTGTTGACCAGGATCAGAGGCTGACCGACCTCAAAGCGCTGCTCGAGAACGGTGACGATCAGCCGACTGTGCAAGCCCGCCTGATCGGGCCGGGTGATACCGCTGAGCTGCGTAAGCAGCTGCTCGAGGGCGACGACGCGCCAGGGCATGAATGGGTGCTGTCGTCCGGCCTTATGCTGGTCGGTTCGAAGGCGGGTTTGAGCTTTGTCCAGGAGCTGATCGGCCTATGACAATGTTACTCGACGGGCAGCTGGTGACAGGCTTTCGGATGAAGGTGACCGCGAACCTCAAGATCGACAGCGACGACATGTCAGGCCAGACCAGCAGCACCGACACGTCACACAAAGGCTTCAAGCCCAAGACGCTGACGGTTTCCCTGATGATCCGCTACAAGGACAGCGACCAGCTGCGCGCGTTGATGCGTCTGGCCGAGGGCACGGCAGGCGGTGGCCAGCCTCGCACTTATCGGATCGTCAACGACACGGCCGAGGCGTTCGGGATACGCCAGGTGCAGTTTTCAGAGGGGGTCAGTGCCCGCGAAGACGACACGCTGTCGCAGTGGATCATCCAGTTCACGCTCACCGAGAAGCTGTCGAACCCCGAGAAGGTTGAGAGCCGGCGAGCGGCCAGCGCAGTCAACGCCCAGTCAGCACCAGGTGACGGCGTCGGCGGTTCTGCCGCGTCCGGCCCGCAGGAATTGACCGGTTTTGAGGCCGTGCTGAAAAACGTCGACGATTACCTGGGCGGCAAATCGTGAGCCAGAAACTTCATAAGGTGCTGTCGATCGGCGGATCTGTTCACCAGCTGGTGAAGGACGACGTCAGGCTGGATCTGAAAAGTCCAGGGCGGGCAACGTTCACGATCAAGGCAGAGGCGCCGGTCAAAGGGCTGGTGACGTTTGATATTGGCTACAACGAGAGCACGCTGCAGCGCCATTTCATCGGGTATGTCGAACGCTGCACCGTGATCAACAGCGTGCAGCAAGTCGTGCTCTGCCGAGAGCTGGCCGCCGTGCTGGCCAATCCGCTGCCGCTGAATCTGCGGCACGTGGATCTGCGCGCCGTGCTGGCCGAGGTCAGCAGTAAGACCGGCCTGCGCTTTCGGCTTCCGGATCAGCCTTACGCCGGCGTGAAGGCACCATTTTTCTACAGCCTTGCCGCTGGATATCAGGCGATGGACAGCATCGCCCAGGTGTTCAACGTCCCGGACTTCATCTGGCAACAACAAGGTGACGGTGACGTGTTCGTGGGCAGCTGGAAGGACAGCTTCTTTGGTGCTCGAGCCCCGCTGCAGCTGCCGGTCCAGCTGTTCGACGGCTACCAGGGCAACCAGAGCGCGATGATTTCTGTTCTTCCAGGACTTCGACCAGGCGCAACAATCAACCAGGGCGAGCGCATCACCAGCGTCACGCTCAGCGGCACACAGATGGGGATCAGATGGACGACGCAATAAAACGCAGTGTCGAGCGCCAGTTTCCTGAGCTGACCGGCGGCTATCACCTGCCGCGATTCGCCAGGGTAGTCAGTATTGCAGACGCGCCCGCCGGCGCCGGCATCTGCGACGACTTCCGTCCGCGCTATGCGGTCGACATCGAAGTGCTGCGGCCTGACGGCGAGCCTGATCCTCAGATGCCAATCCTGCACGGCGTACCGCTGCCGGTCCCAACTGGCGGCGAAGAGATGGGTGTCTATGGCTTTCCCGAGGAGGGCACGCGGGTCGTCGTCTGCTTCGCCTACGGATCACCGAGCAGCCCCTATATTCAGACGATCCTGCCGCATGGCTTGAGCCTGCCGAAGGTGCCGAAAGGTGATCAGGTATGGCAGCACAGCGATGCGGTGCAGCAGCGCGTCGACGCGGACGGCAACTGGTCGCGGTTGACTGATGGCAAAATTCGGGACCAGGCGATCGAGCGCGAGGTTGAGGCGCACAACAACCAGGAGCAGTACCAGTCGCATATCCAGCAGGTCGAGCATCACTCGACTGAAACAGTAGGCGGCATCAAGAAGATCGAGGCCCTGGGCGCGCTCAAGCTCAATTCTGCAGGCACAGCGACCGTGGCCGCGCTCGATGACCTGCACCAGGCGACGGGGCGGGACTTCAACCTGGTTGTCGGGCAGAAACATAACGCCGCAGTTGGCGGCGACATGCAGGAGCAGATCAAGGGGCTTCGGAACAGCATGGCCGGAATCAGCCAGCGCATGATCGCCCCAAAAAACCACGTCGGATCTGAGTCTGTGAACATTTTCCAAGTCCTCTGCGACACCCTCGATTTAATCGAACAAATGGCTGCTCAGATCGCGACTCATATCCACGGTTCAGGGCCTCAACCCTCAACAGCTGCTGCTTTTACTGCAGATTCAACTGCTGCAGCTGTCTTATCTCGAGCATTAAAAACAGTCACGCTCTAGAGTCAGCCGCTACCGGACATATTGCAATAATTGCCTGGCATCCAAAATAAGAAATTTCTTTAAAGGCTCAATTATTTGGCCGTGCGCCACAAGCGTATAGTGAAATCTGTATTCTTTTTCATGAGAAAACTCAGGCGGCTTAATAAATGCGGTGTCAGCAAAGGTGTGCAAGATGTCATCAAGTTTTGGTATTTCGCTATCGGTGAAGCTCAGGTGCCTCGGTATATAAGCTACGCACTCATGCTGAATCAGCACTGAGACGTCATTTGTGTCGACGTGAAGTGGCAGCACGTAGATACCCTGTTTCTGACTGTCGCGGATTTTGTTTAAAAGCATTCGGCCTATCCGGAAAGCTAGTTCTCCAGCGTCCCCAGCTTTAAAGCACCAAAAGTCTTTGTACTCGCTAAACATATTTCTCGTTTGATCAGCGCTTTTTACCTTGGACATGCAGTAAATAAAGCTATTTGGCGACTCTCTAGTAAAAGAAGCAGACGCGTCTTGGACTACGACGTAGTTTCCATTCAAGGAAATCATGTTCAAGTGATCAAACTGTGAATGATGCCGACCTGCGTAATATATCGGCGGAACATTACCAAACTGGACGGTTCCCTGGCTGAGTGTGTTGAATAGCTCGCAAGGAAGCCTAACTTGACCTCTCAGATCGACACGATATCGAAATAAGCCTTCTTCCCTATCTTGAATTTGTGAAATTTCGGTTTTGCGATACTCTTCAAGCGTGCCGAGTTTTATAGTGCCGTGCTTAATATGGTGTTCCGTATGACAGCGCTTGACTAGTAACATTTCCTTTCCCCAAAAAAATCATCACCAATTTCCCATCATGAAGACTGCGTTGGCCCTTGATAGCCTTGGCTCGCTCATGAATTCTCAGGTCCTTCGTCGTATATCAGTAAGAATACGATCTTTTGCAGCACTGCCATTTGATCCAGTATGGTCATGGCCAGTCCCTCTCTACGTTTTCAGGCCCGAAGTAGCGAGGCTCTTTGTGTATAACATCCCCATCATGCCAATGTTTTTTAAATTCATCTCTATCGCGACCGGCGCCTTCGAATTGAATTACGTCGTTCAGTGCTGCTATTGCAGGACACCACGAGCGAATATCTATCCTATTCATAACTCCGAACAAATGGTCGCTCAGCGCTTGATCGTTAAAGAAAAGGTGTTCAAATATAAATAGACGATTGCGGTCGTCCCCATTAATGTGCAGTTCTTTCTGCACCTTTGGGATCGCAAGAACATACTGATTTTTGTAGTACGAGGCATATACTTTAGGTAGTGTGACTTGGAAGGTATTAAACGAGAATTTCATTTGTGATAGTGCAGCTAAGCTTTTTTCAGGTGAGACGCCATATTTCTGCAGTAGTTTGGAGGTTGTAATTTGCTGCAGCGCACCCCGAAACTCTAGAAAGTACATATCCTGCCAATGCATCCTAACGACAGCTTTGTGAATGTCATCGTCTAGAGCCCTGAAAATCTCGTCAAAGTTACCTGCAAAACTACAGATTCTATCTAGGCAGTAATCCATTTCTTCGAGGTCAAGTACGCATTTGCGTTCAAATTCCTGCGCTGTATGCCGCATCCTATCTATTAGCGCTCGACACTCATCGACCAGCACTTTCTGTCTTTCACCCTCTTTATTTTTCTTGTATTGAAGGATAGCAAAAACGAAGGCCCCTGCTGTAGCCGCTTGAGCAATAACGTTGATGCTATCAATGAATTTAATGGGCCCCCAAAATTCTGCTGGAGCATAGATGAACAATAATTCGAGCACGATAACGGTAACGAGTCCAATATTTACAATAGTCAAATATTGGTTTGAGTTTTCTTTTTTCTCATAAAGCATGATTGCTTCCTTGCTAGAACTCAGTTTGCAGTTGCAAGCTTAACCGCATGCGCTTGAATCAGTATACGGTCCACAATTGATCCAGTTGGGTGGTGTAGCTCTTGCTAAGCAGATCCCGCCTCATCGACCAACCGGGGCTAGATGGCACGCTGGCCACGCGAAGGGTTCCACGGCCCCATCTCGAATTGATCTCATCGAGCACGCCCATGATCTTTGCAGCTTCGACCGGCTGCGCCGGCGCAAATAGATCGTCCGTGAACTCACCAGGCTGACGCAGATCCATCAGTAGCACTTCCGCTTTGCTGTATTTGAAGCCAGCCCGGAACAGCCGATTCACTGCTTCGGTCGCAGCCTTGGTCATCAGCCTCACGTCGTTGGTCGGGTAAGGCAGCTCGACCAATGCACCGTTGGCGTACTTCGCTTCCTCCGGATTGAACATGCCAGTGCGGATGCTGACCCTGATTTTTTTGCAGAACGAGTTCTGCGCTCGTAGTTTCTCGGCAGCTCGCTGGGTATAGGTAGCCACGGCTTCTTTTATGGGCTCGATCGTAGTCAGCCGCGTGCCGAACATCCTGCTGCAGCAAATCTCTTGCTTGGGTGGCTCGGCTTCGCCCAGCTCGAGGCATGGCGTACCCGCCAACTCGCGGGCAGTCTTCTCGATCACTACGCTGAATTTCTTCCGCAACGTCCAGGCATCGGCCTGCGCTAGGTCCATCGCAGTCTTGATGCCCAGTACTTCCAGATGAGCCTTCATCCGCTTGCCCACGCCCCAGACTTCGCCCGCATCGGTATTGCGCAGCGTCCAGTCACGCTTGAAGGGATCGCAGATATCGACGACCCCGCCAGTGATGTCCAGGAGACGTTTTGCCGTGTGGTTCGCCAGCTTGGCCAGGGTCTTGGTTCGGGCGATCCCGACACCAACGGGGATACCGGTGCGCTTATAGATCGCAGCGCGGATCTGCCGGCCGAACGTCGTCAGGTCTCCAGGTATGCCAGTGAGATCCGCGAACGCTTCATCAATGCTGTAGACCTCGAGCGCCGGCACCATCGACTCGATAATGGTCATGACGCGTTCGCTCATGTCGCCGTAAAGCGCATAGTTGCTGCTGAACGCCACAACGCCATTGCGGCGCAGATCGTCTTTGATCTGGAAGTAGGGCGCACCCATCTTCACAAACGGCTTTGCGTCGTAGCTTCGCGCGATCACGCAGCCATCGTTATTCGAAAGCACAACGATCGGCGTCTTTGCCAGATCGGGCCGGAATACGCGCTCACAGCTCGCGTAGAAGCTGTTGCAGTCGATCAGGGCGAAAACCGGTTCAGGCGTTGTCATGGTCGCGGACGCTGTATTTGACGACACCCCAGATCACCAGCTCGTCGCCTTCCATCACATACCGAGGCGGGTATTTCGGATTTTCCGACATGAGGATGACCGCGTTTTCGCTGCGGTGCAGACGCTTGCAGACGGGCTCTGAATTGATTGCGGCAATCACAATATCGCCGTGGCTTGCATCCAGGCTCCGGTCGACAATCACAAGGTCGCCGGAATAGATACCGGCGCCCTGCATGCTGTCACCGCCGATCTTGACCAGGTACACGTGTGGGGCACGGATATCGAAAAGCTCATCGAGCGAAACGTGCTTTTCGATGTGATCGGCAGCTGGCGACGGGAAACCAGCTGGCACGTGAAAGGAGTAGAGCGGCAGCGTGTGTCCGCCTGTCGCTACGGGACCGAGTATGGTCACGCTCATGGTGTTCACCTTAAAACCTATACTGTACGTGCATACAGTAAACGTTCTGGGTTGCTTGCGGTCAATCTCATGTATGGGAAATTTCGACGGGTGACAGCATGTGCGGACGCTACTCGATCTATGAGCCGATGGATCACTACCTGAAAGAGCTGGCCCCGAAGCAGCTGGTCATCAATGGCTACGATCTTTGGCCGATCGACCGCTACAACGTCGCGCCGACGACTCGAGTGGAAATCATCAGGCCCACTGAACAGGGGATGAGCGTCGACAAGGTGCGTTGGGGTTGGTCGCCATTCTGGGCGAAAGGTGAAGGCAAGCGTCCGGCGCCTATCAATGCCAGGGTCGAAACGGTCATGACCGGGAAGTTCTTCAAACAGTTATGGCCAAACGGTCGCGCACTGGCCCCAGCGAACGGCTGGTTTGAATGGGTCAAGGATCCGAATGACCCGAAGAAAAAGCAGCCGTACTTCATCAAGTTGAAGGAAGGCGGCCCGATGTTCTTCGCCGCGCTGGCCGAGGTTCACCAGGGCCTCGAGCCGGATCCGCAGGACGGGTTCGTGATCATCACCGCCGATTCAGACCAGGGCATGGTCGACATTCACGATCGCCGGCCGGTGGTGTTGAGCCCGGAACACGCTCGCGAATGGGTCGACCCGGAGACGACCCCGGAACGCGCCGCCGAGATTGCAAGGGAATGCTGCAGACCTACCGAGCAGTTCACCTGGCATACCGTTGGGAAGGCAGTGGGCAATGTTCGCAACCAAGGCCCTGAGCTGATCGTGCCACAGTCCCTGGACGAATAAATTCGCCCCGGGATAAAAAAATCTCCGGAAAAAACACTTATCCCCCTCCCGCCGACGGGCTCCACGTCCGTTTTTTGTGCAAATCCAGCCGTAGTGCAAAGCGCCCTGCAGGCCGCGCCGGTTATGGGCCTTCGCAGGGCATCGGCCGTTTCACAGTTTGCAAACTTTTGAACAGAAGTGCAGCGCGGACGCGTTTCTCCCTTCCGAACGCCCATGTCAGGCCGTCCGGCTCGAGCCCCGGTTTTGCTGGGTGAAAAATCTGAAAACAGCTGATTTCGCAGGTTTTTGAATTCGGCAACGGTAACGATCGGCCTGATTAAGAGAGGTTTGAGAGGGACCACCAAACCGACGCATGCCGCTAAAACCGGGGGCTGCGCCGGGGTTGCGGGCATTTCAAGGCTTTCAAATCGCTGCATGAGTTTCGAACGCAATCTGGCTCAGTCTGCAGGCTTGAAAAAAGTCTCGAAAAATACTGGCGCGCTGCCATTTCCAGTTGAGGGCTGGGAAAAAGGTAATTTCGGGAATAAGGGGTCGGAACCGGGCTGTGAGCCTTATAGGACGTGGCTTTGAGCAATTACCAAGAAAGGTAATTTGGGGTAATTGAAAAGGTAATTTTTTTGTAAGTGCCTGTTTTATAAAGATTTTTAAAGGTAAGAATCTAACCCCCTCAAAAGGTAAGTAGATTACTATGAAATTACCCTATTATTACCTTTAACAATTCATCCCAAGCCCTTGATTTAAAAGGCTTTCAGGCGACTTACAAAAAGCAATTACCAAAATTACCGTTTCCCCGTGGGTCAACATGAAACGGGGAGTTGCATATCGGCGCGGACCGTCAGCGGCGCGTGTACAAAGCCTGACGTGAGCACGCTTGTTACGTGCGTTGTTACGTGTGAGGCAAAAACAAAGGGCCTGCATCGCTGCAAGCCCTTGTTTTGTATGGTGCCGGCACCAGGAGTCGAACCCGGGACCTACTGATTACAAGTCAGTTGCTCTACCAACTGAGCTATACCGGCGTGTGGGCGCTGATTATAGGGATTTGATCGATCGAGTAAAGTCTTAATTTCAGTTTTTTTGCGCTGCTTATGCGATGTCGTGCTGACCGTTATTCACAATGGGCCTGTAAGGCGGGCGCTGAGGACCGATTTTGTAAAATTTTGCCGATTCGTTCGCAAGCTACTGTTTTTACGAAAATTTAACAGCTGTATAAAAAGTGAACAAATTGTTAAACCGGCTGCAAAGCGCGTTTTATGTACGTTCGCCGGAATTTCTTCAACAGAGTTATCCACAGGGCAGGGCGCCTGAAGTGTTTCATTTTCGCTCGGCGAGGATGAGCAGGTTACGCGGGGTGATCTGGCTTTCGCAGAAGGTGCCGATGCGTACGTGGTAATTGCGCTGTTGAAGATAAAGCGCGCGGTCGAGGATCAGCCAAAGCTCCAACGGCCGGCGAAAGAGGTTGCGCAGCAGTTCGAGGTTGCGCACTTCGGCCAGTCGCTGCCATCCGGCGGCTTCAAGGGCATCCCAATTCTGGTGAGCAGGCGGCGGCAGTTGTTTGAGTGCGGCGAGGTCGCGGCAGTAGTCGGCGAATGGTTTATCCAGCCAGGCGATCGGCAGAGAAGGGGTTGGCAGGTACTCGTCGGTGCCTCGCAGTTGCCGCTGCAGCAGGTCGAACGCCAGGCGTCGGGCCATTGAGTGGTCGCGCTGGCGTCGGACGCGTGCCCCTGCGGTGACAGTTTCGCTGAGTGGCAGGCCCAGGTCATCGATGGAGAGTTGCAGCGCGGAGGTCTGGCCCTCTGCAGAAAGCGGCTGATAGTGATCGCAGGCGATGCGGTTATAGCAGCAGGGGGCGATGGCGATGGTCTGGCAGCCGGCGTCGCTGGCGAGTTGCATGAGGCGCACGTGCAGGTCGCCGCAGGCATGAAGCGCAACGGGCGTGTGCGCGGATTGCAGCCGAGTCGCTACTTGCGCAGCCATGACGTCCTGATGCACATGCAGGGCAGGCACGCCGAGTTTCTGGCTGAGCCGCTCGCCGGCGTCTACCAGCTTCGCGTCGTACTCAAGGCAGGTCAGCGCTTGGCCATCGTGAGCAAGGCGTCTGCCGAGATGGCCTTTGCCGGCGCACCAGTCGAGCCAGTGCGTGGGTGTGTTTCTGAAGCTGAGGCTGCTGGCGAACGCTTCGATCTGCTGCCATTTACGGCCGGGAACGTCGACGCTCATGCGCGATGACACGTTCTCCAGATCGATGCGAGGCAGGGCCTCTACTTCGCTCAGCGCTTTCGATTGTCTGGCGATCTGCGCGAACGGCTCTGGCGCGTCGAGTTGTTCCGGGTGGTTGTGCGCCGCTTCTGCCTGTTCCAGCGAGCGCTGCCGTAACCAGCTCGACAATTGCGGATGGTGCGCTTCCCATGGCAGATCGCGATGGGTGAAGGGTTTCGGGCGCCAAAGGTGTTGGTGCGCGAGCAGGAAGGCATCGAGCGCGTGGAAGCGAGGTTTCAGGTCGGCGGCGTGAAGAGGCATGGTTGGGCGGCGGTCTGGGCTGTGGGGGCAAGCTTACGGGCTTTGCCGCCTGGGCGGCAGCCTTCGTGCGCAAGCTCACACTCACAGGCCTGGGTCAGATCATCGCCCTTGACTGGCATCCACGCGCAAGTACCGCTCCAGCAGCTTGAAGCCCTGCACCAGCACGAAGGACATCACCAGATAGATCATCCCGGCGATGAAGAACGTCTGTTCGGGCATGTAGGTCCTGGCATTGATGGTGCGGGCCATGCCGGTGATGTCGAGCAGCGTGACGGTGCTCGCCAGCGCGCTGGCCTTGAGCATCAGAATGACCTCGTTGCTGTAAGCCGGCAGGCCGATACGCGCCGCGCGAGGCAGGACGATATACAACAGCGCCTTGCCTCTGGACATACCCAAGGCCCGCGCTGCTTCGATTTCGCCCGGCGGAACGGCCTGGATCGCGCCGCGCAGGATTTCGGCGATATAAGCGGTGGTGTGCAGGGTCATGGTCAGCGCGGCGCAGAAAAACGGATCACGCAGATAGGGCCACAGCGGGCCATGCCTCACGGCCTCGAACTGCGCCAGCCCGTAATAGACGAGGAACAGCTGGACGAGTAACGGCGTGCCGCGAAAGAAGAAGATGTAGGCGTAAGGCAGCGCCCGCACATAGGCGTTGCGCGAGGCGCGCGCGATGCCCATCGGGATCGCAAGGATCAGGCCGGCAACGACGGCGATGGCCACCAGTTCCAGCGTCAGTGTGGCGCCCTGAAGCAATTTGGGCAGCCACTTGAGGACGAATTCCCAGTTCATGAAGCGCTCCTCGCGTAGCCGACCGATGCGCGCTTTTCCAGCCACGCGAGGCCGATCATCGACAGCGCAGTCATGCCCAGATACATGAACGCAGCGACCATATAGAAAGTGAACGGCTGTTTGGTGGTGGTCACGGCGATCTGCGCATGGCGCATGACCTCTTCCAGGCCGATGACGGACACCAGCGCGGTGTCTTTCATCAGAATCATGAACAGGTTGCCCAGCCCCGGCAGCGCAATGCGCCACATCTGCGGCAAGACCAGTTTGATGAAAATCCGTGCTCGCGACATGCCCAGCGCCAGCCCGGCTTCGCGGTGCCCTTTGGGAATCGACAGCATCGCACCGCGAAACACTTCGGTGGCGTACGCGCCGAAGCACAGACCCAGCGCGATGACGCCTGCGGCGAAGGCGCTCAACGACAGGTTGGGGATGCCGAACAGATGGCCGATGGCGCGCATGCTGCTGACCGTGCCGAAGTAAATCAGCAATACCCACAGCAGTTCAGGGATGCCGCGCACCAGTGTCGAATAAGCACCGCCCAGCCATTGCAACGCCCGGTTAGACGAGGTTTTGGCCAGCGCGCCGAGCAGCCCCAGCACGAGGCCAAGGCAGAGGGCGCAAAGGGCGAGTTGGAGGGTCATCAGCACACCAGCCGCGAGGGCAGGGCCGAATCCTTGTAAATCGAGGTTCATGGCTTTGCTTGGTCAGAGGACAGAAACCGCCGCGCTGATGGAGCCGCGACGGTATCGATCGGGCAGATCAGAGGATGCTGAAAGGGAAGTACTTGTCGTTGATCTTCTTGTAGGTGCCGTCTTCGATGATGCCTCTGAGGGCTTCGTTCAGCTTCTCGCGCAGAGGGTCACCCTTGCGCAGGGCAATGCCGATCTTGTCATCTTCAGACAACGGTTCACCTTTGAACTCGAAGTTCTGGCCTTCCTTGCTTTTCAGCCATTCGTAGCTGGCGTATTTGTCGCCAAGCAGCGCGTCGACACGACCGGAAGCCAGATCGAGGAAGGCGTTCTCCTGGGAGTCATACGTCTGAACGGTAACAACGTCGCCCCAGTTATCAGCCAGCCAGGTGCCCGACAGGGTTGCGCGCTGGGCGCCGATGGTCTTGCCAGTCAGTGCTTGCTTGATGGCGTTGACGTCACCGCTCAGATTCGTCGCCTTCGGTGCAATGAATTGCAGCTTGTTCGAGTAGTACGGGTTGGTGAAGTCGACCGCTTGCTTGCGCTCTTCGGTGATCGACATCGAAGAGATCAGGAAGTCGAACTTCTGCGCGTTCAGGGCTGGAATGATGCCGTCCCAATCGGAGGTGACCACTTCGCAGGTGACCTTCATCTTGGCGCACAGCGCATTGCCGATCTCGACGTCGAAGCCCACGACCTGTCCGCTGGCGTCCTTGTTGTTGAACGGCGGGTAGGCACCCTCGACACCCATTTTCAGGGTCTCGGCAGCAAAGGCGCTGGAGCCGACTGCCAAGGTGGCGGCAGCGGCCAACAGAAGATTTTTCAGGGTCTGCATCGGTGTTGCTCCGTTAGCGATTGCTGGACATGAATTGTTTGCAGCGCGCCGACTGCGGGTCATCGAAGACCTGCTGCGGCGATCC
>Ga0160435_1000099_pt1 | contig 50314 bp, 37 predicted proteins | sample HID1973K_E0MG_FD_108213 | JGI IMG/M metagenome (GOLD analysis project Ga0160435, IMG submission 108213) | Enriched mosquito-associated microbial communities from UW Madison campus, WI, USA - HID1973K_E0 MG | ecosystem: Host-associated > Arthropoda: Insects > Digestive system > Unclassified ...
CCAACGCGGCCAGCCTGGTGCTGCGCCTTGAAGATTTGCGCCGCGCTGCCGATAAGCCCTGTACTCCGGAGCAGAACCATGCCGTCGCGTGAATACGCCAAGCTGACCAACGCCTTCCCCCTGACGGCAACCCGCAGCGAGCCCCTGGGCCCGGTGCGGACCATTGCCGTGACCGGCGGCAAGGGCGGCGTCGGCAAGACCAACCTCTCGGCCAACCTGGCCGTGGCGCTGGCCGACATGGGCAAGCGCACGCTGCTGCTGGACGCCGACCTCGGCCTGGCCAACCTCGACGTGGTGCTCGGCCTGTCGCCGAAGTTCACCCTGGCCGACCTCATCGCCGGCCGCTGCACGCTGGAAGAAGTGCTGCTGGAAGGCCCCGGCGGCGTGCTGGTGGTGCCCGCCGCCTCCGGCCGCCGGCACATGGCCGAACTGGCGCCGGCCCAGCACGTGGGCCTGGTCAACGTGTTCTCCGAGCTCGAGCGCGACCTGGACGTGATGGTCATCGACACCGCCGCCGGCATCACCGACAGCGTGCTGACCTTCTGCCAGGCCGCGCAGGACACCGTGGTGGTGGTCTGCGACGAGCCGGCCTCGATCACCGACGCCTATGCCCTGATCAAGGTGCTCTCGCGCGAGCGTGGCGTGGACCGGCTGCAGATCGTCGCCAACATGGTGCGCGACCCCAACGAAGGCCGCCTGCTGTACGACAAGCTGTCGCGGGTCTGCGAAAAATTCCTCGGCGATGTTTCGCTGAACTACCTCGGCCACGTGCCGCAGGACGACTGGCTGCGCCTGTCGGTACAGCGCCAGCAGCCGGTGATCAAGGCCTACCCGGCCAGCCCCTCGGCCCTGGCGATTGCCGAGATCGCCCGCCGCACCTCGCGCTGGCAGGCCCCGACCGCGCCGCGCGGCAACGTCGAATTCTTCGTCGAACGCATCATCCAGCGCGGGGTGGCGGCATGAACGCGGCCGCCCAATACCGCGCGGTCCAGCGCGCAAGCGATGGCACCGACGTCATCACCCAGCACGCCGACCTGGTGCGGCGCATCGCCCACCACCTGGCCGCGCGCTTGCCCGCCAGCGTGGAGATCGACGACCTGGTGCAGGCCGGCATGATCGGCCTGCTCGAAGCCTCGCGCTCCTACGACGCAGACCAGGGCGCCTCGTTCGAAACCTACGCCTCGATCCGTATCCGCGGCTCGATGATCGATGAGATCCGCCGTGGCGACTGGGTGCCGCGCTCGGTCCACCGCCGCGCCCGCGACGCCGCCGCGACGATCCGCAAGATCGAGCAGAGCACCGGCCGCGCCGCCGCTGCCACCGAAGTGGCCGCGGCCATGGACATCCCGCTGCCGGAATACCTGCGGTTGATGGAAGACGCCGCGCGCGGCCAGGTGCTGAGCCTGGAATCGCGAGTGGAGGACCACGGCGAACTGGATACCGTGGCCCGCGGCGGCCCCAACCCGCAGCAGCTGTTCGAGCGCGGCGAGTTCGGTCGCGAACTGGGCAAGGCCATCGGCCTGCTGCCCGAGCGCGAACAGCTGGTGCTGTCGCTGTACTACGAGCAGGAATTGAACCTGAAGGAAATCGGCGCGGTCCTCGGCGTCAGCGAATCGCGCGTGTGCCAGATCCATGGCCAGGCCGTGGTGCGCCTGCGCGGCCGCCTGAAGGCTTTCGAGCTGGCCGACGCGGGCATGACGGACGATGAGTGAGCCTTCGCCAAATTTTGATGAAGTAGGAGCAACACCGTGAACAAGAACATGCGCATTCTGATCGTGGACGACTTCTCGACGATGCGTCGCATCGTCAAGAATCTGCTCGGCGACCTGGGCTTCACCAATACCGCCGAGGCCGAGGATGGCAACAGCGCCCTGGCCGCGCTGCGCGCAGCCCCGTTCGACTTCGTCGTCACCGACTGGAACATGCCGGGCATGACCGGCATCGAGCTGCTCAAGGCGATCCGCGCCGATGAGAAGCTGCGCACGTTGCCGGTGCTGATGGTGACCGCCGAAGCCAAGCGCGAGCAGATCATCGAAGCGGCGCAGAATGGCGTAAACGGCTACATCATCAAGCCGTTCACCGCGCAGACCCTGGCCGAGAAACTCGGCAAGGTGTTCGAGCGCCTGACGGCGACCGCCTGATGAACGCCGCGCTCCAGCCCCAGGAAGAACGCCGGCTTTTGATCGAACGCCTGCAAGGCGCGCTCGACGCGCTGGAAAGCGGCGATGAGACCGCCTGGCGCCGTGAAGTCGACACCCTCGCCGCCTGGCGCACGCGCCCGATGATGCAGGGCCTGAGCCGCCTTGCACGCGAGCTCGGCCAGGCGCTGGGCGAGCTGCCGACCGTGCCGAGCGAAGCCGGCGAACTCGACGACGCCTGCGCGCGCCTGGACCACGTCGTGGCGATGACCGAACAGGCCAGCCACCGCACCCTGGACCTGGCCGAAGAATGCCGCGCCCTGGCCGACCAGCTGGTGGCCGGCGGACTGGACACCACCCAGGGCGAAATCCTGGACAAAATCCGCCACAACCTTACCGAGATGGCGCTCACCCAGAGCTTCCAGGATCTCACCGGGCAGATCATCCGCCGCGTCGCCGGCATCGTGCGCCGCGTGCACGAAGGCTTCGGCGCGCTCGGCCTGCCGCCGAAGGAAGCGCCGCGCGAGAAGGATGGCCTGGCCGGGCCGGTGGTGGCCGGGCTCGACCGTCACGCGGTGTCGCAAGTCGACGCCGACGACCTGCTTTCGGAGTTGGGGCTGTAACCATGAGTGCCGTGCCGGACGACATTGCCGCCGATTTCATCGTCGAGGCCCAGGAGATCCTGGACCGCCTCGGCGAACAGCTGGTGTCGCTGGAACAGGCACCCGACGACAGCGAACAGCTCAACGCCGTTTTCCGCGGCTTCCACACCCTCAAGGGCGGCGCCGGCTTCCTGGCGATCCACGCCATGGTCGAGCTGTGCCATGCCGCCGAAGACACCCTCGGCAAGGCGCGCTCGGGTGAAGTACACCTGTTGGCGCAGCACTTCGATGCCGCGCAGCAGTCGCTGGACTACCTGCAGGACATGCTCGACGCGGTCGGCGGCGGGCGCGAGCCCAAGCACGCCCCGGCATCGTTGATTGCGCAGTTCGATGCGAGTGCACCTGTAGTCCATGCGCCGGCCAAGACGCCGGCAGCCGGCGACAGCCTCAGCCTGGAAGACGAATTCGAAGCCTTGCTCGACCAACTGCATGGCGACGAGGCCCCCGGAACACGCCCTTCGGCCGCGCCTGCGGCCCCCGCGCGCCCGGCACCGGCACCCAAGGCAGTCGCCGCCGCACCGGCCAAGCCGGCGACCGAAGTCGAACAAACCGTGCGCGTGGATACCAAGCGCCTGGACGCGATCGTCAACCTGATCGGCGAACTGGTGCTCTCGCGCAACCGTCTCAAGACCTTGCGTGCGCGCCTGCGCGACGAAGAACTCGACCGCGCCGTCAGCACCCTGGACATCGCCACCGCGCGCCTGCAATCGGCGGTGATGCGCACGCGCATGCAGCCGGTCGGCAAGGTGTTCTCGCGCTTTCCCAAGGTTGCCCGCGACGTCGCCCGCTCGCTACAGAAAGAAGTCGAGCTGGAACTGATCGGCGCCGAGACCGAACTGGACCGCAACCTGGTCGAAGCCCTGGCCGACCCGTTGGTGCACCTGGTGCGCAACGCCATCGACCACGGCGTCGAGACCCCAGCGTTACGCGAGGCGACCGGCAAGCCGCGTAGTGGCCATGTGCGTTTGTCCGCGCAGCAAGAAGGCGACTACGTCAGCATCGAAGTGCAGGACGACGGCGCCGGCATCGACCCCGAGCGCCTGCGCGAAAAGGCCCGCGAAAAGGGCCTGATCGACATCGAAGCCGCCGCGCGCCTGACCACCGACGAATGCTTGCACCTGATTTTTCTGCCGGGCTTTTCGACCAAGGCAGAAGTGACCGATATTTCCGGCCGCGGCGTCGGCATGGACGTCGTGCAATCGCGCATCCGCGAACTCAGCGGCACCATCCAGATCCAGTCCGAACTCGGCCGCGGCAGCCGCTTCATGATCCGCGTGCCGCTGACGTTGGCGATCCTGCCGACCTTGCTGGTGCAGGCGGGCGAGCACGTCTATGCCCTGCCGCTGGCGCGCGTGGTCGAAGTGCTGCATGCACCGCAGACTTCGCTGGGCTGGTTCGATGGACGGGCCGTGCTGGATCGGCGCTCGCATACGCTGCCGTTGATCGACTTGCGGCGTTGGCTCGGGGTTGAGCCGGAGCCGGCGACGTTGTTGACCGTAGTGCTATTGCAGGCGGGTGAAGCGCGCTTCGGGCTGGTGGTGGACCAGGTGCGTGGCCGCGAGGAAGTGGTGATCAAGCCGCTGCCGAAGTCGTTGCGCGGGCTGCCGGGTTACGCCGGGGCGACGCTGATCGGCGATGGGCGGATGGCGTTGATTTTGGATGTGGATGGGTTGCGGGCTACGGATTGAGGGTTTGAGAGCGCTCCCTGTAAAACGGGAACGTAGATTCCCACTTCCCGGTGGCGAGCCCCCACGCCACCGCCCCACCAACTACTGCAGCGCCCCACTGACCCCAACGTAGCCCCCGGCCCCGCGGCGATTTCCCGACACGCCGCCTTCAATGCTCCAACGGCCACTATTGGCGGTGCGCCGCAGCGATACCCCAAGCACGGCCTGATGGCGATAGCCGCCGACACCAGCGTAGTACGTTGTTTTGCCCGGCATCAGCGGCGCTTGCTTCAGCCCCATCGAGGCGGCCACACCCGCTTCCATGTCGCGGCGCAGCTCATGTACGCGCTGGTTGAGCGCCCACATTTCGTTGCCGAACGAATCGAGCCTCGCATCGGTATACGCCTGCGACCGGCTTACTGCTTGATCCACACCGGATCGCAACTGGTGCACATTGACTGCATCGGTATCGACGCCACCGGCGGCGACGTGGCTGATCGTGCGCTCCTGGCCGGCGCGGCCCACGGCCACGGTGCCGGTGCGTTCGGCCACCGAACCCGCACCGATAGCCACGCTGTTGTCGGCCTCGGCTCGTGCGTCGCTGCCCATCGCCACGCTGCGCGCACCGCTGGCGACCGCCGCCGGACCGGCCGCCACGCGCCCCTCCATCTCGGCATTCGCCTCGACGATGCCGCGCGAGGTGGCGTCAAGGGACACCCGCGCGTCGTCCGCGTCGCCGCTGTTGCTGCGGGCCGCCCTCTCCTGCGACGTCGAGGTAGCGCCATTGAAGAGCCGGTCTACCTGCCTGGTGAGGTGGCTCACCTGTGACGCCACTGCGGTCACTTCCTGGTGGGTTGCGTTGAGTTGGCTGCCATTGACCGCGTCGGTGCTGCTGCCATCCAGTCGACCCGCGGCCAGGTGCGTGAGCGTGCGCTCCGCCCCTGCACTGCCGATGCTGACCGTACTAGCTGGCGTGCCGCCGGCGAATCGATAGGGCTTGCCCGCAATCATGGCCGAATGGGTGGCGACGGCGGGTGCGGTGCTCGCCCCCGCGCCCAACGCCACTGCGCCGAAGTGCAGGGCATTTGCACCACGGCCCAGCGCAATCGCATCGGTAGCGCTGGAAGCGGCACCGTTGCCAGCAGCTATGGCGCTGATGCCCGAAGCGACGGCCCGGTTGCCCAAGGCCGCGGCGTATTGCGCGCGGGCCTCACTGTAGCTACCGACCACAAGCGCACGCTCGGCCTGGGCCTTGCTGCTGACGCCAAGGGCAACCGAGCGTGCGGCATGGGCGAAGCTTTCATGTCCGAACGCCGTGGCGCGGGGGCCGACTGCTTCGGCAAACGATCCCGCGGCGGAAGCCCCAACACCTTCGGCCTTGGCCTTATAGCCGAGGCTGCTGGCCCACTCACCCTTGGCAAGCGCTTCGGGGCCGATCGCCACGGCCTGGCTGCCGGTGGCAACACCGCCGTCCAGCGTTCCGGCGGCGGCAGGATTGATACAACACGCCAGGGCCAGGCACAACGCGCTGGCCCCGGCGGCGAAAGTAAAACATTGCATGGCATCGCTCTCTTTCGAATGAAGGAGCGACAGTGTCGAGAGCTGGACTTGGCCGCAGAATGCGAAAAATCGCGACGATTTTTGCTTCAGCGTCCAAGCACCCCGCTGATGCCGATATACCCACCCACGCCCAGGCGATTGCCTGACACACCACCCTCCAGGCTCCAGCGGCCGTTGTCGGCGGTGCGTCGCAACGACACGCCCAACGCGGCCTGGCTGCGATAGCCACCGACACCGGCGTAATAGGTTGTGCGACCAGAAACGGCCGGCGCCTGCTTCAAGCCCATCGCCGCGGCGATGCCCGCTTCGGTGTTGCGCTCGAGCGTGTCCACGCGTTCGCCCAGCTGCCAGACATCGTTCTGCACCGGCGCGATCCGGCTGTCGGTGTAGGCATTGGCGCTATCCAGGGTGCGTCGGGTCGTGTCCTGGAGTTGCGCCAGGTTGACCGCGTCGGTGCCGCGCACGCCCGGGGCGACATTGCGCAGCGACACCGGCGCATCGCGGCCGAGGGTCACCGCGGTGTAGTCGACATCATCTCCGTTGCGGTCGTAGTGCACGGCGCTATCGCGCAGCTTGCCGAGCTGGCGCACGGTGGCGGCATCGGAAGGCGCGGTGCCGTCGGCGACATGGCTGATGCTGCGTTCGCGTCCTGCGGCCCCTACGGCGACCGTATCTGCACGCTCGGCCATGGCACCGGCGCCCAGCGCCACACTGTTCTCGCCGAGCGCACGGGCGGCGTGACCCAGCGCGGTGGATTGCGCGCCGCTGGCGAGCGCTGCGGCACCGCCGGCAGTGGACTGCTTACCGCTGGCCTGCGCCCCGGTGGTGTTGTCCTGGCTAACCCGAAAGACCCCGTCGGCGCCGCGCCGCAACTGGCTCACGTCGGCATCCACCCGCGCCAGGCCCCGATCGGTGTGGGCGATGGAGCTGGCCACGCCCTGGTCGGTGTAGCGCTTGCCCTCGGCAGCGGCTACGTCGGTGTAGCGCTTGCCCTCGACGCCGACAGCGTCGGTGTAGCGCTTGCCCTCGACGCCGACAGCGTCGGTATAGCGCTTGCCCTCGGCAGCGGCCACGTCGGTGTAGCGCTTGCCCTCGACGCCGACCGCATCGGTGTAGCGCTTGCCCTCGATGGCCGCTGCGTCGGTATAGGCGCGCGCAGTCTGGATCGATTGTTCGACCCCGGCGTGCAGCTGCGCCACGTTTACCGCATCGTCGAGGGCAGCGCCGGCAGCGACGCCGCTGATCGTACGTTGGCCAACATTGACCTCGCCTTTCGAATCGCTCGCGCCGACAAAGGCGCCCGCATAGGCTTGTTGCGCGCCGCGCGAGGCCACCGAACCACTGCCGACCGCAACGCTGTCAGCGGCGCTGGCCCTGGCCCCGGCCCCAAGCGCCAGCGAGGCGGCGCCTGAAGCCCGCGCGCCCGTGCCCGCAGCCAGTGCGGAAATGCCAGATGCCTTGGCCTTGTCGCCGAGCGCCATTGCCGATTGTGCATGGGCGGCACTCTCGATGCCCAGGCTGGTGGCGCGGTCGGCCGTGGTACTGCTGTTTACGCCGACGGCCAGCGCATAGACGCCTACGGTGGTGCTGCCATGGCCCAACGCGGTGGCCTTCCAGCCTGTAGCTTCGGTGTACGAACCCAAGGCCGTCGAGCTCTGGCTCCATGCCTTGGACATATAGCCCATGCTCGTTGACCAACCGCCGTTGCCCACGGAGCCAGGCCCGACCGATACGGCCTCGCCACCGCCCGCACTGCCGCCATCCAGCGATCCCGCTGCCGCCGATGTGGCGGCCAGCGCCAAGCTCATCGCCAGCGACAGCTGGTTGATAAGACGATTTTTCGATGTGTTGGGCATGACATTCGCGCCAGAAGTAGATTCGGGCGTGCATGTTCAAGGCCGGGATGCCGTAGGGAAATTGGACAATTCGCCTCGGGGAACGATTCACCCCTCGCGCTACGAATAGCGCTTCATCGCTCCGCGCCTGCAGCTACCGCGCCGATCGTATTGTTCGCTCCGCTTGCGTGCTGTTGCAGATTGAGCGACCACAGCAGCATCACCAGTGCGTACAAATTCACTCCCAGCGTGAACTCGCCGATCGATGCCTTTACGTGCAGCTGCAAGCCAAACCACAGAAACCAGTCGAACGAATCATTGCCCAGCAAGGGCACCTGCACAGCCCACTGCGCGATCGCCAGGCGCAGTCCCCAGCGATGGCCACCCCAGCAACCGACCAGCGCGATCGCCGCCACGGCCATCAAGGCGCAGATCAGCAACCCCGCCGCACCCAGCTCACCCCACCACGCAGTGCAACCCAGGGCGTAGGCACCCACCGCCCATTGCAGGCACAGCACATAGGCCGGCCAGCGCGCACGCTTGTCCGTCATCGTTTGCATCCTGGTCCCCACCAGATCCCCGGCCCGAGCATCCCATGCGCCGCAACGATGCGGGAGCTGCGGCGCCGAAACTGTGACCGATTACCGCACCCAGGCACTAAACCATCAAGCCCGGGCAATTGCCGCCGATAACCGGTTCATGGACAAGCTCAGCCTCACCGGAATCATTCTGGCCATCGCCGCCTTGCTCGGCGGCAGCATCCTCAAGGGGGCCGGGCTGGCGTCGCTGTGGTCGCCGGCGGCTTTCGTCATCGTGATTATCGGCACCATCGCCGCGATTCTGTTGCACACCGCGCCAGCAGTGTTCAAGCGCGCCTTCGAGATCGTCGGCTGGGTGTTCAATCCGCCTGCCAGCGACCGCGAAGAACTGATCGCCCAGATCGTGGAGTGGAGCAATATCGCCCGTCGCCAGGGCTTGCTGGGCCTGGAAAGCCAGGCCAACAGCCAGGACGATGCCTTCCTGCGCAAGGGCCTGCAGATGCTGGTCGATGGCGTGGAGCCCGAGCAGATGCGGCGGATGCTGGAGATCGAGGTCGAGCAGCAGGAAAAGCACGACCTGGCCGCGGCCAAAGTGTTCGAGAGCATGGGCATCTACGCGCCGACGCTGGGCATCATCGGTGCGGTGCTGGGCCTGATCGCGGTGATGAAGAACCTGGCCGACCCGAGCAAGCTCGGCCACGGCATCGCCGCCGCGTTCACCGCCACCATCTACGGCATCGCCTCGGCCAACCTGCTGTTCCTGCCGATTGCGGCCAAGCTGAAGAGCGTGATCCACAGCGGCAGCGGCGAGCGCGAGATGATCATCGAGGGGCTGATCGCCATTGCCCAGGGCGAGAATCCGCGCAACATCGAGTCCAAGCTCAACGGCTACCTGCACTGAGCCCGCCGCGACCATGAGCCGCCGCCGCAAGCACCATGAAGAGCACGCCAATCACGAGGCCTGGGCCATTCCCTACGCCGACCTGATGACGTTGCTGCTGGCGTTTTTCGTGGTCATGTACGCGATCTCCTCGCTCAACGAGGGCAAGTACCGGGTAATGGCCGATGCGCTCACCGCGGCCTTTGGTGGCGCGCCGCGCACCATCAACCCGGTGCAGGTCGGCAACAACCAGATGCAGGGCGCGGACTGGGACCGGCCTTCGCCGATCAAGTCCGGCGCCAAGTCCGGCCCGACCGCGCCCTCGCCCAGCCCCGACCCCACCCTGCTGCCGTCGATGGCCGCGCAGATGCGCATGCCGGTGTCGTTGCGCAACCAGGACCAGCTCAGTCGCGCCCAACGCCAGCTCGACGCGGTCGCGGTGCAGCTGGGCAAGGCGCTGGCGCCGTTGATCGAGCGCAACTTGATCAGCGTGCGCCGCTCGGAGCTGTGGATCGAGGTCGAGATCAACAGCGACATCCTCTTCGATACCGGCTCGGCCAGCCTCGACCGCGGCGCGCGCGACACTTTGTCGACGCTGGCGCAGGTGCTGCGGGAGACGCCCAACGGGGTGCGCGTGGAGGGCTACACCGACGACCAGCCGATCGCCACTGCGCTGTTCCCGTCCAACTGGGAACTGTCGGCCGCGCGCGCGGCCTCGGTGGTGCACCTGTTCGCCGACCAGGGCCTGGCGCCGGGCCGGTTGGCGATGGTGGGCTATGGAGAATTCCGGCCGCGTGCCGATAACAGCACTGAGGCTGGCCGCAATGCCAACCGGCGGGTGGTGTTGATCATCCTCGCCGACTCGGCAGCGAACCTGGCGCCGCAACCCCCGGCGCCGCCGCAATTGCAGGCTGGCTCGACGAACCCGGACAACGGCCCTGCCGCTGTTCCCGCCGTGACCGAAGGAATGAACTGATGCGCATCTGGGCGATCGCCAACCAAAAAGGTGGCGTAGGCAAGACCACCACGACCCTGGCACTGGGCCGTGGCCTGGCCGCACTCGGGCATCGGGTCCTGCTGATCGACCTGGACCCGCACTCCTCGCTGACGCGCGCCTTTGGCGTGCCGCTGGACCCGCCGCCGCGCGGCGTGCTCGATCTGTTCGCCACGCCGCCGGCCGACCTGGCCAGCCTGTTGCGCGACAGCCCGATCCCGAATCTTTCCTACGTCTGCGCGCAAACCGCGCTGGCCACGCTGGAGCGCCGCAGCGCCAACCAGCCGGGCCTGGGCCTGGCGCTGCAGAACGCGCTGACCCGGCATGCCCGCCACCACGACTACATCCTGCTCGACTGCCCGCCGACGCTCGGCCTGTTGATGATCAATGCCCTGGCCGCGGCCGACCGCCTGGTCATCCCGACCCAGGCCGAACCGCTGGCGTTGCATGGCCTGGCCGGCATGAACCGGACTGCCGACATGGTCGAGCGCTCGCGCCGGCGGCCGCTGCCGGTGTCGATCCTGCCGACCCTGTTCGACCGCCGCACCCGCGCCGGCACCGAGACCCTGAAGCAGATGCAGGACAGCTACGGCGAGCGCGTATGGGAAGACGCCATTCCCGTGGACACCCGTATCTGTGCGGTCGAAACCCTGACCCTGCCTGCGGCACCGGGCGACTACCCGGGCCGTGGCCTGTCGGCCTATCGGCGTGCGCTGGAATGGATCATCGCCGAGGACGCCACCGCGATGGAGCAAGCCGCGTGAACGGGATCGAGGTGCTGGACGACTATCTGCTGGACCTGCTGGCCGAGGCATCGCCCGTGGCAGATTCATCTCCTGTAGGAGCGGCTCTGGGTGGCCTCGGGCCATCAGCCGCGACTGTAGACCTTCCGGCTACGGACACCTCCTTCGGGGCTGATGGCCCGATGCCACCCGGCGCCCCTCCTACAACAGCGCCGCCGCCTGCGCCCACGCTCGACATCGATGCCAACCTGGCCGCGATGCTCGCCGAGATGGACGGCGACCCGGCTTTTGGCGCCGCACCTATCGCGCCCGCACCGGTCGCAGCGGTAACGCCCGTGCTCGACATCGATGCGACCACCGCCGCACTGCTGGCCGAGATGGATGATGATCCCGCCTTCGCCGCGGCCGTCGCGCCGGCACCGCCTCCGCCGGCTGCGGCCACACCCAAGGCCAGCACGCCGATTGCCCCGGTCGCCCGGCGTCCCCCGCCACCGCGCTCGCGCCTGCCGGCCAATATCCAGGCGATGTTCCAGCCTGCGCCCAGCGATCCCAGCCCGCATCGCCGCGCCGCCGAGCGCAGCACGCGCTGGCTGCGGCTGCGCTGCGGCCAGCAGACCTACGCGCTGGAACTGCTGAAGGTGCAGGAAGTAGTGCTGCCGGTGCCGTTGCTGCCGCTGCGCGGCACCAATCGCTCGATCCTCGGCATCATGAACCTGCGTGGCCAGGTGGTGCCTGTGCTCGACCTCGGCGTGCACCTGGGCGCCGGCCCGGTCGACCAGGACACCCATACCCGGGTAGTCGTGCTGGAAGAAAACGGCGAGACCATGGGCCTGCGCGTGTCCTCGGTCGAGGACGTGACCAGCCTGACCGACCACCAGATCGAGCCGCCGGACACCACCCGCCTGTGCCGGATCTCCAACCACCTGTTCCGCGGCGTGGCCCGTATCAGCAGCCAGCCGGTGATCCTGCTGGACGCCACCCACCTGCTGCACTGAGGGCGGCGGCTAAAGTCCCGCCGGCCTTGGCCGCTAACTTGATGGCAACCATCCGTTCGGAGCACTGATGAGCACCCTGTCACTGGGCGAGGATCTCGGCATCGAGACCAGCGCCGACCTCAAGCAAAGGCTCGCCGGCCTCCTCGCGCAGGAAGGCGAACTGTTGCTGGACGCCGGCCAGGTCCGCCGCATCCACACCGCCAGCGTGCAGCTGCTGTGCGCCTTCTTCGCGGCCCGCCGCGGTGCCGGCCACGCGACCGGTTTCGATGGCTGCAGCGACACTTTCAAGGATGCGGCGCGCCTGCTCGGGGTCAGCTCGGTGCTCGGCCTGCCTGCTTCCAATGACAACCTGAAATCTGTGGAGAACGCCGCATGAGCGCACGTATCTTGGTGGTGGACGATTCGGCGTCAATGCGCCAGATGGTGTCCTTCGCCCTCACCTCGGCCGGTTTCGCGGTCGAAGAAGCCGAAGACGGCGCAGTCGCGCTCGGCCGTGCCAAGGGTGGCAAGTTCAATGCGGTGGTTACCGACGTGAACATGCCCAACATGGACGGCATTGCCTTGATCCGCGAGCTGCGCCAGTTGCCGGACTACAAGTTCACCCCGCTGCTGATGCTCACCACCGAGTCGGCCGCCGACAAGAAGTCCGAAGGCAAGGCGGCGGGTGCGACGGGTTGGCTGGTGAAGCCGTTCAACCCCGAGCAGTTGGTGGCCACGGTGCAGAAGGTGCTGGGCTAAGCCCTGCCCCGCCCCGTCTTTTCTTTAGTTCTTTACCGGACCCCGCGCCATGAGCATGGATCTGCAACGTTTCCACGCCACGTTCTTCGAGGAAAGCCGCGAGGGGCTCGATGCGATGGAGGCCGGCCTGCTTTCCCTGGAGGAAGGCAACCGTGACCCGGAAACCATCAATTCGGTGTTCCGCGCGGCCCATTCCATCAAGGGCGGTGCGGCCACGTTCGGCTTCGAGTCGATCGCCGGCCTGACCCACGTACTGGAGACGCTGCTGGACGAACTGCGTGCCGGCAAGCGTGCGCTGGAAGCGGCGGCCGTCGATGCCATGCTCGGCTCGGTCGACGTGCTGCGCGCGCTGCTGCGCGAAGCCGAACACGGCCAGGCCGCCGACCCGGCCGCGGTGCAGGCGGTGCTGGCGCGACTCAACGCCGTGCTGTCCGGCCAGGCTGCCGCGCCGGCGGCCGTCGCAGTCAAGGAAGAAGCGCCGGAAGCTTGGCACATTGGTTTTACCCCGGCGCCATCGCTGTTCATGAGCGGCAACGACCCGCTGCGGATCATCCGCGAACTCGAACACCTCGGCCCGCTGCAGATCGCCGCGCGCCTGGAACGCCTGCCCGGCTTCGAGCAGGTCGATCCGATGGAAGCCTACCTGGCGTGGGACCTGGGCCTGATCGGCAAGATCCCGCGCAGCAAGATCGAAGACACCTTCGCCTGGGTGGTGGACGATTGCGAACTGGATATCCGGCCGATGCCGGTGCCGGCGCCGCCGCCGAGCCTGGCGGTCGACACTGTTGAAACCGCCGCTGCCCCGGCCTTGGCCGCCGTGCCGAATGCGGCCGCTGCCGCACCGGCGGCGGGCAACAACGCCGCCCATGAAGCCGAGACCTCGATCCGCGTCAGCGTCGACAAGGTCGATGCACTGATCAACCTGGTCGGCGAACTGGTCATCACCCAGGCGATGCTCAAGGCCTGCTCCAGCGGGCTCGATGCTTCGCATGCCGAGCGCCTGTCAGCCGGCCTGGACCTGCTCGAGCGCAATACCCGCGACCTGCAGGAAGCGGTGATCGGCGTGCGCATGTTGCCGGTGGATGCGGTGTTCCGCCGCTTCCCGCGCCTGGTGCGCGACCTCTCCAGCCGCCTCGGCAAGCAGGTGCGCCTGCGCACCATCGGCGAAGGCACCGAGCTGGACAAGGGCCTGATCGAGAAGATCGCCGATCCGCTCGTCCACCTGGTCCGCAACTCCATCGACCACGGCCTGGAACTGCCCGAGGCGCGCCGCGAGGCCGGCAAGGACGAGACCGGCACCATTACCCTCGCCGCTTCGCACCAGGGCGGGCACATCGTCATCGAAGTCAGCGACGACGGCCGTGGCCTGAATCGCGACAAGATCCTGGCCAAGGCTGCCGAGCGTGGCCTCAGCGTGCCGGAAAACCCGACCGATTCGCAGGTCTGGGACCTGATCTTCCAGCCCGGCTTCTCCACCGCCGATGCAGTCACCGACCTGTCCGGTCGCGGCGTCGGCATGGACGTGGTCCGCCGCAACATCCAGGCGCTGGGGGGCGAAGTGCAGCTGGAAAGCCATTACGGCCACGGCACCCGCGTGCTGATCCGCCTGCCGCTGACCCTGGCCATCCTCGATGGCATGACGGTCTCGGTGGCCGGCGAAACCGTGATCCTGCCGCTGGCCTACGTGCTCGAAGCCCTGCAGCCGCAAGCGGCCGACATCCGCACCATGGCCGGCGAAGGCCGGGTCCTGCGGGTACGCGGTGAATACCTGCCGATCCTCTCGCTCAGCGATTACTACGGCTACGCCGGCGAACGCAGTGCCGATCCGCTGGTGGTGGTGGTGGAAGGCGACGGCCAGAAGATCGCGCTGGAAGTGGACGAGCTGGTGGGTCAGCAGCAAGTGGTGGTCAAGAACATCGAGAACAACTATCGGCGGATCAGCGGGATCTCCGGCGCCACCATTCTCGGCGACGGCCGGGTGGCGTTGATCGTGGATATCGGCGGGTTGGTGCGGTCTTTGAAGGTGTTGCCGCAGGCGGCGTAGACCTCAAACCGCAATTGTCCTTGGCGCCCCCTTTATCGGGGGCGTCATTGTTTCTGGCTTCGCTCGTCGGGGCTCTCTGTGGGAGCGGCTTCAGCCGCGACCGTATGAATGAGCTATTCCTGCACCCTCGCGGCCGAGACTTAGCTATTCACGAAAAGTATTAACGGCTTAGTAATTGTGACGAGCATCGAACCTCAAGCGCGAAAGCAGTCGGCCGCTAATTCCTATGCCGAGGCATTGATTCGTTCGATGGCCAAGGCGCTCCCATTCCGCGGCCGCCGCCGTGCTTACCGAGACTTCGCCATGAAGTGGTTCCAGAACCTGACGATCGCCAGAAAGCTGGCCCTGGCCTTTTCCGTCACGACGCTGATGACGCTGGCGCTGGGCATCTTTGCCCTGCTGCGCTTGGCGGCCGGCAACGACCAGCTCAAAGACCTCAGCAACAACTGGATGCCGTCGGTCCAGCACCTGGGCGAGATGCGCTCGCAGCTGGGCGAGTACCGCACCTACGAGATCTCCCAGCTCTACAGCCAGGACGATCCGGCCAAGGTGGCCGACTACGACAAGCGCATGGCCGACACCGAGAAGGTGATCGCTGCCGAAGAAAAAGCCTACAACGACGTCTCGTCCGAATCTTCGGCCGAAGAGCTGGCGCTGTACGCCAAGGTCAAGGCCACGCGCGAAGCCTACTTCGCCGCCCACGAGAAGCTGAAGCAGGCCGTGCAGGCCGGCGATTTCGAAGGCGGCCGCGTGATCTCGTCCACCGAGTCGCGCGAAGGCCGCCGCGCCATGTTCGCCGCGCTGAAAGAACTGAGCGCCTACAACCTCGACAACCTGCACGCCACCGTGGCCAAGGCCGACCAGGCGCACAAGCGCACGGTAACGATGCTGATCGTCGTACTGGTGGCGCTGACCGTGCTGGCAGTGCTGCTCGGCTACGCCATCGCCCGTGCCATCTCGCGTCCGCTCGGCGAAGCGACCCGCGTGGCCGGCGCCATTGCCCGCGGCAAGCTCGACAATCCGATCGTGGCCAGCAGCCGTGATGAAACCGGGCAATTGCTCGACAGCATGCGCCACATGCAGAGCCAGCTGCAGTCGGTCCTGGCTGCGCAGGACGAAATGGCGCGTCGCCACGAAGCCGGCGAGATCAGCTTCCGCATGGACGAGACCCGCTTCCCGGGCGAATACGGCCGCATGGTGCACGATGCCAACCGCCTGGTGGCCGAGCACATCTCGGTGAAGATGCAGGTCATCGACCTGACCCAGCGCTACGCCATCGGCGACCTCAGCCAGGACATGCCGCGCCTGCCGGGCGAGAAGGCCGTCATCAGCGAGACGATGGATACGGTCAAGCGCAATCTCGGCGCCATCAACGGCGAGATCAAGCGCCTGGGCGCGGCTGCGGTAGCCGGCGACTTCAGCGTGCGCGGCGACGCCGAGGCTTTCGAGCACGACTTCCGCTCGATGGTGGAGACGCTCAACGAACTGATGTCCACCGCCGACAACAGCCTGCGTTCGCTGTCCGAGTTGCTGCGCGCCATCGCCGATGGCGACCTGACCCACCGCATGGAAGGCGACTTCCGCGGCGTGTTCGCCGAAATGCGCGACGACGCCAACGCCACCGTCGGCCAGCTGACAGGGATTGTGGGACGTATCCAGACCGCCTCTTCCAGCATCAACCTGGCTGCCGGCGAGATCGCACAGGGCAACAGCGACTTGTCGCGCCGTACCGAGCAGCAGGCCGCCAACCTGGAAGAAACCGCCGCTTCGATGGAGGAGCTTACCTCCACCGTCAAGCAGAACGCCGAGCATGCGCGCCAGGCCAACCAGTTGGCGATCGGCGCCGCTTCGGTGGCCTCGCAGGGCGGCGAGGTGGTCAGCCAGGTCGTCACCACCATGGGCGACATCGAGACCTCGTCGAAGAAGATTGCCGAGATCATTTCGGTGATCGACGGCATCGCCTTCCAGACCAACATCCTGGCGCTCAACGCCGCGGTCGAAGCAGCGCGCGCGGGTGAACAGGGCCGTGGTTTCGCCGTGGTCGCCAGCGAAGTGCGGACCCTGGCCCAGCGTTCGGCCAACGCGGCCAAGGAGATCAAGGGCTTGATCGACGACTCGGTCGGCCGCGTCGCCGACGGCTCGGCGCTGGTGCACAAGGCCGGCGCGACCATGGGCGAGATCGTTGCCTCGGTCCAGCGCGTGACCGACATCATGAGCGAGATCTCCGCCGCCTCGCAGGAACAATCGGCCGGCATCGAGCAGGTCAACCAGACCATCACCCAGATGGACGAGACCACGCAGCAGAACGCCGCCCTGGTGGAGGAAGCGACCGCCGCCGCGCGCTCGATGGAAGAACAGGCCGGCGATCTGTCCGAGGCCGTGTCGATCTTCAAGATCCGCCAGGCTGCCGCACCCGTCGCAAGCTCCGTGGTGGCCATGCGCAGTGCCGCCAAGCCGGCATCGGCGCCGAAGCCGGCACGCCAGGCCCCGCCACGCAAGCAAGCCGCCGCTACCGCTGTGGCTAGCGAAGCGGACTGGCAGGAGTTCTGATCCGCATGGGTGCCGGCTTCCGTCGGCACCCGCCCCCAATACCCCACCGCGAAGCACGGATGCCCATCGCGCCCTGAGCTGCCGGAACCCTCACCGCCATGAAATCCTTGTCCCGCTTGTCGATCGGCCTGCGCTTGTCCCTCCTGGTCACCCTCGCGGTGACCGTCGTGTTGGGGGTGCTCACCTGGCGCGTCTACACGCAATCGGCCAGCGCCTACGAGACCAAGAGCCGCCAGGGCCTGGCCACCGCCACCCACGTGATGCAGGACACCATCGCCCTGTACGACCGTGCGCTCACCGAGGACACCGAGCGCCTGAGCGGCAGCTTCGTGGCCCTGTTGCCGCCCGGCGACGTCGGCCAGGCCAAGGGCAAGCCGCTGCAGCGCGGCGACTTCAAGGTGCAGAACCTGACCTTCGGCCCTAAGACCCTGCCGGCCGACGACACCCTGGTGGACCGATTCAGCGCCGGCACCGGCGCGGTAGCCACGGTGTTCTCGCGCAGCGGCGAGGATTTCGTGCGTATTTCCACCTCGCTCACCAACGACAAGGGCGAGCGCGTGATTGGTACCGCGCTCGACCATAAGCACCCGGCCTACCCGCTGATGCTCGCCGGCAAGCCGTATGTCGGCCGCGCCAAGCTGTTCGGCCGCGACTACATGACCCACTACCAGCCGCTGCGCGACGCGGCCGGCAACGTGGTCGCCATTGCCTTCGTCGGCGTCAACTACAGCGATGGCCTGGCCGCGTTGAAGGAGCGCATGCGCCAATTGCAGATTGGCTCGGACGGCTACTTCTTCGTGGTCGACGGTGCCGAGGGCCCGGCGCAGGGCAAGCTGGTGGTGCATCCGGCCAGCGAAGGCAGCGATGCCGCCAGCCTGATCGCCGAAGCCGACCGCCCGGCGTTTGCGCGCCTGCTGGCCGGCCACGGCGACGACAACCAGGTGGCCGTGCTGGCGGTGGCACCGCGCGCCGATGCCGAAGCAATCCCGGCGACGGTGAGCGTGGAGTATTTCTCGCCATGGAAGTGGACCCTGGTCGGGGTCGAGCCGCGCACCGCACTGGCGGCCACGCTGCATCGCATGATGACGGTGATGGCCGGGCTCTCGGCGCTGGCCATCGTGCTGATCGCCGCGCTGGTGTTCGTGGCCACCCGGCGCATGGTCAGCCGCCCGCTGGCACGTGCCGGGCGCATTGCCGAGGATATCGCCGGCGGCAAGCTCGATGGCCACATCGAGGTCGGCGCGCAGGATGAAGTGGGCGCATTGATGAGTTCAATGCATCGCATGCAGGGCGACCTGCGCGAACGCATCGAACACGACGCCAGGATCGCCGCGGAGAACCTGCGGGTGCGCATCGCCCTGGACAGCGCGTCCACCGGCACCCTGATCACCGACCCGCAATTGAACGTGATCTATGCCAGCCCGGCGCTGCGCGCCATGCTCAACGGCTATGCCGACGAGATCACCCGCGCCCTGCCCGGCATCGATGCCAGCCGACCGCTGGTGGGCCAGCACCTGTCGGTACTGGAACAGGACGGGGAGATGACGCCTGCGTGGCTGGCCCCGCTGCACCACGAAGGCACGCTGCGCCGGCAGGTTCACTTCGGCGAGGTCTGCTTCGACCAGAACCTTTCGCTCGTACGCGACGAACAACGCACTGTGCTTGGCATCGTCTGCGAGTGGCGCGACCGTACCACCGAGGCGCGCGTCGAGGCCGAGGTCGCCCGCGTGGTCCAGGCCGCGGTCGAGGGCGACCTGTCGCTGCGGGTGCAGACCGAAGGCCGCAGCGGCTTCTATTTGCTGCTGGCGCGCCAGCTCAACGGCCTGCTCGATGCCAACGACGGCAGCCTGCGGCAGATCTCCGGCGTGCTCACTGCGCTGGCGCAGGGCGACCTCAGCGTGCGCATGCACGGTGATTTCCAGGGCGTGTTCGCGCAGATGCGCGACGACGCCAACGCCACGGTGGCGCAGCTGACCGCGATCGTCTCGCGCATCCAGGGCGCCAGCGCCAGCATCGACCTGGCCGCCGGCGAGATTGCCGCCGGCAACCAGGACCTGTCGCGCCGCACCGAGCAACAGGCCGCCAACCTGGAAGAAACCGCCGCCTCGATGGAGGAACTGACCTCCACCGTCAAGCAGAACGCCGAGCACGCGCGCCAGGCCAACCAGCTGGCCATCGGCGCCGCCTCGGTCGCCTCGCAGGGGGGTGAGGTGGTCAGCCAGGTCGTGACCACCATGGACGATATCCAGAAGTCGTCGAAGAAGATCGCCGAGATCATTTCGGTCATCGATGGCATCGCCTTCCAGACCAACATCCTGGCGCTCAATGCCGCGGTCGAAGCGGCGCGTGCCGGCGAACAGGGCCGTGGCTTCGCCGTGGTGGCCTCGGAAGTACGCATGCTGGCACAGCGCTCGGCCAATGCCGCCAAGGAGATCAAGGGCCTGATCGACGACTCGGTCGGCAAGGTCGGCGACGGTTCGGCGCTGGTGCACAAGGCCGGCGCGACCATGGGCGACATCGTCGCCTCGGTGCAGCGCGTGACCGACATCATGGCCGAGATCACCGCCGCCTCGCAGGAGCAGTCGGCCGGCATCGAGCAGGTCAACCAGACCATCACGCAGATGGACGAGGCGACCCAGCAGAACGCGGCGCTGGTCGAGGAAGCGACGGCCGCCGCGCGCGCGATGGAAGAACAGGCCGGCGATCTGGCCGAGGCGGTGGCGACGTTCAAGACCGGCAAGCCGCAGGTGGACAAACCCCGGGTCGCATTGCGCGCCGTTGCCGGGTGAGGTCGCACGGGCGCATGCCGGCCCGGCAGTCGGCGCGACCCCGGCACTTGCCCTATGCTCGGCGCAGCCGGCAGCCCGCCGGCCTGACCGGAGGATTGCCGCATGTCGCGCATGATCGTCTCCACTGCCCCTGCCGGCTTGTTCGGCAGCCTGGCGGAACTGCTTGGCCGGCTTCTGCTGGCGACGCTGTACCTGGTGTCGGGCCTGGGCAAGATCACCGGCTACGCGGCCACCGCCGCTTACATGCAATCGATGGGCGTACCGGCGTTGGCACTGCCTTTGGTGATCGCCCTCGAACTGCTGGGCGCCTTCGCCATTGCCGTGGGCTGGAAGACCCGCGCGGTGGCCCTGGGCATGGCAGTCTTCACCCTGGTCGCCGCGCTGATCTTCCACCACGAACTCGGCGACCCGACCCAACAAGTGATGTTCTTCAAGAACCTGGCCATCGCCGGCGGTTTCCTGGTGTTGGTGGCGCATGGCGCCGGCCGCCTCAGTTTCGACGCGCGGATGCGACTGCGGCGGCAACGAATCTAGTCGTCCCACCGCCCTTGGCTGCCCCCTGCCGCGCCGCGGGGAAGGCAGCCAAGGCTTGCCGGTTCAGCTCTACGCGACGCGGGCAGGCTCAATTCCCCGCGATAAGCGCCGCTATTTGCATTGGACCGTATGCAAATAGATAGCTGGAGCAAGCCGATGAAACCGCAAACTGCCTTCGCCCGGGCCATGGCGAACATGCCGCTGAAGCGCAAATTCCTCACCCAGACGCTGCTGGTCGCCATCGGCATCATCGCGTTGGCGGTGGTGTCGGCGCGCATGCAGTACCTGGACCTGGTGCATACGCGCGAAACGGCGATCAAGGCGCAGACGCAGATGGCGGTGGCGGTGATCGAGTCCTACGCCGAGCGCGCCAGCAAGGGCGAGCTGCCGCTGGCCGAGGCGCAGCGCCAGGCGCTGGCGATCCTGGCGACGCTGCGGGCGAACAAGGGCGTGGACTACTTCTACGTCACCGACCAGGCGCCGACGATGCTGATGCATCCGACCCGCCCCGACCTGATCGGCAAGCCGCTGAACGATGTGCTGAGCCCGGATGGCCAGCGCATCTTCCCCGAGTTCGTGCGCGTGGCGCAGGCCGGCGGCGGCTACGTGCAGTACCAATGGGCCAAGCCGGGCCAGGACGCGCCGGTCACCAAGACATCCTTCAACACCTTGTACAAGCCCTGGGGCTGGGTGATCGGCACCGGCGTCTATCTCGACGACACGCAGTCGCAGGCACTGGTGTTCACCGGCATCATGACCGCCGCCGGCGGCGTGCTGGTGCTGATCAACCTTGGCCTGGGCTGGCTGATCGGCAGCTCGGTGCTGGTGCCGCTGAGCCGCGCCCTGGCCGTGCTCAAGGGCGTGTCCAATGGCGACCTGCACGTGCATGTCGGCCATCGCGGCCGCGACGAGGTCGGGCAGATGCTGCAGGCAATGGACGAGATGCAGGCGCGGCTGCGGCAGGTGATCGAAGCGCAGCATGAAATGGGGCGCCAGCACGAAGCCGGCACCATCAGCTATCGCATTCCTGCCGAAGGCTTTGCCGGCGAGTTCGCCACCATGGTCGAGGGCACCAACACCCTGGTGGCCAACCACATCAACGTCAAGCTGCGCGTGGTCGAGTTGGCCAAGGCCTATGCGGCCGGCGACCTGTCGCAGGAAATGGAAGCGTTGCCGGGCGAGAAGGCGGTGATCACCGCGGCCATCAACGGCGTGCGCGACAGCCTGCGTGCCATCAATGAAGAGATCAAGCAACTGGCGCAAGCCGCTGCCGCCGGCGATTTCTCGGTACGCGGCGACCAGGCGGCGTTCCGCTTCGACTTCGCGACCATGGTCGGCGATCTCAATTCGATGATGGAAGTGAGCGACCGCAACCTGGGCAAGTTGTCGGCCTTGCTGCGGGCCATCGCCGATGGCGACCTGACCGCGCGCATGGACGGGCAATTCCACGGCGTATTTGCCCGCATGCGCGACGATGCCAACGCCACCGTTGCCCAGCTGACCAATATCGTCGGTCGCATCCAGGGCGCCTCGTCCAGCATCAACCTCGCTGCAGGTGAAATCGCCGCCGGCAACAGCGACCTGTCGCGTCGCACCGAGCAGCAAGCGGCCAACCTGGAAGAGACCGCCGCTTCGATGGAAGAGCTCACCTCCACCGTCAAGCAGAACGCTGAACACGCGCGCCAGGCGAACCAGCTGGCGATCGGCGCGGCGTCGGTCGCCTCGCAAGGGGGCGAGGTGGTCAGCCGCGTGGTGACCACGATGAGCGAGATCGAGGCTTCCTCCAAGCGCATCGCCGAGATCATCTCGGTCATCGACGGCATCGCCTTCCAGACCAACATCCTGGCACTCAACGCCGCGGTCGAAGCGGCGCGTGCCGGTGAGCAGGGTCGTGGTTTCGCCGTGGTCGCCAGCGAGGTGCGTAGCCTGGCCCAGCGCTCGGCCAATGCGGCCAAGGAGATCAAGGGCTTGATCGACGAGTCGGTCGGCCGCGTCGCCGATGGCTCGGTCCTGGTGCACCAGGCCGGGACGACCATGGGCGAGATCGTCGCCTCGGTCCAGCGCGTGACCGACATCATGAGTGAAATTTCGGCCGCTTCGCAGGAACAGTCCGCCGGCATCGAGCAGGTCAACCAGACCGTCACCCAGATGGACGAGACCACCCAGCAGAACGCCGCACTGGTGGAGGAAGCCACGGCCTCGGCGCGTGCCTTGGAAGAACAGGCTGGCGAGCTGCGCGAGGCGGTGTCGTTGTTCCGCCTGGCCGGTGCCGCTGTCGACGCCGATGCCGATGCCGATAAGTCCGCCAGCCGCCTGGTGCGGCGCCTGGCGCGCGAGAGCGGCAAGCCGCTGGCAGCGGCCTGAGCGATCCCGGGCACGCGGCGCGTGCCCGGAAAAACGCGAACGGCATCACGCAATAAGCGCTGTTTACCCTACAATTCCGGCCCGTACGGCCGATATGGAGACCATGTCGGGTCGTTTGCGACGACCGATCATGCACTTGCCACCGAAGGGCTCCATGCTGCCAGGCGATATCCGCGACGCACACCATCTGCATCCCGAGCCGGAGGAAGGGGACGACCGTTATCTCGTCCGCAACCGCCGCCAGGTGCGAGGCCTGCTGCGCGCGCTGATCGACCAGCGCTCGCTGGTGAGTGCCCACATCGGCGGGCGCGACCAGTCCTTCCCCAGCGCGGTGCTGGAAGTAGACGAGGACGACGATTGGCTGCTGCTGGACGGCAGCCCGAACGAAGCCTCCAACCGTGCCGCGGCGGTCGCCACGCATCTGCTGTGTTTCGCGCAATTGGAGAAGGTGCGGATCCGCTTCCGGCTGGACCAAGTGGAACGCATCGAGCACGAAGGCCACGTCGCCTTCCGCGCGCCGATACCGGCCAGCATCTACCACCTGCAGCGGCGCGAGCATTACCGGCTGGAAACGCCGATCACCGACTCGCCGACCTGCGTCATCGCTTTCGACCCGGAACCGGACGGCGAGCCGGCGCGCGAGCCTTTGCACCTGCGGGTGATCGACATCAGTGGTGGCGGGCTGGCGGTCAGCTTGCCGGCGGGTTCGCCGGTGCTGGAGGTGGGCCATGTCTACCGCCACTGCGAGCTGCGCCTGCCGGACCAGCCGCCGTTGCCTGTGGCGTTGGCGATCTGCAGCCAGGCCCGGTTTACGCTGCCCAACGGGATGGAAAGCCTCCGCGTCGGGACGCGCTTCGAGGAGATGCCGCGGGGGGCTGACGAGGCTATCCAGCGATATATTTTCCGGGTGGATCGGCAGCGCAATGCGCGGAAAAGTGGGGTGTTTTAGGTTGCGGCCTGCGGCCGCATGTAGCTGATCGGCTCGCTTGGTTTTTGCTTGCGGCCTGCGCGGGCATGGCCCTTTCGGGACACGCCGTGAACCCATCCATGGGGGCTAATTGGCGACATCCATGTCGCCAATTGTCCCGAAAGGGCCATGCCCCCACAGTCCCGATAGACGGCGACGGCGGCTGGGAAGAGCCAGGGCGAAAGCAAGAGCGAAGCGGTGAGAGAGAGATGAGAGAGATGGGATAGAGGCTCTTTGCTTTTGCCTTTCTCTCCTCCTCTCTCCAGCGCGCCCATAACGAAGTGGGGAAATTGAAGCGCCTGGCGCCGAGACGGCGGGGATCGGGGTCAGTGGGGCGCGCTCCGTTGGCGTTTCCGCCTTCATGGAAATGATGCCGTCGCCACGGCCGGGGAAAGGGGCAGCCGATATCACGGCGGCGACTCAGACATGGACGTCTGTGGAGCCGCGACCCCGATACCCGGCGGCTCGGGGCCCGTGCCGCAAGCCGACACCACCAACCGCACGCCAAAGGCGCGCCCTCATCAACCCCTAAAGTTCCCCGCTCCCGCGCCGATCTTGTCATGGCAACCCCGCCATTCCCGACGTGCCCGCCCGGAGCCACCATGAACGACAAAAAGCCTGCCGCCGGACACGGCGGTGAATTCCTCAGCTTCGCCCTGGGCGAGGAGCAGTACGGGGTCGATATCCTCAAGGTGCAGGAAATCCGCGGCTATGACGCCGTTACCCGGGTGCCGGATGCGCCGGATTACATCAAGGGTGTGATCAATCTGCGCGGCACCATCGTGCCGGTCATCGACTTGCGCCTGAAGCTGCGCTTGAAAGAGGCGCGCTATGACGCTTTCACCGTGATGATCGTGCTCAATGTCGAGGATCGCGTGGTCGGCATCGTCGTGGACAGTGTCTCTGACGTGATCCCCCTGAGCGAAGAGCAGATCCGCCCTACCCCGGAATTCGGCGCCGCGGTCGATACCCGCTTCATCTCGGGCATTGGTACGCAGGACGACCGCATGTTGATCCTGCTGGACATCGAGACGCTGCTGGACAGCGCCGACCTGTCGCCGTCCGAAGCGCTGCACGAAGAAGCTGCCTGACACGCGTGTCAGGCGGTGCCTGACAGCAATGCGATTGATCGACTGAAGTGTGTCCTAGCTCTCATCTCGCCGATTCAAGTTGCGCGCGCTGGCGCCGATAGCTGGTCCAAGGCTCGCGTGCCGGCTTGTCCGGCGCTCCCCGCGGGCCACAGTTCCCCATTCCGGAGATACCCCATGAAAGCCCTCTACACCCTGATTCCCGCGCTGGTCCTGTCCACCCTGTCGGCCGATCTGCTGGCGCAGTCGCAGGAAATGATCCCGCCGGAAATGGCGACCCGTTTCGTCGGCAAGGACGGCATGGTCTGCGGCAAGGTCGAGAAGGCCAAGTACGCCCAGAGCTCGGAAGGCGAACCGACCTTCCTGTACATGGGCGGCATGTTCCCGCGCCACACCTTCTCCGCCCGTATCGATGGCGCCAACCGCGGCAAGTTCTCCTTCGCCCCGGAAACGCTGGAAGGCAAGGATGTGTGCGTGATCGGCAAGATCCAGCGCGATGCCTCGCGCGCTGAAATCGAAGTCAGCTCGCCGTCCAGCCTGAAGCTGGCGACCATCAAGTAAGAGCCGCCCGGAGCCGTTCCGCGCCGCTCGGCGCGGTCCGGCGACCGACCTGCCGCCGGGCATCGTCATTGGAAGAGGAACGCGTACATGCAGTGGATCAACAAACTCAAACTCATGCCGAAGTTGATGCTGACCTTCGGCATCGTCATGGTGATCATGCTGATCCAGGGCATCATTGCCTACCGTGGCCTGGCCTCGCTCAATAGCGTCACCAGCGAGCTGGCGGGCGAGTCGATGTCCAGCGTGCGCGAGGCGGGTGAGCTGCGCGGCATGCTCGGTGAATACCGTAACTCGGCCTACCAGTCGATGGTGCGCGCCAGCGACTCGGTCAAGCAGGAAGCCCGCGAACGTGCCGTGGGCCTGCAGAAGGACATCGACAAGACGATCAAGGAGCATCCGCGCCTGATCCGCACCGCCGAACAGAAGAAGTTGTTCGAGCAGTTCGTCACGGACTGGAAAAAGGCCTCGGCCTCCTACGCCAGCGTCAACGAGATGCTGGAACTGAACCTGCCCGACGACGCCGTCGATACTTTCGTTGGCGAGACCCGCAACCTGCATCGCGCCGCACAGGCTTCGCTGAGCGCGCTGATCGACGAAGACAATCGCCTGGCCCAGGTCGCCAAGGAACGCGCCGAGAGCGTGCATGCGACCTCGGTCACGCTGACCATTGTGATCATGCTGGCCGGCATTTCCGGTGGCCTGGTGCTGGCCTGGCTGTTCGCCCGCGCCCTGGTCAACAACATGCGCGGTGCCGTGACCGTGGCCAATGAAGTGGCCACCGGCAAGCTCGACGGCACCATCGATGTGCGCGGCGCCGACGAGGTTGGCGACCTGATGCGCGCCCTGCAGCGCATGCAGCGCGACCTGAAGGAGCGCATCGAGCGCGACCAGGCCGTGGCCGCCGAGAACCTGCGTATCCGTACCGCCCTGGACGCTTCGTCCACCGGCGTGATCATTACCGACCCGGCACTCAAGGTCGTCTACACCAACCCGGCGCTGCACCAGGTCATCGAGCAGCACGCCGACGACTTCCGCCAAGCGCTGCCGGGCTTCGAGGTCGATGCACCGCTGGTCGGCCACAACGTCACCGTGCTCGAGCATGGCGGCCAGGTCGATCCGAAGTTCGTCGCCCAGCTGGAGAAGCAGGGCTCGGCGCGCCGCGAGATGCGCTATGGCGATGCCCACATTGCACAGATCGTCTCGATGATCCGCGACGCCGATGGCCAGGCCGTGGGCACCGTGTGCGAATGGCGCGACCGTAGCGTCGAAGTCCAGGTCGAAGAAGAAGTGGCGCGTATCGTCCAGTCCGCCGCTGCCGGCGATCTGGCTGGCCGCGTCTCGCTGGACGGCAAGGAAGGCTTCTTCCTGCAGCTGGCACAGCAGCTCAACGGCTTGCTGGACGCCAACGGCGCCACCATCGAGCAGGTCTCCAACCTGCTGGCCGCGCTGTCGCAGGGCGACCTGACGGTGCGTATCCACGGCGACTTCCAGGGCGTGTTTGCGCGGATGCGCGACGATGCCAATGCAACCGCCGAGCAGCTGACCGAGATCGTCGGCCGCATCAAGCAGTCGTCCATCGCGATCAACTCGGCCGCCGGCGAAATTGCCTCGGGCAACAGCGACCTGTCGCGTCGCACCGAGCAGCAGGCCGCCAACCTGGAAGAGACCGCCGCTTCGATGGAGGAACTGACCTCCACCGTGCGCCAGAACGCCGAGCATGCGCGCCAGGCCAACCAGTTGGCCATCGGCGCCGCTTCGGTCGCCTCGCAGGGCGGCGAAGTGGTAGGCAAGGTCGTCACCACCATGGGCGATATCGAGAAGTCCTCGAAGAAGATCGCCGAGATCATCTCGGTCATCGACGGCATCGCCTTCCAGACCAATATCCTGGCGCTCAACGCCGCGGTCGAAGCGGCACGTGCTGGCGAACAAGGCCGTGGCTTTGCGGTCGTGGCTTCGGAAGTACGCACCCTGGCCCAGCGTTCGGCCAACGCGGCCAAGGAGATCAAGGGCTTGATCGACGACTCGGTCGGCCGCGTCGCCGACGGCTCGGCGCTGGTACACAAGGCCGGCGCGACGATGGGCGAGATCGTTGCCTCGGTCCAGCGCGTGACCGACATCATGAGTGAAATCTCCGCCGCCTCGCAGGAACAGTCCGCCGGCATCGAGCAGGTCAACCAGACCGTCACCCAGATGGACGAAACCACCCAGCAGAACGCCGCGTTGGTGGAAGAAGCCACCGCCGCCGCCCGCTCGATGGAGGAGCAGGCCGGCCAGCTGGCCGATGCGGTCTCGATCTTCCGCCTGGAAGAACAGAGCGTCGTCGCTGCCCCGGCCACGATGGCCTCGCGCAACAGCGAGCGCCCTGCCCGGCTGCAGCCGGCCGCCGTGCGCCCGGTTCGACCGGCGCGCGCGCAGGTCGAGGCGGTAGTGGCCGACGGCGACTGGCAGGAATTCTGATCTCTCCTGCGGTAGGCAACACCGATACCCCGGCTTCGGCCGGGGTATTTTTTTTCCGGGCATCTACCGGCAGCGTGGCCGCACCAGGACCTGTGACCCAGCTCACTACAGTCCCCCCGTCACCGGCCGATAACCCATATGAGCCCGAGGTGCCGCATGTCAAACGTTTCCCCCAGCGCAGTCGATAGCCGTGAATTCGAATTTGCCGACCGCGACTTCCGCCGGGTCTGCGAGCTGATCCACCAGCGTGCCGGCATCGCCTTGGCGCCGGCCAAGCGCGACATGGTCTATGGCCGCCTGTCGCGGCGCCTGCGCGTGCTCGGGCTGCGTTCGTTCCGCGAATACCTCGACGTGCTGGAGCGTGGCGACGATGAGGACGAGTGGCAGTCCTTCACCAACGCGCTGACCACCAACCTCACCTCGTTCTTCCGCGAGCCGCACCACTTCGAGCGCCTGCGCGAGGAACTGCTGCAGCGCCGCCATGAAGCCACCCTGAGGCTGTGGTCGTGCGCATCGTCCACCGGCGAGGAGCCCTACTCGATGGCCATCACCGCCTGCGAGGCGTTCGGCACGTTGCAGCCGCCGGTGCGTATCCTGGCCACCGATGTCGACACCCAGGTGCTGGAGACCGGTGCGCGCGGCGTCTATCCGGTGGACCGCGTTTCTTCGCTGGAGCCGGCGCTGCGGCGCAAGTACTTCCAGCGCGGCAGCGGCCCCAACGAAGGCAAGTGCCGGGTGCTGCCGGCGCTGCGCCAGCTGATCGAATTCCGCCCGCTCAACCTGCTGGCGCCGCGCTACGACGTAGGCGGCCCGTTTACCGCGGTGTTCTGCCGCAACGTGATGATCTATTTCGACAAGCCGACCCAGCGCGGGATCCTCTCGCGCCTGGTGCCGCACCTGGGCGACGACGGCCTGCTGTATACCGGGCACTCTGAAAACTACCTGCATGCCGCCGACCTGATCCAGCCGTGCGGGCGCACGCTGTACCGCCGCGCCGCCCGCGGAGCCAGCGCATGAGCTCGGCGCTGAAGATCGACGAGGTGATGCGCTACCGCGACACCCGCTTCCAGACCATCGCCGCCAAGTTGTTGCCCACCCAATACCTGGTGGTCGACGACGATACCGCGCTGACCACCACGCTGGGTTCGTGCGTGGCGGCCTGCGTGCGCGACCCAGTCCTGAAGATTGGTGGCATGAATCACTTCCTGTTGCCCGAAGGCCAGGTCGGCGACGGCGCGCCGGCCCGCTACGGCAGCTATGCGATGGAGCTGCTGATCAACGACCTGCTCAAGCGCGGCGCGCATCGCAAGCGCCTGGAAGCCAAGGTGTTCGGCGGCGCCAACGTGCTCAAGGGCTTCACCTCCAACCCGGTCGGCACGCGCAACGCCGAATTCGTCCGCCAGTACCTGCAGGCCGAGCACATCCCGATCGTCGCCGAAGATCTGTGTGGCATCCATCCGCGCAAGGTCTGGTTCTTTCCCACGACCGGCCGCGTGGTCGTGCAGCGCCTGCCGCACGCTCACGAAGCCGAGGTCGCCGCGACCGAGTCGGCCGTGCGCGCCCGCCTGTCCAAGACGCCAGTCAGCGGTGGCGTGGAGTTGTTCCAATGAGCCTGCAAGCCCCTGTTCGCGTGCTGATCGTCGACGACTCTGCGGTCGTGCGCCAGATCCTCACCGAGATCCTCTCGCGCGATATCGGCATCGAAGTGGTCGGCAGTGCCGCCGACCCGTTGCTGGCGCGCGACAAGATCAAGCGCCTGAATCCGGACGTCATCACCCTGGACGTGGAGATGCCGCGCATGGATGGCCTGGCGTTCCTGGAAAACCTGATGCGCCTGCGGCCCACGCCGGTGGTGATGATCTCCTCGCTCACCGAACGCGGTGCCGACACCACGTTGCAGGCACTGTCGCTGGGCGCGGTCGATTTCGTCGCCAAGCCGAAGCTTGATATCGCGCGTGGCCTGGAGACTTATGCCGAAGAGATCGTCGGCAAGGTCAAGGCGGCCGCACAGGCACGCGTGCGCGCGATTGCGCGCGCGCCTGCGGCCAAGGTCGAACTTGACGTCCAGGCCGCACGGCCGGCGGCGTCGGCCGCACGCGCCAGCCAATTCCGCACCACCGACCGCCTGATCGCCATCGGCGCCTCGGCTGGCGGTACCGAAGCGCTGCGCGTGGTGCTCGAAGGCATGCCCGCCGATGCCCCGGCGATCGTCCTGACCCAGCATCTGCCGGCCAGCTTCAGCACGGCGTTCGCCGAACGCCTGGACCGGCATTCGGCGATGTCGGTGCGCGAAGCCAGCGATGGCGAAGCAGTGTTGCCTGGCCATGCCTATCTGCCCCCCGGCGGGCGCCACCTGCGAGTGATCCGCGACGGCGCGCGTTGGCGTTGCCGCATCGACGATACCGAGCCGGTCAACCGGCACAAGCCCGCGGTGGATGTGCTGTTCCGCTCGGTCGCCGCCAATGCCGGCCAGAACGCGATCGGCGCGATCCTGACCGGGATGGGCGACGACGGCGCGCGCGGCCTGCTGGAAATGCAGCAGGCAGGGGCTGCCACCTTGGTCCAGGACGAAGCCACCTCGGTGGTTTGGGGAATGCCCGGTGCCGCCTTCAAGCTCGGCGCGGCCCAGGAAACGGTGCCGCTGGAACGCATCGCCGAACGCTTGCTCAGCCTCGCCGGCCCCGGCCGTTAGCGCATGGATACGACCGCGCTCGCCCCCGCATCACCCAGCAACGTCGCTGCGGTCGACCCGCGTGACCTCGACGCCTTGTTGGCGTACTCGCTCGCGCAGATGCCGCATGGGGTGATCGCGGTGGATGCGGCGCAGCGTGTGGTCATGTTCAACCGCGCCGCCGAGCGTATCTGGGAGGTGGCGGCGTCGGAGCTGTGCGGGCAGCCGTTGACTGCCCTGCAGCCGCCGTTGCTGGCCAGCTATTTCGACGACGCGGCACTGGCCGACCCTGGCCAGGCCACCGAGCCACGCGACCTGACGCTGTCGCGCGACGACGGCAGCCAGGTGGTGCTGGCGGTATCGCTCATGTGCGTGGCCCAGGACGCGCGCCGCCTGACCGTTGCCTTCGTACGCGACGTCACCCGCCAGCGCGAGCACGAGGCGCGCATGCGCAATTTGTCGCTGGCGGTTGATCGCAGCGACACCGCGTTGATCACGCTCGATGCCGACCTCGGCATCACCTACGTCAATGCCGGCTTCACCCGGCTGTTCGGCTACACGCTGGAGCAGATGCGCGGCAAGCGCCCGACCCAGCTGCTGTCCGGTCCGCACTCGGACCCGGACACCATGCGCTACATCTACGAACAGGCCGCCAACTGGCGCAAGTTCAGCGCCGACCTGTTGATGTATCGCAGCGATGGCCGGCCGCTGTGGACCTCGATCATCACCAATCCGGTGAATGATGAGGCCGGCACGCCGAGCGAATCGGTGGCCGTGCTGACCGACATCACCCACAGCAAGATGCACGAGGTGCTGCATAACCGCGTGCTCGACGCATTGGTGCGCGAGCAGCCGCTGGCCGATGTAATGACGATGATCTGCGTCGAGCTGGAGCGGGTGGCGCCGGCACTGAAAGCCTCTGTCTTGAGCGTGGACCACGACAGCCGCCTGCGGCCGCTGGCATCGCCCAGCCTGCCCGATGAGTACAGCCAGGCGATCGAAGGCCTGCGCATCGGCGCCGGCGTAGGGGTCTGTGGCACCGCCGCCTGGCGTGGCCGCCCGGTCAGCGTCAGCGACACCCGCAGCGACCCGCTGTTCGCCAATTTCCGCGAGATCCCCCAGCGCTACGGCCTGCTGGCCGCCTGGTCGAGCCCGATCAAGTCCAGCGGCGGGCGCGTGCTCGGCACCTTCGCCATTTATTACGGCGAGGCACGCGAGCCGGACCCCTGGCACATCAAGCTGGCCGACATCTGCCTGCACTTGTGCGCGCTGGCGCTCGAACGCGAACAGACCCGTGCACGCGTGCACCAGCTGGCGTTCTATGACGCCCTCACCGCGTTGCCCAACCGGATGATGTTCAACGCCCGCGCCGAGCAGTTGCTGGTCAATGCCGAGAGCCAGAACAGCGGCGCGGCGGTGTTGTTCCTCGACCTGGACCGCTTCAAGCGCGTGAACGAAACCCAGGGCCATGCCGCCGGCGACGGCCTGCTGCGCGATATCGCCCAGCGCCTCAGCGAGCAGTTGGGCCTGGGCGACCTGGTCGGCCGGCAGGCCGGCGACGAATTCGTGCTGGCGCTGCCGCAGTGCGGCGCCGAACAGGCCGCCGGCATCGCCGAACGCCTGCTCGGTGCGGTGGCCGCGCCCTCGGTGGTCGGGAACATCACCCTGCACCCGTCGGCCAGCATCGGCGTGGCGATCTTTCCCGAGGACGGCCGCGACATCAACACGTTGCTGCGCCACGCCGATCTGGCGATGCACAGGGCCAAGACCGAAGGCGGCGGCAGCTTCCGCTTCTTCAGCGCCGACATGAACCGCCTGGCGCAGGAACGCGTGGCCCTGGAAACCGCGCTGCGCGAGGCCCTGCGGCGTGACCAGCTGCACCTGCACTACCAGCCCCAGGTGCTGGCGCACCCGCCGCATCCGCTATACGGCGTCGAAGTATTGCTGCGCTGGGATCACCCGCAGCTAGGGCCCATCTCGCCGGCGCGATTCGTGCCGCTGGCCGAGGAAAGCGGCCTGATCGGCGACCTCGGGCGCTGGGTACTGCGCAACGCGATGGCGCAACTGGCCGATTGGCGCCTGCGCGGCGTGGCGATTCCGCGCGTGGCGGTGAACCTGTCGGCCAGCAACTTCGAAGACCCGCAGTTGCTCGATGAACTGCTGCGCCTATTGCAGCATCATGGGCTCTCGCCCTCGGACATCACCCTGGAGATGACCGAGAGCGTGATGCTCTCGCCGCAGCCGCGGGTGCTGGACAACATCGCCGCGATGCAGGCCGCCGGCCTGGCCTTGTCGCTGGACGACTTCGGTACCGGCTATTCCAGCCTCAGTCACCTGCACCGCCTGCCGATCCACGAGCTCAAGCTGGACATGAGCTTCGTGCGCGACCTCGAACACAGCATGTCCGCGCGCGCCCTGACCAACTCGGTGCTGCGGATCGGCGAGAGCCTGCGCAAGCACGTGGTGGCCGAGGGCGTGGAGACCGATCGCCAGCGCCGCTTGCTGGCCGGGTTGGGTTGCGAAGTGCTGCAGGGGTTCCTGTTCTCGCCGCCGTTGCCGGCCGATGAGTTGGAGGCTTGGCTGGCGGCGCGGGAGTCCTAGCGGCGCGAACGGGCAGCGAGCCGCTTGACGCGGCATTGCCCGCGACACGCCGCCCCACCTGCCACCAGTAGAAATACTGATGTTGCCTGGGTGCATTTGCCGACGGCAATCACGAAGGATCCGCCTAGACTGCCGGGACACTCCACGCGGTGCTTTCGGCATCGCCTCCGCCGGAGCTTGGCATGCTCACGCTCAGCCGTTCCCTGTTTGCCGTCTTGGCAACCATGCTTCTCGCCGGGTGCCAGCGCCCGACGCCCGATCCAACGACGACGCCGGACGCCGTGGCCTCCGCAGCCGTAGCGCCAGCGGCGGCCGACCCCGCGGCCACGCTCGCCGCCCAACGCGCCACCCAGGCCGCCATCTGGGGCATGCCAGCCGTCAATTACGACCTGATGCGCCAGCAGATGCTGGGCAAGACCCAGGGCAAGGTAAACCAGGTGATCTACTGGGGCCGGCCGCTCGACTGGCACAACCAGACGCTGACGCCGAACCCGGACACCCTCTACATGATGGCCTTCCTCAATACCCGCGATGTCGGCCCGATCGTGGTCGAGATTCCGCCGGCCAGCGAGGCTGGCTCGCTCAACGCCAACTTCGTCAATGTCTGGCAGATGCCCTTGGAAGATGCCGGCGGCCATGGCATTGACCAGGGCAAGGGCGTGAAACTGCTGCTGTTGCCCCCCGGCTACGAAGGCAAAGTGCCGACCGGCTACGAGGCACTTCAACCGGGCACCTATGGCAGCTATGCGCTGATCCGTTCCAACCTCAATAGCCATAGCAACGCCGACGTGGCGGCCTCGATCGACTATGGCAAGCAAGTGAAGATCTATCCGCTGTCGCAAGCGGCCAAGCCCGCGCCGACGGTGTATACCGACGTGACCGGCATCGACTTCGACTCGACCATTCGTTACGACGCGAGCTTCTTCGACAATCTCAACCACGTCGTGCAGGAAGAACCGTGGCTCGATCGCGACCGGGTGATGATCGACATCCTCAAGTCCATCGGCATCGAGAAAGGGAAGCCCTACGCACCCTCGCCCGAACTCAAGCAGGCGCAAAAGTCCGGCGTGCAGCTGGCGCAGGAGTATCTGGGCGGCCTGTACGACGCGGGATTCGAGCCTTTCTACGAGGGCACGCATTGGACGCTGCCCGCGCTCTCGGACCTGGTCACCGCCGCCCAAGCAGGCTATAGCGACCCGGATACCTACCCGATCGACCACCGCGGCCTGGCGTACACCTACGCGTTCATTGGCCTCAAGCGCCTGGGCGCCGGGCAGTTCTATGCGATTGCGATCAAGGACAAGGAAGGCAAGCCTTTCGACGGCAGCAAGACCTACCGCCTGCACGTGCCGGCCGATGCGCCCATCGAACAGTACTGGTCGGTGACCGCCTACGATCGCCAAACCCATGCGCTGATCCGCAACGTCGACCGCGCCAGCCGCGCCTCGAACAACGCCGAAGTGCAGAAGAACCCGGATGGCTCGGTGGATGTCTTCGTCGGGCCGAAGGCACCCGCGGGCAAGCAAGCCAACTGGATTCCCACCGATCCCAAGCGCGGATTCGAGTTGATGTTCCGCGCCTACGGGCCGACCAAGGCGTTCTTCGACAAGCAATGGAAGTTGGAGGATGTCGAAACGGTGCAGTAAACCGCACCGCGCTGCCCCGTATGCAAAAAGCCCGGCTTTCGCCGGGCTTTTTGTTCCTGCTCACCGCCGGACTTACGCCGCGACGGTATCGGCCACTTCCTGGTAATCCTGGATCTGGTCGAAGTTCATGTAGCGGTAGATCTCGGCGCCCTTGCTGTTGAGCACGCCGATGTCGGCCATGTACTCGGCCTTGGTCGGAATCCGCCCCAGGCGCGAGCAAATCGCCGCCAGCTCGGCCGAACCCAGGTACACATTGGTGTTGCGACCCAGACGGTTGGGGAAGTTGCGGGTGGAGGTGGAGAACACGGTGGCACCCTCGCGCGCCTGCGCCTGGTTGCCCATGCACAGCGAGCAACCCGGCATTTCCATGCGTGCGCCGGCGGTGCCGAAGGTGCCGTAATGGCCTTCCTTGGTCAGCTCGGAGGCGTCCATCTTGGTCGGCGGCGCGACCCACAGGCGGGTCGGGATATCGCGCTTGCCTTCCAGCAACTTGGCCGCGGCACGGAAGTGACCGATGTTGGTCATGCACGAGCCGATGAACACTTCGTCGATCTGCGCGCCGGCCACTTCGGACAGCGTCTTCACGTCGTCCGGGTCGTTCGGGCAGGCCACGATCGGCTCGTGGATGTCGGCCAGGTCGATCTCGATGACCGCGGCGTATTCGGCATCGGCATCGGGTTCGAGCAGCTGCGGGTCGGCCAGCCAGTCTTCCATCTTCTTGATGCGGCGCGCCAGGGTGCGGGCATCGGCATAGCCTTCGGCGATCATCCACTTCAGCAGCGTGATGTTGCTGGTGAGGTACTCGATGATCGGCTCCTTGCTCAGGTGCACGGTGCAGCCGGCCGCCGAACGCTCGGCCGAGGCGTCGGACAGCTCGAACGCCTGCTCCACTTTCAGCTCCGGCAGACCTTCGATTTCAAGGATGCGGCCGGAGAAGATGTTCTTCTTGCCCTGCTTGGCCACGGTCAACAGGCCCTGCTTGATCGCGTACAGCGGAATCGCGTTGACCAGGTCGCGCAGGGTCACGCCGGGCTGCATCTGGCCCTTGAAGCGCACCAGCACCGATTCGGGCATGTCCAGCGGCATTACGCCGGTGGCCGCGGCGAAAGCGACCAGGCCCGAGCCGGCCGGGAAGGAAATGCCGATCGGGAAACGGGTGTGCGAGTCGCCGCCGGTGCCGACGGTGTCGGGCAACAGCATGCGGTTGAGCCAGCTGTGGATCACGCCATCGCCCGGCCGCAGCGAGACGCCGCCGCGGGTGGAGATGAATTCCGGCAGGGTGTGGTGCGTCTTGACGTCGACCGGCTTCGGATAGGCCGCCGTGTGGCAGAACGACTGCATCACCAGGTCGGCGGAGAAGCCCAGGCAGGCCAGGTCCTTCAGCTCGTCGCGGGTCATCGGGCCGGTGGTGTCCTGCGAGCCGACCGAGGTCATCTTCGGTTCGCAATAGGTGCCCGGGCGCATGCCCTGACCTTCCGGCAGGCCACAGGCGCGGCCGACCATCTTCTGCGCCAGCGAGAAGCCCTTGCCGGTGTCCGGCGGGTTGACCGGCAGGCGGAACAGGTCGGTGGCCGGCAGCTTCAAGGCTTCGCGCGCCTTGGCGGTCAGGCCGCGGCCGATGATGAGCGGGATGCGGCCGCCGGCGCGCACTTCGTCCAGCAGCACTTCGGACTTCAGTTCGAATTCGGCGATGACCTGGCCGTTCTTCAGGGCCTTGCCATCGTACGGGCGCAGCTCGACGACATCGCCGTGTTCCATCTGCGAGACGTCCAGTTCGATCGGCAGCGCGCCGGCGTCTTCCATGGTGTTGTAGAAGATCGGCGCGATCTTCGAGCCCAGGCAGACACCGCCGAAGCGCTTGTTCGGAATGAACGGAATGTCCTCGCCGGTGAACCACAGCACCGAGTTGGTCGCCGACTTGCGGCTGGAACCGGTACCGACAACGTCGCCGACGTAGGCGACCAGGTTGCCCTTGGCCTTGAGGTCGAGGATCTGCTGGATCGGCCCGCGCTTGCCGTCTTCTTCCGGGGTGAACGGCGCATCGGGACGCTTGTTCTTCAGCATCGCCAGCGCATGCAGCGGGATGTCCGGGCGCGTGGTTGCGTCCGGCGCCGGCGACAGGTCGTCGGTGTTGGTCTCGCCCGGCACCTTGAACACGGTGACGGTCAGGCTCTGCGGTACTTCCGGCTTGCTGGTGAACCACTCGGCATCGGCCCAGCTCTGCAGCACGGCCTTGGCATTGGCATTGCCCTGCTCGGCCTTCTCCTGGACGTCGTGGAACGCATCGAACACCAGCAGCGTGTGCTTCAGGCCTTCGGCGGCAATCGCGCCAACCACCGCGTCGTCGAGCAGCTCGACCAGCGGGTGCACGTTGTAGCCGCCGAGCATGGTGCCCAGCAGTTCGGTGGCGCGCTCGCGGCTGAGCAGCGCGGTCTTCTCGGTGCCGAAGGCAACCGCGGCCAGGTACGAAGCCTTGACCTTGGCGGCATCGTCGACGCCGGCCGGCACGCGATGGGTGATGAGGTCGACGAGGAAAGCCTCTTCGCCGGCCGGTGGGTTCTTCAGCAATTCAATGACATCGGCCGTCTGCTGCGCGCTCAGCGGCAGCGGCGGGATGCCGAGCGCGGCGCGTTCGGCGACGTGGTGGCGATAGGCTTCCAACATGACAACACTCCGTGAATCGAGAGGGATTCGGTGATTTGGGGCTCAGGCTTGCGGCACGATCAGCTTCAGGCCCTTGAAGTAGTCGCGATAAAAGGTGGTGTCGTGGGTGATCAGGCCGTCGCACTGCAGCAGCGCGTGGGCGCCGACCAGGAAATCGGCGACCGGCCGCGCGCCGCCGCCGCGCTGGCGCGAACGTCGCTGCATCTCGCCGGCGCGCAGCGCCGACTTGGCCTCCACCGGGTGGAAGTGCACGCCCATTTCCTCCAGCGCACTCAAGGCCTCGGCGCCGTTGCGCAACGAGGCGCACAACTCGGCCAGCGCGACATCGCTGACGACCACCTTGCCGTTGCCCAGGCACTGCCGCAGGCAGGCCTCGGCCGCATCGGCCTGGGGGCCGTCGGTGAGCAACTGCACCAGCACCGGGGCATCGATGGCGATCATCGCCTCAGCCCTGCTCCGGACCTGCCGAAGGGTCGAGCGCGAACTTGCCGCGGACCCGCGAGATCGCATCGTCCACGCTCTTGCGCAGGACAATGCGGCTGCCCTCCAGCTCGACCTTGAGCACGCTGCCCTTGGTCAGGCCGAGCGCATCGCGCACGGTCTTGGGCAGGGTGATCTGGCCGCGTTCGGCGACGGTGGCTTCCATGGGTAGGCTCCAGAAAGTATGCATTGATTATACATACCTGGGCCGGCCGGGGCCACCTTGAAACCCACCATTCCACCCGCCGAGACACAACCGCCACATATTCATATGTAATCTTCAGGGCTTGCTACGCCGCCAGCCGCCACTCCCCGTGGCGTTGCCCGCAAACGCCTCAAGGAGAGCCCCACATGCATGATTCCTTCTCGACCCTCGCCACCCTCGAGGTCAACGGCCGGCAGTACGACTATTTCAGCCTGCCCGCCCTGGGCAAGCACTTCGACCTGGCCCACCTGCCCTATTCGATGAAGATCCTGCTGGAGAACCTGCTCCGGCATGAGGACGGCGGTATCACCGTCGGCAAGGACCACATCGAGGCCGTGGCCAAGTGGGATCCGAAGGCCGAACCGGACATCGAGATCGCCTTCATGCCCGCGCGCGTCGTCCTGCAGGATTTCACCGGCGTGCCCTGCGTCGTCGACCTGGCGGCGATGCGCGATGCGGTGGTCAAGCTCGGCGGCCGGCCCGAGCAGATCAACCCGCAGATCCCCTCCGAACTGGTCATCGACCATTCGGTCCAGGTGGACGTGTTCGGCAAGCCCGAAGCGCTCGACCTCAACGGCCAGATCGAATTCCAGCGCAACAAGGAACGCTACGGCTTCCTGCGCTGGGGCCAGAAGGCCTTCCACAACTTCAAGGTGGTGCCGCCCAATACCGGCATCGTCCACCAGGTCAACCTGGAGAACCTGGCGCGGGTCGTGATGACCGGCGGCAAGGACGGCCGTGCAATCGCCTACCCGGACACGGTGTTCGGCACCGACAGCCACACCACCATGATCAACGGCATCGGTGTGCTCGGCTGGGGCGTGGGCGGGATCGAGGCCGAGGCGGCGATGCTCGGGCAGCCTTCGTCGATGCTCATCCCGCAGGTGGTTGGCTTCAAGCTGACCGGAAAGCTGCCCGAGGGCGCCACCGCCACCGACCTGGTGCTCACCGTCACCCAGATGCTGCGCAAGCTCGGCGTGGTCGGCAAGTTCGTCGAGTTCTATGGCGACGGCCTGCAACACCTGCCGCTGGCCGACCGCGCCACCATCGGCAACATGGCGCCGGAGTACGGCGCCACCTGCGGCATCTTCCCGATCGATGCCGAATCGCTGACCTACCTGCGCCTGTCCGGCCGCAGCGAGGAGCAGATCGCCCTGGTCGAGGCCTATGCCAAAGCGCAGGGCCTGTGGCACGAACCGGGCAGCGCGCAGGCGCAATACAGCACCACGCTGGAACTGGACATGGCCGACGTTCGGCCCTCTCTGGCTGGCCCGAAGCGACCGCAGGACCGCGTGCTGTTGCAGGACGTGCAACAGAATTTCCGCGACAACCTGACCGGCCTCACCAGCAACCGCGACAAGCGCAGCGAAGACGTGGCGACGTTCGTCAATGAAGGTGGCGGTGCCGCCGTGGGCAACGAACAACTGGCCAAGGGCTTTGCCGATATCGAGATCGAAGGCAGCCGCGCGCGGCTGAAGGATGGCGCGGTGGTCATCGCCGCGATCACCTCCTGCACCAATACTTCCAACCCGGCGGTCATGCTCGGGGCCGGCTTGCTGGCGCGCAATGCCGCCGCCAACGGGCTCACGCGCAAGCCGTGGGTCAAGACCTCGCTTGGCCCAGGCTCGCGCGTGGTCACCGATTACCTGCACAAGGCCGGGGTGATGGAGCCGCTGGAAAAGCTTGGCTTCTACGTGGTCGGCTACGGCTGCACCACCTGCATCGGCAATTCCGGGCCGCTGCCGACCGAGGTCAGCGCCGGCATCGCCGCCGGCGACCTGGTGGTGGCTTCGGTGCTTTCGGGCAACCGCAACTTCGAGGGCCGCGTGCATCCCGAAGTGAAGATGAACTACCTGGCCTCGCCACCCCTGGTGGTGGCCTACGCCATCGCCGGCACCACCGACATCGACCTGACCCGCGACCCGCTCGGCACCGGTAGCGATGGCCAGCCGGTGTACCTGCGCGATATCTGGCCGAGCAACAAGGAGATCGGCGACACGATCGCCGCGACCGTCGGCCCGGAGATGTTCAAGCAGAACTATGCCGACGTGTTCAAGGGCGATAGCCGCTGGAACACCATTGCCTCGCCCGACGGCGACCTGTACGTGTGGGACGTTACCTCGACCTATATCAAGAACCCGCCCTATTTCGAGGGCATGACGATGCAGACCGGGGGCGTGGAGGACGTGCATGGGGCGCGCGTGCTCGGCCTGTTCGGCGACTCCATCACCACCGACCACATCTCCCCGGCCGGCAACATCAAGAAGGATTCGCCCGCCGGGCGCTTCCTGCAGGACCGCGGCGTGCAGCCGGCGGACTTCAACAGCTACGGCAGCCGCCGCGGCAACGACGACATCATGGTGCGCGGCACCTTCGCCAACATCCGCATCAAGAACCTGATGTTCGGTGGCGAGGAAGGCGGCAACACCCTGTATTACCCGCCGGCTGGCGCGGCGCCGGAAAAACTGGCGATCTACGACGCGGCGATGAAGTACAAGACCGACGGCGTGCCGCTGGTGGTCATTGCCGGCAAGGAATACGGCACCGGCTCCTCGCGCGACTGGGCCGCCAAGGGCACCAACCTGCTCGGGGTCAAGGCGGTGATTGCCGAGAGCTTCGAGCGGATTCACCGTTCCAACCTGGTCGGCATGGGCGTGCTGCCGCTGCAGTTCCTGCCCGGCGAGAACGCGCAGACCCTGGGCCTGGACGGCTCGGAGGTGTTCGATGTCACCGGCCTGGAGGACGGCGCCAGCAAGCGCGCGACGGTTACCGCGCGCAAGGCCGACGGCAGCAGCCGCGCCTTCCAGGTCTCGGTGATGCTGCTGACGCCCAAGGAAGTGGAGTACTTCAAGCACGGCGGGCTGCTGCAGTACGTCTTGAGGCAGCTGGCCGGCCGCCAGGCCGCCTGACGCCGCGGGGCATGCTGCAGCGCAGCGCAGCATGCCCTTCACGCGCCCTTCGCCTTTTCCATTCGGGACGGTATCCTCAGCGCTGGCCCGGTTGCTTCCATCCGCGGCGACACCACACACCCTGGAGGGGGGCAAATGAGTCAGGCGCGTCCTTGGTTGCAAAGTTATCCGCACGGCGTTCCGGCCGAAATCGACGCGGATCAGTTCCACACCATCGCCGACGTGTTCCAGACTTCGGTCAGCAAGTTCCGCGACCGCCCGGCCTATGCCAGCTTCGGCAAGACCCTGACCTACGGGGAAGTGGATGAACTGTCGCGCCAGTTCGCCGCCTACCTGCTCGGCGAGCTGCAGCTGAAAAAGGGCGACCGCGTCGCCCTGATGATGCCCAACTGCCTGCAGTACCCGATCGCCACCTTCGGCATCCTGCGCGCCGGGTTGACGGTGGTGAACGTCAATCCGCTGTATACCGGGCGCGAACTCAAGCACCAGTTGATCGACGCCGGCGCGTGCGTGCTGGTGGCCATCGACAACTTCGGCAATACCGTCGAACAGGTGATCGCGCAGACCCCGGTGCGCCAGGTCATCACCACCGGTCTGGGCGACATGCTCGGCTTCCCGAAGGGGCCGCTGGTCAACTTCGTGGTCAAGTACATCAAGAAGCTGGTGCCGGAATATCGCGTCAACGGCGCGGTGCGCTTCCGCGACACGCTGGCGCTGGGCGCCAAGCACACGCTGCCGCAGCTGGACATCGAAGGCGACGACATCGCCTTCCTGCAATACACCGGCGGCACCACCGGCGTGTCCAAGGGCGCGATGCTCACCCACCGCAACCTGGTGGCGAACATGCAGCAGGCGCATGCCTGGATCGCGGCGACCGGCAAGCTCGAGGAAGGCAACGAGGTGGTCATCACCGCGCTGCCGCTGTACCACATCTTCGCGTTGACCGCGAACGGCCTGGTCTTCATGAAGCTGGGCGGCTGCAATCACCTGATCAGCAACCCGCGCGACATGCCGGGCTTCGTCAAGGAGCTCAAGGGTGCGCGTTTCACCGCGATCACCGGTGTCAACACCTTGTTCAATGGCCTGCTCAATACGCCGGGCTTCGACCAGATCGATTTCTCCACGCTGAAGATGACCCTGGGCGGCGGCATGGCGGTGCAGCGCTCGGTGGCCGAGCGCTGGAAGAAGGTCACCGGCGTCACCCTGGTCGAAGCCTATGGCCTGACCGAAACCTCGCCGGCCGCCTGCATCAACCCGCTCGACCTGGCCGAGTACAACGGCTCGATCGGCCTGCCGATCCCGTCCACCGACGCCTGCGTCAAGGACGATGCCGGCAATACCCTGGCGCCGGGCGAGATCGGCGAGCTCTGCATCAAGGGCCCGCAGGTGATGAAGGGCTATTGGCAGCGGCCGGAGGAAACCGCCCAGGCCATCGACGCCGATGGCTGGATGCATACCGGCGACATCGCGCGGATGGATGAAAAGGGCTTCTTCTATATCGTCGATCGCAAGAAGGACATGATCCTGGTGTCCGGCTTCAACGTGTATCCCAACGAGATCGAGGATGTCATCGCGATGATGCCCGGCGTGGCCGAGGTGGCCGCGGTCGGGGTGCCGGACGAGAAGTCGGGCGAGGTGGTCAAGGTGGTGATCGTGAAAAAGGATCCGAACCTGACCGTCGAGCAGGTCAAGGAACATGCCCGCGCCAACCTGACCGGCTACAAGCATCCGCGGATCGTCGAATTCCGCAAGGAACTGCCCAAGACCAACGTCGGCAAGATCCTGCGCCGCGAACTGCGCGAGGGCGCCCAGGCGCCCTGACCCGGCCGGGCTGCGCGCGGCCTTCCGCCCCGCTGACCTGAAGCGCCCGTAAGCCTTGCTTGCGGGCGCTTCACTTTGGGCGCATAGAATCGTCAGTCGGCGCGCGCTCCCTCCACGTTCTTCCCTTTTTCTCCGTCCGCATGGCGGCCGACCGGACGGTCTTCACGGAGAATCCACATGTCAGTAGTCCACCCGTTCCCCCAGCACGTCTCCACTCGCACCCTGCGCATCGTCGAAGAGACCGAGCGCGACGTGTACTGGATCAACATGCACGCCAACCTGGTGATGCAACCTGGCCGGGCGTGCTTCTCCTCCCGCCTGGTCGACGACATCGTCGACTACCAGCATCAGCTCGGCCGTCGCCTCACATTGAAAGGGGCGCTAACCCCGCACGTGGTCCTGGCTTCGGACAGCGATGTGTTCAACCTGGGCGGCGACCTCGAACTGTTCTGCCGCCTGATCCGCGACCAGGACCGCGCCACCTTGCTCGATTACGCTCGCCGCTGCGTCACCGGCGTGCATGCCTTCCATGATGGCCTTGGCGTGCAGGCGCACAGCATCGCCCTGGTGCAGGGCAACGCGCTGGGCGGCGGCTTCGAGGCGGCGTTGAGCTGCCACACCATCGTGGCCGAGGAACACGTGATGATGGGCCTGCCGGAGGTGCTGTTCGACCTGTTCCCGGGCATGGGCGCTTATTCCTTCATGTGCCAGCGGGTCAGCCCGCGCCTGGCCGAGAAGCTGATGCTCGAGGGCAACCTCTATAGCGCGCAAGAGTTGCACGACATGGGCCTGGTGGACATCGTCGTTCCCACGGGCGAAGGCGTCGCGGCGGTGGAGCAAGTGATCCGCGACAGCAAGCGCATCCCGCACGCGCGTGCTGCCATGCATCGGGTCCGCGAGTTGGCGACCTCGGTCCCGCTGGAAGAAATGATGCGGATCACCGAGATCTGGGTCGATACCGCAATGACACTGGGTGAGAAGTCCTTGCGGACGATGGACCGCCTGGTGCGCGCGCAGAGCCGTCGCGCCGAACCGGCCACGGCCTGACCGATACGGTCACGGCCGCGGCGTGCGCTCCTCGCCGCGGGCCCGGAGGTTCAGGGTCCGCGCGTCGAGCGCGGCCCGGCCCTGGGCAATCTGCTCGCGCAGGCGCGTCGTGCGCGGCCGCCATTCGGCCTGGACCTGCCAATCCGGCATCCGCATCAGCTCGCCGCCGCCACTGGCCACGCCGACCAGGCCAAGGTTGCTGGCCACCCCGCGCAAGGCGTGGGCATGTTCGCGCAGGCGTTCCCATTGGCCGGCCTCACCGGCCTCGGTGATGGCACTCATGCAGTCCTGGGTGTCGCTCAAGCATTGGGCGACGAACTGTTGTTCGAAGCTTTCGCCCATGCCGAGGGCGGCCAACTCGTCCAGCACGCTGGGGTCGAGCACACCATCGCTCGGCGCAGCGACCTCCGGCACGACAAGCTGGTTGCCGGCCGGGGCACGGCGGCCATTGGCGGCGATCGTGCCCAGGGTGTCGAGCAACTTGACCGCCATGACCGGCTTGGCCAGGAAGGCGTAGGCGCCAGCCTGTTGGCAGCGGCGGATCGAATCGGGGGTAACGTCGGCGCTGAGCACCATCACCGGCGTGTACGGCAGGCCGCTGGCCTGCATGACGCGCAGTTGCTTGAGCATGTCCAGCCCGCTCATACCCGGCATGTGCAGGTCGACGATGACCGCGTCGAAATCGGCATCGGACAACAGGTCCAGCACCTGCTCGGCGCCGTTGACGCAGACCACGCGGTGCCCGGCTTTTTCCAGCAGGCGCTGCAGCACCATGCGGTTGGCCTCGTGGTCGTCGGCGACCAGGATGCGCATGCTGCGCACCCGCGCGCGATGGCGCAGGAACGGATTGCTGAAGGCGATGACGTTGGTATCGGCGTGCTCGCCTTCCCCACCCTCGCCCAGGCCATCGCCAGCGCTTGCCGGCTCGGCGCCCTTGAGCGCTTCCTCCATCGGCACCTCGAACCAGAACACGCTGCCGCGCGGCGTATGGTTTTCATGGCCGATGGCGCCGCCCATGGCCTCGACCAGGCCCTTGGCAATGGTGGTGCCCAGGCCGGTGCCTTCGTAGCGCCGGGCCAGGCCCACATCGGCCTGCTCGAAGGCATCGAACAGGCGCTCGCGCATCGACTCCGGCACGCCGATGCCGGTATCGACGATCTCGAAGCGCAACTGGGTGCGGCCGCGCTGCTGCGGCGCTTCGCCGAGGTTGCGCACCCGCAGCAACACGAACCCTTCCTGGGTGAACTTGACTGCATTGCCGGCCAGGTTGAGCAGGACCTGGCGCAGATGGCCGGGATCGGCGGTGACCCAGTCCGGCACGTCTGCGGCAATGTCGACGCGATAATCCAACCCCTTGCCTCGCGCCTGCGGCAGGAGGATCAGGCCGATCGCGGCGACCAGTTCGCGCAGCGAAAAATCCTCGCGATCGATCCGCACCTTGCCGGCCTCGATGGCCGAGATATCCAGCACCTCCTCCACCAGCGACAGCAGGCTGCGCGCCGAGGCCTGGATGGTGCCCACGCACTCGCGTTGTTCGGCGTCGAGCTGGGTGGTGGCCAACACCTCGGTCATGCCCGACAAGCCGTTCAACGGGGTGCGGAACTCATGGCTCATGTTGGCCAGGAAGCGGCTCTTGGCTTCGTTGGCGTGGCGCGCTTCGGTCACCGCGCGGGTCAGCGCGTGCAGCAGCGAGTCGAAGTACAGCGGGATCGCGATCAAGCCCAGCAGCAGGCCCCAGGCCAGGTAGGGATTGGCCTGCCAGTACGGCGACAGCGACATCGCCAGCAAAAAGCAGAGACCGCCCAGCGCGGTGGCCGCGCGCAGGTAGTTGCTGCCATAGCGCATACCGTTGCCGATGGTCACCCACATCACCACCGCGTAGAGCGGCGCGGCCGGCTCGCCCTGGATGGCCATGATCGCGCTCATGCACGCGTAGTCGGTGCACATGCCGATCCAGCGGCGGACATGCGAGACCTGCGGCCGGGCCAGGATCGCGACCATCAGGCAGACCGCCACGGTCAGCTCGAACAGCAGGATCAACCAGGTAGTGGGCAGGGTGTCGTCGTGGTTGTGGTGCGCCCAGCGCCAGCCCAGGTAGCCCATGAACAGGGCGGTGATGACGATGCGGATCAGGTTCTGCGCGTGTTCGCTGTCCGGACGCCGGGCCAGGCGCTGCTTCACCCAAGCAAGGGCCGGCCACATGCTCACAGCCCTGGCCGCACCGATGCGGTGGAGAAGCGGTCGCAGATCTGCTGCAGGGCCTCGCGCCCACGCACCAGCGCATCCACGCAGCGCGGGTCGAACAGGCGCCCGCGCTGGGCGTACAGGTAAGCCAGGGTCGCCTCCATGGTCCACGCTTCTTTATAGGGGCGCGGCGAGACCAGGGCGTCGAAGACATCGGCCACCGCCACGATCCGCGCCTCCAGCGGGATCGCCTCGCCGACCAGGCCGTCCGGGTAACCGCTGCCGTCATAGCGTTCGTGGTGGCGCAGTGCGATCAGCGCGCCGACCTGGATGAAGCGGTTCTGGCTGCCGCTGAGCAATTCATAGCCGATGCGCGGGTGCCGGCGCATGATCGCGATCTCGTCCTCGTCGAGCTTGCCTTCCTTCAGCAGCACCGAGTCGGGAATGGCGATCTTGCCCATGTCGTGCAGCGGCGCGGCGGCCTCGATGATCCGCACTTCGTCCTCGGACAGGCCGAGTTGCTCGGCAATCAGGCCGGCCACGTGCGACATCCGCTCCAGGTAGGCGCTGGTGCCGGCGTCGCGGTATTCGATGGCGCGTGCCAGCCGCGAGAGGGTCTCGCGTTCGCGCTCTTCCACTTCGTGCATGGTCGCCAGCAGGCGCTGCTCCAGCGACAGCGCACGCTGCTTGACGTTCTCGCTCTGCTGGCGCAGCTGCAGCAGATTGCTGCAACGCGCACGCAGTTCGCGCGGGCGAATGGGCTTGACCAGGAAATCGATCACCCCGGCCTCCAGCGCGGCCTGGCGGATCGGCTCGTCGCCGACCACGGTGATCAGGATGATCGGGATATCGCGATGGCTGGGCAGCCGGCGCAGGCGGCGGGCGAACTCCAAGCCGTCCATGCCCGGCATGCGGTAGTCGAGCAACAGTAGGTCGACGTGCCCGGCTTCGCACCAGGCCAGGGCCGCGAGGGGATCGCCAAAATCGTGGACCTTCAGCTCCGGCGCGATGTCTTCGATCACGTGCCGCAGCATCGTGCGCGCCGAGGTCTGGTCATCCACGATGACGATGTTCAAACCGGTATCCGTCCTTTCCGTCCAACCCATGTGGCTGACGGGCAACGATACGCCTGAACGGGGTTGTCCTGCGACATCCTGCATGCGCGATCCTCCTATGGCCAGAGAACGCAAATCCGCCGGGATTCCGGCGCTTGTCGCCGCCGGCCGCGGCGCCCCGGATGGACGTTGCCCGCATGCCAAGCATATGCATGAAACATGCCAGCCGCACCTATCGCGGTGCGACCCGGCTTAGTGCTCCGGACGCATGTACGGAAACAGCAGGACGTCGCGGATCGAGGTGCTGCCGGTCAACAGCATGACCACGCGGTCGATGCCGATGCCCAGGCCGCCGGTCGGCGCCATCCCGTACTCCAGCGCACGGATGTAGTCCGCATCGTAGTGCATGGCCTCGTCGTCCCCGCCCTCCTTCGCCTCGACCTGGGCGCGGAAGCGCGCCGCCTGGTCTTCGGGGTCGTTGAGCTCGGAAAAACCATTGGCCAGCTCCTTGCCGTTGATGAACAGCTCGAAGCGATCGGTGTAGCCCGGCTCGCTGTCGCTGGCACGGGCCAATGGGGAGACTTCGACCGGATGGTCGGTGATGAAGGTCGGCTGCACCAGGGTGTGCTCGACGGTGGCCTCGAAGATCTCCAGCAGCAGCTTGCCCCAGCCGTAGGACGGCTTGACCTTGATCTTCAGGCGCTCGCAGTGGCGCAGCAGGGCGGCGCGGTCGGTGCAGTCGGCGACGCTGATTTCCGGATTGTGGTGACGAACCGCCTCGTCCATGCGCCAGCGCCGGAAAGCCGGCCCCAGGTCGATCTGCACGCCGTCCCATTCAACCTCGGTGGTACCCAGGACCGAGACCGCGGTATCGCGGATGACGTTCTCGGTCAGGTCCATCACCTCGTGGTACGTGGCGTAGGCCTCGTACAGTTCGAGCATGGTGAATTCGGGGTTGTGGCGGGTCGAGACGCCCTCGTTGCGGAAATTGCGGTTGATCTCGTACACCCGCTCCAGCCCGCCGACCACCAGTCGCTTGAGGTACAGCTCCGGCGCCACGCGCAGGTACAGCTGCAGGTCCAGCGCATTGTGGTGGGTGGTGAAGGGCTTGGCCGTGGCGCCGCCGGGGATGTAATGCATCATCGGCGTTTCCACTTCCAGGAAGCGCCTGGCATCGAGCCACGAGCGCATCGCGCGAATGATCTTCGAGCGCTTGATGAAGACCTCGCGCGCTTCGGGGGTGACGATCAGGTCGACATAGCGCTGGCGGTAGCGCTGTTCGACATCCGACAACCCGTGCCACTTGTCAGGCAGCGGCCGCAGCGACTTGGTCAGCAGGCGCAGGCCGGTGGCCTTCACCGACAGCTCGCCGGTGCGGGTCCGGGTGAGGCCGCCTTCGATGGCGATGATGTCGCCCACGTCCCAACCCTTGAACGCGTCATACGACTCGCCCAGGGTATTGGCCTGCAAGAACAGCTGGATGCGCCCGGATTCGTCCTGGATCTGGCCGAAGCTGGCCTTGCCCATCACGCGCTTGGCCATCAGCCGGCCGGCCAGGCGCACGACGCGGCCCCCGGCCTCCAATGCCTCGGCGGTCCAACGTTCTGCGTCGGCGAACTCGTCCTGCAGGTCGCCGGCATAGTGCTCGCGACGGAAATCGTTCGGATAGGCCACGCCCTTCTCGCGCAGCACGCCCAGTTTGGCGCGGCGCTCGGCGATGAGGCTGTTCTCGTCGACGGGAGGCTGCGGCGCGGGGGTCTGCTCGGTCATGGCGGATTGGCTTGGGAAAGAGTCGTAGGGGGACGTAGCGAGAGTAGCGGGCCGGTGGCGGAACAGCCACCGGCCAGGCGGGCGCGCGATGCGCCCGCGGGGTCAGGCGTCGATGCGTTTGGCGCCGACTTCCAGGCCGGACTTGAGGCTGGCCTCGATGAATTCATCGAGATCGCCATCCAGCACTTTCTGGGTATCGCTGCGCTCGATGCCGGTACGCAGATCCTTGATCCGGCTCTGGTCGAGCACGTAGTTGCGAATCTGGCTGCCCCAGCCGATATCTGACTTGGTGGCTTCCACTGCGTCCTTCTCGGCGTTGCGCTTTGAAATCTCCAGCTCGTACAACTTGGCCGCGAGCATCTTCATGGCGCGGTCGCGGTTGGCGTGCTGGCTGCGCTCGGTCTGGCAGGCGACGACGATGTTGGTGGGCACGTGGGTGATGCGCACCGCCGATTCGGTCTTGTTGACGTGCTGGCCGCCGGCGCCCGAAGAACGGTAGACGTCGGTGCGCAGGTCAGCCGGATTGATCTGGATATCGATCTTGTCGTCCACTTCCGGCGACACGAACAGCGAGGTGAAACTGGTGTGGCGGCGGTTGTCCGAGTCGAACGGCGACTTGCGCACCAGCCGGTGCACGCCGGTCTCGGTCTTCAGCCAGCCATAAGCGAAGTCGCCTTCCACGCGGAAGGTCGCCGACTTGATGCCCGCCACTTCACCGCCGGACACTTCCAGCAATTCTGTCTTCCAGCCGCGCGACTCGGCCCAGCGCAGGTACATGCGCAGCAGGATTTCGGCCCAGTCCTGGGCCTCGGTACCACCGGCACCGGCCTGGATGTCGACAAACGCATTGGCGCTGTCCATCTGCCCGGAGAACATGCGCTGGAACTCCAGCTTCTCCACATCGCGGGCATGGCGCTCGACGTCGGCGATGACCGCATCGACGGTCGACTGGTCGCCTTCCATCTCGGCCAATTCCAGCAGCTCCTCGCCACCGGTGAGCCCATCGGTCAGGGTGCGGATGCCGATGACGACCTTTTCCAGCGAGGAACGCTCACGGCCCAGCGCCTGGGCGCGTTCGGCGTTGTTCCAGATGTCGGGGCTTTCCAGCTCCCGGTTTACTTCTTCGAGACGTTCGACCTTGCTGTCGTAGTCAAAG
>Ga0160435_1000103_pt1 | contig 49416 bp, 35 predicted proteins | sample HID1973K_E0MG_FD_108213 | JGI IMG/M metagenome (GOLD analysis project Ga0160435, IMG submission 108213) | Enriched mosquito-associated microbial communities from UW Madison campus, WI, USA - HID1973K_E0 MG | ecosystem: Host-associated > Arthropoda: Insects > Digestive system > Unclassified ...
ACGACGACAACTACGCACTGGCCGCTTAAGGCCTAGCCCCGAAATCGCTTGTGTCCGTGCTCGCGACGTAGGGTCATCATCACGGAATCGCCTGTGGTGGCTGCCTGTCAGCCATGGGTTAAATAAAGCGGGCTGGCCCCGGGATGCGCTTCGCACATCGTGCTGTCCCGGGGTGAGATCCAACGATGAGCTAAGCATGTAGTGCCGGGGATGGAGTACCTTCGGACGGCGGTTCGATTCCGCCCACCTCCACCATGTACCAGGAAAGGCCCGCCCAGCGCGGGCCTTTTCTTTAGGACTTCGCCCCGCGTCCGGGGGACAGTCCGCGCACATAGATCGGATTGCCAACCAGCCAAAGCCGCCCGTCCGGACCACGCACGTCTGCACGCAGCCAGTGAGCGCGACCATCGCTGCGCCAGTGGAACGTCGAGGTCTGCGACTCGGAGGTAATCTCTGCTTCGGCCAGCAACGGGGCTTCGTTGCCGTCCAGCCAGATCACATAACGTGCGCCGCTGGCCTGCTCCGCCCGCACGGTGAAACGTGCGCTCTGGCCCGCCTCCAATCTGATCTCGCCCCCCATCGCCGCACTGTGCTGGCCGGCGCTGGCGGACATCGACAGGGCTCGATTCGGGGTGCCTTGCACGTCGACGAACACCTCACCCGCACGGATCGCATCGAGGATCGCCGGCGTCGACAGCTCGCTCGCGTGCACCACCGTAGTGGGCTGTCCGATGCTGCCGCCGCCCTGCCCGGACTGCGCCAGGCCCGCATCGTGGTTGTCGCTGCCGCCGATTGCAGTGAGCCGGTGGCCGGCATTGAGTTGCGCGTGCCAGAACGGAATGCCCGAGTACGGCGAATCGGCGTCCATTCCGTTGACAACCTCCACGGCCTGCAGCAAGTGCAGGTCCGCGGCCGGCGTGGGCGTCCAGCCGCAGCCCATGCAGCGCTCATCGGATGGGCGGATCGGGTGGTTGATCGAGACCACCGCCTGCAGGCGCTGGGCATCGCGCAGCACCGCATTCCAGTCACGCCCGCCGCTGACGCGGAAGTCCAGCGGCGCCACGCTGCCGAACAGGTTGGCATGACCGCTGAAGGTGGTGATCTCTCGCCCGGGCACCAGCAACAGTTGGTCGAAATAGGGCTGCGACTCGCGAATCGCGTTGGCTTGCGAAGAGGTGTTGTGGTCCGTGATCGCGATGAAGTCCAGCCCGCGTGCGGCGGCGGCCTGTGCGGTGAGGAACAGCGGGCACGGCACCTTGGCGCCCGACTGGCTGCGACAACTGCCATCGCTATGCGCGTCGTGCAAGTGCAGGTCGCCGCGATACCAGCCGGCCCCGCGGCGCAGCGGCGGGGTCAGGATCTCCGCCTGCGACCACGACTCGCCGGCATGGCCGAACCAGATCTGCGCGCGGTAGTGCGCGGTAACCTCGGCGCGGATGTTGGGAATGCCCAGCAGCAGCGACCAGCGGCCCGGTTCGATCGGACCGGGCAGGTAGGAGGGCGTGGCATCGGTGGAGGAGACGGTGAACACCGACTTGTTGCCGCCACTCCAGCCGCGAAAGCCCTGCGCACTGGTGAATTCACCGGGGCCCAGCAGCCCCAGGTCGACGGTAGTCCTGCGCTCACGCCCGTCGTATTCGAACTGCACGGTGATGCGCTCGGTGCCGGCAGGCACATCGAAAGGCACAGTTCGGTATCCCTGGTGATCCCGGCCATCGAGCACGCCCTCCAGGATCCTGTCGGGCGCGCGGGGCGATGAGGATTCGGCGGCGCCATCGGCCAGCGGCAAGCCCGCGGCGAGGATCACGAAGATCGCGGTAAACGCACTACTGCGCATGCGCAGGCTCCAGCAAGGAAGTACAGACGGAAAGATCCGGCCGGCAGCGCACGAAGCCACCTTCAGGGAACGCCACGCGGTAGCCCGGCCAACGCGGATCCGGGCGCGGATAGTCGCTGGAGATGAACTGCGCACCGCTCGCGAAGGCGGCCTCACGGCGCCTGCCATCCTGCGTGCGCGCCTCGCGCGTATCGGCATCTGCGCGCGTGCGCACCAGCCGGCCTGCTGCAATGGCCTCGGCGATGCGTTCGCGCTGCATCAACGGGTCGTTCAACACCAGGATCGCGGTGTCATCTTCGACGAGGTCCGAGGCCACGAACATCGCAGGTGTGGCCGCCCGTGCCCGGTACAGCTCGCGCTTGCGCGCATCCTCATCCAGCACCAAAAGGATCCTGCCGCGCATCTCGCCCAGGGTCGGCCAGCCATGGCGGGCAATCGCCGCGCCCAGGTTGATATCGTTGCCAAGCAAATGTGCCGGCACGTACAAGCGGGTAGCGGGAATGGCGGCGCGAATTTCTGCGTCCAGCGCATCGAATGCCGCGCCATCGAAAGGCAGCGCCGCCGTCGCGCCGGGACCACCACCCCCGTCCTTGGCATTCACCGAAATCATGATCGGCGCATGCCACCGATGCGCCCGCGACCATTCGTTGACGCGTCGCAGGCACAGCGCCAGCGTCACGCAGTTGCTGCGGAAGTCGATGTCGTGCAAGTGCATGACCTTGAAACCCGGTGCGCGCATCCGCGACAGGTCGCCGGCGGACCAGGGCGGCGACGCGTACCCGCGCCGTAGCGCCCCCGGGGGCGCCTGGTAACGACCGCCCGCTGGATCGTAGTAGACGTCCAGTTCCAGTGCGCGCAGGCCCAGATCCAGTTGCGTGGTGAGGGCTGCGTGCGCGTAGTCGAGGCCGTCGGCACCGGCCGGATCCTCGGCGCGATGCGCGGCGAGCTCTTCGGCCGGCATCGCCAGCTTGTAACTGTTGTGGGTACCGATGACCTGCAGGGCGCTCAGCGGCAGGCGGTCCACGGCCGCGCGCGTGCAGGGCGCGAGGCCCGACGGGCGCTCCAGATCGCAGGCGGCGGCACTCGACGCCGCGACCGAGCTCAGTAGTGCCAGCAGCAGGGTGGCGCTTCTCATCAGAACCGGCACATCACCGCCAGGCGATAGGAGCGCCCCAGCACCGGCCGCGCGATGAATGTGTTCGCACCCGCATCCCCGCTCTGCAGTTCGCCTGCGCGCGGGTTGCCCTCGGTCAGGCCCAGCGAGTTGTCGATGTTGTCAACGTAGCCATAGACCGACCACTGCGAATTGACCTCGAAGCGTGCGCTGGCGCTTAGCACATCGTATGAAGGCAGCCGTACGGTGTTGGCGGTGTCGACGTAGCGCTCGCCCTCGTACTCGTATGCCAACTGCAGGCGCAGGCGCTGGTTCATCAGGTTAACGCCCGGCACCACGCGCAGACTCTGCTTGGGGACGCGGATCAACTGGTTGCCCACGAAATCACGCAATACCGGCGCGCCGTTGACCACTTCGGTGTAGCGTAGGTCTTGGTACTCGGGGTTCTGGACGGTCGCGGTGACCTGCAGGTCAAACCACTCCACCGGGTACCAAGCCGCTTCCAGCTCCAGGCCATAAGTCTTCGTACTCGCGTAGCCCTGCTCCACGCGCTGCACCGCGCCGTTGAGGTTGAACACTGAGTTGCTGAAACCGACATTGTCGTACTTGGTGTAGAACGCGGTGGCAAACAGCTCGACGGACTGGTGGGTGAACTTGTAGCCGGCCTCGGCCAGGTCCATCGTCTGGGTTACCGGCTTGGAGGAGTTGGCTTGCACGCAGCCATCCACGTCGGCCAGGCTGCAGTTCGACCAGCGCGTGATGTAGCTGGACAGGTTCGGCAGCCGGAACGCCGAAGTCCAGCGTGCGAACACCCCCTGGTAGTCGGAGAACTGGTAGTTCGCACCGAACGTCCAGCCCAGCTTGTCGAACGTTTCGTCGTAGCTCACCACTCGCCCCGAACCGGTGAGCATGTTGGAGTTGGGGAACGTTCCGAGGTTCACGGTCTTGCGGATCTCGGTCCAGCCATCGACGTTCACTTGTTCCCAGCGCAGGCCGCCATCCAGGCGCAGCGCATCAGTGACCTGCCATTCGTCCGACACGTAGAAGGCGTGGGTGGCGGAACTGCCGCTGGCGTTCTCCCACTCGTAGCCGTTGCGATAGATGCCGCCCTCGGTGAGCGTGGCCAGCCGATTGCCCGTCGCGTCCACCGCCACCAGGTCGAGCAGGCGTGCGTTGTCGCGCACGTCGAGCAGCACGTTTGACGAGTAGCGCTGGAAGTCCTGGTCGAACTTCGAATAGTAATAGCCAACACTGACGTCGTGGCTCTGCTCGCCAAACGCGAAGCTGCGCATGATCCGCGAATCGCTGGTCAGCTCCTTCAGCGGCGCCGTCACCCCGCGCAGGCCGCCCACCACCATGAGCCCGTTGCCGTTCTGGTTTGCCAGGTCGAAGACCTGGGAGGGGTTGTCGGTGTAGCGCAACTGCAGGGTGCTGGCCCCGGGCACGCGGGCGAGCAGGCTTTGCGAGTCCTTGATGAATTTGGCGCCGCTTTGCAGCGTCAGCGGAAATACGCCGTTGCGCTGGGTCTTTGTGTCGCTATAGCGCAGTGCCTGTGCGAACTGGAAGCCGGCGCCGAGGTCGTAGTCGAACTTGAGCGTGTACTGGTCGCGCTCGATGCTGGTGCCCAGCGAGTTGTCGAAATCGTAGTACGTGCCATCGCCCTGCAGCAGTCGCATGCGCTCGGTCTCAGGCCCGGCCAGGGTGCCGTAGTTGCCGTCGAAGCCAGGCACCGCGCGGATATTTCCGCTGCCATAGCTGCGCATGGGAATGCCCAGGTACAGTGCCACATCGTCGTCGATGCGCTTGAAGTCGAAGGCAAGGTGACCGCGCTCGAAGGCACGGCTCAGGTTGACGCGGAACTGGCCGCCCTTGTTGGCATCGAAGCCAGGCTCACGGATGCCGTCATCCTGGCGGTAGAAGCCGCCCAGCCCCAATTTCCAGTCACCGGCGCCGAGCGGCGTGCCATAGAAGAAGTCGACGCGCCCCAGGCCGTAATCTCCCCAGGTGTACTTGGCCACGCCTTCGGGCGTGTCCCCGACCACGCGCGGCACGAAGTTGATCGCACCGGCCGGCGCGTTCGAATAGAACACCGAAGACGGCCCACCGCGCACCACCTCGATGCGTTCGGTGGTCTCGTCCAGGCGAAATACCTGGTCGGCGTTGAGATATCCCAACGCCGGATCGTGCTGCACCGGAATGCCGTCTTCGAGCAGGTTGACCGATCCAAACCCGTCTACCGGAATGCCACGCGCGCGGATGTTGCCGCTGGCCTCACCACCCGACGCTTCCACCCAGAAACCCGGCACCGACTTCATCGCCTCGGTGACCGAGGTCGGCGCCTGCAGGCGCAAACGCTCCTCTTCGATCCGCGTGACCGAATAGCTGGTCTCCGCCTTGCTGCGCTCCTGCGTACCCGAACGGCCGGTGACGATCACCGCGTCAAGTTGCGTCGCCTCGCGGTTGCTCTGGGCGGGCGCCGTTTGCGCGGCCTGCGCGTACACGGGCGTGCTCAGCGCGGCAAGGATGGCAAGCGTTAGGGTGCGGCTGATCGCGCGGCGATGCGCGTTTGGCTGGAAGGTCATTGCGGGGTTCCCTGATGAATCCGGCGACTACAAGCCGGCGTGCATGAAGCGAGCGATGGTCAGGGGGGTTTTTTAAAGCAGCATGACGAGCAGATGACTTGATCCGCGTTTGTGGAGAGCGTCGCGATACCAGATGGGTGACGGAATTTTGGGCGCGGGCCATAGTTGCGCACCAGCCATCACTGCAATGAATGCGCTGGCCTTGGCACCCTCCGGGGTTTGCCCGTAAGCTAGCGGCCATGGTCCGTTTTCCGGCAAACCTCCCCACCCTCTTTCGCGCCAGCCTGTTCGCGCTGTTGCTGCTGGGTGCGTTGGTGCGGCCGATGTTGAATCAGTTGGGTGATCTGCACGCCACCGAGCACGCGGTGACCGCTGCCGAGCACGATCACCGCCACGGCGATGACGAGCGCGCGCCGGCTGATCCGGACCACGCCAAGGGCCTGCATATCCTGTTCCACCAGGCCGACACCCACGCGGCGGCCAGTCTGTGGAACGAACTGCATTGGGGCGCCGAATCAGCCCCGAGTCGCGATGGACCCACGCTCAATGTGGTCTGGCGGCCATCGCAACAGCCGTCCTCTCCCTTCAGACCTCCGATCGCCTGACGAACCCGGCCGCCTAGCGGCCTGATCGCGCTGGCTGCGATATCGCGGCCCGCCGTGTCGTTTCGTCAATTTTTCCGGAGATCTTCCCGTGACTTTGCGTTATCTGTGGGTGCTGGCCGTTGCCGGCGCCTGCGGCGTCGTCCCGTATGGGCACGCCGCCGAATCCCTGCGCCTGGAGGAAGCGGTTGCCCGCGCCCTGCAGGCCAATCCCACCCTGCAGGCCGAGGCCGCCCGCCTGCAGGCGGTGCGCAGCCGGGCCAGCCGAGAGGCCCTACCTGCCCCCTACGTCGTCGGCGGCGAGCTCGAGAACGTCGCAGGCAGCGGTGGCTTGAGCGGCACAAGTTCCGCCGAGACCACGCTACGCATCGGCCGGGTGCTCGAACTGGGCGGCAAACGCGCCGCACGCCAGGCACTCGGCGGCGCCGAGGTCGACCTGCAAAGCAATGCGGCAGCGCTAGCGCGCGTCGACATCGCCAGCAGCACCGCGTTGCGCTTCATCCAGGTCGCCGCAGACCAGGAGCACATCGAGCATGCCGACGAGCGCGTGCAACAAGCCGAACGCACGCGACGCGAAGTTGCGCGCTGGGTGCAGGCTGCGCGCAACCCGGACTCGGACCTGCGTGCGGCCGAGATTGCCGTGGCCGACGCGGAACTGGAACGCGAGCAGGCCGGCCAGGCCCTGGTCGCTTCCAAGGCGCGGCTGGCGGCGTCGTGGGGCGCATTGAAGCCGGAATTCGAACGCGTGCAGGCCGATCTCGATGCGCTGCCCGCGCTCGACGATTTCGACGTGCTCGCCGCACGACTGCCGGCAACGGCGCAGCAGCGTTCGAGCGAGTTCGAGGCGCGAACGATCGAGGCACGCCGCCGTGTCGCCGTCGCCAGTGCGCGGCCCGATCTCAACGTGAGCCTGGGCGTGCGCCGCCTTGAGGCCACCGATGACCAAGGGCTGGTGATGTCGGTCTCGGTGCCGCTGGGCAATCGCCGGCGCTCGGACTTCTCGGTTGCCGAGGCCGACGCAGACCTGGCGTCCCTGCAAGCACGCACGGAGGCGGCGCACATCGAGCGCCGCCAGCAACTGTTCGACCTCTACCAGTCGCTGCAACAGGCGCAGTCCGAAGTTGCCTCGTTGCGCCAGCGCATGTTGCCCAAGGCCGAGGAAGCCGCTCGCTTGACCCGTCGCGGCTTCGAGGCCGGCCGGTTCTCGTTCCTGAGCCTGGCCCAGGCCGAGAAGACGCTGTTCGACCTGCGCGAACGCGAAGTCGAAGCTGCTGCCCGCTACCACACCCTGCTGGTCGAGGTTGAACGCCTCACCGCCCCCGCTCCGGATGCCGCCCAATGAAGCGTCAACTTGTTCTTCTCCTCCTGCTCCCCTTCTTGCTCAGCGCTTGCAGCAAAGAATCCACGGGCGACGCACGAGCCGATGCTGCCGAACACGGCGAAGCCGCCGCGACCGATTATGAGCGTGGCCCACATCGTGGCCGCCAGCTGCGCGATGGCGACTTCGCGCTGGAGGTGACGGTGTATGAAACCAATACGCCGCCCCACTTCCGCCTCTATGCCTATCGCGACGACAAGCCGCTGCCGCCCAACGAGGTAAAGGCGACGATCGAGCTCAAGCGCCTGGACGGCGAGGTCAACCAATTCACGTTCAAGCCGGAAAAAGACTACCTGGTCGCCAACGCCGAAGTCGTCGAGCCGCATTCTTTCGACGTCAAGGTCACGGCGGAGTCGGCTGGCAAGTCGCACGCCTGGTCGTACGCCTCCTACGAAGGACGCACCACGATCGAACCGCAGGCCGCCAAGGATGCCGGCGTCGTCATCGAGCCGGCGGGGCCGGCCACAATCCGCGATACAGTGCAGCTGATGGGCACGATCGCGGTGGATGCCAACCGCTTCGCCGCGATCAAGGCGCGCTTTCCCGGCATCGTCCGCAGCGTGCCGGTGCAGGTGGGCCAGCAAGTGGCCAAGGGCGCGACGCTGGCCACCATCGAAGGCAACGAAAGCATGCGCACGTATGCAGTGACCGCGCCCTTCGCGGGGGTTGTGACGGCCCGTAATACCAACGTCGGCGACTTCGCTGGCGAAAACACGCTGGTGGAACTGGCCAACCTCGGCGAAGTATGGGTGGACCTGCGCGCCATCGGCACCGATGCCGAGCGCCTGGCGCCCGGACAGGCGGTAACGGTGCGCTCGGCAACCAGCGGCATCGAGGCCGAGGCGAAAATCGGCGCATTGCTGCCGCTCGCCAGCGCCGGGCAAAGCGTAGTGGCGCGCGTCAGCCTGCCCAACCCGGAAGGCAGATGGCGCCCCGGCATGACCGTCTCGGCCGAAGTCACCCTGGCTTCGGAGCAAGTGCCGCTGGCGGTGAAGGAATCCGGCCTGCAGCGATTCCGCGACTTCACCGTGGTCTTCGCGCAAGTCGGCGACACCTACGAGGTGCGCATGCTGGAACTCGGGCGTCGCGACGGCCAGTACGTCGAAGTGCTCGGTGGGTTGAAGCCCGACACGAACTACGTGGCCGATCAGAGCTACCTCATCCGCGCGGACATCGAAAAGTCCGGCGCCAGCCACGACCACTGAGGACTCGCCATGCTTGAGAGAATCATTCGGGCGTCCATCGCGCACCGATGGCTGGTCCTGCTGCTGGTGCTCGCGTTGTCCGGGCTCGGCATCTGGAACTACAGCCGTCTGCCGATCGACGCGGTCCCGGACATCACCAACGTCCAGGTGCAGATCAATACCGAGGCCCCCGGCTATTCGCCGCTGGAAGCAGAACAGCGCGTCACCTTCCCGGTGGAAACCGCGCTGGCCGGACTGGCGAGGCTGGAATACACGCGCTCCATTTCGCGCTATGGCCTGTCGCAAGTCACCGTGGTGTTCGAGGACGGCACCGACATCTACTTCGCGCGCCAACAGGTGGCCGAACGTCTGCAGCAAGCGGCTTCGGCCCTGCCCAATGGACTGAAGCCGACGTTGGGGCCGGTAGCCACCGGCCTGGGCGAGATCTTCATGTACACCGTCGAAGCCGAGCCGGGCGCCGAGGACACCTGGACCCCCACCGCCCTGCGCACGCTGCAGGATTGGGTGGTGCGGCCGCAGCTGCGCCACCTCAAGGGCGTCACCGAGGTCAACACCGTCGGCGGCTACGTTCGCCAGTTCCACATCACGCCGGACCCGGCCAAGCTCCAGGCCTACGGGCTGACGCTGCAGGATGTGCTCGATGCGGTAGCGCGCAGCAATGCCAATGTGGGCGCGGGCTACATCGAGCGGGCGGGCGAGCAATACCTGATCCGAGTGCCCGGCCAGGTGGCCGATAGGGAGGGATTGCGCAAGATAGTTGTCGCCACGCGTGACGGCTTGCCCTTGCGCATCGGCGATGTGGCCGAAGTGCTGGAAGGCAGCGAACTGCGCACCGGTGCGGCCACCAAGGACGGCAAGGAAGTCGTGCTCGGCACCGCCATCATGCTGATTGGCGAGAACAGCCGCGAAGTGGCCCAGCGCACCGCGGCCAAGCTCGAGGAGATCAACCAGACGCTGCCCGAGGGCGTGCGCGCGCACCCGGTCTATGACCGTACCGACCTGGTCGACCGCACCATCCAGACGGTGCGCAAGAACCTGCTTGAAGGCGCCCTGCTGGTCATCGTGGTGCTGTTCCTGTTGCTCGGCAATCTGCGTGCAGCGCTGATCACCGCCGCGGTCATTCCGTTGACCATGCTGTTGACGATCAGCGGCATGGTGCAGAACCGCGTGTCGGCCAACCTGATGAGCCTGGGCGCGCTGGACTTTGGCTTGATCGTCGACGGCGCGGTGATCATCGTGGAGAACTGCCTGCGCCGCTTCGGCGAGCAACAGCACGCGCTGGGCCGCCTGCTGACGCGGCAGGAGCGCTTCGAACTGGCCGCCAGTGCCAGCGCCGAAGTGATCAAGCCGAGCTTGTTCGGCCTGTTCATCATCGCCGCGGTGTACATCCCGATCTTTGCGCTGACTGGCGTGGAAGGAAAGATGTTCCACCCGATGGCAATGACCGTGGTGATCGCCTTGACCGGCGCGATGGCCTTGTCGTTGACGTTCGTGCCGGCGGCGGTGGCGCAATTCGTGACCGGCAAGGTATCGGAGAAGGAGACGCGGGTCATGCGCTCGATCAGTCGCTTCTACGCACCGCTGCTGGACAGGGTGATGGGGGCGCGCAAGCTCGTTGTCGGCTCCGCTGTGGCCCTGACGGTCCTCGCCGGACTGCTCGCCAGTCGCCTGGGCACCGAGTTCATCCCGCAACTGGATGAAGGCGACATCGCGTTGCATGCCCTGCGCATTCCCGGTACCAGCCTGAGCCAGGCCATCGGCATGCAGCGGCAGCTGGAAGCGCGCATCAAGCAATTTCCGGAAGTGGACGAGGTGGTCGCCAAGATCGGCACCGCCGAGGTCGCCACCGACCCGATGCCGCCCTCGGTCGCCGATACCTTCGTGATGCTGAAGGATCGCAAGGATTGGCCGAACCCGCGCAAGCCCAAGGCCGAACTCATCGCCGAACTTGAGAAGGCGGTTCGGGCCATTCCCGGCAACAACTACGAGTTCACCCAGCCGGTGCAGATGCGCATGAACGAGCTGATCGCCGGTGTTCGCGCCGAGGTGGCGATCAAGTTGTACGGCGACGACCTGGAGCAGTTGGCGGCCATCGGCGGGCAGATCGAGAAGGTCGCCGCCGGCATCGATGGCAGTGCCGACGTCAAGCTGGAGCAGGTTACCGGCTTGCCTTTGATGACCATCACGCCGGACCTGGATGCACTGGCCCGCCATGGCATCTCCATCGCGGATGTGCAGCAGACCATCGCCATAGCGCTGGGTGGCGAAAGCGCAGGCCAGGTGTTCGAGGGCGATCGCCGTTTCGACATCGTGGTGCGGCTGCCCGAAGCGATGCGCCAGAACCCAAGGACGCTCGCTTCGCTGCCGGTGGCTGTGCCCGTGAGCGGCGGGGCCGAACGCAGCTACGTGCCGCTGGGCCAGCTGGCCAAGGTCGAGATCGCGCCTGGGCCCAACCAGGTCAGTCGCGAAAATGGCAAGCGACGCGTGGTGATCACCAGCAACGTGCGCGGTCGCGACCTGGGTTCGTTCGTGGAAGAGCTACGCGAGCGGGTCACTGCCGATGTGACGATGCCGGAAGGCTACTGGGTCGAATATGGCGGCACGTTCGAGCAGTTGATCTCTGCCAGCAAGCGCCTGTCGGTGGTGGTGCCGGCAGTGCTGGTGATGATCTTCGGCTTGCTGTTCATGGCCTTCGGCTCGGGCAAGGATGCGTTGATCGTCTTCAGCGGTGTGCCGTTGGCGCTGACCGGCGGCGTGCTGGCCCTGGCCCTGCGCGGTATCCCGTTATCGATCTCGGCCGGTGTTGGCTTTATCGCGCTGTCCGGCGTGGCCGTGCTCAACGGCTTGGTGATGATCAGCTTCATCCGCAACCTGCGCGAGCAAGGTGCGCCCCTGGTAAGCGCGGTGCGCGAAGGTGCACTCACCCGGCTGCGCCCCGTGCTCATGACGGCGTTGGTGGCCAGCCTGGGCTTCCTGCCGATGGCGCTAAACGTGGGTGCCGGTGCCGAGGTGCAGCGTCCGCTGGCCACCGTGGTGATCGGTGGCATCGTCTCCTCGACGCTGTTGACCCTGCTGGTGTTGCCGGCGCTGTATCGCCTTATCCATCGGGATGAGGATGACGAACGCGGAGCGGCGGCATGACGATCAACCACTTCCCAATGCCGAAGGAGACTCCCTTGCGTAGATTGCAAAAGCCCTTGTCCCTACTGGCGACACTGGCCCTGTTGCTGCTGCCCGTGGCGGCCATCGCCCACGGCGTCAGCGAAGGCGACCAAGCCTTCCTGGAAGGCAGTTCGGGCCGCCAGTTGCTGGCGTTCGCCTATCTCGGCGCCAAGCACATGTTTACCGGCTACGACCACTTGCTGTTCCTGTTCGGCGTGGTGTTCTTCCTGTACCGCATGAAGGACGTGGCCATCTACGTGACGCTGTTCGCCGTCGGCCACAGCACCACGCTGCTGCTGGGCGTGTTGGCCGGGTTCCACGTCAATCCATTCCTGATCGACGCGATCATCGGCCTGTCGGTGGTCTACAAGGCATTGGACAACCTCGGGGCCTTCCGGCGCTGGTTTGGCGTCCAGCCCAACAGCAAGGTCGCAGTGTTGGTGTTCGGCCTGTTCCATGGGATGGGGTTGGCTACCAAGCTGCAGGACTTCTCCCTGTCCAGCGACGGGCTGGTCGCCAACATGATCGCCTTCAACGTGGGCGTGGAGATCGGCCAATTGCTCGCGCTTGCCGCGATCCTGATCGTGATGGGCTTCTGGCGGCGCTCGCCACTGTTCGCCCGCCAGGCGTTCGGCGCCAACACCGTCCTCATGTCGGCGGGCTTCCTCCTGATTGGCTACCAGCTCACCGGCTATTTCGTTTCCTGATCGAGACCTTCCATGTCCATTACCTTGAACCAGCCCCTCCCAAGCACGGCGCGACTGCTGCGCGCCACCCTGATCGCGGCCGGGTGGCCGCCGTGCTGCTCGTCACCGTCGTGATGCCGGCCGAATACGGCAAGGACCCGCTGGGCACCGGCCGCCTGCTGGGCCTCACAAAGCTCAGTCAAGCTTCCGAAGAAGGTGCCGGCACGGTGGCGAGCGCAACGACGGCCTCGCCTCCGGCGAGCACCGGCGATGCCAATGTCCGGTTGGCCGAAAAAGCCAAAGCCGCGTTCGGCGAGAACAAGGGCCAGTCGCTGGATGCCGCCGCCACTTCATTGACCACCGGCGAGCTGCGGCGTGACACGATGGCCATCACCCTGCCCCCCGGGAAAGGCGCCGAAATCAAGGCGCACCTGAAGCAAGGTGCCGGCGTGGTCTACCGCTGGAAGGCCAGCGGCGATGTCGCGGTCGACATGCATGGCGAGCGGCCCGACGTGAAGGGCGCCTGGACCAGCTACGCCGTCGAGCCCGCGCAGCAACAGGCGGAAGGGACCTTCATCGCCCCCTTCGACGGCACCCACGGCTGGTATTGGCAAAACCGCAGCGACCAGCCCGTCGATGTAGAAGTCGAAGTCGTCGGTTTCCAGGTTGATCTGTATCGCCCTTGATGTTGTTTCACCCACAAGCCACCCCGCGGTCATCGCGCCGCTCTGAAGGAGCTGTCCCATGAAGATCCATCACGTTCTGCTTGCCGGCCTCGTGGCCTCCGTCTCCGGCGCGGCGTTTGCCCATGACCCGAGCCTGCATGAGGAATACCAGAAGCCCAAGCCCACCGCCTGCGAGCACCTCAGCCAGCCGGGCAAGTACGACATCGACCTGGCCGATCCCACCACCAAGGCGCTGAAGGCGTCGTGCGACGGCAAGAAACAGGAAGCCACCAAGAAGTAATCTTGCACCGCACTGGCACGGCCCGAACGTCGGGCCGTGCTCTTGCGCGCCAATCCCGGCAGGAGAAGGGCCTTGATTGAAGTATTGAAGAATGTCGCCTTTCGCCGCCTGTTCGGGGCGCAGATCGTCGCTCTGGTCGGGACCGGCCTGGCTACGGTGGCGCTGGCCTTGCTGGCCTACGATCTCGCCGGTGCCCAGGCCGGGGCCGTGCTCGGAACGGCGCTGGCGATCAAGATGATTGTGTATGTCGTGCTGGCGCCCGTGTCCGGAGCAGTAGTGCCGCCGCGTCTGCGCAAGCCCGTCTTGATTGCGCTGGATCTGATCCGTGCCGCCGTCGCCTTGGCGCTGCCGTTCGTCAGCGAGATCTGGCAGGTGTACGTGCTTATCGCGCTATTGCAGTCGGCCTCGGCCTGTTTCACCCCTTTGTTCCAGTCGTTGATCCCCGAGATCCTCAAGGAGGAGCGTGACTACACGCGCGCGCTTTCCCTGTCCCGGCTGGCCTATGACCTGGAGAGCCTGCTCAGTCCGGCGCTCGCTGCCGCGCTACTGACGCTGATCAGCTTCCATGGCCTGTTCGCAGGCACTTCGGTTGGTTTCGTCCTTTCTGCACTGCTGGTCCTTTCGACACGCTTTCCGGTCATTGCCGATAAGCGGGGCGATGAAGGTCCCTACGCACGTGCCATGCGCGGGATGCGCATATATTTGCGCACCCCTCGCTTGCGCGGCTTACTGGCATTGAACCTGGTGGCCGCGGCCGGCGGTGCGATGGTATTCGTCAACACGGTCGTCGTAGTGCGCTCGGTCCTGCACGGGGGTGACCGGCAAGTGGCATGGGCATTGGCAGCCTTCGGGGGCGGGTCGATGCTCGTGGCGCTGCTGCTGCCCAAACTGCTGGACCGCGTGCCCGACCGGCGCATCATGTTGAGCGCCGCGATCGGCATGTGCGTGGTGCTTGCCGCCCTGCTCTGCGCGTGGTTGGCGACGCAAGGCAGCATCGGCTGGTCAGTTCTCATTCCGGCATGGCTCCTGCTTGGCATGAGCTACGCTGGCCTGGTCACCCCCGGCGGGCGCCTGCTGCGACGATCGGCGGAAGCTTCGGACCTGCCTTTCCTGTTTGCCGCACAGTTCTCGCTCTCGCACGTGTGCTGGCTCATTGCCTATCCGCTGGCCGGCATGGTCGGCGCACGCCTGGGAATGCCCATGGCCGTTTCAGCACTCGTGGTTCTTGCATTGGCGGGCGCTTGTTTTGCGTGGCGGGCATGGCCCAGCGATGATCCGGACGAACTGGCGCATAGCCACGACGACCTGCCGCCAGGACATCCACATCTGGCCGAGCACCCGGTGGAAAGCGGCAGCCACCGGCATCGGTATGTGATCGATCAGTTTCACGAGCGCTGGCCACGCTAGGGTCCGGCGCCGAGGTTGCGCGCCCCGCTGCGGCGCCGATCGAGCGGCTACCACATGCCCATCACGGCGCTTGAATAAGGTGGAAGCCACCCGCAACAGGCCAATCCCATGGAACCTACCCACGATCAGAAGCTGCGCATCATCGAAGACATCCGCGAAGGCCGCTCGGTGACCGAAGAAGAAGCCAACTGGGCGATCAAGGCCGGCTATGCCGCCTACGGCGAGGACGGCGACCTCGATCTGTCGCAAGCCGGCCGCCACGCCTACGACAACAACCAGCTCTAGTTGCGCATGCACGCGCGCGTCACCGCGATTCTGTTGCCCTAGACACCTTGCAGTGTGTTTTGACGCGGAAGGTGTGCCATGTTCGACGAATCCAATCTGATGCCGCTGTTCTTCGGCGCCGTGGTGGTGCTGGTGGCGGTCGTCGTGTTGCTGGTGACGCGCGCGTTCACCAAGCGCAACAAACCCGGTGCCGATGTGCCACGCGAAGACGTGCCGAGGGAGTGAGCCGATGCCGGTTGGCGGGCCGCGATCTCCCGCAACCCCTCCTGACCGTGAACACCCCGGTGCAGGCGTGAGCCCACCCGGCTCGCTACAATCCCCGCCGCCAGTCCGGCCTAGCCGGCGGCCGGGGAAGCGCCTGTCGGGGACGGGCGAGCGCCAACCCAAACCACGCCCAGGCATGAGGCGCTTCGCATGCGGCTGGCCGAACCCGGCTCGCGTGCTCACCGCGTCCACCGCCCAGGCCTGGCACTGCGCCGGCAGCGGCAGGCTCAACCTTGCGTCCCCACGGTCGTTAACCCCGGGGAGCTTTGTGGAACAGATCTCGACGTGATCGTTCAGCTTCGGCGTGACTTCCGCGCCGGTACCCATCGGGTGCTGGCGCCGATGACCGCCTCCTTCCTGCTGCTGTATGCCGCCGCCCTGGCCTGGGCCGGGCAGTGGCTGGGCGCGGGTCTGGCCGGCGCGCTGGCGGTGCTGGCCGGTTGGCGGTGCTGGCGCATGCGCAAGGCACTGAACGCCGGTCCACAAGGGGCCTGGATCGCCGCGCTCAACGTCGCCGGCTGCCTGCTCGGCTGCTACTTCAGCAGCACCGCCGCACTGCCCTGGCTGGCGCCGGTCATCATGGTCAACTATTTCCTGTGCGACCCCCGGCGCGCAGTGCTGCTGAACGTGCCGCTGGTGCTGGTGCCCATCGTGCTGCCGGGGATGCTTACCAGCGTCGGCCACGCCGTCTCGGTCATCGTCGTTACCGTGCTGACGCTGGCCCTGGGCCTGGCCTTGTCGCTGCGCATCCAGGACGACCGCGTGCACCTGGAGGAGCTGGCCTCGCTCGACGCGCTGACCGGCCTGCCGAACCGCCGCATGCTCGAGCGCACCCTGACCCGGCAGATCGAAGAGCGCCGCGAGTACGAGCGCCTGAACGGGCTGATCATTCTCGACCTGGACCACTTCAAGGACATCAACGACCTCTACGGCCACGCCGCCGGCGACGCCGCGCTCGCCGACCTGGCGACGATCCTGCGCTTCGAGGTCCGCGACAACGACGAAGTCTTCCGTTTCGGCGGCGAAGAATTCGTGGTCCTGCTGCGCGCCGAGTCCCTGGCCGAACTCGAACTGGCCACCGAACGCCTGCGCCGCGCCATCCGTGGCGCCCTGCGCGGCCCCGGCGGCAAGATCACCGTCTCTCTGGGCGCGGCCCTGCACGCCGGTGAGACCCATTGGCAAGACTGGTTCTCACGCGCCGACGCCGCCTTGTACCTGGCCAAGAACAACGGGCGGGACAGCTACAGGATTGCCGATAACCTCTGATCGCCGGCCTGGGCTCAGGGAGGAGAGAAAATCCGGTACGACTTGCCAATCCGCTCGATGTTGGCAAAACCGAGCTTGCCCAGGTGCATCCCCGCCACCAACAGGCGGTCCGAGCTCACCCTATCCAAGAGCCTGGACCGAGTGCTGGCCGACAGCAGTTGATCCTGGTCGAACGCGATCGAGACCTCGGGCCGAGCTAGCTGGATCTCGGGAAAATGGACGATATCCCCCCATACCAGCAGGCTGCTGCCGCCGGATTCCAGTCGGAAACCGCTGTGCCCGGCGGTATGTCCCGGCAGGGGCACCGCGGCGATCCCAGGCAGCACTTCGCCGCCGGTGAACGTGCGCAGCCGTCCTCGATACGCGGCGAACACGTTGCGTGCGAGCAGGAAGTTTCCCCGCGCGCGCTCGCTGGCCCGACTGAGGTTGCCATCGTCTTCCCAGAACGAGACCTCGCGGGAATCAACCACCAGCTCGGCAGTGCCGAAGACGGGGGCGCCCGCCGCATCGAGCAGCCCTCCGACATGGTCGGGGTGTGCATGCGTCAGCATTATCGTATCGACCGCGGAAGGCAAAACGCCGGCCAGGGCGAGATTGGCCGCCAGTTTGCCTCCCCACTGCCTGTAGCCACCGGCGCCTGCATCGATGAGGATCGTCCGGCCGCGGCCGCGAACCAGATAGCCATTGATGTGGATCGAAGCCGCATCGGCTATCCCCGCGTTTTCCTGCAACCTGGCAGCCTCGACCGGGTCGATATTCGAGAGCAGGTCCAGGCTGGCGGTCAGGTAACCATCGCTCAGCGCGGTGATCGAGAACTCGCCAAGCTGGCGATTTGGAAACAGCGGATTGTTCATACCGCTTCTACTCCGAGGTCAATTGCGCGCATATAGATCGGCCGACGCATGACCAGAGCAGCGAATCCGTGCAACAAGCCCGGTGTGGCTACGGATGAGTACCCTGAGCGTCTTGTCCACGGGCATACTCTCGCGGGCGATAAACATCGTGATATTGGGCATCAGGGTGCCCTCGCCCCCTTGCGGCCGACAGGGCTGCCACTGACCAGCTGCGCTGTCATCGGCGCGTAGAAATGGATGCCCTTCGGCGGATCTCCAACGACCGAGCCCGCGGCACGGCCCAGCCTCGCCAGCCAGCGCTGTTCGGGACGCTTTTCCAATGCCACCGCCTGCAACGTACAGGGCACCAGCCCCATCTCCAGCAGCGGCCCAGGACCGAGCTCACTCTCCACCAGATGCTCCCCTTCCCCGACGGCGGGGACAGCGCCTGGCGTAACGTAGAGATTGCGATGCCAATCGGTGATGTGTGCTTGCCAGCGCGCGAAATTGCCACCGCCCTTGTGCCGGTAATCGTCACTTTGCAGAACGTCCAGGTCGTCGATCGAGTGCACGGCCAGATAGGCCGGGCGACCGCTACTCAACGACTTGAAACGCTGCGAGCTGTGGAAGCCGCTCACTGAAATCAACGCCGGCAATTTTTCCAGGCTGTAGAAATCGTTCCACTCCGCCTCGGTGGCGGGATCGGAGAAACTACATTCGACGGTATAGATCACCAGCTCTCTCCTGCCCGAACCGTGCGCCCGGACTTATCGTTGATGTCCGGTGATGGTAGGTAGCCGGCCCCACCGCGAAAATCGATAATTCGGCATGCTTCGATGACAAAAGATCAAGGCAAGCCAGGCCACCGTCTTGGACCAGGAACGCTCATGCGCCGCAAGATCCCCAGCAACACCGCCCTGGTAGCGTTCGAAGCGGCCGCTCGCCACGGCAGCTTCGCGCGTGCCGCGGATGAATTGTCGTTGACCGAAGGCGCGATCAGCCGGCAGATCGGCCGGCTGGAAACCTTTCTCGGCGTCACCCTGTTCGAGCGAATCGGCAATCGCGTCCGGCTTCTGCCACATGGCGAGCGCTATGCGATCCAGGTGCGCGAATTGCTCGACCAGTTGGATCGGGACAGCCAATACCTGATGGGACAACCGGCCGACGGCGCGAGCCTGGACATTGCCGCCCTCCCGACATTCGCGATGCGCTGGCTGATCCCTCGCCTGCCTCGGTTCCGCCGGCAGCATCCGCGAATATCGGTGCATCTTGCCGAGCGTGCGGACCCGTTCGCACTGGTGGGGAGTGGATTCGACGCCGCCTTGCACTTCGAGCATCCGGCCTGGACCGGCATGCGGATCTACCCGCTGTTGAACGAGGTCCTGGTGCCGGTCTGTCATCCCGCGCTGTTGGGCAAAGGTGATGGCGCCGCTGCGCTGGACGCACTGCCACGCCTGCACCGACGCCAGAACCCGGACGCTTGGCGGCGGTACGCGGAGGAAACCGGGCTCTCACTGAGCAACGCCGCACTGGGGGAACGGTACGACCTGCATGCCATGCTCATCGAGGCCGCGCTGGCGGGCCTCGGCGTAGTTTTGGTGCCGCGCTTCTATGTCGAAACCGAACTGGCGCAAGGGCGATTGGTTGCCCCCTGGCCGGCGGGCAGAACTGTCTCCAAGACCTTCTGCCTGGTCCTGCCGGAACCTGTCGAGCTGAGCAGGGAACCCCTACGAATATTCGCTCAATGGATGCTGGACGAAGCCAGGCAGACCTGACACAAAAAAAAGGCCCGGCGCGAGCCGCCGGGCCTGCCTCCAGAACGCTCAGCGCACCGCCAACGGTGCCTCCTGACCCATCGGCCCACGCCAGCCGCCCAGCGCCTTGTACACCGCCACCACGCCGACATTCACCTGTGCCTGCGCATCGGCCAAGGCATCATCGGCCTGCAGCTGCGTACGCTGGGCATCGAGCAAGGTCAGGAAATCCTCCGACCCTTCGCGATAGCGAATCTGCGCCAACGCCTCGGCCTTGCGCGCCGCATCGGCTTGCTCGGCCACGATCGCCAACCGCGCCTGCTGCCGCGCATAGGCCGTCAACGCGTTCTCGGTGTCCTCCAGCGCCAGCAGCACACTTTGCTCGTACTGCGCCAACGCACCATCGGCCTGGGCCTCGCTCGCCCGCAGGCGCGCCTTGACCGTACCGAAATCGAACGCCGCCCAGCTGATCGACGGCGTTACCGACCAGGCCTTGCTGGCGCTGTTGGTCAGTGAGCCGGCGTCGCCGGACAGGAAGCCGACGAAGCCGGTCAGGCTGATCCGCGGGAACAGATCGGCCGTGGCCACGCCTACCCGTGCTGTCGACGCCGCCAGCTCGCGTTCGGCCCGGCGCACGTCCGGCCGCTGCCGTAGCAGGTCGGCGGTGTCGCCCAATGGCAAGGCGCGCGCGAAGGCCGGCGTTGTCTGCGGCACCAGCAGCGCGTCCAGCGCGTTGGGCTGGCGCCCGACCAGCACCGCCAGGCGATGTCGGTACTGCGCCTGCGCCACTTCCAGCAGCGGGATGTCGGCCTCGATCGCCTTCAGGCGCGCGCGGCTGCTCTGCACGTCCAGCTCGCTGCCGGCGCCCAGCTCCCAACGCGTTTGCGTCAGCTGCTGGGTGTCGCGCAGGTTCACCAGCGTGTGCTGGGCCACCTCGATGCGCTTTTGCACACCACGCAACTCGAAATAGTTGCGCGCCACTTCCGCTGCAACAGTCACCTGCGCATCGGCCAGGCCCGCTTGTTGCGCGCCGAGGTCGGCGCGTGCCGCTTCGGCGGCACGGCGCTGGCGACCGAACAGGTCCAGTTCCCAGCGCGCATCGAAGCCGAGGCTGTAGCTTTCGCTGAGCACGCGATCGCCATCGGCAGTGGTCAGGTCCGGCTGCTTGCGGCGATCGTAATCGCCGCCGGCGGTGACGTGCGGCGCCTGGTCCAGGCGCTGCTCGACGAACACCGCACGGGCTTCCTTGACCCGCGCCATGGCAATGCGCAGGTCATGGTTGGCGACCAACGCATCACGCACCAATCCTTCCAGCACCGGGTCGTCGAACTGGCCCCACCACTGCCCGACCGGCGACTCCGCGCTGAAGGCCGGGTCCTGCGCGCCCTGCAATACCACGCTGGGCGCAGGGCTGGCCTTGTAGTCCGGGCCGACCGCACAACCGGCCAGGACAACCGCGGCGATGGCCGCGGTCAATGCCTGCCTGATCACCATGGCAAGGTTTCTCCGAGGTGGCTGAAGCTGCCGTTGGGACCGTCGTTGCCGATCAGCGCCAGCGCCACGCTGGTGCGCGCGCCTTCGGCAATGTCGATCTCGCCCTCGCCTGCGTTCATGTCGGTCTTCACGTACCCGGGGTGGATGGTGTTGACCTTCAACGGGGTGTCGCGCAGCTCGTAGGCGAGCTGCACGGTCCACGCGTTCACCGCGCTCTTGGAGACGTTGTAGGCCGGCACCTTGAAGTCGTAGATCGGCGAGGCCGGATCGGTGTGCAGCGCGATCGAGCCGAGGATGCTCGACACGTTGACGATGCGCCCGGCCGGCGCGGCCTTCAGTAGCGGCAGGAACGCCTGGGTCACCGCGATCAGGGCGAACAGGTTGGTCTCGAAGGTCTTGCGCCAGGTGTCCAGGGTCTGCTCGGACGGCGCGCGGCCGAACTCGTCGAGCAGGATGCCGGCGTTGTTGACCAGGATATCGAGGCGGCCATAGCGCTCGCGCACCTCGGCCACGGCCGAGGCAATGCTCTTGCCGTCGGTCACGTCCAGGGTGATGGCCTCGACCGGCAGGCCCTCGGCCTTCAGTTTGGAAGCGGCGGCCTGCGCACGCTCGCCGTTGCGTCCGGCCAGCAGCGTGTGCACGCCCGCCCCGGCCAGCTGGCGCACGGTCTCCAGGCCGATGCCGCGAGTGGCGCCGGTGACCAGGGCGATCTTCTGTGAGTTGTTCATGGGTTGTCCTTGTGGGGAATGTGGATTCAGACGTGCTGGGCGTGTGCGTGGCCTTCTTCAGGCGGCGCATGCGAGACCAGCGGACGCCCGGCCAGCTTGCGCAGGGCGACGTAGAACACCGGGGTCAGGAACAGGCCGAACAGGGTGACGCCCAGCATGCCGGCGAACACCGTGATACCCGTGGCCGAGCGCACTTCGGCACCGGCGCCATGCGAGAACACCAGCGGCACGGTGCCGGCGATGAACGCGATCGAGGTCATCACGATCGGGCGCAGACGCAGGCGGCACGCTTCCAGCGCCGACTCGACGATGCCCTTGCCGCGCAGTTCCAGCTCGCGGGCAAATTCGACGATCAGGATCGCGTTCTTGCACGCCAGGCCCATCAGTACGACCAGGCCCACCTGCACGAACACGTTGTTGTCGCCGCCGGTGAGCCACACGCCGAACAGCGCGGAGAGCAACGTCATCGGCACGATCAGGATCACCGCCAGCGGCAGCGTCCAGCTTTCGTACAACGCAGCCAGTACCAGGAAGGCCAGCAGCACCGCCAGCGGGAACACCACCAGCGCGGCATTGCCCTGGGTCGACTGCTGGTAGCTGAGGTCGGTCCACTCGACTGCCATGCCATTGGGCAACACCTGCTTGGCCAGCTCCTCGACCTTGTGCATCGCTTCGGTCGAAGACAGCATCCGCGCATCGGCCTCGCCGGCCAGGTCGGCCGCCGGGTAACCGTTGTAGCGCAGCACCGGGTCGGGGCCGTAGGTCTGCTTGATCGTCACCATCGAGCCGATCGGCACCATCTCGCCACGGTCGTTGCGCGTGCGCAGGCGGGAAATGTCCTCAACGCTCTCGCGGAACGGCGCGTCGGCCTGGGCGATCACCTGCCAGGTACGGCCGAACTGGTTGAAGTCGTTGACGTAGGCCGAACCCAGGTAGGTCTGCAGGGTATCGAACAGTTCGGTCAGCGAAACGCCCTGCGCCTTGGCCTTGGCGCGGTCCACTTCGGCATCGAGCTGGGGCACGTTGGCCTGGTAGGTACCGATCGGATAAGCCATGCCCGGGGTCTGCGCGATCGCACCCTGCATCGTATTGACTGCATTCTGCAGCGCGCCGTAGCCGAGGTTGCCGCGGTCCTCGATGAACAGCTGGTAGCCGTTACCGTTGCCGAGGCCAAGGATCGGCGGCGGCATGAACGAGAACGTCAGGCCCTCGCCGAGACCGGAGATCTTCTGGTTGATCTCGGCATTGATCTCCAGCGCCGAACGATGACGCTCGGAGAACGGCTTGAGCGGCAGGAACACCACGCCGGTGTTGGGCGTGTTGGTGAACTGCAGTGCGTTGAGGCCCGGGAAGGCAATGGCATGGGCCACGCCATCGGTGTGCATGGCGATGTCGGTGACCTTGCGCAGCAGCGCGTCGGTGCGTTCGATCGAGGCACCTTCGGGCAGCTTGACGCCGGCAATCAGGTACATCTTGTCCTGGGTCGGGATGAAGCCACCCGGCACCGCCTTGAACATCACGCCGGTCACCAGCAGCAGGACCACGTACACCGCGAACACCATGCCGCGGCGGCCGAGGATGCGCGAGACCGCACCCTGATAACGCTCCGAGCTGCTCTTGAAGAAACGGTTGAACGGACGGAACACCCAGCCGAACAGCCGGTCGATCACGCGCGAGGGCGCATCCTTGGGCGCGTCATGCGAACGCAGCAGGCGCGCGGCCAGGGCCGGCGACAGGGTCAGCGAGTTGATCGCCGAGATCACCGTGGAGATAGCGATGGTGACCGCGAACTGCTTGTAGAACTGGCCGGTGACACCGGACAGGAACGCCATCGGCACGAACACCGCGCACAGCACCAGGGCAATGGCGATGATCGGCCCGGAGACCTCGCGCATGGCCTGGTGGGCAGCCGCCAGCGGCGTCAGCCCCTCCTCGATGTTGCGCTCTACGTTCTCCACCACCACGATCGCGTCGTCAACGACGATACCGATCGCCAGCACCAGGCCGAACAACGTCAACGTATTGATCGAGAAACCGAGCAGGTACAGCGCGCCGAAGGTGCCGACCACCGACACCGGCACCGCGATCAACGGAATGATCGAGGCACGCCAGGTCTGCAGGAACAGGATCACCACCAGCACCACCAGCAGGATGGCTTCGAGCAGGGTGTGGACCACCGCGCTGATCGAGTCGCGCACGAAGATGGTGGTGTCGTACACCGCTTCGTACTTGACGTCGTCGGGGAAGCGCTGGGTCAACTCGTCCATCTGCGCGATGACCTTGTCGCGGATCTCCAGGGCATTGGCGCCCGGCGCCTGGAAGATGCCGATGCCGACCGCGTTCTTGCCATCCAGCTGCGAGCGCAGGGTGTAGTCGCCCGCACCCAGCTCCAGGCGCGCGACATCCGACAGCCGCACGATCTGGCCGTCGCTGCCCGTCTTGAGGATGATGTCGCCGAATTCCTTCTCGGTCCGCAGGCGGCCCTGGGCGTTGATCAGGGTCAGGAACTTGCTGCTGGGCATGGGTTCGGCGCCGAGCTGGCCGGCCGAGACCTGCACGTTCTGCTCGCGCATCGCCGCCACCACGTCGCTGGCGGTCAGCCCGCGCGAGGCCACGCGCTCGGGGTCGAGCCAGGCACGCATGGCGTAGTCGCCACCGCCGAACACCTGCGCGTCGCCGACGCCGGAAATGCGCGCCAGCGCATCCTTGACGTGCAGGCGCGCGTAGTTGCGCAGGTACAAGGTGTCGTACTTGCCCTTGGGCGAAGTCAGGTGCACGACCATCAGGAAGGTCGGCGACTGCTTCTGCGTCGACACGCCCTGGCGGCGCACATCCTCGGGCAGGCGCGCCTGCGCCTGGGCGACACGGTTCTGCACCTTCACCGCGGCGTCGTCCGGATCAGTACCCGGACGGAAGGTGATGGTCATCTGCAGCACGCCGTCGGAACCGGCGACCGACTTGATGTACATCATGTTCTCGACGCCATTGATCGCCTCTTCCAGAGGCGTGGCGACGGTCTCGGCGATGACCTTGGGGTTGGCGCCCGGGTACACCGTGCGCACCACCACCGAGGGCGGCACTACGTCGGGGTACTCGCCGATCGGCAGCATCGGGATGGCGATCAGGCCGGCGGCGAAAATAATGATCGACAGCACCGCGGCGAAGATCGGCCGGTCGATGAAGAATCTTGAAAAGTCCATGGGGAAAGGTCCTTGGGGTGGTATGGCCGGCATCGGATCGTGGATCCGGGCAGTGCCGGCCCAACGCCGGCCTCTTGCGGAGGCCGGCGCGTGGAAACGCCTACAGCGGTAGTGCCGGTCAGTTCATCGCAGTCTTGTTGGCTGCCGCCGGCGGCGTCGGCACCATCGAGATCGCCTTGGCGTCGACCGGCATGCCGGGCATGAAGATCTTCTGCACGCCGTCGATGATCACCCGGTCGCCGGCGGCCAGGCCGTTGCTGACAATGCGCAGGCCCTCGGCAGTACGGCCGAGCTGGACGTCGCGGCGCTGCGCCTTGCCGTCCTTGTCGACGACGTAGACGTACTTGCGGTCCTGGTCGGTGAGGATGGCCTTGTCGTCCACCAGCACCGCCTTGAACTCGCCGCTGCCGAGCAATTGCACGCGGGCGTACAGGCCCGGGGTGAAGTTGCGCTCGGCGTTGTCGAGCACCGCGCGCACGCGGATGGTGCCGGTGGTGGCGGCGATCTGGTTGTCGAGGAAGTCGACGCGGCCGCTGTGCGGATAGCCGTCCTCGCCCACCAGACCAATACGCACCGGCAGGCTGCCGTCGCGCTCGCTCGGGCGTTCACCGCTGCGGGCCATCTGGCCGTAGCGCAGGAAGGTCGCCTCATCGGCATCGAAGTAGACGAAGACCTTGTCCAGCGAGACCACCGTGGTCAACACGCTGGCGGCGTCACCGGCGCTGACCAGGTTGCCGGCGGTGACCAGGGCACGCCCGGCGCGGCCGTCGATCGGGGCGCGCACGCGCGTCCAATCGAGGTTGAGGCGTGCGGTGGCGACGGCCGCTTCGGCGGCGAGCACGTCGGCGGCCGCCTGATCGGCAGCGGCCTTGCGCTGTTCCCAGGTCTCGGTCGAGATCGCCTGCTGGTCGGCCAGCTTGCGCGCACGCGAGGCCTCGCTACGGTTCAACTCGGCCTGGCTGCGGGCACGGGCCAGGGCGGCCTGGGCGCGGTCCAGTTCGGCCTTGTAGCTGCGATCGTCGATAGTGAAAAGGACGTCGCCCTTCTTCACTTCCTGACCTTCGGCGTAGTTGACCTTGTCGATGTAGCCGGACACGCGCGGGCGCAGCTCGACGCTTTCCACCGGCTCGATGCGGCCGGTGAACTCGTCCCACTGCGAAACCTGCTTGACCAGCACCGGCGCGGCGCCGACCGCCGGCGGCGGCGGCGCGCCCTGTTCGGCGGCTTGCGAGCCGCAGCCGGCCAGCACCGCGGCAAACACCGCGGCGGCCAGCAGGTTGCGCACCGGGTGCGAGGCGAAGGAAGTGCGCAGCGACGAGAACGGGGTGGCGTTCGTAGTCATGGGGAGGAAACCTCTTGGAGGGAAAGGGGGAGAGGAACACCGGCCAGCTGTCCTGCGACCGGTAGCGAAGCGAATTTCTTGTCGGCGTTGACGATCACCTGCCCCGGCTGGCCACGCCCGGCCAGCAACGACACCGCACAGCGGCCTACCGCCAGCGGGCTGAACCACTCGCTGCAGGCCTCGGCCTTGCGCGCGGGGTTGCACACCGGTTGTTCGACCGACAGCAATTGCACGCGCACGCCCAGCGGCTGCGCTTCTTCGTGCAGTACCTGGGCCAACATCCGCGTGGCCGAAGCGGTGACCGATGTCTCGCCGTGGCCGGCCCAGGGCCGCAGCGCGCACGGGCTGCCGACCAGTACATAGCGGCCACCGAGATCGGCGAGCAGCGGCAACAGCTGCCGCGCCGCAGCCAGGTGCGGCAGCAGATCGCGTTGCAGGCGCCGCAGCAGGGCCGAGGCGGGGCGGTCGATCAGACGGCCGCTGGTCAGCGGGCTGCCGAGGCTGGCGACGACCGCGGCCAACGGTCGTTCGCGTTCGGCGATGGCCGCGGCGAGGGCTTCGGCGCTCTGGTCGTCGGCGACCGAGCCGACCAACGTCTCCAACCCGGGCGCATCGGCAAAGCGGCGGCGCAGCGCCTTCAGGCGCTCGCCGCTGCGGCCCACCGCCAGCACTCGGCTGCCGGCTTCCAGCAGCGCGGCAACCACGCCGCCGCCGACCGTGCCGGTGCCACCCAGTACCAGCACCTCAGGCTGGAGCATCCCGCTCATGGGACTTTCACTCCCGAAATCGGAACAATCCGGATACCGCCGTAGCGGTCCAGTCGCCGCGCGGCCAGGCGCAGGCTGCCGCCACCCTGTCGTTGCGGGGGCGGGGTGAATTCGCGAAAAGCCTGCAATCCACGCGCATTAACGTTGAGCTCGACCGGGTCGAACGCGGTTTCGAGCGCTTGCTTGCGGGAAGGCGGCAAGCCGAACAGGCGACGCAGCCACATGGTGCACCTCGGGGGGAATCTGGAATGGCGCCAAGTTACGCCCCGAACCCGCACTTGATTAGTCCGGATTTAGGGGAATAATCGTCCCGGTCACGGTCTAATCGTCCCTCGACCCCGGCCGTCTCTCCCCTCCCCCTCCGGAGATTCCCGCATGACCCGCGATCTCAACGAGACCCTGATCTTCGTCAAGGTGGTCGAGCAAGGCAGCTTCATTGCTGCCGCCAATGCGCTCGGCCTGCCCAAGACCACCGTCAGCCGCAAGGTGCAAGAACTGGAGCAGCGCCTGGGCGCGCGCCTGTTGCATCGGACCACGCGCCGCATCGGCCTGACCGAAGCCGGTTCGGTATATCACGAACACTGCCAGCGCATCGCGCGCGAATTGGAAGAAGCCGAAAGCGCGGTGGGCCAGTTGCAGTCCGGCCCGCGCGGCTGGTTGCGCTTCACCGTGCCCTACTCAATCGGCATCACCTGGATCGCGCCGCTGCTGGGCGAGTTCCACGCGCTGTATCCGGAAATCCAGCTGGATATGCACCTGGGCAACGAAAAGCTCGACCTCATCGCCGGCGAAGCCGATCTCGCGTTGCGCGTGGGTTCGCTGCCGGATTCGAACCTGGTCGCGCGCAAACTCGGCAGCCTGCGCACGCAGGTGTTCGCCAGCCCTGCCTACATCGAGCGCTACGGCGAACCGCTGCATCCGGACGAGCTGCAATTCCACCGCACCCTGGCGATGCGCAAGAGCCGCACCAACACCGTCAGCAACAATCGCTTCTATTGGTCGCTCACCGATGGCGCGGAGCTGCGCGATTTTGCCGTCAACCCGCTGATGGTCGCCAACGATCCCTCGGCGTTGAACGGGGCGCTGCTGTGCGGCGAAGGCCTGATGCTGACCGGCGATGTGATGGCCAAGCCGTTCATCGAGTCGGGCATGATCCGCCGCGTGCTGGCGGGCTGGACCGGACCGGAAGTCGATTTCAACGCGGTGTTCGCGGGCGGGCGCCTGATTTCGCCCAAGGTGCGGGCTTTTGTCGACTTCCTGGTCGACAAGCTCAACTTCGACGCCAACTACATGATGGCGCAGTGCCCCGCCGCCAAGCTTGCCGCCGCACAGGCGCGCCAGGCCGAACGCCAGGCCGAGGAAGCGGCCGAAGAGGCCGCCGAGGAAGAAGTCGAGTTGTTGCTGGAGAAGGTGGCGCGCTAAGCGCACCGGGGCGGCGCTGCGATCAACGCACGCCGCACTTTTCCATCGCCGCCGAACCCTGCAGCGCATAACGGGCCACCGGCCCGCCGTCGGCCCCGCGCAACTCCATCACGGTGTGGTCGGCCGAGGCCACCAGTTGCACCGGGTGTTGCGAACTGGCCGTGCTCAACGCCACGGTATTGCCCGTGCGCTGGTGCCGGAAGGCCAGGTTGCCCTGCGAGCGAATGACCCTGCCGCTGCCATCGGTATCGAAGACCAGCGCGTCGCGCTCGACCGGGGGCTTTCCGCCGCTTACGCAAAGCACCCAGGTAGTGCCGGCCAGCCAATCGTCCTGGGCCTGAGCCTGGACCGAAGCCGCGAAACAGGCGAGGCCGGCAACAGCGGCAAGCAGCAATCGTCGAATCATGGTCTCTACTCCGCGATGCGCAGCGGAAGGATGTCCGCGCGTGGTTTGTCGGCGGCATGGCCGGCACGCCTCGCATGTTAGTAAGGTGAAGGCACCAAAGCTGTGCGATTTTTCAACCACCTCACGTGGTTGTCCGTGGCGCCCACGGCGCGGGCGAACGCTGAAAAAGCGAAGGGCCGCGCAGGCGGCCCTTCGTGCGATCAACAGCGAGCAGAACGCTCAACGCATGCCCGTGGTTCCCGCCGAGCCCTCGCGCATCGGGATCAGATGGATCTCCACGCGGCGGTTCTTGGCGCGCCCGGCATCGGTGCCGTTGTCGGCGATCGGCATGCGCTTGCCCATGCCCAGCACTTCCATGCGTTCGCGCTGCACGCCCTGCGCGGCCAGGTATTGCGATACCGAGGTGGCGCGCTGTTCGCTCAGGCGCTGGTTGACCTCGTCGCTGCCGATGCTGTCGGTGTGGCCGACGACCTCGACCATGGTCTGGTTGTATTCCTTCAGCGTCGCGGCAACGCCGTTGAGCGCGCTGTAGAACTCGGGCTTGAGGGTCGACTTGTTGAAGTCGAAGGTCACCCCATCGGGCAGGTTGAGGGTGATGTTGTCGCCCTGGCGGGTGACCTCGATGCCGGTGTTGGCGGTGCGCTCGCGCAAGGCGCGCTCCTGCCGGTCCTGGTACTGGCCGACCGCCGCACCGCCGAGGGCGCCGATACCAGCGCCGATCATGGCGTGCTGGCGGCGCTCGGTGGCGCTGTCGCCGGTGAGCAGGCCGCCGGCCACGCCGATGGCCGCGCCGATCAACGCATTGCGCCCGGTCTTGTTCTGCTGCTGGGTCGGGTTGCCGTAGGGATCCTGCTGGACGTAGGAGCCGCCCGTTGCGCAGGCAGACAAGGTCAGCGCGGTAGCGGCGGCGAGACAAAAGGGCTTGCTTGCTGCTCGGAACATAAGTGTCCTCCTTGGGAGACGGCGCGGGTGCCGGCTTGAATGCCACGGAGGATAAACAGGCGGCCGCGTTCGCAGGATGAGGAAGCAGCACCATTTTGCGGGGACGGCCGGGCTGTGTTCAGCAAGATGGCCGCGACGTTCAGCCGCCACGCATTCGCGCATAGGCCGCCAGGGCCTCGCTGCGACCTTGTGCCAGGTCCACGATTGGCCGCGATGGATAGTCAGGCGCATGCACCGCCAGCGCCTCGGCATGCTCCCACGGCGCGAACCGTTGCGGCACCGGCAAGGCCGCCAGCTCAGGCACCCAGCGTGAGATGTAGCGTGCATGCGGATCGAAACGCCGCGCCTGCGCGACCGGATTGAAGACACGGAAATAGGGCGCGGCGTCGGCGCCGCTGCCGGCCACCCATTGCCACCCCAACGTGTTGTTGGCCAGGTCCGCATCCACCAGCGTGTCCCAGAACCAGCGTGCGCCAACCCGCCAGTGCGCTCGCAGATGCTTGACCAACAAGCTGGCGACGATCATCCGCACGCGATTGTGCATGTAGCCGGTAGCCCACAACTCGCGCATGCCCGCATCGACAATCGGAATGCCGGTACGGCCGCGTTGCCAGGCTAGGCGCTCGGCGCGCGTCAGCCTTGCCCACGGGAAGCGGTCGAAGCGTGCATCGAGATTGTGCCGGGGCGTGCGCGGGAAGTGGTGCAGCAGGTGATAGGCGAATTCGCGCCAGCCGAGCTGGCGTACAAAGGCGTCGATATCGGCGGCGTTGCCGGCATTGCGTTCGCCGGCCAGCTGCGCGCGGACGCGCCAGGGCGCGATTTCGCCGAAGTGCAGGTGCGGCGACAGCCGCGAGGTGCCGATCCGGTCCGGCAGGTCGCGCTGCTCGCGATAGCCGCGCAATGCGCCCTCGCTGAAGGCTTCGAGCATCGCCCGGGCGCCGGCTTCACCCGGCTGCCAATGCGCCCAGAAGCCCTCATCCCAGCGTGGCGAAGGCAGCAGGTCGAGGTCCGCGAGTTCATCGCCCTGCACTGCCGCCGGCCTTGGCAGGCGTGCTGGCGCGTCCCACAGCGCCGGCGCCTGCCATTGCGCCAGGGCCGTGCGCCAGTACGGCGTGAATACCTTGTAGGGACCGCCCTGCTGGGTCGCCAGCGCCCACGGCTCGAACAGCAGCGCGCCGTTGAAGCTCTCGCAGGCGATGCCCTGCTCGCGCAGTCCGCGCTTGATGCGGGCGTCGCGCGGCTGGGTGGCGGGTTCGTATTTTCGGGTCCAGTAGACGGCTTGCGCGCCGCTTTGCGCGATCACTTCCTGCAACACCTGCTCGCTGTCGCCCCGGCGCAGCAGCAACTCCGAGCCGCGCGCACGCAGATCGTCGCGCAATGCCTGCAGCGAATGGTGCAGCCAGGCGTTCGACGCGGCACCGGGCGCCCACGCCCCTTCCTCCTGCGGGGCGTGGATGTACAGCAGCAGCGGTACGTGGCCGGCCTCCAGCGCCGCGCGCAGAGCCGGTTGATCGTCCAGGCGCAAGTCGCGCCGCAGCCATACCAATGCGTGGGTCATGCGCAAACCAGCGAAGTCGGGCCGCGATCATAACCAACCGGCGGTGGCGGCCGGGTCACGCCCGCCGCCCTCCTCCCAGCGACTATCGAGCGGCGCGAGGTGGCGCGGATGCCGCCAGCAATTCGACTTCGGCCAGCGAACAGCGATCCTGGCCAGCGTCGCCCTCGATCACCAGTCGATACTGGCGATAGCGAGCCGGCGCGGCCAATCGGAATGGCCGCGTGTAGCGCGCCCACTCAAAGGTTTCGCCCGCGCGCCGGTCGAGCACTTTCCATGCATGGCCGTCGGCCGAGCCCTCCAGCCGCCACGCCCGTGGGTAGCTGCCATTGCTGCCGGAGGTGAGCGTGTAGAAGGTCACCGCGCCCTGGGGGACGCTGGCCAACGCATAGGTCAGCGTGACCGGCGCGGCGCAGGAGAACTCCATCTCGGTGGCCGAGGTGTCGTCGAACAGGACATCGGCGTTCGCGCCCGGCAGGCTCGTCGCGGCCAAGCCGCGACCGTTACCGGTGAGATCGGCCAGTGGCGTGGGAAACCCCGCGCCCACAGTCAGCGAGGTCGGCAACGCAGCGGGCTCGCTGCCCCAGGCCGCAGGTTTGGACGACATCTCGAACTCGATCTGGCCGCCCTGCGCCAGCAATCGGTGTGGAATCGCCGTGCTATGCCAGGGCTTGCCATTGACGCTGACGCCAGCCACATAGCGGTTGTCGGCGTTGTTCCGTGATGCGCTGATCACCAGCGCACGACCGTTTTCAAGGTGCACCGTGGCGCGCGTGAACAGCGGCGAGCCGATCACCAGCTGGTCGCTGCCCATCTGCAGGGGATAGAAACCCAGCGCCGCGAACAGCCACCATGCCGAGGTTTCGCCATTGTCTTCGTCGCCCGGGTAGCCCTGGCCGATCTCCGAACCGCCATACATCCGCGCCAGCACTTCGCGCACGATCTCCTGCGTGCGCCACGGCTGCCCGGCATACAGGTACATCCACGGTACGTGGTGGGCGACCTGGTTGGAGAATCCCCACTGGCCCATGCGCACGTCGCGCGCCTCGACCATTTCATGGATCAGCCCGCCGTACGAGCCCGGGAAGCCGGCGGTTTCCGGGGTGGAGAAATATTGGTCGAGCTTATGCGCGAGCCCTTGCCGGCCGCCGTAGAGATTGGCCAGGCCCTGGCCGTCGTGCGGTACCAGGAAGGCAAAGCCCCAGCCGTTGGTTTCGGTGTAGTCGTGCTCGTGGCCCCAGACCCGCGGGTCGTACGCGCCGGGCTGCGACTTCCACTGCCCATCGAGCGCGCGGCCCTGGAAAAAATCGATTGCCGGGTCGAACATCCGCACATAGTTGAGGGCACGCTGGCGGTAATAGTCGCTCTCTTCGCGCAACCGCCGTGCCGGCACCGGCGCGGCCGGATCGGCCGCCAGCTTCTGCAGCATGTGGGCGATGCCGGCATCGTTGATGTAGCCCTCCAACGCCCACGACACGCCTTCGCCCACCGAACTCGGCGTGTAGCCGATGAACGGCGCCTGCGCCATGCCCTTGCGCCCGACGTTGTCGCTGGGCGGCATCACCGCCGCGTTCTTGATCGCCGCGGCGTACAGCGAGGCCTTATCCAGCCCGGGCACCTCCTTCATATAGGCATCGGCGAAAGCCACGTCCGAGCTGGTGCCGGTCATCAGGTTGGCGTAGCCCGGCGAGGACCAGCGCGGCACCCAACCGCCGTCGCGATAGTGCTGAAGGAAGCCGTTGACCATCTCGCCGGCCTGCGTGGGCGCCAGCAGCGACTGCGCCGCCCACACCGTGCGATAGGTATCCCAGAAGCCGTTGTTGACGTAGGCGCGGCCATCGATGACCGCCGCCCCAGTCTGCGTCTGTGTCGTTCCCGCCGGCAGCTCGCGGCTGGCCGAGGACTGCGAGGCATGCTGCCAGCGTGGCGCCTGCGCGGTGCCGGTATTTTCGTGCGCGGCGTTGGGATACAGGAACAATCGGTAGAGATTCGAATACAGCGTGGTGAGCTGGTCTGGCGAGGCGCCTTCTACTTCGATCACGCCGAGCTTGCGGTCCCACGCCTGCTGCGCGCGCTCGCGCACGTCCTCGAAGCGATCGTCGGCGCCGATCTCCAGCGCCAGGTTGCGCTTGGCCTGCTCCAGGCTGATCAGCGAGGTGGCGATGCGCATGGTCACGCGGCGCTCGCTTCCGGCGTCGAAGCGCAGGTATCCGGGCACCTGCCGCCGCGGCGCGCCCGGCTTGCCGTCCTTGCCGGGATCGCGGGCAACCAGCTTGCCGCTGGCCAGCACCGGGCGGTCGAACCTGGCATAGACGAACATGCGGCCAGCGCCGTTGGACAAGCGGCTGCGGGTGTCGGTGTAGCCGCTCAACTCGCCACTTTGCGGCGAGAGCGTCAATCCGCCTTCGTCGCTGACGTTATCGAAGATCAGGCTGGCGTCGTCGCCGGGAAAGGTGAAGCGAAACATCGCCGCATGGTCGGTCGGCGCGACCTCGGCGAGGATGCCGTTGTCCAGCCGCACGCCGTAGTAGTGCGGACGCGCAACCTCGTTGTCGTGGCGGAATGAGGCCGAGCGCGCCTCGCGCGAGGCGCTCGGCACCCCGCGCGCCGACGACGGCATGACCTGGAAAGTCTGGCGGTCGCCCATCCACGGGCTGGTCTCATGCGAGAGCGCCAACGCCTGCAAGCGCGGCCGGTTTTGCGCGTCGTTGCCGGCGGCGTATTCGTAGATCCAGCTCAGCGAGCCGGCGTCGGTCACCGGGGTCCAGAAGTTGAAGCCATGCGGCATCGCGGTGGCCGGGATGTTGTTGCCGCGCGAGAAATCACCGCTGGAGTTGGTGCCGCGCGTGGTCAACACCTGGTCGCTGGGCCGTTGCGCGGCGACGGCGGCCGGCACCTGGGCGATCTGGATGTCGTCCACCCAACCGCGCAGCTCCGCCGGTCCGACGGGCCCCTGGTAGCCGAGCAGGATCTTGTCGATCACCTTGCCCGCCGCCACCTCGCCCAAGCGCGCTTGCCGGGCGTTCCACTGCTGGGTGTACAGCGATTTCGACTCGCCCTGGCCAAGCGGTGACAGCACAAACCCCAGCTGGTCGCGGGCACCGAGTTCGGAAAGCCGGGTGCCATCGGTGAACAGCAGATCGATGGCAGCGAACGTGCTGGGGTAACGCAGATCGCCTTCGATGAACTCGGGGAATATCTTGTACGACAGCACAGTGTCGGCCGTCACCGGGATCGAGACATCGAACAACTCTGCTATCGCTTTGCCGCCGGCAGGAGCGAGAACCTGGCCTTCGTAGCCCAGGGAATGCACGCCACTGAAACCCACGCCCGGCTTGGCGGTGTAGGCCACAGCCGGCCCGTTGCCGACGCGAACCGCCAGATGGGCGCCGTCCGCGCGCGTGGCTGCAGCCGCGGCCAAGCCTGGCTCGCCGGTTTCGAACGACGTCCAGAACGGCGACTGTGTGGCCGCCATCACCGCTGGCGACTGAGCGGCCAGCACGGCGGCAATCACGAAAAGAGCGGGGGAACGCCGGCGACAGGAATCAAAGCGCATGTGGTTACGACCATGGAAAGGCGACAAAAGGCACCGGAAGCTCACCGGCGATCCGCCGGCAAGCTATCGGCAAGCGAATGTATCTGCAGCGCGGCACGCAGCTCGTCCAGGCTCGCCGCCGAGGCGACGCGCACCGATACGCGCTCGCCGGGCAGCAGGGCGAATGCATTGTCGGCGGGCGTGGCCTCCAGCCTGCCGAAGTCGAGCCATACCGCGCGGGCCAGCTGCTCGGCGGTCAGCTCAAGGACGTAATCGCCGGCCTCGCGACGCCAGTTCGCTTGTATCCCGGGCGCCGGCCACGCCATCTGCTTGGCGGCGGCGAAATAAACCAGGCTGCGCGAAGGCGGTTCGCCCGCCACCTGCAGGTCGAACACCGCCACGGTGGTGAGCGGATCGGCGCCGGCCAGCAGTTGCTTGTCGGAATGCTGCGCAATCTCCGTGGCCGAGAGCGGCGCCAACGTCACCGTCTTGCGTTCGTCGCGCAACAGCTTTCCATCCAGGCGCACCAGGCGCGTCCGCAACTCGCCGCGGCGGGTCTCGGTGCGGTCGTTGAGCAGGCTCACCTGGGTGCGGTCCTCGCCGCGCAGCGCGGCCACCGCAACCGGTGCAAAGAAACGCCGCGCATGGAACTGCAAAGCCTTCCAGCGGCCGAACCAGTCGATGCTCGACCACGATGCGCCGGGCCATACGTCGTTCAACTGCCAATACAGCGACCCCATCGTGTACGGGCGGCTGGCGCGGTGATGCAGCGCCGCCAGCTCGATGCCCTCGGCCTGCATGACCTGGCTGAGATACAGGAAGTCGTCGAAGCGTTTCGGCTCGCCGAACTCCATCCGCAGGTAATGCAGCAGGCGTTCGTTGCCCTTGCCGGCCATGAACTTCTGGTGCGCCTGGATCACCGGGGTGTCGATACCCTGCTCCTCGGGCGTGGCGAAGGCATCAACGGTCCGCTGCACCGGCCACGCCTGCAGGCCGTACTCGGACATGAAGCGCGGAGTGATCTTCAGGTACTGCGACGGCGGGTGGGCGGGATTGCCCCAGACTTCCCAGTAATGCATGTCGCCACTGGCGGGAGTATTGGCGACCTCGGCGAGGTCGTCGCTGGGCGAACTGGCCCAGTAGGCGATGCCACCGCCCTCCTCGGCCACCACCGCGCGCAAGTCGTGGCCAAACAGTTGCACGTAGCCGTCCCAGACCCGCTCGGCGAACGCCGGGTCCGCCGCTTTCAGCTCTCGGCCGTGGCCCCAGTACTTCCAGGCAATCTCTTCTTCGTTGTTGCCGGCCCACAGCACGACGCTGGGATGGTCGCGCAGCCGCCGCACGTTATCGCGCGCCTCGGCGATGACGTTGGCGCGGAACGCCGGGTCATACGCCGGTTGCATGCCGCCACCGAACATGAAGTCCTGCCACACCATCAGGCCGAGCTCGTCGGCGATGTCGTAGAAACGATCGGACTCGTAGTAGCCGCCGCCCCAACCGCGAATCATGTTCATGTTGGCATCGACCGCCGATTGCAGGACGCGGCGCAGCTGCGTTTCGCTCACGCGCGGCGCGAACATGTCGAAGGGAATGTAGTTGGCGCCCTTGGCGAACACCGGGATGCCGTTGACCTCGAAATGGAACTCCCGGCCCTTGGCATCAGGGGTGCGGCGCAAGGCCACGCTGCGCAGGCCGGTGCGGCGGCTGGCGGTGGCGACGACGCCGTTGTCGTCGGCGATTTCGACCTCGAAGCGGTACAGCGGTTGCGCGCCGTATCCGGCCGGAAACCAGCGCTGCGGATCGGCAACGGTTACTGCCACGTCAGTGGTGCTGGCCCCGGCGTCCAGCTCAAGCGTGCGCGATGCGGCCTGTTCGCGCCTGCCGTCTGGGTCAATCTGCCACAGCCGCAATTGATAGCGGCCGGCGCGCGTCGCCTCCATTCCGACCTGTACCTGCAGTTCGGCGCGCGCGGCATCTACGTGTTCCTGGCGCACATGCACATCGGCAATGCGCAGGGCCTGCCATTGCTGCAGCGTGACGTTGCGCCAGACGCCCGCGGTGACGTAGCGCGGCCCCCAGTCCCAGCCATAGTGGTAGCCGGGCTTGCGGACAAAATTGGCGGTCAGCGCATCGGCCGGCTCGTCGCCGTACGGTGAGGGGTAATTGCCGTGGAGCTTGTGCGGCATCGCCTGCACGATCGGCAACATCCGGGTGATCGGCGAGTGGAACACCACGCGCAGTTCATTGCGGCCACTGCGCAGCTGCGCCTGCACCGGCACCCGCCAGGTGCGAAATGCGTTGTCGGCGGCCAGCACGCGTTGACCATTGAGGAAAACCTCGGCCAAGGTATCCAGGCCCTCGAACACCAGGTCGCTGCGCGCACTGCGTGCCGCGTCCGGTGCAAGCTCGAAATAGGTTCGATATTCCCAGTCGCCCAGGCCGATCCATTGCAGGCCGGCTTCGGGCGCGCCCACGTAAGGATCGGGAATCAGGCGATGGGCCAGCAGATCGGTATGCACGGTGCCGGGAACACTGGCCGCGCGCCATTGCGTGGCTTCTTGATGCGCCCGGGCCTGCTCGCTGCCCGGTACCAGGCGGAACTGCCAGCCCACGTCCAGCGGGCGCTCGCCGGGCGTAGCGGCCATGGCAACGCATGTCCACAGCGCCAGCGCGAACGCGGCGACCCGGCACCACGAATGACCGAACCGGCACGAACGCTGGCGCATGGCTTCCTCCGTCGGGTAAAGCGGATGCCACCCCGCGCTGCCAGGCGCGGGGTGGCCGGGGGTGTGTGGCTGGGTGAATCAGAACTTGTAGGTCAGCCCCATGTAAAGGATACGGCCGGCATAGGTGTTCTCGTAGAAGCGGTGGTCGGTGTCGTCGCCCAGGTGGCTGCGCTGCTCGGACTTGGTGGCGTTCAACACCGAGGCGGTCAGGATCAACTCGTCGGTGAGGTTGTAGGCCACGTTCAAGTCCAGCTGGTCGTACGGTTCCAGGTAGGTGTTCAGCCCATTGATCAGGCCGCCCACCACTTCGCCACGCCAGTTGTACGAAGCACGGGCCAGGAACTTGCTGTTCTCGTAAAACACCGTCGCATTGGCCTGGTAGTCGGCGCTGCCCACCAGCGGCGACTCGCCGATGTTCTCGCCGTCGATCACGATCGAAGCGAGGTTGGTGTCGTTGAGGGTGTAGTTGGCCTGGAAGCCGAAGCCGGTCGAAAAGGTGTGCTGCACGTACAGCTCGATGCCCTGCGAGACGCCATCGCGGCCATTGGCCTCGGTCTCGTAGTTCTGCACCGTCACGGTCTCGCCGCCGACGCTGACCTGCTGGTCGCGCACCACCGGCACGGTGAAGTTCTTCACGTTCTTGCGGAACAGGCCCAGGCCCACCACCGAACCGGGCTGGAAGTACCACTCCAGGCCGACGTCGAACTGGGTGGCCTCGAACGGCTCCAGGTCCTTGTTGCTGCCGGACCCGTACCAACCGGGGTTGGTGGCGCCACCGGCGGCGGTGCGGTCGTCGCTGTACTCCTCGCTGATGTATTGCAGGCCGCCGGGATAGGCGATGCTGGTGTAGGCCGGACGCGCGATCACCTTGGAGGCGGCGCCGCGCAGGACCAGGTCCTCGGTGAGGTCGTAGGCGATGTTCAGGCTCGGCAGGACGTCGGTATAGGTCTTGTCCATCGACGCCAGTTCATAGGTCTTCGGGTGCGAGTCCAGCCGCACGTAGCCGCTCTCGCAGGTGCTGCCCGGCGGCAGTGGGCCGGCGCTGCAGGCCAGCGGATTGCCGTCCGCGCCATCGACGAAGTAATCCATGAAGCGCTCGATCGAATCCGACGAGGCGGCATGCTGCTGGGTCCGCACGACCCGCACGCCGAGGTTGCCGCGCAGGCGCTCGGTCTTGAAGTTGGCCTGGAAGTAGCCTGCCGTGACTTTCTCGCCGACGTCATAGACGAAGTCGGGCTCGATGCGGTTCTGCATCTGCCCGTAGCGGCCGTTCAAATAGCGGATATAAGCCGGATAGTCGATGCCGGGGAAGACATTGGCATTGAAGCCGCCCTTGATGTCGCCCAGCGGCTGGCCGAGGAAGAACTCCGGCTGCGCCACGCCCGCATCGGCGTCGCAGCCGTTCTGGTAGCGCATGTCGTAATCGGAAGGATCGGCGCCCTGGCACACCCAATAGGTATTGCCGGTGTTGCGATGAACCTTGCCGTCGCTGTACTTGGCGCCGAACTGGAACGAATCGATCCAGCCGCTGTCGAACAACTTGGTGAAATCGGCCTGGAAATAGTTTTGCTCGATCTCGGTCTGCAGCCACGAGGAATCGGTCGAGCCGGTATCGACCTCGGCCACGCCGGCCATCAGCATGTCCTGCAGGTTGGAGGCAAAGTTCACCGACGGGGTGCCGGACACGTCCCACGCGGAATAGGTGTTACCTGGCTGCCAGGCGCCATTGACGAAACGGCGCGGCTTGGCCGACATCCGGAAGTTCATCGAAGGGCCACCTTCGGACCAGGTGCGGCCGCCCTTGAACGAGGCTTTCCACAAGGGGCCGATGTCCCAGTCCAGGTTCAGATCGGCAGTCTGCGACAGTGCCTTCTCGCGACTGTAACCACCGGTCAGATGCGGCGTTGGCACCGTGCAATCGTCCGGACCCCAGCCGCCGGGGCTCAACCCGGCCGCCGCGGCCTGCGACTCGCTGCAGTAATAGGCCTTGCCGGGAAGCATCTGGTACTCGGCCCCGGTGACGATGCTGCCGCTGGAGTCGAACGACAGGCCGTTGAGCAGGCGTCCGCCCGGCCAGTTGCCGTCACCGGAGAAGCGCGCCAGGTTCCACTCCGGCACCTTGAGCGTGTTCAAGGTGTAGTCGCCCTGCAGGTCGAAGCGGAAGTAGTTCGCCGTCAGCGTCATGTTGTCCAGCGGCTTGAACTGGAACGTCAGCTGCGCGCCTTTGCGCTCGCGCTTCTCGTTGCGCACGGAGAAGTTCATCGACGTGGGCATGAAGAAGTTGGTGTAGTAATCGCCGCCCTGGTTGTAGAAGCCGGACTCGCCCCACCAGTAGTGCACGCCATCCTGGGTCATCGGCCTGCCGTTGACGTCGAATGCCGGGGTCGCGTCGTAGTCGTCGCCGTACCACTGGTAGTCCTCGGCGCTGACTTCCATGCTGCGGTTGGTGCGCTTCTGGTCGGTCAGCCCGACCAGGAAGCCGAAGCGCTCGTCCTTGCTGTGCCAGGAATACATCGCCGACAACTGCGGGTCGGTCGTGCTGCTGGTGTCCGAATAGGTGCCCTCGACGGTGGCGAAGCCGGAATTGGATTCCATCTCCAGTGGCCGCCGTGTGTGCAGGATCACCGTGCCGCCGATGCCGCCTTCGTCGATGCGCGCCTCCGGGGTCTTGAACAGCTCGGCGCTGGAGAGCATGTTCGACGGCATCAGCACGTAGTTGAACGAGCGCGTGGCCTCGTCGTTGGTCTCCGAGGTGGCGATGTAGTTGCCGTTCAATTGCGTCAGCGTGAGGTCCGAATCCAGGCCGCGCACGCTCACGTACTGGCCCTCGCCGCCGCTGCGGCTGATGACTACGCCGGGTACGCGCTGGAGCGCGTCGGCGACGTTCTTGTCGGGGAACTTGCTGACGTCTTCGGCGGTGATGACCTCGACGATCGCATTGGCGTTGCGCTTCTGGTCCAGGCTCTTTTCGATCGAATAGCGATAACCGGTGACGGTGATGCGGTCCAGGTCGGTGGCGTTGGCATTGGCGGGTGCGGCCGCCTGCCCTTCGGCCTGTTGCGCGAATGCGGTCGCCGGCAGCATCGCGCCGGCCAGGGCAAAGGCAATCGCGGTGGACAACGAACTTCTGCTCTGAGTGCTGGTCGTCTTTCTCATTCCAATCCCTCTCCTGATTGAACCTGCGACGCGCGAAAAGAAACAAAATTGAATCGATCTAACTTCCCCGGCTGGACGCACCCCCCGATGCTGTCCGCCGTGCACTGCTGCTGCCCGCGACTGACTTGCTTTAGATCGATCTAATCAGTCGGAACGATTTTTTAGCACGCCCGCGCCTGGGACGCATGCTGCCGCGCAGCATGCCGTCGCGATGCTTTTGGATCGTTCTAAACCTGGGTTACAGTCCGCCCGACCGCGGGCCGCAAGGCCCCTCAACGGAAGGACCGCAATGCCCAGAGCCCCGCTTTCGACGTCGCGCCTGGCCCCGCTGTTCGGCGCCGCCCTGTTCTTGTCCACGCTCACCGGAATCGCCGCGAACCGCCCTGCCCGCGCCGGCGGCGCCCTGCCCGCCCAGGTCAACACGCTCATCGGCACCCAGGACGAGGGCAACACCTTCCCCGGCGCGTCGGCGCCGTTCGGCCAGATCCAGGTCAGCCCGATCGGCTCGCACTACGCCGGCTGGCGCCATGGCGACGAGAAGATTCGCGGCTTCGGCCATTCGTTCCTGTCCGGCGCCGGCTGCTGGGAACAAGGCGGGCAGCTGTCGATGTTGCCGGTCACGGGGAGCATCGAACCCGGTGGCGATTTCGATACCCGCGACGCCAAGCGCTTCGATCATCGTCAGTACGGCGCGCGCTACAGCCATGACGGCGGCGCGCACCAGGCCGGCTACTACAAGGTTCGGCTGACCGACTACGGCGGCATCGACGCGGAAGCCACCGCGCTCACCCGCGCCGCCGCCGAGCGCTACACCTTCGCCGCCGGCAGCGGCGACGGCCACGTGTTGGTCAACGTGGCCCAGGCCAACGAGAAGCATCGCGTCATCGGCAGCGAAGTGCGCGTGGTCGGCGACCGCGCGGTGGAAGGCAAGATCACCACGCTGAGCTTCTGCGGCGGCCACCAGTACACGACCTGGTTCCGCGTCGAATTCGACCGGCCGTTCAAGTCGTTCGGCGTCTGGGGCCAGGCCGGCGGCACGCCGGGAGCACGCTACAGCATGGAGAGCGAGTACGAACCGCTCAACGGCGCCTGGCTCAGTTTCGACCTGTCCCAGGGCCGCAGCGTGACCGCCACCAGCGCGATCTCGCACGTCGACATCGAAGGTGCCCGCAACAACCTGCGTGCGGAGGGCATGCGTGGCGACCAGCTGTTGCCGTTCGATGCGATGCGTACCGCGGCGCAGCGGCAATGGCGCGACGAACTGGCCAAGATCCGCGTCACTGGCGGCAGCGGCGACGACCAGACCGTGTTCTACACCGCGCTGTACCACGCTTTGCTGCAACCGTTGACGGGCAGCGATGCCGACGGCCGCTACCGCGGCTACGACGACCAGGTGCACGTGGCCGACGGCTGGACCTACTACGAGTTTTTCTCGCTATGGGACACCTACCGTTCGCAGAACCAATTACTGGCATTGATCCAGCCGCGCCGCGCCCATGACATTGGCCGCTCGCTGCTGGCCATCGATGCGCAGGGCGGCTGGTTGCCGCGCTGGGGCTACGCCAATTTCGACACCAACACCATGACCGGCGACCCGGTCACGCCGGTACTGGTGGACCTGTGGCGCTACGGCGCGCTGCAAGGCCTGGAAGCACCGGCGTGGCAGGCCCTGCGCAAGAACGCCTGGGGCGTGCCGCCCCTGCAGTCGCGCCATGAGGGCCGCGCCGGCAATGCCAACTATCTCGAGCACGGCTTCGTGTTCTTCGACCGCACTTTCCCGGCCAAGGGCATGGATGTCGACCCGCAGAACGGAGGGTCGGCAACACTGGAGTACGCGCTGGCCGACTGCTCGTTGTCGCTGATGGCCGACGGTCTTGGCGCGCAGGCCGATGCGGCCACGCTGCGCGCGCGCAGCGGCAATTGGCGCAAGGTCTGGGACAACAACCTGCATGAAGCCGAATCGGGCTTCACCGGGTTCCCGCGGCCGCGCCTGCAAGGCGGCGACTGGTTCACCCCACCCACCGGCACCTACAGCCCGCGCTCGCATTACGGCTTCCACGAAGGCACCGCCTGGCAACACCAGTGGCTGGTGCCGCAGGACGTGCCGGCGCTGGTGCAGGCGATGGGCGGCCGCGAGGCGACGGCCAAGCGGCTGGATGCCTTCTTCGCCTACGACGCGCTGCTGGCCGACCCGCTCGGCGCCGCCCGCAAGACCTGGGTGGGCGGGCCGTACTCGTATTACGACCAGTACCGCTACAACCCCAACAACGAGCCGACCATGCACGTGCCCACGCTGTACAGCCTGATCGGCCAGCCGTGGAAGACCGCCACCGTGCTCTCTGCAGTGCAGACGCTGTTTACCAACGCGCCCAACGGGGTCACCGGCAACGACGACCTCGGCACCATGTCGGCGTTCTACCTGTTCGGGGCGATGGGGTTCTCGCCCTTGGCGCCAGGCAGCGGCAAGCTGTTGCTGCACCCGCCGCGTTTCGATCGGGTCGAGGTCGCGCTGGGCGACGGCAAGCGCTTGCGCGTCGAAGCCGCTGGCGCTCGCGGCGTGGGACCGCGCTACGTCGAGTCCGTCCGCTTCAACGGGCAGGCGCAGCCAGCCGTGTGGCTGGACGTAGATCAACTGCGCCAAGGCGGAACCTTGCAGTACGCGCTGGCAGCGACGCCCGACCCGCACGGCTGGGGCACGCAGGCCGCAGATGCCCCGCCAGCCGTATGTCCGTCACCCTGAGCCGCGCAAAAAAAAGCGCCCCCTGGAAAGGGGGCGCTACCACTTTCGGCCAGGCAAGCGCCGCGCTTAGAGACGGTAGCTGAAACCCAACAGGTACTGGCGGCCGTACTCGGTGTATTCCTCCGGCAGGAACAGCCCGGTGCTGTTGGTCGACTCGCTGACCTCGGTGCGGAACGCCTCGTTGGTCAGGTTGTTGACCTGGAACATCAGCGACAGCCCGTTCAAGGCACTCGACTCGGGGAAGGCGTAGCTCAGCTGCAGGTCCACCGTGCGCTCGCTCAGGGTGTTGCGATACTGGCGCTGGCCGAACAACGACGAATACTCGCCGCGATACGGGTCGCGGTAGCGCTGGCTGATACGCGCGCCGAAACCGTACTTTTCATAGAACAACGTCGCATTGGCCACGACCTTGGACAGCCCAGGGATGGTGTCGGTGCCCGGCGTGGTGTCGTTGGGGTCCGGATCGATCGATGACTCGGTGTAGGAGCCGTTGAGCTGGATACCGAAGCCATCGAGCACCTCGGGGAAGATATCGCCGGTCAGGGTCAACGCCGCTTCGACGCCGCGCATGTAGCCGCCGGTACCGTTGGCCCAGGTCGAGAAGGTGCCGATGTTGGAAATCGGCGTCTCGCCATCCGGGTTGTAGCCGGTGAAGTCCCACGGGATGGTCTGGCGGTAGATGTAGGTTTCCAGATCCTTGTAGAACAGGGCCACGCTGGCGTAGCTGGCCGAGCCCATGTACTTCTCCAGCGACAGGTCGACCGCGTTGGCACGGTACGGCTCCAGCGTCGGGTTGCCACCGCTGCCTTCCCACAGGCTGGTGGTCTGGCTGACCGAGGCGCTGGAGTCTGCGCTGAGATAGTTGATCGGCGCGCGCATCATCTGCTTGGCCGCGCCGAAGCGGGTCATCCAACCGTCGCCGAAGTCGAATACCAGGTTCAGGCTCGGCAAGGCGTCGTTGTAACGTGCGCCCAGGGTCTGGCTGCCGGTGATCGCGCCGCCATTGGCGTTGAAGCCGGTCGAGGACTGGTCGGTGCTGATGTACTGCATGCCGGCGTTGCCGCGCACGCGGATGCGCTCGGTCAAGTCCATGTCGATGTTGGCGCGCAGGTAGTACGTGTTGACGTCCTCGTCGACGACGTAGTCCTTGCGCAGGTCGTCGTTGCTCTCGGAAATGGCCACGTCGTAGTACTCGCCGAGCAGGTTGCGCGGGTTGAACGTGAGGATGTTGCCCATGCCGACGAAGCCCAGCGAGGTCGGCGACATCAGCAGCGACGGATCGACCAGGCTGGCGCCGTCGCGCAGGGTGGCGAAGTAGACGTCCGAGCGCTTGTCCTTGCTGCGGCGGTTGATGTTCACGCCGAGGTCGAAGCTGCGCACGATGGCGGTGTCCACGTCGTAGGTGAACTGCACGCGCCCGGCCTTGATCTCGTCCTTCTGCCAGGAATTTTCCAGGCGCCCGTCATGGCCGTAGTTCTGCACGTCCCATAGATAAACGCTGTTCGGATCGGCCAGGTCGGCCAGCGAGTAATGCCCGTAGCCGGCGCTGATCGGCACCTGGAAGCCCACGTCCTGCGGATCGAGCAGGCCGGCATAGGTTTCCAGCTGCGACTGCTCGCGCTCGGCGCGCGAGTAGTTCAGGTCCAGGCTCAGGGTCCACGGCTCATAGCTGATCGTGTTGGTCCAGCCGGCCGAGAGCAGCTTGTCTTCGCGGGTGTTGTTGTCGTTACGCACCAACGGCTGCACGCCGGTCTGGGTGCCGCTGGTGATGATCGGGTAGCCGTTGCGCTCGGTGGTGGCGATGTTCTCGTAGCCGGCCTGCTGGCCATTCATGCCGGTCCAGTAGGCGTCGTTGGTCCACATCGCGCCATGCATCACCTCGTCCTGCTCGAACTTGGACCAGTAGACGTCGAGGATGCTGTGGAAATGTTCGTTGGGCTTGAACTCGAAGGCGGCCATGACGCCGTCGCGGGTGAGGTCGCGCGACTTCACCCAGGCCTCCTGGCCCTGCAAGGCGATGGCATCGGCCGGCTTGCCCGGCTGCGACTGGCCCCACACGTCGGTATTGGCCCACCACCATTCCTTGTAGTGCTGCTCCTGGAAGGGTGAGTTCAAGCGCGCCACGCCCACGGCCACGCCGAAGGTGTCGTCGGCGAACTGGTCCACGTAGGAAGCGCTGGCGCGGTAGCCCTTGTCGTCGCCGTCGGCACTCAGGTTGCCCAGCGAGTTCTTTTCCAGGTTACCGGTGACCACGATGCGGCGTTCGGACAAGTCCAGCGGCCGGATGGTCTGCAGGTCGACCGTGCCCGACAGGCCCTGGCCGATGACCGCGGCATCGGCGGTCTTGTACACGGTCACGCCGTTGATCAGCTCGGCCGGGTACTGGTCGAACTCCACGCCGCGGCTCTCGCCGGTGCTGACCTGTTCGCGGCCGTTGAGCGTGGTGCCGACGAACTGCTCGGACATGCCGCGGATCTGCACAACCTGCGAACGGCCGTCCACGCGCTGGGTGGCGATACCGGGCAGGCGCGAGATCGAGTCGGCGATGCTGATATCGGGCAGCTTGCCGATGTCCTCGGCGGAAATGGCCTCGACGATCGAGGTCGACTCGTTTTTCGTCGCCACCGCCGATTCGATGGCCGCGCGGATACCGGTGACCTGCACCGTGTCGAGCGTGGCCGGATCAGGGTTGGCCGGTGGCATCGCTTGCTGCGCGTGGGCAGCGCTGGCGCCGAGCGCAAGTGCGCAGGCAAGCACGAGTTGACGATGGGGGTGACGGAAATTCCCGCGCGGGGACAGGGTTTGATTACGCATTGGGCTCCCTCCAGCCTTGATGACAGCGCTGTACTATCGGGACGCAAAATCTATTGTCAACTTTTCGTTATGCGGCTATCGCGACCATCGCGCGATGCCTTCCGCCGCAATGCGCTCGCCGCGCGCAGCGAGGTTGCGTTGTCGCGCCGCAGCAAGCCCGATGCGCTGCGAATCGCTACCTTGCGAGTTCGCATCACGAGGCAAACGCATGAAAACAACCCATCGCCCGCTGTGGCTATTGCTGTGGGGTGCCATGGCGCTGCCCTGCGTCGCCAGCGCCGTCGACACACCCAAGGTGTGGACCACGACCGCCGACCATCGCCAGCAACTGGCGCGCGGCGAGCTCGTGGCGCCTGCCCAGCGCTCGGCGCCGATCTCGATCACGGTTACGCCTGACTCCCGCCATCAGGCGGTGATCGGCTTCGGCGCGGCGATCACCGACGCCTCGGCCTGGCTGATCCAGCAGCGGTTGCAGCCGGATGCCCGCCAGGCCCTGCTCGGCGAATTGTTCGGCCGCCAGGGCGATGGCATCGGCCTGTCCTTCACCCGCCTGACCATCGGCGCTTCGGACTTCTCCCGCCACCATTACAGCCTGGACGACGCGCCGGACGGCAAGCCCGACCCACAGCTGGCGCATTTCGACATCGCGCCCAACCGCGCCGATGTAATTCCGGTGGCGCGCGCGGCGCTGGCGATCAATCCGGACCTGAAGATCATGGCCTCGCCGTGGAGCGCGCCGGCCTGGATGAAAAGCAGCGACAGCCTGGTGACAGGCACGTTGCGCCCGCAGTACTACGACGCTTTTGCCCGCTACTTGCTGCGCTATGTCGATGCCTACGGCGCCGAAGGCGTGCCGATCTGGGCACTGAGCGTGCAGAACGAGCCCGACTTCGAGCCCAAGGACTACCCGGGCATGCGCCTCAACGCGCCCGCGCGTGCACGCCTGATCGGCGACCACCTCGGCCCGATGCTGGCCAAGCGCGGTGGCCAACCGCTGCTGTTTGACTGGGACCACAACTGGGACAAGCCCGAAGAACCGCTGGCCGTATTGCGCGACCCGAAGGCCGGTCGTTATGTCGATGCGGTCGCCTGGCATTGCTATGAAGGCGAGCCGTCGGCGCAGACGCCGGTACACGATGCGTTCCCCGACAAGGACGCCTACATGACCGAATGTTCCGGCGGCACCTGGGAACCGCTGCGGAGCGGCGGCATGCCGCTGGTAGCCAAGCGCATGCTGGTGCAGCCACTGCGGCATTGGGCGCGCGGGATATTGCTGTGGAACCTGGCGCTGGACGAGAACCGCGGCCCCCATGCGGGCGGCTGTGCCACCTGCTCGGGCGTGGTCACCATCGACAGCCGCGACGGCAAGGTCACGCGCAACGACGAGTACTACGTGCTGGCCCATGCCAGTCGCTTCCTGAAGCCGGGTGCGCAGCGCATCGACTCGACCGATACCGGTGCCGAAGGCGTGGACAACGTCGCGTTTCGCAACGCCGACGGCTCGCGGGTGTTGATCGTGGTGAACTCGCAACCGAAGCCGCAGGCGATCAGCGTGCACCTGGAAGGCCGAGACTACCGCCACCTGCTTGCGCCGCGCAGCCTGGCCACGCTGCTCTGGCCTGCGCCTGGGCAGGCTCAGTAGCGATAGCTGTACAGGTGCGGACGCGGATCGTGCCCGGCGAAAACAACGGCGCCGGCCTCCGCGCGCCACGCAAACGGAAGGCCGGTGTATGGATCACGCGGCATGTCAGCCGCCGCGATTGCCTCGCCCATGTTCGCCACGCCAGCGCCCCGCGCACGAAGGGTGGCCGCCGCCAATGCCGCGCCGCGGGCAGCTTCAAGATCGGCGACGCTGAACACATAGCTGCCATAGTGGCCGCTGGCCACCGTCATCGGCACCCGGCCGGCCGGATTGAATAGCCATTGCCACCATCGCACTGTCGGCGAATCCGCACGCGCCACCGCCGCGGCCAGTTCCGGATAAGGGGAACGGCTGGCCTTGGCCAGGCCTTCATAGCGTTCGGCTGCCAGATTGATCGACGCTTGTGGCTTGAAGAAAGGCCGTTGCAGCCGATCGAGCCACGTGGCATCGGCCGACTCGCGGCCATTGGCGACCACGTCGCGTATCGAAGCATCCACCAACCGCCATTCGCCGGCCATCGCACGCTCCAAGGCGCGCTCTTCCTCGCTCAACGGCAGGCGCCACTGGGCCGGGATCGCATCGGCCCGGCCCGCTCCGAGTTCGCGCATGACCAGGTTACCGAGTCCGAAGTGCCGCCGGATGGCCGCTGCCGCCACCGACTTGCCGATCAGCGAGTCACTATCGCGCAACACCCTGCGCCAGAATCGCAAATCTTGGTCCAGCGCTAGCGTCACGCTGGCCGCGTCGCCGCCGCGCGCCGCAAGCCACGCTTGCATCAACAGCAGGCGCTGGCCACGCATCGCGTGTTGGTAGGGCGGCAGCGAGGTCGAATCGTCGGCAACAGTCTCGCGCCACTGCGGCAACGCGATCAGCGTGTGGTATTGAGCCAACAGTTCGGCATCGTCCGCCAGCCATCGCGATGCGACGGCGGCGGCATCGTCGTCTAGCGCTTGCGCGCACTGCAGATAGTCCCCGTCACAGGCATGGGTCAAGGCCCGCACCGCAGGCAGCTCAGCGAAGGGATGCGTGCCTTCGCCGGTGGGCAAGCCCATCCGCGCCACATACAGGACCCCATTGTCCGCATCGGGGACGGCCGGCCGCTGTGCGTAGACCTGTGCCAAGTGCCGCGCCTGCGTGGAGGGCGGCTCATCGCGTGCATTGATCAGCAGCAGCAGCCCGTAAGCGCCCAGCAGTATCGAACCCAGCCCTACCGCCGTCCAACCGAAAGCTCGCAGCACGCCACGCATGTTCCCGCTCCTTTCCCTGGAAGCAGCCAGCCTACACAGGCCTGGCGCAGCGCGGCAAGCCGGCCGGCTTACTCGAAGCTACCCACCGAATCGTGCGCCAGGTTGTCGAAGCGGGTGTACTCGCCGAAGAACTTGAGCTTGCACGAGCCGGTCGGGCCGCCTCGGTGCTTGCCGATGATGATCTCGGCCAGGCCCTTGTCCGGGGAATTTTCCTTGTTGTAGTAGTCGTCGCGGTAGATGAAGACGATCATGTCCGCGTCCTGCTCGATAGCGCCCGATTCGCGCAGGTCGGCCATCACCGGGCGCTTGTCGGTACGCGTTTCCAGCGAGCGGTTGAGCTGGGACAGCGCGATCACCGG
>Ga0160435_1000104_pt1 | contig 49393 bp, 46 predicted proteins | sample HID1973K_E0MG_FD_108213 | JGI IMG/M metagenome (GOLD analysis project Ga0160435, IMG submission 108213) | Enriched mosquito-associated microbial communities from UW Madison campus, WI, USA - HID1973K_E0 MG | ecosystem: Host-associated > Arthropoda: Insects > Digestive system > Unclassified ...
CCCGGATGCCCGCGACGGCCTCAAGCCGGTGCATCGGCGCGTGCTCTTCGCCATGAACGAACTTGGCGCGCACAGCAACAAGCCGTACTACAAGTCGGCGCGTATCGTCGGCGACGTGATCGGTAAATACCACCCGCACGGCGACCAGTCGGTCTACGACACGCTGGTGCGCATGGCGCAGCCGTTCTCGCTGCGCTACCTGCTGGTGGACGGGCAGGGCAACTTCGGTTCGGTCGACGGCGACTCGGCCGCGGCGATGCGTTACACCGAGGCGCGCATGTCGCGCCTGACGCACGAGCTGATCGCCGACATCGAGAAGGAAACGGTCGATTTCCAGCCCAACTACGACGAGAAGGAACTGGAACCGACGGTCATGCCGACCCGGTTCCCGAACCTGCTGGTCAACGGTTCTGCCGGCATCGCGGTCGGCATGGCGACGAATATCCCGCCGCATAATCTCACCGAGTCGATCAACGCCTGCATCGCGCTGATCGACAACCCCGAGATCGATGTCGATGGCCTGATGGAGTACATCCCCGGGCCGGATTTCCCGACCGCGGGCATCATCAATGGCACCGCCGGCATCGTCGCCGGTTACCGCACCGGCCGCGGCCGCGTGCGCATCCGCGCCAAGGCCGAGGTCGAAGTGGCCGACAACGGCCGCGAGGCGATCGCGGTCACCGAGATTCCGTACCAGGTCAACAAGGCGCGGCTGATCGAGAAGATCGCCGAGCTGGTCAAGGAAAAGAAGCTCGAAGGTATTTCCGAGCTGCGCGATGAGTCCGACAAGGACGGCATGCGCATCTACATCGAGATCAAGCGCGGCGAGTCGGCCGAGGTCGTGCTCAACAACCTCTACCAGCAGACCCAGATGGAGTCGGTGTTCGGCATCAACATGGTGGCGCTGGTCGACGGCCGCCCCAAGTTGATGAACCTCAAGGAGATGCTGGAGGCGTTCCTGCGCCACCGCCGCGAGGTCGTCACCCGCCGCACCATCTTCGAACTGCGCAAGGCGCGCGCCCGCGCGCACATCCTCGAAGGCCTGACGGTTGCGCTGGCCAACATCGACGAGATGATCGAGCTGATCAAGACCTCGGCCAATCCGCAGGAGGCCAAGGAACGCATGCTGGCCAAGACCTGGGAACCGGGCCTGGTCGGCGCGCTGCTCGGTGCCGCCGGTGCCGAAGCTTCCAAGCCCGAGGACCTGCCGAAGGGCGTGGGCCTGGTGGGCGGCTTCTACCAGCTGACCGAGGTCCAGGCGCAGCAGATCCTGGAAATGCGCCTGCACCGCCTGACCGGGCTGGAGCAGGACAAGCTCACCGAGGAATACAAGCAGCTGCTGGAGACCATCGCCGGCCTGATCCGCATCCTGGAGAACCCGGAGGTGCTGTTGCAGGTGATTCGCGACGAGCTCAACAACGTCCGCGAAGAGTTCGGCGATGCGCGTCGCACCGAGATCCGCCACAGCGAAGAAGACCTCGACATCCTCGACCTGATCGCGCCGGAAGACGTGGTGGTGACGCTGTCGCACGCCGGTTACGCCAAGCGCCAGCCGGTCAGTGCCTATCGCGCGCAACGCCGCGGTGGCCGCGGCCGTAGCGCGGCGGCGACCAAGGAAGAGGATTTCATCGACCACCTGTGGCTGGTCAACACCCACGACACGCTGCTGACCTTCACCAGCAGCGGCAAGGTGTTCTGGCTGCCGGTGCACCAGTTGCCGGAGGCCGGCTCCAATGCGCGCGGCCGCCCGATCATCAACTGGATCCCGCTGGAAGCCGGCGAGCGCGTGCAGGCCGTGCTGCCGGTGCGCGAATATGCCGAGGGCCAGTACGTGTTCTTCGCCACCCGCGACGGCACGGTCAAGAAGACGCCGCTGAGCGAATTCGCGTTCCGCCTGGCGCGCGGCAAGATCGCCATCAACCTCGACGAGGGCGACGCCCTGGTCGACGTGGCGCTGACCGACGGCGAGCGCGACATCCTGTTGTTCGCCTCCAACGGCAAGACCGTGCGTTTCGCCGAGGACAAGGTGCGCTCGATGGGCCGTACCGCCACCGGCGTGCGCGGCATCAAGCTGGCCAAGGGTGAGGAGGTGGTCAGCCTGATCGTCGCCGAGTCGGCCGGCGGCAGCGAAGACGAGGGCGAGGACGAAGGCCAGGAGGAGATCATCGAGGTCGGCACGGAAGACGCGGTGCAGGTCGAGGTGGATGACGCCGGCACCGCCTGGATCCTCACCGCCACCGAGAATGGTTTCGGCAAGCGCACCGCGTTGGCCGAGTACCCGCGCAAGGGCCGCGGCACGCAGGGCGTGATCGGCATCCAGACCAGCGAGCGCAACGGCAAGCTGGTGGGCGCCGTGCTGCTGGGCACGCGCGACGAAGTGCTGTTGATCTCCGACGGCGGCACCCTGGTGCGCACGCGCGGTTCGGAAATCTCGCGGGTCAGCCGCAACACCCAGGGCGTCACCTTGATCCGCCTGGGCAAGGGCGAAAAGCTGCAGGCGGTCGAACGCCTGGATGCCTCGCTGGACGAGGGCGAGGAAATCGCCGAGGACGTGGTCCAGGAAGCCGCCGCTGAGGCACCGCCGGAAGCCTGAACCTGGTTTCCGCTGTAGCAAGACGCCGGCGCAAGCCGGCGTCTTGCGTTTTGATGCGGCGCCGACGCTAGCCGCGTGCAGGCATTTCTTTCACTTCCCGGGTGCGATAACGGCCGCGCCGAGGCCGCTGTGCTGGCCTCTGAAGGAAGCTCCGATGCCAGCCACCCTTGCCTCCCCGCGTCCCCGGTTCTGGCCGCTATCGCTGTTTGCTGCGGTGCTGTTGCTGCTGGCCATCGTCATGACCGTCGGGGGCGCGTGGCTGGCCGCGCTCGGCGGCTCCTGGTACTACGTGCTGGCAGGCCTGGGCTTGTTGCTCTCCGGTATCTGGTTGTGGCGCGGCCGTACCGCCGGGGCCGGCGTCTTCTTCCTCGTCTTCGTCGCCACCTTGCTGTGGACCTGGTGGGAGTCGGGCAGCCAGTACTGGCGCTGGGTGCCGCGGCTGGGCCTGCTCACGGCATTGGGCATCTGCCTGGCGCTGTTGATGCCGCGCTTGCGAGAACCAGTGGCGCGCGTCATCTCGCGTTCGATCGCAGTGCTACTGGCGTTGATATTCGCGGTCGCCTTCGCACTGGCGTTCGTTCCACACGGCGTCACCGAGGCCGAAGGCGCGTTCCCCGCCGAATCGGCATCCAGCGAGGAAGCAACGGCGGCGCCTGGCCAGGCAATCACCGACCAGCCGGCCGAAGCGGATTGGACCGCATACGGCCGCAGTAACGCCGCGCGCCGGTATTCGCCGCTCAAGCAGATCAACCGCGAAAACGTGAAGCAGCTGCGCCAGGCCTGGGTCTTCCGCACCGGCGATATCCCCGAGCAGCGCTGGGGCGCGGAAACCACGCCGCTGAAGATCGGCGACACGCTGTACCTGTGCACCGCCCGCAACCAGCTCATCGCGCTGGAGGCGGCGAGTGGCAAGGAAAAGTGGCGCTACGATCCGAAAGTGCCCGACAAGGCCATTCCGTACACCGCTGCCTGTCGCGGCGTTTCCTATTTCGAGCTGCCGGCGACAGCCGATGCTGCTAGCAGCGACTGCCAGCGCCGCATCATCGAAGGCACGCTGGATGCGCGCCTGATTGCGGTCGATGCCGACACCGGGCAACCCTGCGCCGGCTTCGGCGACCACGGCCAGGTCGACATCACTGCCGGCATGGGCCAGACCTGGCCCGGCTACGTGTCGATCACCTCGCCGCCGGCGATCGTGCGCGGGGTCGTTGTCACCGGCCACCAGGTGCTGGACGGCCAACGCCGCGATGCGCCTTCGGGCGTCATCCAGGGGTACGACGCGGTCAGCGGTCAGTTGCGCTGGGCGTGGGACATGGAACATCCCGATTGGACCGGCGCGCCGCCTGCCGGGCAGAGTTGGGCCCGTGGTACCCCGAACATGTGGACCACCGCGACCGGCGACGACGAACTCGGCCTGGTCTACCTGCCGATGGGCAACTCCGCGGCGGACTATTGGAGCAGCTCACGCACCCCGAACCAGAACGAGTACGCGACCTCGCTGGTTGCGCTCGACGTCGCCACCGGCAAGCCGGCCTGGCATTTCCAGGCCGTGCGCAAGGATGTGTGGGACTACGACATGGGGTCGCAGGCGACCCTGATCGATTTCCCGACCGCGCAGGGCGCGGTCAAGGCCATCCTGTTGCCGACCAAGCAGGGCGACCTGTACGTGCTGGACCGCCGTAGCGGGCAACTGCTCACGCCAAGCGAAGAGCGCGCCGTGCCCAAGGGCGGCGTCGAGCCGGCACAACGCGCGCCGACCCAGCGCTTCTCGCTCTACCACACGCTGCGCAAGCCCGACCTCACCGAGCGCGACATGTGGGGTATCACGCCGATCGACCAGCTGATCTGCCGCATCCAGTTCCGCCGCGCCAGCTACCAGGGCTTCTACACGCCGCCGGAAAGCGCGCGCCATTCGATCGAATACCCCGGCTACAACGGAGGTTCGGACTGGGGCAGCGTGGCAGTCGACCCGCGCCGCGGTGTCATCGTGGCCAACTACAACGATATGCCGAACTACAACCTGCTGGTGCCGCGCGCAGAGGCCGACAAGATGGGCTGGGCGCCGCGCGAGGACGTGCGTGGCGAGATGGGCGGCGCCGAAGGCGCCGGTGACCCGCAAGTCGGAACGCCGTATGCCATCAACGTCAACGCCGGCTGGCGCTTGCCGTTTACCCAATTGCTGTGCAAGCAGCCGCCCTATGGCGGTATCCGCGCGATCGACCTGGCCAGCGGCCGCACGCTGTGGGACCGGCCGTTCGGCAGCGCCCGTGGCAACGGACCCTTCGGCATCCGCTCCGGCTTGCCGATCGAGATCGGCACGCCGAACAACGGCGGCCCGGTGGTGACCGCCGGCGGCCTGGTCTTCATCGCCGCGGCGACCGATGACCTCATCCGCGCCATCGACCTGAAGACCGGCGAGACGGTGTGGCACGCCAAGCTGCCGGCGGGCGGCCAGGCAACGCCGATGACGTACGAAATTGGCGGGCGCCAGTACGTGGTCATCATGGCCGGCGGCCACCATTTCATGGAGACCCCGGCAGGCGATTACCTGATCGCCTACGCCTTGCCCGAGGGCGCGCAGTAGCCGATCGCGGCCGAGGGGAAGGACCCCCAGCCGGTACTTCTGCCCCATGTATTTGATCGATCTAATTCGGCACTATGCGGCTACTGCGCGCCTGTGCGCCCTATCCGGTAGGAGTCGTGGATGAAGGTTCGGTACCTGTTGATCGCCAGCTGCCTGCTGGCATTATCGGCGCCGCTGGCGGCAAAGGAACCGCGGGCCGACGGCACGCGCGACCTCGCCGCCGAGGTCAATCCCTTCATTGGCACCACCAATGGCGGCAACGTCTTCCCCGGCGCGATGCGCCCGTTTGGCATGGTGGCCTTCAGCCCGGAGCAGACGCCGTTGCCCGGCAAGCGCTTCCCGATCGCGGCCGCCGGTGGCTATGAGTGGCGTGCCAACGGCGTGCGCGGCTTCAGCCTCACGCATGTCTCCGGCACCGGCTGTGCCGGCGCCAGCGGCGATATCCCGATCATGCCGGTGACCGTGCCGATCACCACCTCGCCCTCGTCGGTCGATGCGGGTCCGCAATACTGGAGCCTGCTGGACCACGCCCAGGAACAGGCCAGCCCGGGGAGCTATGCCGTCACGCTCGATAACGGCGTGGCGGTGTCGCTGGGCGCCAGCGAGCGCACCGCCGCCGGCCGCTTCGTGTTTCCGGCCGACAAGCCGGCCAACCTGCTGTTCCGCACCTCCGACAGCGAATTGGGCAGCACCGCTTCGAGCCTGCGCATCGACCCCGCCAGCCGCACCGTCAGTGGCTCGGTGACCAGCGGCAACTTCTGCGGCTATCTGGCCGATGACCGGCGCGAGAGCTATTACACCCTGCATTTCGTCGCCCAGTTCGACCAGCCGTTCGCAGTGGGCGGCACCTGGAAGGACGAGGGGCTGACGCCGGGCGCGACGCGCGGCGAGGGCGGCACCAGCTACGGCACCCGTGGCCATCCGCCGGCCGGCAAGGGCGCCGGTGGCTGGATCAGCTTCGATCCGGCGAAGGCGGCGACGGTGAACGTGCGCATCGGCATTTCATACGTTGACGAAGCCGGCGCGCTCGCCAACCTGCGCCGGGAGAACCCCGCCGGCACCTCGCTCGAAGCGATACAGGCGGCCACGCGTGCAGCGTGGAATGCGCTGCTCGGCCAGGTGCGCGTCGAAGGCGGCACGCCGGACGAGCGCAGCGTGTTCTACACGGCGCTGTACCACGCGATGCTGGCGCCCAATCTCTACAGCGATGCCGACGGCCGCTATCGCGGCTTCGACGGCGGGGTACATCACCTGGCGCGCAGGCAGAAGGCGCAGTACGCCAACTATTCGGGCTGGGACGTCTACCGTTCGCAGCTGCAGCTGGTGACGCTGCTGGATCCGCAGCGTGGCTCGGACATCGCGCAATCGCTGCTCAACCAGGCCGAGCAAAACGGCGGCGTGTGGGACCGCTGGACCCATCTCACCGGCGCGACCGGGGTCATGAATGGCGATCCCTCGCCACCCTCGTTGGCGGCCATCCATGCCTTCGGCGGGCGCAGCTTCGACCTGCAACGCGCCTATGCCTCGCTCAAGCAGGCCGCCACCGTGCCCACCGCCAAGGATCTGAGCCGCACCGGCTGCCCGGTCCTGTGCGTGGGCCAGCGCCCGGGCCTGGATGCCTGGCTGCAGTTGGGCTACATGCCCGTGGGTGCGCCTGGCTGGGGCTCGGTCTCCGACACCCTGGAGCTGGTCGCCGCCGATTTCGGCCTGGCCGAGTTGGCCACGGCCGCTGGCGATGGCGCTGGCGCCAAGGCTTTCCGCGCGCGTTCGGGCAACTGGCGCAACCTGTTCAATCCCGAGGCCACGGCAAAGGGTGGCTACCTGCAGCCGCGCCGTGCCGATGGCAGCTGGACCGCGTTCGACCCCGCTTCGGACGAAGAATTCGTCGAAGGCAGCGGCGCGCAATACCTGTGGATGGTGCCGTTCGATCCGGCCGGCCTGATCGAGAAGCTAGGGGGTCGCGATGCCGCCATCGCACGCCTTGACGCGTTCTTCCGCAACTCCGATGGCAGCTGGGCGGTGACCAAGTCGGGCCCGCTGCATGCCGAGCTGGACAACGAACCTTCAATCGCCTCGCCGTGGCTTTACAACTTCGTCGGCCAGCCGTGGCAGACCCAGGCGACCGTGCGCGCGGCGATGCGGCAGATCTGGACCAACACCCCCGAAGGCATTTCCGGCAACGACGACCTCGGGCAGATGTCGTCGTGGTACGTGTGGTCGGCGCTGGGCCTGTATCCGCTGTATCCGGGGCGGGCCGAACTGGTGATCGGCAGTCCGCTGTTCCCGCGCATCACGATCAACCGGCCGGGTGCGCGCATCGAGATTCGCGCACCCGGCGCGGCGATGGACGCGCCCTACGTGCAGGCGCTGCGCTGGGATGGCAAGGCCAGCGACAACGCCTGGTTGCCCGCGGACTTCATACATCGCGGCGGCGTGCTGGACTTCACGCTGGGCAACGAGCCCAATCGCGGCTGGGGCACGCAGGCACCGCCGCCTTCTTTCGGTCCGGCTTCCTGAGGCCGGCTGCTACACCGGCACTCGCACCATCCGGTCCATCAACCGCTCGACGATCAGCTCGGGCTGGTCGGTGCGGCCCACATGCGCGGGCGAGACCTGGACGATCGAGCTGCGCTTGGCGGTAAGCCAGTGGAAGCGCGCGCGCGGCGGCAACGCCGCGATCGGGCCGGCGTTGGCGTCGCCACGGCAGATGGCCACGATCGCGTCCAGATACGGCCGCAGCGCCGCGATGTCGAGGCTCGGGGCAAGGGCGCGCAGGCGCGCCTCGTCGATCTCGATGCGCGCTTCCAGATGCCGCGCCGTCGGGCAGGAGACGATCACCCCGACGTTGATGAACTCCTCGCGCTCCACCCGCGGTACCACGCGGATGACCGCATAGTCATACGTGTGCGGCGTGGGCACGGAGCGCCTCCTCGACAAACACCTGGCGCTGCGCCAGGCGTTGCAGCAGATGGTCGACATAGGCGCGGCGCTGCGCCGGCTCGTCGGCAAACGCCGGGTCGGGCAGCAGCCATTGCGACGGGATCAGGTCGACGATGGCGGTGATCGCACCTGCATCGAGCTTCGGCGCCAATTCGGCATCGGCCGCGGCAATGTCGGTGGCGAACGGCAGCAGCACATGGTCGCGGATCAGCGCGAACGGCTTGGTCGCGGCATCGCCGGCGTTGGCCCAATCGTGGTGGAAGTAGAGCGAAGCACCGTGGTCGATCAGGTAGAGCTTGCCGTGCCAGACCATCAGGTTGGTATTGCGGGTGGTGCGATCGACATTGGAGATGCAGGCGTCGAACCAGACAATGCGCGAGGCCAGCGCGGCATCCGGGCGCATTGCCGCCGGATCGTAGTTGATCGCCCCGGGTAGATAGTCCATCGCCAGGTTCAGGCCCTCGCTGGCGCGGATCAGGTCCTGGATCTCAGGGTCAGGCTCGGTGCGCGCGAACTCGCGGTCCATCTCGGCAAATACCAGTTCGGGCATCGGCAGGCCGAGCACCCGCGCCAGTTCGCCGGAAATCAGCTCGGCTACCAGCGCCTTGGGCCCCTGGCCAGCACCGCGGAACTTCATCACATACAGGCCGTCGTCATCGGCCTCGATGACCGCCGGCAGCGAGCCGCCCTCGCGCAACGGCGTGACGTAGCGAGTGGCGTGGACGGTACGTAGGGAAAGGGGAGGGCTCATGTTGCCGACAAGACTACGCGATTGCGGCCAGCGGCTGTAGCGGCTCGTTGGATTGTTCCCATGGCTCGACGACCACGAAGTGATGCGTCTCGAACTTCCGAACATGGATGCACAAACACGGCAGCGTCGCATGGAGGCGGCTGGTGCAATCGCCACGCCATCCAGTGGATGAGATGGCGTACCTGCGGGGAACCGCGTCATCAAGGAAGTACGCGTGGCGGAATCACATGTGTTGCGGAGTGTCATGGCCAGCCTGGTGGTTGTAGGTGGCCTTGGCGTAGGGGATGCGCTCGCCGGGAGCTTCTGCAGCCTCAGTGGGTGCGAGGTGAGGCCGCCGATTTCCGTACCGGGATTTGGTGGCATCGGCGGCGGCGGAGGGTGGGGCAATGACGGCAACTCGGGCGACCCGGAGCGCGAGTACCAGGCGCACTGGTGCATGGATTTTCCGCACGAGGTATGGAAGTACGGTTGCGAACTAACCTCTCCGCCGGAGCTGGCGGTGAATGGGTGCGGCACGGCGGGTGGAATGCCGGTACCGGATTTTTTGGTGAGTCCGGTGATGGCGGTGGTGGCGGCGGGCATGGGTGGGATATTTCGAGAGGCGTGCGATGTGCACGACGCCTGTTATGGAACCGCCGGTGCCAACAAGAACGCGTGCGATGAGGCGCTTCGGCACGACATGGTAGGCGTGGGGCTTAGAAAAACGCCGGCTCCGCTGCGCCCCGTGTTTGACCCCTATATCCGGGGACAAGCTTGGGCCTACGCCCGGTTCTTGCAGTGGGAGACGGTCGGGCCCTGGACATCCAACCCCGCGTTCAATACCGCTCAGGACGAAGGGTATTGTCGAAAGTGGTCTACCGAATATCGGCAGATATGCTCTTGATCCGGAGCGGCGTCGTGAAATATTGGCGGTTAAGCGCGTTTGTCGCTCTGTCCACGTTGATCGTGGGGTTGCTTCTGCTGAAGGGGTGCCGAGGAAGCGTGGACTCGCCCTCCGGTACAAGGCCGCCGATTGCGGACGGACCGGTTGGTTCGCGCCAACAGCGTAGCGACATCCTGCAAGATATGGATCCAGGCGATGAGACGCCCAGCGTGCCGCGGCCGTCGGAAATCAACGTGCACGCACTCCTGCTCGAAGACCCCCGCCGGGTCGCGCTCTCGCGCGAAGAGCTGCAGTGGCTTCGGAAGCACTACTACCCCACAGACCAGCACCTTGCCGAATTGAAGTCGCTCGACATTGATAGCCTGAACGGAACAAAGGATCCGTGGCTAGGTACGCTGCAAGGCCTGGCGTTGTTGGAACGCGGAGAAACGCTTCCTGGCGTGGCAGTGTTGCGGAGCGCAGGCGCCAGGGGAGCGATCTACAGCCTGGAACAGGCCGCGCTCGCCGAACACAGTCTGCTGCAGGAACGGCTCGGAAAGACGACGGATATCGATGACATCCTGCGGGCTCGCCTGGAGGTCGCCAGAGCGCTTGGTGACCACCGCGTGGACTTCCTGATCGAAAAACATCTGCCCAACTATCGCACGGTGGAGCGTGCGTACTTCGTGCAGCGGCATACGACCGAATTCATGGCTGCCTTGGGGCGCGAGGCACAGTTGCAGAACTTCAAGCCGGTTGGTCCGGATCCTCGTCCTGGCCTGGACGAATGGAGGGCTGTGGAGGCGCTTGGCAAGAGCGACGTTCCCCGCACGGTAGAAGTCTATCGTCTGGATTGAGTCGACATAGAAGTCGACTCAACTTGTGACGTTTCTCATGCCCGGATGGTCGGCATCTACTGAGTCAAGCAAAAACAGAGGGAATAGGTGTTCATGCCTCGCATTTCTAGCGTAAGGGGAAGCTTTCTCGGCGCGCTGATCCTCGTGCTGGCGCTCGTCGCCATCGGTTGGGTCTTTCGATTTCCGCAGCCGGAGTCCACAGCCGACAGCAACCGGCGGACTGTGCCCGCGACAGTCACCGTCGCACAGACGGCGTCCGGTACGCGGCATGGATCGAGCCGGGCCCAGGTGAATATCCGCAGAGTCGAGATGACGCTAAGCGACGTTTTGTCCGGAGACCCGCGTCATATCGGGCTCACCAATGAGGAGGCCGCCTGGATGCGTCGGCATGGCTATCCCACGAACAAGGAAACCACGGGTCTGGATACCCTGGATACCGTCCCGCTGCGAGGTTCTCGAGATTCGCACCTGGCAACGTTGCACGGCATGGCGCTCGCGACGAAGGGTGACTTTTTAGGCGCCGCCGGCGTCCTGTACGGTGCTACTGCGCTGGGTTCCACGTTTGCCTACGAAGAAGGTGCCATCGCGGAGTATCGAATGGGGCTGGAGCGCTTCGGGCCTTCGATCGACAGCGACGACATTCTGCGTGCACGCCTGGAAATCGCCGGGATCCTCGGCGACTACACGGTCGACGCTCTGATCGACAAATACTTGCCGAGCTATCCCATGCACGAACGCGCCTACTACGTGCAGAGACACGAGACAGTCTTTCTCGGGAAGCTCGGCGAGGACGCCCTCCTGCGAGGCCTGCCGATCCCCGGCCCGGACCCGCGCCCGAACGCGAAGGCGTGGCAGAAGCTGCGCGAGGACGCGAAACGCGATCCCGCGGCACGCGTCTACGTTTACGTCCTGGAGTGAAGACAACATGCGGAAAATGACCTTCCTGCTGTCCGCGGGACTATTGGGGCTCCTCGGCATTGCGGCCTACGTGGAGTTCGGCTCCGGGAACCGTGCGTCTGCTGCCGACCCCGCGCCGGCCGACGCGTCGCCGGGGCTGGCGGTGTATGTAGAGCGCGCTCGCCAGGCCTGGTCGTCGATCCATTCCACGTCTTACCCGATAAGCGGGAGAGTCCGCGACACCGCGACTCGTTCGGACGTCCTGCTCGCAACCGATCCGCGCCGCACTGCGCTTTCACCCGCAGAGCTTGGTTGGCTGCAAAAGCATCACTACCCCACCGAGGCCGAGCTCGCCGCGCTGGCCGCCGTAGATCCCACCGCGTCCGACGCCAGCCTGGACCCGCGCCAGGCGACGCTGCTCGGCCTGGCCCTGCTTCGGCGCGGCGATGGCGGCGCGGGTGTCGCGGTGCTACGCAGGGCGGCGGCACGCGGCTCGATCTATGCCTACGAAGAGGCGGCCGTTGCCGAGTACCAGCAGCGGCTGGCGCAGTTGGGGCCGTCGGAGGACGGCGACGACGTGCTTCGCGCACATCTTGAAGTGGCGCAGATCCTCGGCGACCACCAGGCCGAGTACCTTGCCGCCAAGTACCTTCCCCACTATCGCCAACGCGACCCGGCGCGCGCCACCGCCATGCAGCGCTACACCAGCGATTTCTTGCTGCGCCTCGGCGCCGAAGCGCAATCGCTCGAGGTGCCGCCCCCTGGCCCGGATCCGCGGCCGGGCCTGCTGCAGTGGCAGGATCTGCGCCGGCTGGCCGATGCGGGTCAAGCGGCCACAGTGGATGTGTACGCGGTGGAATGAGCAGTGGGCATGCACCCAGGCGTGCACTTCAGCACACGACCCGAATGGATGGCCGCCGCCTTCGCGCAGGCCGGCGCGTGGGAAGGTGGCCGCCCATCGGCCGCATCATGTTCCGACGCCCTGTGGCCCTGGCTGATCGGGTTGTTGCATCACGACAGCCTGGTGGACTTCACGACCTATCGCGGCAACGTGTCTGCGCTGGCGGCGCGCCATGCAGCCGATAGGCTGCGTCCCCGGATGATCGCCCTCAGTGCCGCTACCGGCTTTGCCACGTTGGCGCGCGAGTCTGCCGCGCTTTCCGGCCTTCATCCCACGCTTCGCCGCGCCGACATTGCCATCCACACCGAAAACCGGTTCACCCGCGACTTCCTGCCGGTCCCGGCCGAACGCCTGGCGCCGGCAGCGCAAGCGTTGTTCAACTTGCGACAGGCCGGACTGCACGCGCCCCATGGCGCCGCGCGCATCGCCAGCTACCTCATCCTGCTGACGTTGCATTCCTACCGCGATGGCAACGGCCGCACCGCACGGCTGCTATTTGCCGCCGATACCTGGGCTGCCACCGGCTCGCCGTTGGAACTGCTGGCGCTGGCCTGGTTGCATGGACACCGCAACGCGCACTTCCACCTGGCGGCGAAGTGCGCACGTGCGGGCGATTTCGACATGCTGTTCGGCTTGCATGCAGAGTCTTCAGTGCAGGCCTGCCGGTGCCTGGACACGCACTTGCGAATGCTCGACGTTGCGCTGCATGCAGATGATGCGGACGCCATCTTCAACGCTGCACAAACACTGCATGCCGCGGTGTCGCTGCATGTGCGCCAGGACTGAGTCGTGACCACTCTGTTGTGCACCCGACGCACCGCCGGCGTCCAACGAACAGGTAGTGGTGGAATGCTGGCGTGATTTCGACGACTGCTACGGCTCTTGCTCTTCTCTCTCCCAACACCCCGCGCCGGGCTATCGGGCGCCCGGCCCCGGACGCCGCACGCAGCCCATCAGCCCGGGCCTCAACCCTCAGCCCAGAATTCCCGGCAAATCCAACCCCTTCTCGCGCGCGCAGTCCAGCGCAACCTCATAGCCCGCATCCGCATGCCGCATCACGCCGGTAGCCGGGTCGTTCCACAGCACCCGCGCGATCCGCTTCGCCGCCGCCTCGGTGCCGTCGCACACGATCACCATGCCGGCATGCTGGGAGAAGCCCATGCCGACACCGCCGCCATGATGCAGCGACACCCACGTTGCGCCCGAGGCCGTATTGAGGAGTGCGTTCAGCAGCGGCCAATCGGACACCGCATCGGAACCATCGCGCATCGCCTCGGTTTCCCGATTGGGCGAAGCCACGCTGCCGCTGTCCAGGTGATCGCGGCCGATCACCACCGGCGCCTTCAATTCGCCGCTGGCCACCATCTCGTTGAACGCCAGCCCCAGGCGATCACGATCGCCCAGGCCGACCCAGCAGATGCGCGCCGGCAAGCCCTGGAACTTGATCTTCTCGGCGGCCATGTCCAGCCAGCGATGCAGATGCGGGTTGTCCGGGATCAATTCCTTGACCTTGGCGTCGGTCTTGCGGATGTCTTCCGGATCGCCGCTCAGCGCGGCCCAACGGAACGGGCCGATGCCGCGGCAGAACAGCGGCCGGATGTAGGCGGGCACGAAGCCGGGGAAATCGAAGGCGTTGCTGACACCTTCTTCCAGCGCCATCTGCCGCAGGTTGTTGCCGTAGTCCACCGTCGGCACACCGAGCGCGTGGAAGCCGAGCATGGCTTGCACATGCACCGCCATCGACTTGCGCGCCGCCGCCTCGACTTCCTTCGGCGCGCTGGCACGCTTCTCATCCCACTGCGCCACGCTCCAGCCCAGCGGCAGATAGCCGTTGATCGGATCGTGCGCCGAGGTCTGGTCGGTCAGCAGGTCCGGCTTGACGCCACGGCGCAGTAGTTCCGGCAGTACGTCGGCGACATTGCCCAGCAGGCCTACCGACAACGGCTTGCGCGCTTTGCACGACTCCTCGATCAAGCGCAGCGCCTCGTCCAGCGAGTCGGTCCAGGTGTCGAGGTAACCGGTGCGCAGGCGCATCTCGATGCTCGACTTGCGACATTCCACCGCCAGGCAGGAGGCGCCCGCCATCACTGCCGCCAGCGGTTGCGCGCCGCCCATGCCGCCGAGCCCACCGGTAAACAACCAGCGCCCGCCGAGGTCGCCGCCGAAGTGCTGGCGGCCCATCTCCACGAACGTCTCGTAGGTGCCCTGGACGATGCCCTGCGCACCGATGTAGATCCAGCTGCCGGCGGTCATCTGGCCGTACATCGCCAGGCCCTTGCGGTCGAGCTCGTTGAAGTGGTCCCAGGTGGCCCAACGCGGCACCAAATTGGAATTGGCGATCAGCACGCGCGGCGCGTCGGCATGAGTGCGGAACACCCCGACCGGTTTGCCCGACTGCACCAGCAGGGTCTGGTCGTCATCCAGGCGCTTGAGCGTGGCGACGATGGCATCGAAGCTCTCCCAATCGCGCGCGGCGCGCCCGATGCCGCCGTACACCACCAACTCTTCGGGGCGTTCGGCCACGTCCGGGTGCAGGTTGTTCTGCAGCATGCGCAGCGCCGCTTCGGTCAGCCAGCTCTTGGCGCTAAGGGCGGTGCCGGTCGGGGCCTTGATGCTGCGGGAGGGATCGCGGCGGGTGGTCATGGCGCATTCCTTGAAGGCGAAGTCGAAGTCGAATCGGTGGCGAAGACCAGGCAGGCGCGCAACACCTGGCACAGCACCGCGCGCAGGGCCGCCGCGCGCTCGGGCAGCCACGGCGAAGGCCAGTTGCCGGCGCTGACGCTGTCCGGTTCCTGCATGTAGCCGCGGCAGGCCAGTTCCATCTGGATGGCGTGCACGCCATCGGTCGGCGCGCCGTAGTGGCGGGTGATCCAGCCGCCCTTGAAGCGACCGTTGCGCACGTGGCTCATGCCACTACCGGCGCAGATGCGCTCGATCGCATCGGCCAGCGCGGGATCGCAGCTGCGGTCCTGGTTGCTGCCCAGGTTGAACTGCGGCAGTTCGCCGTCGAACAGATGCGGGATGCGTGAGCGGATCGAATGCGCGTCGTACACCACCACGCGCTCGTGCTGCTGGCGCAGGCGTTCGATCTCGGCGCGCAGGGCGGCGTGATAGGGATCGAACCACTGCGTGCGGCGCTGCGCGATCTCCTCGGCCTCCGGGGTCTGGCCCTGGCGATACAGCGGCTCGTTGTCGAACGTGGTCAGCGGGCACAGGCCGGTGGTGTTCTGGCCCGGGTACAGCGAGGCGCCGCTGGGGTCGCGATTGACGTCGATCACCGAGCGCGAAATCGAAGTTCGCACGGTGGTTGCACCGAGCGCCTCGGCAGCGAAATCGTAGAGGTGGTGCACCCACCAATCGGTGTCGCGCTGCGCCAGCCACGGCGAGGCGTAGCGATCGGTCAGTTGCGGTGGGAAGTCGCTGCCGGTATGCGGGAAGCTGACGATCAGTGGTGCTTCGCCGCGGTGAACGGTCAGCCAGTCGGGCAGGGCGTGCATGTCAGCTTCCTCACGGCGCCTCATGCGGCGCAGACATCGGGCAGGGGCACGCGGGCGGCCGCAGCCAGTGCACCCGAACGCACCAGTTCGGTGGCAGCCAGCATGTCCGGATGGAAATGGCGATCCTCCTGCAGCATCGGCACGCGTGCGCGCAGCAGCGCACGCGCCGCTTCCAACGCCTCGCTTGAGCGTAGTGGGGCGTGGAAGTCGCAGCCTTGCGCGGCGGCCAGCAGTTCGATGCCAACCACGTGGGCGGCATTGGCGGTCATCTCCAACAGGCGACGGGCGCCGTGCGCGGCCATCGAGACGTGGTCTTCCTGGTTGGCCGAAGTCGGGATCGAATCGACGCTGGCCGGGTAGGCGCGCTGCTTGTTCTCCGAGACCAGCGCGGCCGCGGTGACCTGCGGGATCATGAAGCCGGAGTTGAGGCCCGGCCTGGGCGTCAGGAACGCCGGCAGGCCGGACAACGCCGGATCGACCAGCATCGCGGTGCGGCGCTCACTGATCGAACCGATCTCGCATACCGCCAGCGCCAGCATGTCCGCGGCGAAGGCGACCGGCTCGGCATGGAAGTTGCCGCCGCTGAGCGCCTCGCCGGTGTCGGCGAACACCAGCGGGTTGTCGGAGACACCATTGGCCTCGATTTCGAGCGTGGTGGCGGCCTGGCGCATGACATCCAGCGCTGCGCCCATCACTTGCGGCTGGCAACGCAGGCAGTAAGGGTCCTGTACGCGCACGTCGCCCTGGCGATGCGATTCGCGGATCGCCGAGCCGGCCATCAGGCCGCGCAAGGCTTGCGCCGTCGCAATCTGCCCCGGTTGCCGGCGCAGGGCATGGATGCGCGGGTCGAACGGTGTGTCCGAGCCCTTGGCCGCTTCGACCGACAGTGCACCGGTGACCAGCGCGGCGGCGAAAACCGTCTGGATCTCGAACAGGCCGGCCAGCGCATAGGCGGTGGAGTACTGGGTGCCGTTGAGCAGCGCCAGGCCTTCCTTCGCACCCAGCACGATCGGTTCAAGCCCGGCGCGTGCCAGTGCATCGGCGGCCGGCAGGCGCTGCCCGCCGAAGAACGCCTCGCCCACGCCGATCATCACCGCGGCCATGTGCGACAGCGGCGCCAGGTCGCCTGACGCGCCCACCGAACCCTGGCAGGGAATCACCGGGATCACGTCATGCACCAGCAGCGCTTCAAGCAGCGCGAGGGTGCGCGGCTGGATGCCGGAGGCGCCTTGCGCGAGGCTGGTGAGCTTCAATGCGAGCATCAGCCGCACCACCGCGCGCGGCATCGGTTCGCCAACGCCGGCGGCGTGCGACAACACGATATTGCGCTGCAGCTGTTCCAGGTCATCGCGCTCGATGCGCACGCTGGCGAGCTTGCCGAAACCGGTGTTGATGCCGTACACCGGCTCGCCGCGGGCGACGATCGCCGCCACCGCCTGTGCGCTCAGTTCGACCGCCGGCATGGACGCGGGATCCAGGCGCACCTCGGCGCCGCGGTAAAGGTCGCGCCATTGCGCCAGGCTGACGGCGCCGGGGCGCAGGACCAGGGGGGAACTCATGTGGATCTCCGTGTATCGAGTGACTTGTCGTGCGAGGTGCGGCCGCGCCAGACGCGCGCGTGCAGCGGGTTGAAGCCCATGCGGTAGACCAGGTCGGCCGGGGCTTCGATATCCCAGATCGCCAGGTCGCAATCGAAGCCTTCGCGCAGCCGGCCCAGGCGTTCGCTGCGGCCGAGCGCGCGCGCCGCTTCGCGGGTGAAGCCGGCGATGCATTCGTCCACGGTCATGCGGAACAGCGTGGCGGCCATGTTCATCGCCAGCAGCGGGCTGGTCAGTGGCGAGGTGCCGGGGTTGCAGTCGGTGGCCAGCGCCAGCGGCACGCCGGCCGCGCGCAGCGCCGCGATCGGCGGCACCCGGGTGTCGCGGGTGAAATAGAAGGCGCCGGGCAGCAGTACCGCGACGGTGCCGGCGGCGGCCATGGCGGCCACGCCGGCGGCGTCGAGGTGTTCGATATGGTCGGCCGACAGTGCGCCGAAGCGCGCGGCCAGTTCGGCGCCGTGTTGGTTGCTCAGTTGTTCGGCGTGGATCTTGACCGCCAGCCCGTGTGCGCGCGCGGCGGCGAACACTTGTGCGGCCTGTGCATGCGAAAAGCCAATGCCCTCGCAGAATACGTCCACCGCCTCGGCCAAGCCTTGCGCGGAGATAGCGGGGATCATGCGGTCGCTGACTTCGTCGATATACGCCTGGGCCTGCGCGCCCGGGGGCACCGCATGGGCGCCGAGGAAGGTCGGCACCACTTCGACGGCACGCAGTTCGCCCAGCGTGCGAGCCACGCGCAACTGCCGGCTCTCGTCTTCCAGGGTGAGGCCGTAGCCAGACTTGATTTCGATCGTGGTGATGCCTTCGGCCAGCATGGCGTCCAGGCGCGGCAACGACGCGGCCAGCAGGGCGGCTTCATCGGCGGCACGCGTCGCGCGCACGGTGGCGACGATGCCGCCGCCGGCGCGGGCGATATCGGCGTAGCTGGCGCCCTGCAGGCGTTGTTCGAACTCGTTGGCGCGGTTGCCGGCGTACACCAGGTGGGTATGGCAGTCGATCAGGCCGGGGGTGATCCAGCGGCCGTCGCAATCGATGCGCTCGCCTGCGTCCAGGATGGGCGCCGACGAAGCGGCACCGGCGTAGACGATGCGGCCATCGTGGCAGGCCACCACGCCGTCGCGCACGACATCCAGGCTCTGCGCGCCGGCGAGGGTGACCAGGTGGGCGTTGTGCCAGAGCGTGTCGCAGTGCATGTCGTGGCAATCCCTGGGATGTGGCCGGGTCTGATATGTCTATACAATAAGAGTCGGCAAAGGAGGGTGTCCAGTGGCGATGCAGCAAATCTCCCCGCAGCAAATCTCCCCCCAGAAGATGGCGCCAGCGCAATCCACGCGTGGCCTGTGGGCCGAGCACGCCTGGTTACCCGATGGCTGGGCGACTTCTGTCCGCCTTCGCGCCAGCAACGGCCGCTGGCAGTCAGTCGAGACCGGCGTGGCGGCCGAACGCGATGACGAGCGCCTCGGCGTCGTCGTACCAGGTCTCGGCAACCTGCACAGCCACGCGTTCCAGCGCGGCATGGCCGGGCTCACCGAAGTGGGCGGGCGCAGTGGCGACAGCTTCTGGAGCTGGCGCGAGCTGATGTACCGCTTCCTTGAGCGGCTGGACCCGGACAGCTTCCAGGCGATCGCCGAGCTGGCCTATATCGAAATGCTGGAAGCCGGCTTCACCCGGGTAGGCGAGTTCCATTACCTGCACCACGCCGCCGATGGCCGCGCGCATGCCGATCCGGCCGAGATGTCCGCGCGCGTCGCCGCCGCCGCGCAAGCCAGCGGCATTGGCCTGACCCTGCTGCCGGTGTTCTACGCCCATGCCGATTTTGGCGGCGCGCCGCCCAATCCCGCGCAGCGGCGCCTGATCCACGACGTTGACGGCTTCGCCCGTTTGCTCGAAGGCTGCCGCAATGCGCTGGCGCCGTTGTCCGATGCAGTCCTCGGCATCGCCCCACACAGCCTGCGGGCAGTGACGCCGGAAGAACTCGCCGCACTGCTGCCGCTCAATAACGGCCCGGTGCACATCCACATCGCCGAGCAAGTGCGCGAGGTCGAGGCCTGCCTGGCGTGGTCCGGGCAACGGCCGGTCGAATGGCTGCTGGCGCACGCGCCAGTGGATGCGCGCTGGTGCCTGGTGCATGCGACGCATGTGCTCGACAGCGAGTGGCAAGGCATCGTGGCGCGCGGCGCGGTCGCCGGCCTGTGCCCGATCACCGAGGCCAACCTCGGCGACGGCCTGTTCCCGATGCGGGATTTCGCCGCCGCCGGGGGGCGCTTCGGCGTCGGTTCGGATTCCAATGTACTGATCGATGCCGCCGAAGAACTGCGCTTGTTGGAGTACGGCCAGCGATTGGCCTGGCGCGGGCGCAATGTGCTGGCGCAGGGAGAGATGTCGAGCGGGGCGTGGCTGTTGGGCCAGGCGCTGGCGGGCGGCGCGCAAGCGTTGGGCGTGGGCAGCGGCCTTGCCGTTGGCGCGCCGGCTGACCTGGTCGAACTGGATACACGGCACGCAGCCCTGATCGCGCGCGATGGCAATGCCTGGCTGGACAGCTGGATCTTCGCCGCGCGCGCCGGCGCGGTGCGTTCGGTCTGGCGTGATGGACGCGCGCTTGTCCGCGACGGACGCCATGTCGATCGCGAGCGCATCACGGCGCGCTATGCACAGGCATTGGCGGGCCTGCTGCGCACGCTCGGATGAGCAGGGTCACCGACTCGGCAGCCGCTGCGGGCACGTTGCACCAGCGCATCCTCGACGACATCCAGAGCCGCATCCTCAGCGGCGAATGGATGCCGGGGCATCGTATTCCCAACGAACATGCGTTGATGGCCGAATACGCCTGTTCGCGGATGACGGTTAACAAGGCACTGACCCAACTGGCCGGCGTTGGCTTGATCGAGCGCCGCCGCCGCGCAGGAACCTTTGTCGCGCGCCCGCACCCGCACCTTGAACAGGTGGCCCTGCAGATTCCGGACATCGAAGCCGAAGTGCTTGCGCGTGGCCTGGACTACCGGTTCGAGCTGCTGCGGCGACGCCTGCGCCGCCCCCTGAGCAGCCGCGCAGATGAAATGGCACTGGGGGGGGGCGGGCAAGTCTTGGCGTTGGACAGCCGCCACCTTGCCGACGGCCAACCTTTCGCGCTGGAACATCGGCTGATCGATCCGATCGCGGTGCCGGCCGTGGCCGAACAGGATTTCGCCGCGCAGGCGCCCGGCAGCTGGCTACTGCGCCACGTGCCGTGGACGCGCGCCGAACACCGCATCAGCGCGATCAATGCCGATCCCGCCCAGGCGCGCCTGCTCGAAGTAGCCGACGGCACCGCTTGCCTGGTGATCGAGCGCCGTACCTGGCGTGGCGATCAATCGGTCACCTGGGTGAGGCAGGTGTTCCTGGGCGAGTTCTACGACCTGGTCGCGCGATTTACGCCCGGCGGGTGAGCGCCCAGCGGGTGCCGAGGTTCATACCCAGGTCTCGATTTCGTTTTCGCTCGTCGATACCGGTATGGGTACCGTGCCGGCGCTCGTTCCCACGGCTGCGCCAGTGGCGGTCGAGGACGCGGCGGCGCTTGCCTCGCTGGGCGTGCCGGCGGCCTTGGCGCTGATCGAGTCTGTACTGCTGGACACCATCGCGTGTTGTGGCAACCGCTGCGATACCTGCAGTGGATGGAGCGGCGGCTTGTATGACGAATTGAAGAAGTCCGTATTGAAGAAGTCCGTCGTGCTCCCTGCGTGGGGTGCCTCGCTCTGCGGCGGGTAGATCGACGAAGTGCTGGAGGCGTGCAGAGGCTGGCTGGACTGGGTGGTGGTGAATTGAGTAGGCGGCTTCGGCGGAGCCGGGTGGTCGAAGAAGGCCGCACTGCCCGATCTCGGGTCAGGCCTGCTGCCTCCGGGCCGGCTCGCTGGAACGGAAGAGTAATGCGAGGCAGAGGGCTCGGATTGGCTGAACGAGGGTAGCGATCCCGAGGTCGGTTGCGTGCTGGTGAACGTCGCCAAGGACGGTTGCGTGCTAGTGAACGGCGAATGCTGTGCTCGCGGGTACTGTTGGAATACAAGGGGCTGGTTTGATGGGACTGCCGGCAATGGCGTGGATGCCACGGGCCTGGATCGGGGCCGGAATTTCTTGTGGATCAATTGTTCGGGATGCCGGCTTGTTTCCCGCATCGCGTTGCGCGCCTTGATCAGCATAGAAAAGGGGTGGTCAGATCCCATTCTGGGCGCGCGATCCGAACTCTCGAGATTGTTGGGGTCCGGTACTCTTATGACGTAGTCGCTGTGCGCCCGCACTTCCCGTTGCGTAGCGTCTGCAAATTGTTGTGCGAGAGAGCTCGACCCCCCCGCCGTTGCACCGCACACCAGGACATAGAGCGGGCCGCTGGAGCCGGTTCCACCGCCGCGCGGAGACACCAGGTCGATCTCTTGATCGCGTTTGAGATATGCAAGAAGCTCGCGGGGCGTCACCTCACGCTGGAAGTCGAAAGTCTGATGTTGGGTGAGTGCCTCTTCGCCAAGCCTTTGCACGGCTACGTCGCGTCCGCGCTGGTACATCAGCCGGGCGCCGCCCCCCACGCGCGACGCCGAACCGTGCAGCACGATCGCATCGTCGCCCTTGTTGCGGTAATTGGACGTGTACCCATCGGTGATTACGTTGGTCTTGAACTCGATCCTGCGAGGAACAGCGGCCGGGGTCTGCGTGTAGGTCTCTTCGCGTGCGAACTCCTTTAGCCGGATGGCGCCTGTCTGGGGGTCGCGCAAAGTCTGCAGCCGGAACTCGGGACGAAATGGCGGGGCCTGCTGTTGTCTGGCACGTACGCGAGATGGCCCGGGCGGTGCGTCGGCCCTGGCCGGAGCGGCATGTCCGGCTCGTGCCGCCGCGGTGCCTTCGGGTTGGGATGATGCGACTGGATCCTCCAATGGCCGCGGTGGGGCCAATGGCCTCGACGGGAAGCCGATACGTTCGTCGTCCACGTGTTGGGGTGGATCGAACGCCCCTTGCGAAGGTGTGGAATTCGTATCGCCTGACGCCGGCGTGTCGGGCGCGCTGCGTGGCGTTAGGGTGCGCGGTGGCTGTGGGCTGAGCGCGTGCTGCTGCGCACTCGGCGAGGGTTCCGGCAATCGGGGCGGGGCGGTCGGACTGAGTGGGTAGCCCACCCTGCCATCTTCAAATCGGCGGGGCGGTTTGAACGTCGTGGCATTGCTTTTGGACCGGCCCGAGGGCTGAGGGTTGACCGCGCCAGGTTGATCGGGTTTGCCGATTGCGGTTTGCGCGTCGAACAATGCCTGGGGATCGGGCGTTCCCTCCTTGGCCCATTGTTCGGCGGCGTCGATGGCGGTGGCGACGGCGCTGGCGTACCCGACTGCCGGCACGAACGTCTTGGCCGCGACGTCAACGGGTGCGCCCATCTTGCGCGCGATGCCGAGCTCTTGCTCCGTGGCATAGCGCCCCTTGAACACCAACGCGCCAAGGTGCGCGTACGATTGGTAGAGCATTTGCGCCGGGTTCTTCAACGTCTGGATGACAATGTGCCAGGCGCTCTCTGGTTCCGGAGGAAGCAGGGGCGTGCCGACTATCATCCTGCCGGGCTCCCACTGCGTTACCGGACCGCCGAGCTGGGCCGCCACGACCGCATTGCCGCAGCCGTCCGACGTAAGATCCTGGTGCTCACTGGCCAGGGCCGACGGTTCCGGTTTTCGCGCCTCTGGCGTCGAGCCAAGCGGGTGTTCCAGCCGTTGCTCCTTGAGTGCGGTCGGGCCTTCGGTCTGTAGTTTGAACCGGGCATCGGGTGTTCGCTGCATCGGCAGGCATGCGACCTGGCCGCTGGCAGGGTCGTTACCTTGCTGCTTCATGGGGGAGGACTTGGGCCATATGACCTGCGTCTTTTCGTCCACCGCCTTTTTGGGGGTCGGGTGCTTTTCCCGATTACCTTCCGAGGAGGTTCGATCCCACTGCGCCTTATGGCTTGCCTGTACTTTCATCGACAGTCTTCCGTCAGAGGTGATGTCCGCTTATGGGCCGCACGCGCTGCGCTCGGGTAATAAACATGTAGGAACACCGCGCCCCGGAGTGCGGCAGGTTTGGCGGCGTTGGGCTGCTTCGCTGCTTCGTTCTCCTTCGCACCACGATATGAAGCGTTCGTGGAAGGAGCGGGCAAAACCTATGTATTGCCCATGCGCGCGGATGCGCCGCTATAGATGTCATTCCGTAGTTGGAGGAACCACCATGAATCCCATGCGAGCGATCAATTCGGGCAGTTTGAGCGGTGCGGCAGGCGGGCTGTCGTCGCAGCTTGGCGGGCTGGGCAAGAGTGTGGACGTGCAAAAGCTCGGTGCCGATGTAATAAGGCCTTCTGCCATGGGCATGGCCGGCATGGGCGCCATGGCGGTGGGTGCCGGCGCGCGCGCGGCGATGGCCGGGGCCGCCGTGGGCATGCCGGCAGCGGCGCCTGGAAGGGGGGCAGCGTCGCCGCTGGCGAGTCCACCCGGCGGTGGTGCCGGTGCGGCCGAAGCGGCGAGCGGCGGCGGACAGTCCGCAGGTGCACAAGGCGCTGCGGGCGGCGCCGAACAAAGCGCTCAATCAGGCATGGAACTGCTCAGCAAGGCCATGGATCTTTTCGGCCAAGTCCTGTCCACCGTGCAATCGGCTATCAGTGATGTGACGAACATGCTGCAGCCGCTGATGGCCATGGCCGGCTCTCTGCCATCGATGGGCAAGGGCCAGTAGTCTTGCTCCAAGCAGGAGATCGTCGCCTTCGCTTAGCGGGGCGACGATTCTTCCAGGAGTCGTTTGGCCTTTTCCAGCGCGACACGTGCCGATCGCAGCTGCGGGGTCATCTCATCGAGCTGCTTCGCCAGCGCCTGGGCTTGTCTGCCAAGCGATGCTGCCTGCGTTTGATGCGCGCACGCCCGTCGCATGACGAGCGTGTAGCGGGCGGCCCCCGCTTCGGCATGGCGCAGGCATTGCCTGCCGGCGGCCTGCTGTGCCTCGTACTCACACGTGAGCGCCGATAGGGCTTGCCGCAGTTGTCCGCGGGCATCCAGCAGCTGGCGCCAATTCCGCTGCGCACGCAGCAACCGGATGCGCCGCAGCCGGATCATCTGCGCCGGCGGCGGGGCGCTCACGTGCCGTCGTCCCCGAAAATCTCGCTCAACGCCGATCGGGTCTGCGCTAGCGTCGAGTTGCATTGCTGCTGCTGCAGGAACCGTAGCAGGCTGGCGTGGTGAGCAATGGCCTGGTCGGCGTCTGCATCGGCCCCCGGCTTGTACTCACCGATCTGGATCAGCCACTGCAGTTCTTCATGGCGTGCGAACCAGTGGCGGAAGCGCGCGGCATGCTGGCGCTGCTGTGGCGCGGCCAGTGAATCGAACAGGCGGCTCTGGCTGCGAAGCAGGTCGATGGCCGGATAGTGCGCGGCCTGGGCCAGCGTCGATGACAACTGGATATGCCCATCCATGAGCGAGCGGATTTCTTCCGCCAGCGGCTCGTCATCGTGCTCGCAAAGCATCGTATAGAAGCCGGTAACGCTGCCCACCGGCCCACGCCCGGAAGCCTCGACCAACTGCGCGATCCGCGCGTGTACGCTAGGCGGATAGCCACCGGCGCCAGCGGGTTCGCCCAGGGCCAGGCCCAGCTCCCGGCCGGCCCTGGCGTAGCGGGTCAGCGAGTCGAGCAACAGCAGCACATGCTGGCCTCGGTCGCGTAATCTGCAGGCGAGGCGACCGGCCAGTTCCGCTGCACACAGCTTCTCGGCCGGCGATCGATCGCTGGTGGCGACCACCGCAATCGCCGAACCGCGGCGCGCGCCGAGGTGGCGCTGGAGAAAATCGGCGACCTCCCGGCTGCGCTCACCGATAAGGGCCAGCACGACGGTGTCGCAGCAGATATGCCGCGCAAAGGAGCCCAGCAACGTGCTCTTGCCCGCGCCCGCGGGCGCGAAGATTCCCAAGCGTTGGCCCTGGCCGCAAGTCAGCAGACCATCAACGGCCCGCCAGCCGGTGGTAATCGGGCAATCGATGAGGGGCCTGGCCAGCGGCGCAATCGTCGTCAGCACGGGTGCCGCGTTTCGAGGCAACGCCGGCCCGCCATCCAGGGCCTCGCCCAGGCCGTTGATCACCCTGCCGCGCGCCTCCCATGCATCAACGTCCAGGCCTTCGGCACGGCAACTTTCCACCTCGCAGATCGAGGACAGCCCGTTTACGCCGCGCAAGGGCAGAACCAGGGCGAGCGGCCCCTCCAGTCCCACCACCTCACCCAGCTGCTCGACCCCGTCGGCGCCACCCCGAATGCGCACGCGCTCGCCGATATGCACTGAGAGACCGGCCACGCGAATCAGCACGCCACGCGCATTGACAATCTTGCCCGACAGTTTGGGCTGCCACGCCTCGCCGGTTGCAGGGCCTGGCCAATCCTTCACGGCGCGAGCCAGCAACGTTCGATCCGCAACTCCGTGTCGCCCCGCCCAACTTCTTCGAACGCCAGTACCGGGGCGGTGGCAGAGATGCTGCCAAACAGTTGCGCCAAGTGGGGCCGCAGGACGGCCGAGGTCAGTATCGGCGTGGCCCGCCCGTTGCGATCGATCACCAGTGCCTCCACCCATTCGAGCATTGCCGCCGACGGCAGGAACTCCGGCTCGCCGTCGGTTCCTGGCTGGATGCAGGTTTCCAATTGCTGCTGCCACGAGGGCTCGATGACCTCGGCGTCCAGGCGGGTGCCGTCCGGATCACGGTAGCGACGACAGATCTGCTCCCCCAGCGCGACGCGTGCGTGGCGCAACAGCACGTCCTGGTTCAGCTCCGAAGCCGGTATGGCCAGCAGTGCATCCAGTATCCGGCGCAGATTGCGGATGCTGATGCCATCTGCGAGCAACGCGCGCAGCGTGCGCGTCAGCGCAATGGCGCCGACACGCGATTCGAACTGGGTGACCAATGCATCGAATTCCCGCGACAGCTGGCCGAGCATGAAGCGGGTGTCCTGCAGGCCGAAGAAGTGCGCGGCCCGCAATTGGCAGATCTCCAGCAGATGTAGGCACAGCGCTTCGTCGCCATCGGCGGACACCACGTCATCGGCGCGGAGTGTTGCAGCGACATCCCTGGGCAACCATCGCGATACGGCATAGCCAGGGCGGTATCCATCGGTGGCCTGTGGTAGCGGCGTGCCCTGGGCGCTGACCAGCAGGCATCCGGGTACCAGCGTGCTGCTTTCGAACGGAACTTCTTCGATATCCACCACGTAGTGATGCGCGGGGAGCAGGTCGTCGCGCAGCAAGCACACGCCGGGGAACGGCGAGCCGGTGGTGAGGGTGAGCTGTCGACGCAGGTTTGAGAGCCGATGGTTCAATGCCTCGGGGGCGAGCGCTTGCAACGCGCTCGGGTTGATCCGCACCCGCAGCGGCGCCGAGGTGCCGAGTTCGACGTCGTCGAGGATGCGCGGCAGGTAGCCGCCGCCGTCGCGCGCCATCGCCGGCATGTTCGCGCGTCGAGCGTTGGCGTTGACCCGGGCACGCTTCTGGATCGCAAAGGTCAAGGTGCCCAGGGCCAGGCTGGCCGGAAGGAAAGGAAACAACGGCATCCCCGGGAGCAGGCCGAACGCCAGCAGCAGCAAGGCGGTGGCGCCCATGGCGCGTGGAAGTTGCCTGAGCTGGCTGGCGACTTCCGAGGCCAGGCCGCCGTCGCCCTCTTCGGTGTCGGTGCTGCACACGCGGGTGATGAGGATGGCCGCCGCCATGGCGCTCAGAAGCGACGGGATCTGTGCGACCAGGCCGTCGCCGATGGTGAGGAGGGTGTAGCTGCGCGCCGCATCGGCGAACGGCAGCCCGCGCTGGAGCATGCCCACGGCGATACCGCCGGCGAGATTGACCGCGGCGACCAGGAACGTCGCAATGCTGTCGCCCTTGACGAATTTCATCGCGCCATCCATGGCGCCATACAGGTAGGTTTCCTGTTCCATCTCGCGCCTGCGCTGGCCGGCCTGCGAGGCGCTCAGCAGCCCGGACCGCAGATCGGCGTCCACGCTCATCTGCCGGCCCGGGATGCTGTCGAGCGTGAAGCGCGCGGCGACCTCGGCCACCCGGTCGCCGCCCTTGGCGATCACAATGAACTGCACCACGCCCAGCACGACGAAGACCACCAGGCCAACCACGACGTTGGCACCCGCCGCCACGCTGCCGACCGCGTGGATGATTTCGCCTGCGCGGGCTTCCAGCAAGATCATGCGGGTCGAGGCGATCGAGATGGCCAGCCGCAGCAAGGTCGCGCCGAGCAGCATGGCAGGGAAGCTCGACAGGTCGCTGGCGCGCCGAACCTGCAAGGTCGCCGTCAGCAGCAGCAGGCTGATCAGGAAACTTGCGCCGATGGCCAGGTCCAGGACCCACGGCGCAACCGGGACCACCAGCAAACCAAGGATTCCGACCGTGACTGTGGCGGCGGCCAGATGGTTGTGAGGGGAGCCGAAGAACGAGCGCTCAAACAGCAGGCGCGGGCGCGGGAATCGCATCTTCGTGTGCGGCCTGTTGGTGGCTATGGCGTGCTTGTTGCTTGATTTCCGGTGAGCCTTCCTCGTCGCGCCGCTCCTTGCGAAGCTCCTCCAGGCTCATCCGCAACTGGCGCAGGCGCAGGCGATGCTTGAGCCACAAGTCGCCCAATGCCAGCGGTAGCAGCGCCGCGCCGGTCTGCGCCAGGTGCAGCAGTGGGCCGCGGCCGCCACGCAGCAGATGCAGGGTGGGTTCTTCCAGGGCCATCGCGGCTGGCAGCTCGGCCAATGCATGGATCGCAACAGACAGAAGTACCAGCCCACACACGCTCACGTGAAGCAGCGTGCTGACCAGGTCGGCGACTTTGTCCAGGCTGAAAGCCTGCTTGAGATTCTGGGCCGGGTTCAGTCGCTGCGGGCGCGGCCGCATGGCTTTCCACGAGGGCTGGAAGCGCGTCTGTGCCAGGCCGATCGCCAGACCCCCGAGCAGCGTCAGCAGGACAAAGGCGCCGCAAAGAAAAGCCAGCGTCGGCAGCAGGGTCGTGGAGATCACGCTGACCGACCCGGTATCCGGGGCAGTCACCTGCAGCAGAAGACGCCAATAGATTCCCGTGGCAGGAGGCGCCAGGAAGAACAGGATTGCACTGGCCAGCAGCAGGCCCAGCGCGGCGGTCAGCGTGTTGCTGTGGGCGACTTCGCCGCGGGCGGTAGCCTCGCGCAGCCGGCGCTCGGTCGGTGGCTGAGTCTTTTCGCTCATGGCCGGGCGAGCAACTGGGCGGGCAGGGCGGCGATGGCACGCATGAGGGTCGGCGCGGCTGCATGCAGTGCAAGCGCGGCGACCAGGGCGCGCAGGGCCATCGAAAGGGAGAATGCATTGAGCTGCGGCATCAGCCGGTTCATAGTGCCGATCCCGACCTCGATTGCCAGCAGCAGGGCGACGACGGGCGCGGCCAAGGTGGCGCCGCGTGCCAAAGCCTGCGGAAAATGCGTCAACGCCAGCTCCCGCAGTTGTGGCAGGAACGGCTGGTCGGGGACGGCCATCCATAGACGTGAGGTGTCCAGCAGTGCGTCGCAAAGGATCGCCAGGCCGTCCGGGCTGAATATCCACAAAGTCAGCAGATGGACCAGGATCGATTGCCACGGGCTGGAACCCTGGCCATCGACCGGCGCGTAATCCATCGAAAAACTGTAGCCGCCCGCATGGTCAATCAGGCTGCCGGCCGTCGACACGCAGGTGTAAAGCAGGTTGAGAAAGGAACCCAGCAGCAGGCCGCCAAGGGCTTGTAGCAACACGACTGGAAGCCATTGCGGCGGCCACTCGCGGCCCAGTTGCAGCATGCCCAAGGCCAGGACCAGCGGAAGCCGCACCGCGCCGCCCATCGCACCTGCGAAACTCAGCGGCAACAGGCTTAGCGCCACCGCCGGCGCGACGCAGCCCAGGGCAAGGCGCTGCAACACCAGCATCGTGTCTTCCGCGATGGTCATGCCACGCCCCCCAGCTGGGCGGCGACCGCGTGCAGGAGCTGGCGGATCTCGCGCGATGTCGCCGGTGCGGCGATCACCAGCGCCAAGCCGACAGCGACCAACTTGATCGCGTAGGGCAGGCTCTGGTCCTGGATCTGGAATAACGTCTGTAGGATCGCAATGGCGATGCCGGCCAGTACCGCTACCAGGACGATCGGCATCGAAATGCGATAGACCGTGAGGAAGGCCTCGGCGGCGAACGCGGTCAGTTCGGTCATGTCACGTAGCCCAGTATCAGGCTGTGCATCAGCCTGGACAGGCCATCGGACAGCACCAGGATCAACAGTTTGAGCGGGGTCGCCAAGGTCGTCGGCGACAACATCACCATGCCCAGTGCCATCAACACGTTGGCAACCACCAGGTCCACGACCAGCAGGGCGATGTAGAGCACGATCCCAATGCGGATGCCGGCCGAGATCTCCGCCAGCACGAAGGCCGGAATGGTGACCATCAGGTCGGTATCGTCGACCTGGATGCCGGGATCGTGGCGCTGGATCGCTTCGCGAACGAATGTGATCTCCTTGGCCGGGGCGTGCGCGGAGATGAAGTCGCTCAGTGGGCCTTCGAACGCTTCGCGTAGTTCGCTCAGCGTCGGCGGGGGGGCGCCGTTGCCAAGGCGATCAGGCAGGTCGAGCGTCTCCAATGCCTGGTGCATGACCGGGGCCATCACCACCATGCTACCGGCCAGCGCCACCACGGCGATGGTCAGGTTGCCGGGTACCTGCTGCAGGCCCAAGGCGCTGCGCAAGAGCAGCAGGACGATGTTGATCTTGGTGAAAGGCGTCAGCATGACCACGAGCACCGGCAACGCGCCCACGGCCACGAGCAGGGCGACGGTCTGCAGGTGGTCAGGGCTGGTCATGGCGCGGGGCCGTGCGAGTACTTTCGATCACAACGCCGAGTGCCTCGCCCAAGCGCACCAGCTCGCCGTGCGCGAACGGCGTGCCTTCACAGCGCAGGGTCACATCCTTGCGCTCGGGCGATCCGGGCAGTTGCAGCGTGCTGCCCGGGCGCAGTCGTGCGACCTCTTCGACACTCAAGCGAAGACTCATGATCACCACGTCCACCTCGAGCATGATCTGCTCGACCGCGACGACAGAGGAGGCGGGAGCGCGTGGAAACGAGGGCGGCGACTGGATCATGCAGGTCATGTCCTGGATTTGCAGGGAATACTCGGCGAACCCCTGCGCGAGGCGCAGCCGCAGCAGCTTCTGTTCACTGGGGATGCGTACGACCGCGCCGGGTCGGGCGCGTGCCAGCTGCGCCAAGGTGAGGCCACACGCGCGAAGGCAGATCCAGGCACGCACCTGCAGCTCGCGCTGGATCGCAGCTTGCTGTCGGGATTGCCACGCCTGGTATGCCTGCGTTCGCTGCAGTGCTTCGATCAAGCCATCGCCGGACAGGCCGATGCGGCCCCGGCGGCCACGATCACTGTCGGTGACTTCCAGGGCAAGTGCGTAGCGCGCGGGTCGGCGATGCAGGCGCGCCTTGTCAACATGCAGGGCGGTTCCCAGCAGGCCTTCGAGCAGGCACAGATAGTGACTGTGCGCACCCAGCACGGCGCTTAGCTGGGAGGCGGAAATATGTGGCTGCAGTGGGAGCGAGAGCGCCGGCTCGATGGCGGCCAGATCCAGTTCAAGATGGCCCGCGCCCAGGCTGCTTCGCACTTGCACGCGAATCGGCGTCCATGCCGCCGGCGCCGCCTGCATCACGCGCACGCAAAAGCGCCGGCGCCCGCTGCAGATCTCCATGCACAAACCACGCAAGCGCGCATGCAGATCGGCGTGCCGGGTCTGGCGCGGTGACTGGTAGCGCAAGTGCGTCCAGCGCATCACGACGCCGCGGTCCATTGCGTAATCAGCGTTTGCAAAGGCAAATTTGCCGCATCCAACAAGGCCTGGCGCATGGCGGCGAGCTGGGAGGCCAGGGTGCCGCGTACTACACCGGTGGGGGTTTCCACCACGCAGCAGGTGCGGCTCAGCGAAGCGTCTTCCATGACCGCAAGCAGGCCGAGGGGGGCCTGCGCCTGGGCAACCCAGGTTCGGACAATGGCCAGATTGTCGGCACTGACCCGGATGGACACCACCGGCTGTGGCGATGCGGCGGCCAGGCAGCGCTGGAGTTCGGGAAGCAGCCACTGCGCCGAGCCCTGCAAGGACATCAAAGCGTCGATGCGTTGATCGACCAACGCGACCAGCTCGTCGCGCAGCCGCATCGAGGCGCGTGACAGGGCGGCGGACAGGGCGACATGGCGCCGTGCCGACAGCGCCATGCCAGCGCGCAGGCCATGACGAAGCGCGCGTGCCCGCAACTGCCTGCAACGGATTCGCGCCGCTGCGTCCCGGCGCCGGTCCTCCTCCTCCATCTTGCGCCAGGCCTGTGTCAGCGCCTGTACGGATTGCCACTCCTGTGCGCCAATGAGCCCGTCATCGTGCAGCGTTGCCGCCCCCATCCTGAAGATCAGCACCGGGACCTCCACAGACCCAGCGCGCCGGCCACGCAGGCGCGCGCATGGAGGCAGTCCAGCGCCAGGAAAGCGTGTGACGCCTCGCTCAGCGCGCGCGGCAGGCGCATCGACCACCACGCATCCAGGCCTCGCTGATGCTGGGCCCGGCGGACCCGCGCCAGACCCTGTGCGGTGAGGCCGAAACGGTCGCTCAGGTCAATGGTGTCGTCGGCATCGAACCCCTGGGGAAGCCGCAACTGCAACTGATCGAGGAAGCCGCCTCCGATGTGCGCGACCAGCTGCCGTCGATCCTGCGGGCTGACCCGTCGACGCACCTGGTTGCCGGCGGCGGTTGCCGCGACCAGCCGGCAGAACCGCGCAAATGCCGGCCTTCCCCTCGGTATGAGCAGCGAAGGGACGTGTTGCGTGACCAGGTGCGGGTATGCGCGAATCAACTGGACACTGGCTTCACGCAAGGCGCGTTCATCGCGCGCGGGCCGAGGCGGCGATAGCCACGACCAGTGAACCCAGAGCGCGGGCAGCAGGATGTCGGGCCGCATGCTCAGTCATCCGCCTTCGGCCGGGCGGCGTGGCCCGCACGGGGGGGAACGAATCCAGTGGGAGCGGTCGAAGGTTGGCGAGCCCCGCGTCGCCAGAGTGGCGGCAATCTTTGTGGCCAACGCAGGGTACGCAACTGGGCGCCGAAGGCGACGGCAAGCGCCGCCAGGCATAACCCAAGCGCCAGCAGCCACCACGCCACGCGCCACCCATCGGCGTGGCCCATCGCGCGCGAGACCAATACCGCGTCGGGTGTGACCGGCACGAACACCACCGACACTCGCGATGCATCCAATCCTCCTGCCGCGCCGGCGACGAATCGCCGGATCGATTCACGCGTCGCCGGAAGGTCCTGAGCGCTGTCGTGGCGAATCAGCACACTTGCAGCGTGAGGTATCGGCAGGCCATCGCGCTGCAACGCCGCCGGCAGGCCCAACTGAACATCGGCGTGCAGCACGCCGTCGATGTGTTCAAGGGCAGCGGCAATATCATGGTTGAGCCCGATCAGCAGCCGCACCTGCTCCTCCGCAGGGGTGCTGATGAAGGCCTTTTCGCCGAACAACTGTGCGAGCGATTGTCGCGGGGGTGCCGGCAGGCCGTAGGCATTGGCCAGGCCGGCCGCAGCCGACAGGCTGTCCGCGTCCACGGCCACTTGCCATGCCCCCTCCCGCTGCAAGTGTTTTTCGGCGGCAATGCCATGCCGGTCGAGGAGGCTGAGCGCCTGATTGGCATCTTCATCGGACGCCCTGTCCAATAGCGGGGCGCTGCATGAGACCAGCAGCGGCATCGCGAGCATCGCTGTCCAGCGGCGCATGGCTCAGGTCCTCTGCGTCAGCGTCTGTACCGAGCGCGACAGCTCTTCGGCCAGGCGCACGCTCAGCTGCACGCGCACGCTGAACTCCCCCACCGCCGCTTGCAGCCGCAGCATCGCTGCGGGCGACGCTGGCAGTGCGGCGACGCCGGCAAGCTCGCGTACGACTTGCTGGTGCGCGCCGGTGTGGCGACTTTCGATCGATCGCAGCAGGTCGCCCAACGGGTCGTTCGCCCCCCCAGACTGCAAGGCATAGGAGGGACGCGGGCTGAGCGCGCTGGAGGGCTGGGCGGCGCCAGCAGTGGAGAGTAGCGGCAGCATGACGGTGCTCCGGTGTCGGAAGGGACGAGAGACGGTCGTCTCAGGGACGGTCGAGTGCGGCGATGAGCTGCAGCATGGTCTCGGCCAGGCGGAAGGCGGCTGGACTGTCTTCATTGCGTACGCTGCGAAGCGTGCACACGGCCAGGCGGCTTTCGTTCAATGCGAATTGGCAGACGCCAAGCCAGGCACTGGCCAGCGGATATCCAGGCGCCACCGCCAGGGCGGCACGGCAGTGGCCGGCGGCTCGGGCGTAGTTGTGGCGATCGATCTCCAGGAGGGCCAGCCCCAGCCAAGGGCTGGCCCGGTCCGGGAAGACAAGCCGCAACTGCTCGAACAACTGCAGTGCCTGGGCGAAACGTCCCTGCGTACGCGCCAGGTGGCCCGCACCGACCAGGAGCGACAGCAGATGTTCGGAACTGGCGGCCGTCGACCCCATGCGCAAAGCTCCCTCAACGGGTGGCGCGGGCGGTCTCCTTTTGGGCATCTGTCAGGCCCTGGATGGCCGAGGTCGCAACGCTCTGCACAGTGTTGACCTGGCCCATTGCCTGCTGCACGCGGATCATGGCGACGTTGCCCTGGTTCTGTCCGGCGCTGGAGCCCATCTGTGACTGTGCCTTGTTGAGCAACGATTCGAAGCGCTTGTTCTGCTTTTCCAGAATCTTGGCCAGGATTTCGGCGACGCGGCCGGACGACAGGCCTGCGTTCTGGCTGTAGGGGGCGGTACCGGCCGAGCTATGGCCGCTGCCGACCGACGGATTGAAGTTGACGTTGAAGCTCATGGTTTTTCTCCTGGTGTCATCGGAAGGAACGCTGGCGCCGCAGGTGATCCAGGTAGATCTGCCGGGCCAGGCGTATGCTCGTTGCGAGCATTCTTTGCTGGGCGTCCGTGGTGCATGCACCCTGCACGGCGAGACAGGCGTCATCGAGTTCAATGAGCAATGCCTCGGCAAAATTCGGGTCGGCCAGTGCTTGTTCGATGTCGGAAGGTCCGAGCGCACCGAGCGGACTGCGACGGTCAATAGCAGCTTCCACCCCCGGCCTCCCCGCTGTAATGGACGATGCGTTTGCGCTGGCGGTCGATCAGCCGGACCGAGCAGCGCGCCAGATCCACCACGCGCCCATTGGACAGCTGGGCGCCTTCGAAATATCGGCGTTGGCTGCCGTCCGAGATCCACTGCCCGTGCGGCGTGCTGACCAGACTCCAGGGGGGGGCACTCAGCGGCAGTCGGGCGCCACTGGTCATCAATGCGGGATCCTCGCGAAATTCCAGCGAGGCGACGCCGCGCACGGCGTGCTGGATCTCGCGCGCCACGGCCGCAGCGTCCCAGGCGGTGTCGTCCAGGTAAGAGGCCGGCCCACCGGTCACAATGCGGTAGCGCCCAGGCTGCAATTCCGTCAAGCGACTGACCGCGTAGTGGTGCGACAGCACCTCGTCCACGGCCTGCAATACTCGGGTGCGCACGGCGACGCGGAACAGGGCGGCGGTTTCGCCTTGTTGATGCACACGAGTGCGCAGCAGGGCCAACGCGCGTTCGTCGGGGACATGGCCGCTGTACACGGGGCGTCCGCTGGCGGCATCAATCTGCCTGCGCACGCGGCTGCCTTCACTGTCCGGGCGTGGTCCCACGGCGTTATCGCCGTGCGAATGGGCGCCCGGCCACGCGGCCAGCACTGCACTGCCCAGTGCGGCGGCGCCAAGGGCAATCGCAATCCTGGTGCGGCCATGCCCGGCCATTGCCGGCCAAGTTGCCGGCCAAGTCGCGGACAGGCCTGACCACGCCTTCGCGGCCGGCGGCTCGTAGCGCAAAGTGACCGCCGCGATATGGATTTCCTCATCTCGCCTAAGCGCGGCACGCCGGCCCTGCCGCACGTCCTTGTTGCGCACGCGTACCCCTGGCGCCAGTGCATGCAGGTGCAGCCGGCGGGCGCGCGGCTCCAAGGCGAGGTGCTGTGTCTCGATACCTGGGTCGAGCAGCCGGATATCGCAGGCCTCGCCACTGCCCAGGACCAGGCGTTGCCCGCGCACGAGGCTGCTGCGCGCGCCCTGATGCAGGCCACTGCAGACATGCAGTTGTGCCGGCTCGGCGCTCATTGCAAGGCCCTGCGCCGAGACGGAGCCAGCGCCAATGTCGGCGGCTGCACGGGCAGCCGCGGCGTAATCATGACGATGCGCTGGAAGCGTTCTTCGCGCACGCGGCGGCTCCGGAACAACGCCCCCAGGAAGGGAATTCGGGACAGGAACGGCACGCGGCGGTTCTGCGTCGACTCGCGCGTCAGCGTGTAGCCGCCGATCAACAGGGAGTTGCCATCTTCGATCACGGCCTGCGTGGCGATGCTGTGGTCCTGGATCGTGGGGATGCCTTCCACGGCGTTGGCCGCGTTGAGCGAGCCGTCCTTCAGATGGATCGCCAGCCGGACGTGTGGGTCCTCGCCGCTGCCGATGCTGGGCATGACGCGCAAGCGCAGGCCTGCATCCATCCCGAATAGTTCGGCGGCTCGCTCACCGCTGACGCGTACGTACATTCGTTCAACCGAGGAGATCACCGCCTCGGTGTTGTTGAGGGTGCGAATTCGCGGCTGCGATTGAATGCGTGCCTTGCCGTCGGCCTCCAGGGCGCGGATCCGGGCGATGAAGCCACCGGAGTCTTCGTCTTGCAGGGTGACCGAGTGGCCACGACCGATCGAAGCGAGCGACAACCAGTCAACGCCCAGTTCTTTCTGTGCGTCGCTGGAGACATCGATGATCGTCGCTTCGATCTCGACCGAGGGCTGTGGTACGTCGATTTCGGCAATGGCTTCGGCGATGCTCGGCATCATCGATGCCGGTGCGCGGACCAGGATGGCGTTGGTCTGGCCGTGGGCCATCACCTGGCCGCCCATTGGGAACTCGCGCCGATCGTCGGGCCTGGCGATGTCGGGCTCGTAGATCCCGGGCTCGGGTGTCTGCTGGGCCGCCATGCTGGCGGAGGCAGGGTCGACCATCTTGGCCGGCAGGACCGGCAGCGTGACCGGGGCGTCGGTGCCGCGCAGCAGGTTGGAGATCAGCGTCGCCACGCCGGGCACGTTGACCCGCTCCTCGCCATTGTCGTAGGTCATGTCCGAGGCCCGGGCATGCCTGAGCGGAAATACCCGGATGACCGGCTGGCCGGTCTGCATGCCTTCTTGCTGCACGCGTTGGCGGCGGCCGCTCTCTAGCGCGTCGGCGACGGCGGCCAGGTACTGGCCGGGCCCGGATACCCGCAGGATCGAACCGCTCCCGGTCAAAGGCAGATGCCGATTGAGCAGTCCGAGCTCCTGCAGCAACGTCAACGCTCGCTTGCCGCCCACGGCAGAGACATCGAAGCTGCGCGTCTGCATGTCGGCCATGGGGGTGACGTGGATGACGTCGCCATCGCGCCACCATTGCAGTTGGTAGGCGTCTACCAGGCGCAGGAAGGCTTCGCGGGGACGTTGGTTCAAGCTGCCGCTGACGGTGCCACGCAGGCGGGCGGGGACATCGGCGCGAAACCCGCCGGCGCCGATCACCTCGCGCAGCACTTCGGCGACGGGGCGATCCAGGCCGTTGATGGTGACCGGTTGCCGGACCCAGCTGTTGGCGAGCGCGTGTTGCGGGCCGAGGCACGCAATCAGCGCAATGGCCGTGGTGAGCCGATAAGCGGGCATGCGCATGTTGTGCAATGTAGAGACGCCTTGTGCTCGTGTCGGCGGCTAGATTGCGACCCCAGCTGCATGACTGGGCAATACAAGGATATAGGCGAATGCAATGCGCGCGATACGCACGCCGGCATGTGGACGAATCATATGCCGTGCTGGAAAAAAAGCTCGAATCGCTTGCGATTTATATATATATGTCCACGCTCGTTGAGCGGTCTTCTTAGCTACGGAGCATGCAGTCATGCATGTCGTTGGTTGCAGCTTTGCGAGGTCGCTATGAAGAGTTGTCAGTTCGATATAAATCTGTCGGTGCCGCGAATGCGCTCGCTCAGGGTAAACGGGATGTCCACCTGTTTTCGCCTGGAGGAGATCTACTGGACGTTGCTCGACGAAATTGCCGGACGCGCTGGGGTTTCGGTCAGCAACCTGGTGTCATCTTGGTCGCGCTACGTCGACTTGCGTTACGGCGGGGTGCCGAACTTGTCATCCTTCATCCGCATCTGTTGCTTGATGCACCTGTGCGAAAACGAGCGTGATTCACTGGCCGAGATGTCGGGCGTGATGTCGTTGGGCAAGCAGGGTTCGGACCGGACCTACTAGGGCCAGCAGCGAGCAGGCCGCGCCGCGGGGCTCAGATGGTGCTGCATTGGCGCCAGCGCACTGGCTCATCGACACCGGGTCGTGGATTGAGCTGGATGCGGACCGTGCGCAGCATTGGATAGCGTTCGACTTCGCGGCAGATCAATGGCCAGGCGGTGGCATCGTCGGCCTGGCGGTCAACCGCCAGGGTCAGCCGGGTCAACCAGATGCCGCGGGTGATGCCAGGCGTTTGCGCCAGGGCGCGGGAGACCGAGGCCTGGTAGCGGTCGAGGGTGGCCGGATCGGGGTCGGCCGGGCGACCAACGATCGCATCGGAGGCGGCGCCTTCGACGGGCGCGACCGGTGCGGCTGGCGCGACGCGCGGCGGTGCCGGTCGGGCAGGAATGGGGGCGGCGCTGGCTGCGGTCGCGTTCGTCGAAGGCGGGTGCGAGGACAAGTATCCGAGCCCGACCACCAGGCCGAGCGTGAGCGAGGCCAAGGCGGCGATGCCGGTATGGCGCTGCGCGCGTCGGCGCGAGGTATGGACGATGCGGTTTTCGACCTCGGCAGGCAGATAGGGCTTGAGCACCGGCCAAATGCGGCGGCCGTCGAGGATCTCGACCGCCTGCTTGTCGGCGGCGACCAGGCCCTCGCGCTCGACCTTGCCTTCGGTGATGAGCACGCCGCCCTGGGCCCCGGCCAGGCGCAACGCGGCGCCCAGCTCATTCACTGCTGCCGCGCCTATCCGGTAGGCGCGCCCGTGCTTGCACGAAACCATCCACAGGGTGCCCTGCGGGCTGCGCATCAGGAAGTCGCTGCGGGGCGAGCCGTCGTCTTCCGATTGCGTGGCCAGGGTCCAGCCACGCTCGTCATGCAGGGCGCGGCGCACGCTCTCGGAAAAGTCGCGCCAGTGCAGATTGGCCAGTGCCGCCAGGCCGGCCCGGGTTTCGTCGCGGCGTCGTCGTACCCACCACAGGTACACCGCAGCGGCGCTCCAGACCACGATGGCCAACAGCAGGGCGAGAATCCAGGAAAACATGCAGTAACCGTGTAGAACCCAAGGGCTGGCGCGCAGCGACGAACGCGCAGTCTATATCGGCGCGCGGCGGGCAATCATGAGTAGCGGTTTTCCGGGCCAGGGCGGCCGCGGCAGGCAGGAAGTGCCCGCCAGTCCGGAGCCGAGAGGGGAGGGAAGCAAACGGCGTCTGAGTGGACTGGCGGGCAGTTCGAATTGTCGGAAAATCGATGTTGCTTTGCAACAATATCAAGACGAGGTCGTTACGCCGGGCTTACCCGAGGCGCTCGCCGTCCGGCCCTTCGATATCGCTCTCCGGCTCGGTTGGGCCGCGCGCCACGCGCTCGGTCGCGGCCAGGCGGCTCACTTGGCTGCGCAACTGCGAGATCTGCCGGCGCAATGCATCGATCTCTTCGCGCTCAGGCACGTCGAGTCGGCGCAGGGCACTGCGCAGGCGGTCGTCGAAAGCGCGCTCGATCCGGCCCCAACCCACCGCGGCGTTGTCGCGGACCTGGTCGAAGCGGCTCTGGACTTCTTCGCGGACGCTTTCGCCGCGTTCCTCGGCACGGCGACGGCCATCGCGTTCCACCTCGGCGCCTTCCTGCACCAGGCTATCGAACAGGCGGCTGCCTTCGGCCTGCGCCCGTTGCAGGGCGCCCAGTCCTGCCCACCACACATGCTGGGCGGATTCGCCCAGCCGGCGCGACCATTGCTCGGCCTGCGCCTGGAAAGCTTCGCCGGCATCATCTTCGGGCTCGCCGCCACGGCGGCGGTTGCGCTGCGCGTTCGGATTTGCACTGGCCATGATGTGGTTCCCATCAGCGACGGAGGTGGCCAGCCTAGCGACGCCTTTGCATCGGCCGGGTGAAGCCGGCGCCGCCAGGCTTAACCGAGCTTGTCGCTCAGGACGCGGCGAATCTCGGCCTCGACCATGCCCTTCATCGCCGACAGCAGGAAGCCGAGGGTAGCGGTCACGCGGACCGCGCCGGGCAGCAGCTGGATCGCGCCGTCAACGCCGCTGCCGCTGAACTGCAGGCTGTCGCCCTGCCAGTGCGAGCGCAGGCCGAAGCGCGCGTCGAGCTTGGTCGCGGCTTCTTCGATCGCCGCGCGCGCCTGCTCGGGAGATTTGCCATGTTCCTGGCGGATATCGATCGTGGACATGCCGGCTCCGGGCAACGGGAAGTCGCGCATTGTGGCCGTGTTGGCGCCTCGGTTCCAGATCGCGCCGCGGGCGTGGCGTCGGCGCCTGCTTCTGGATGCCAGGGCAACCTGCTAGGCTGCGCCGCGTGCGCGAACTGCAAGTCCACTTCACCCACCGGCAGCAGCCGGACCATCCGCTCAAGCCCGGCGTCCACCGGATCGTTCGCCATGCCTCGGGCCATGTGCGGCTGGTCGAGGACACGCAGGGGGCACTGCTGTTGGCGCAGTTCTGCCTGGACCGCCGCGGCCTGTGGCTGCAGGTCGCCAATGGCGTGCGCGGCATCCACGTCAATGGCCGGCCGGTGCGGCGCATGGCGCTGCTGCGGCCCGGCGACGCGGTCTATGCCGACGGCGTGGAGATGGTGCTGCGGGCCAAACTGGCGCCGCAGACACGGATTCCCGCGGCCGCCAATGAAGCGCCCGGCGATGCGCTGATGCTGCTGCGCGGCGTCGGCGGCCGCCACCACGGCCGTTGCTTCACCCTGGAGCAGGCGCGGCTGGTAGGCAGCGACGCCAGCGCCGACATCCTCATCGACGATGACCTGTTTGCCGCGCGGCATGCTCGGCTGGAACCGCACGACGGCCGCGTGCTGTTGCGCGACCTCGGTTCGCAGGACGGTAGCGTGGTCAACGGTCTTCCCGTGCGCGATTGCTGGTTGCAGCCGGGCGACCAGCTGGTCTTCGACACCCAGCACCGCTTCGTGCTGGAAGTGCCGGTGCAGCCGCCGTTGGTCGAGGCCGAGCCGGTGGCCGAAGCGTTGGCGCCACGCAAGCCGGCGGCGACCGAAGGCGAGGGCGCTCGGCCGCGCGGCCGGGTCAGTCGCTGGCCGTGGTTGCTGCTTAGCGCGGTGTTGCTGGCCGCGGTGCTGAGCGCGTTGCTGTGGTTCGGCGCGCGCTGAAGACCTTCCACGCGCGCCAGCCCAGCAGCAGCGCCAGGATGCCGGCGTACAGGGCCGGCTCGCGGATGTCGGACTTCACCAGCCACCAGAAGTGCAGCACCGCCAGCACGCCGACGGCGTAGACCAGCTTGTGCAGACGCCCCCAGTTGCGCTTCAGTCGACGAATCCAGCCCTGGGTCGAGGTGATCGCCAGCGGCAGCAACAGCAGCCACGCCAGGAACCCGACCGTCAGGTACGGGCGCTTGACGATTTCCTCGAAGATCTGCGCCCAGTAGCCGCGCAGGTCCAGGCCGAGATACACGCACAGGTGCACGCTGGCATAGAAGAAGGCATACAGCCCGAGCATGCGCCGGAAGCGGATCAGCACCGACTGGCCGGTGAGCTGGCGCAGCGGGGTGATGGCCAGGCTGAGCATCAGCATCCGCAGCGCCCACAGGCCGGTGCGGTGTTCGATCTCGGCCACCGGGTCGGCGCCGAGCGTATCGCTGCCGGTCTGCCATACCTGCCAAACCTGCCAGCCCAGCCACAGCAAAGGGGCCAGCGCGGCCAAGTGCACGAGCGCCTTGGCCAGGATCATGCCGGCGCTGGCGCGGCGAGCCGGCGGGCGCGGACGAGGCGCCGCGCTCAGAACCACTTCCTCAGGTCCATGCCCGCGTACAACGAGGCGACCTGCGCGGCGTAGCCATTGAAGGGCAGGGTCGGGATGCGCTCGGCGAACAGCTTGCTGGCCGTGCCGGAGATGCGGCGCTCAGTCTTCTGGCTCCAGCGCGGATGGTCCACCGCCGGATTGACGTTGGAGAAGAACCCGTACTCGCTCGGCTGCAGTTCGTGCCAGGCGGTCTCGGGCATCTTCTCGACAAAGGCGATCTCCACGATCGACTTGATGCTCTTGAAGCCGTACTTCCACGGCACCACCAGGCGCAGCGGCGCGCCGTTCTGCTGCGGCAACGCCTTGCCGTACAGGCCAGTGGCGAGGAAGGCCAGCGGGTGCATGGCCTCGTCGATGCGCAGGCCTTCCTTGTACGGCCATTCGATCGAACGATAGGCGATCCCCGGCATCTGCTTGGGGTCTGCCAGGGTGGTGAAGGCGACGTATTTGGCCTTGGCGGTGGGCTCGAAGCGCTTGAGCACATTGGCCAGCGGCACGCCGGTCCAGGGGATCACCATCGACCAGCCTTCGACGCAACGCAGGCGGTAGACCCGCTCCTCCGAGCTGATGCCCTTGAGCAGATCGTCCAGCGCCAAGGTGCCGGGCTTGGCGCACTCGCCGCCGACCTTGACCGACCACGGCTGCGTGCGCAGGGTCTTGGCCGCGCGCGAAGGATCGGTCTTGTCGGTGCCGAACTCGTAGAAATTGTTGTAGCTGGTCACGTCCTCGTAGCGCGTCAGCGTCTCGCTGGTGCGAAAGCCCTGCTTGGCCTGCTCCGGGGTGATGGTCACCTTGGGCGGCGGCGGGGGCTCGGCCTCGGCGCAGCCGGCCAGGCCGAGCGCCGGGCCCAGCGCCAGCGCCTGCAACAGGCGACGGCGCTCGCGGTAGACGGTTTCGTCGGTAATCTCGTGCGCGGGGATGCGCAGGGCATCGCGGATCGACATCGTGGCTGCCTGGTGGGTATGCAGGCACTCAGACTGCACCGGCGCGGCGGAAGTTTCCAGCCGGTAGCCGGGTCATTCCCGGCAACAGATGCAAATGCAACTTTTTGCCGCGCCAGCCAACCCTGGTGCGCTGCGGCATACTAAGCGACTGCATACACATAGGTGGGACATGACGCGCGCGTTCAATTTCAGTGCCGGGCCGGCGACCTTGCCCGAAGCGGTCTTGCGCCAGGCGCAGGCGGAAATGCTGGAATGGAATGGCGTGGGCGCCTCGGTGGTGGAGATCAGCCACCGCAGTGCCGACTTCGTCGCCCTGGCCGCGCAAAGCGAGGCCGACCTGCGCCAGCTGCTGGCCATTCCCGATGACTACGCGGTGCTGTTCCTTTCCGGCGGCGCCACCACCCAGCAGGCGCTGCTGCCTCTGAACTTCGCCGCGCCCGGGCAGACCGTGGACTTCGTCGTCACCGGGCACTGGGGCAAGACGGCGATCAAGCAGGCCAGGACCTATGTCACGCCGCATGTCGCCGCCGATGGCGAAGCCGGCGGCTATCGCGATATTCCGCCGCGCGCAAGCTGGCAGCTCTCGGCGGACGCGGCCTATGTCCATATCACCGCCAACGAAACCATCCACGGCGTCGAGTTCCGCGACACCCCCGACGTCGGCGCGGTGCCGCTGTTTGCCGACTTCAGCTCCTCGATCGCCTCCGAGCCGCTGGATATCTCGCGCTATGGCCTGATCTACGCCGGCGCGCAGAAGAACCTGGGGCCGGTCGGCATCTCGGTGGTGATCGTGCGCCGCGATTTGCTCGAACGCCCGGGGCAGCCGCGCGCCGACATCTTCAACTATCGCTCGCACGCCGCGCGCGACTCGATGCTCAACACCCCGCCAACCTGGAACTGGTACCTGCTCGGGCTGACGGTGAAGTGGATGCTCGACCAGGGCGGCGTGGAAGAATTCGCCCGCCGCAACGCCGAGAAAGCGCGCCTGGTGTATGGCGCCATCGATGGTTCCGGCGGCTATTACCGCAACGAAGTGGCACCGGCGGTGCGCTCGCGGATGAACATTCCGTTCTTTCTCGCCGATGAGCGCCTGGATGCGCTGTTCGTCAGCGAATCCAAGGCGGCCGGGCTGCTCGCGCTCAAGGGCCACAAGGCCGTCGGTGGCATCCGCGCTTCGCTGTACAACGCCATGCCGGTGGCCGGGGCGCAGGCGCTGGTCGATTTCATGCACGACTTCCGCCAGCGCCACGGCTGAAGACCGCACTACACGGGAATACGCAATGGCCGCAAAGAAAAACAAAACCGTACCGAGCAAGCCTGCCGCCAAGGGAGCGCCTGCGGTTTCGCCGCCGCCCGCACTGGCCGACGTGCGCGCGAAGATCGACGAGATCGACCGCGGCATCCAGGCGTTGATCGCAGAACGCGCGCATTTCGCCCACCAGGTTGGCAAGGCCAAGGGCAAGCTCGCCGCGGCGGTGGACTATTACCGTCCCGAGCGCGAGGCGCAGGTGCTGCGCATGGTGGTGGACCGCAACGAAGGCCCGCTCAGCGACGAAGTGCTGGTGCACGTGTTCCGCGAAATCATGTCCGCGTGCCTGGCCCAGCAGGAGCCGCTGAAGATCGGCTACCTGGGGCCGGAAGGTACCTTCAGCCAGCAGGCCGTGCTTAAGCACTTCGGCCGCTCGGCGGTGGGCCAGCCGATGGCCAGTATTGAAGAGGTGTTCCAGGAAGTGGAGGCCGGCAACGCCGACTTCGGTGTAGTCCCGGTGGAGAATTCCGGCCAGGGCACCATCCAGGTCACCCTGGACATGTTCCTCACCTCGAACCTGAAGATCTGCGGCGAAGTCGAACTGCGCGTGCACCAGTTCCTGCTCTCGCGCAGCGGCCGCCTGGAAGACATCGAGCGCATCTACGGCCATCCGCAGTCGTTCGCGCAGACCGCCGGCTGGCTGCGTTCCAACCTGCCCAAGGTCGAGAAGCTGCCGGTCTCGTCCAACGCCGAAGGCGCGCGCCGCGCGCGCAATGCCGAGGACGCCGCGGCCATCGGCGGCGAGAGTGCCGCGCACGTGTATGGCCTGAAGAAGGTCATCATGAAGTCGATCGAGGACGACGACGACAACACCACGCGCTTCCTGGTGATCGGCCGCAAGATCTTCCCGCCGTCGGGCCACGACCGTACTTCGATCCTGGTGTTCATCCACGACAAGCCCGGCGCGCTGTTCGACGTATTGAGCCCGTTCGCCCGCCACGGCATCAGCATGAACCGGATCGAGTCGCGGCCCTCGCACCAGGCCAAGTGGGAGTACGGCTTCTTCATCGACCTGGCCGGCCACGTCGAGGACGAGGCGATGAAGCAGGCATTGGCCGAGCTGGAATCGCACTCGGCCCAGGTCAAGGTGCTCGGTTCCTATCCGGTCGCCATTCCCTGAGCGCCCGCGCAGACCTTCGCAACAGGAAAGACATGACCGCAAAGCAAAGCTGGATCGCCAGCCAGGGCCGCCCGTTGCAGGGCACGCTGGCCATTCCCGGCGACAAGTCCGTCTCCCACCGCGCGGTGATGTTCGCCGCACTCGCCGATGGTGTTTCGCGCATCGACGGCTTCCTCGAAGGCGAGGACACGCGATCGACCGCGGCGATCTTCAGCCAGCTCGGCGTGCGCATCGAAACGCCTTCGGCGTCGCAACGGATTGTCCATGGCGTGGGTGTCGACGGCCTCAAACCGCCCACCGGCGAACTGGACTGCGGCAACGCCGGCACCGGCATGCGCCTGTTGGCCGGCCTGCTGGCGGCGCAACCGTTCGACAGTGTTCTGGTGGGTGATGAATCGCTGTCCCGCCGGCCGATGCGCCGGGTCACCGGGCCGCTGGCGCAGATGGGCGCGCGCATCGATACCGAAGCAGACGGGACCCCGCCGCTGCGCATCCACGGCGGCCAGGCGCTGCGCGGCATCGAATTCGTCTCGCCGGTGGCCAGCGCCCAGGTCAAGTCGGCGGTGTTGCTGGCCGGGCTTTACGCCGAGGGCGAGACCTCGGTGAGCGAGCCGCATCCGACCCGCGACTACACCGAGCGCATGTTGTCGGCATTCGGGGTGAAAATCGAGTTTTCGCCCGGCCGTGCCCGCCTTCGCGGGGGGCAGCGCCTGCGCGCCACCGATATAGCGGTGCCGGCGGACTTTTCCTCGGCGGCCTTCTTCATCGTTGCCGCCAGCATCATTCCGGGTTCGGAAGTGCTGCTGCGCGCGGTCGGCCTCAACCCGCGCCGCACCGGGCTATTGGCCGCGTTGCGCCTGATGGGGGCCGATATCAGCGAAGAAAACCATGGCGAGCACGGCGGCGAACCGGTGGCCGATTTGCGCGTGCGCTACGCCCCCCTGCATGGCGCGCGTATTCCCGAGGCGCTGGTGCCGGACATGATCGACGAATTCCCGGCGCTGTTCGTGGCCGCGGCCGCGGCCCGGGGCGAGACCATCGTCAGCGGCGCGGCGGAGTTGCGGGTCAAGGAGTCCGACCGCCTCGGCGCGATGGCCAACGGCCTGCGCAGCCTCGGCGTGAGCGTCGATGAAACCCCCGACGGGGCGACGATCCGGGGCGGCGTGATCGGCGGCGGCCGGATCGACAGCCATGGCGACCATCGCATCGCGATGGCCTTTGCCATTGCCGGCCAGCTGGCCAGCGGCGAAGTGGTAGTAGAGGACGTGGCCAACGTCGCCACTTCTTTCCCAGGCTTCGACACGCTGGCCACGACCGCGGGGTTCGCCCTGCGCGCCGGCTAGCGGCGCGCAGGACGCAACGCCAGCGCCGTTACTGCGCGGCGCGGAATTCCACCGGCAGCTGCACCGTGGTGGCGACGGCACGGCCGTCGTGCACCGCCGGTTCGAAGCGCCAATCGCGCACAGTATTAAGCACGGCGCGATCCAGCTCACGGTCGCGGTCGCCGCTGCGGCCGACGATCTCGGCATCGCTGACGCGGCCATTGGCATCGACCTGCAAACGCGCGGTCACGCTGCCTTCTACACCGGCTCGCAGCGCGCGTGCCGGGTAAGCCGGGACCGCATTGGAAGCCAGCGGCCGCGCATCGCGGTCACGCAGTACCGGCGCCGCCTTCGGAGTGGTATGGCGGACCATGGTTGCCGGGCGCTGGTTACTGGCCTCGGGCAGTGGCTGTGGCGTAGCCGCCTCACTGGTGGCGGGCGCGGTGGCAGGCGTCGGCGCGAGGTTTTCCTGGCTGTTGCGGATCCACCACCAGGCGGGCACCGCGACCAATACCAGGATCAATTGCGCCCACAGCCAAGGCGACGTACCGCGCTCACGCATCGGTTCGGCTTCGACGGCCTGGGGCTGGCGGTAGTCGTGGGTATGTGTCGGTGTCGTGGACATAGAACAACTCCTTTGTCTGGGGGGACGCAGGCAGTCTTGATCCAAAACGACACCGAGGGTGTCAGCCCGAAGTGAACGCGCCAGCCGCGGGGCTGGCAGGGTTCAGCTTACTGAGCGGGCTTGAAATCGAAGGGAATTTCCAGCGTGCCGGGCACGGCCTGGCCGTTGCGTTGTGCCGGTTGGAAGCGCCAGGCGCGCACAGCTTCCATCGCCGCGCGATCGAGATCGCGCGAGCCACTGCGCTGCACCAGCGCGACGCCGGCCGGCGCGCCGCTGGCATCGACTTCGACCCGCACCACCACGGTGCCGCGATCGCCCCGGCGCAATGCCGCCGGCGGATAGTTCGGCGGCTGCATCTGGCCGGCCAGCGGCACTGGCCGGTCGCCCGGGGCGAGCGTCGCGCCCGGCCCCGGCGCCGGCCCATTGAGCGGCGGGGCGGGAACAGCCGCGGGCGGTGGCGCGGGGCGGGTCTCGACCAATTGCGGCGGCGGTTCGGCGGCATCGGCGGGCGGCGCCTTGGCTTCGGGCATATCGCTGGCGGCATCGCCGGCGGCCAAGGGCTCAGGTAGTGGGGCTATCGGCGCATCGGCTTGCGCGGCGGGCGCGGCGGCGGGGTCGGCGCGATAGAAGTCGCTCTTGCGGCTGGTGGCCCACACCAATACGAACAGCAGCAGGCCGACGCCAAAGGCAATGGCGGCAATCTTCAAAGTGTTGCGCGGCAGGCGCAGGACGATATGCGGGTCGGATGAGCCGGGGGCGCTGGATCGGGACACGGGAGCACTCGTGGGAGTTCTCCACCGATTCTGGCACAGCGGGCGAGGGCGGGCGACGCGCCTGCCCGGGACAGGCGATAATCCAGCAACTGTCCCTTCAGAAATCCGCCTCATGCTTGATCCGGTCCTGCTCCGCCAACAGCCCGCTGAACTCGCCGAACGCCTGCGCGTCACGCGCGGCTACGCGCTCGACACCGCCGCGCTGGCCTCGCTGGAAAGCGAGCGCAAGCGTATCCAGGTGCGCACCGAGGAACTGCAGAGCCTGCGCAACGCCCGATCCAAGGCGATTGGCCAGGCCAAGGCCAAGGGCGAAGACGTGACCGCGTTGATGGCCGAAGTGGCCGGGTTCGGCGACGAGCTCAAGGCTTCGGAGGTCGAGCTGGAGCGGATCCGCGGCGAACTCGAAGCGCTTGCGCTGGTCATTCCCAATCTGCCACAAGCCGACGTACCGCTGGGCGCAGACGAGTCGGAAAACGTCGAGCAAGCGCGCTGGGGCAACCCGCGCGCGTTCGATTTCGAGGTCAAGGACCATGTCGAGCTTGGCGCCCGCCACGGCTGGCTCGACAGCGAAACCGCGGCCAAGCTTTCCGGCGCCCGCTTCACCGTGCTGCGTGGCCCGATCGCGCGCCTGCACCGCGCGCTGGCGCAGTTCATGATCGACCTGCACGGCGGCGAGCACGGCTACGAAGAAACCAACGTGCCGCTGCTGGTCAACGCCGACGCCTTGCGCGGCACCGGGCAACTGCCGAAGTTCGAAGACGACCTGTTCCGCACCGCCATCGGCGACTCGGCGCGCTACCTGATTCCGACTTCCGAAGTGCCGCTGACGAACATCGTGCGCGAAGAAATCCTCGACGCCGAGCGCCTGCCGCTGCGCATGACCGCCTTGTCGATGTGCTTCCGCGCCGAAGCCGGCAGCGGTGGCCGCGATACCCGCGGCATGATTCGCCAGCACCAGTTCGAGAAGGTCGAACTGGTGAGCATCTGCAAGCCCGCCGACAGCGCCGCCGAGCACGAGCGCATGACCCGCTGCGCCGAGGTCGTGCTGGAGAAACTTGGCCTGCCGTACCGCAAGGTGTTGTTGTGCACCGGCGACATGGGCTTCTCGGCCACGCGTACCTACGATCTCGAAGTCTGGCTGCCATCGCAGAACACCTACCGCGAGATATCTTCGTGCTCGAACTGCGGCGACTTCCAGGCGCGGCGCATGCAGGCGCGCTGGCGTAATCCGGAGACCGGCAAGCCGGAGCCGGTGCATACGCTCAATGGCTCGGGCGTGGCGGTGGGGCGGGCCATGATCGCGGTGATGGAGAACTATCAGAACGCTGATGGGTCGATCGATGTGCCTGAGGTTTTGCGGCCTTATATGGGTGGGGTTTTGCGGGTCGGCTGATTTGTTGTTTTGTTGTTTTGTTGTTACGTGCGGTGGCCGGGGGCAGACCCTGTTCGGGACACGCCGTGAACCCATCCCTGGGGGCTAATTGGCGACATCCATGTCGCCAATTGTCCCGAACAGGGTCTGCCCCCAACCACCCGATAGATCAGCCTGGTTTGGGGGGAGAGAAAAGCACCCTCATCCGGCCCTGTCGGGCCACCTTCTCCCAGAGGGAGAAGAACAGCAGGCGCTGTTGGCGATTGATTGCAGCCGCAAAATGCATGCCGTCCTTCTCCCTCTGGGAGAAGGTGCCGCGACAGCGGCGGATGAGGGCAACTCC
>Ga0160435_1000105_pt1 | contig 48673 bp, 51 predicted proteins | sample HID1973K_E0MG_FD_108213 | JGI IMG/M metagenome (GOLD analysis project Ga0160435, IMG submission 108213) | Enriched mosquito-associated microbial communities from UW Madison campus, WI, USA - HID1973K_E0 MG | ecosystem: Host-associated > Arthropoda: Insects > Digestive system > Unclassified ...
GATAGCACCCAATCGTGGCAATGCGACACAGGGGCGCAAGGCTGGAATTGGAACAGGGGCCAGCCAGGCGCACATTGGGGAAGCGCGGGGCCGGTAGTCGGGGGACTGCCGGCCCTTTTTTTGCCCGCCAGATTCGTGCGGCCCAGGCCAGACAAGGCCGCGACGCCAAAAACAAAGCCCCGGCCTGGCCGGGGCTTTGTTCGTATTTGGCGCCGACGTCCGACAGGGCCGGAACAGGGGGGATCCAGATTTCCCTGTCGGACATCGACATTGGAACGGTCAGGTGACGAAGCTTGCGTCATAAAGCGACGCTGTAGGTCACCGGTGGCCGTAGCTTGGGGCCAACCCGAACGGGGCGCAAGCCCCCCGATCGCGCAAATGAGCCGCCCGTCGCACTCGCCGGCCTACGGCCTGAATTACTCAGGGTTCGACCTTGCGTACCCGCTGGCCGCCTGGGCGCGGCTGCGATTGCACGGCCGGACGCGGACTCACCGGACGCTGGCCCTCGGGCCGTGGCGGACGGGGTGCCGAAGTATTCGGGCGATCCGGCGGACGGCCGTCGTGCGGTCGGCCGGGGCGGCCATCCGGCGGTCGGCCATTGTTGGGCGGGCGGCCATGGTTCGGCGGCGGTCGATGGTCGGGACGGTAGGGCGGGGCGGGGCGGTAGTAGCCGCCGCCGTAATAGCCGCCGTAGTAGCCACCGCGGTAGTACGGGTAGCTGCCGTAGCCGTAGTACCCGGTGCCGTAGCCCGGATATCCATAGTTGTAGTAGCCCGGCGGATAGCGGTACTGGACGCTGGGCGTGCCCCGGTAATAGCCGGCGTCGCCACCGGTGTAACTGTAGGTTGCACAGCCGGCCAGGCCCGCCAACGCCGTGGCGGCGATCAACAGGCGGAGCTTCATCGCGATTCTCGTCATAGGGTATGAGCCTACTCTCACCGTGATGATTTGAATCCGTCCTTAATTTGTCCCGCTTTCCGAACTTGGCGGCTGAAGGATTCCTACATGCCGCGGGGAGCCGGAGATGGTCGTGTGTCTGCGGCGATCAGTTAACCTTGCAGCATGAGCGCTACCCGCCTGGCCGATTACGAAGATGTCCTGCTAGCCGCGGTCCGCATTGCCCCCTATGCCACGGTCACGCCCGTGCTGCGTTCGCGCGTGCTAGACGCGCAAAGTGGCGCGGAACTGCACTTCAAGGCCGAGCACCTGCAACGGGCTGGCGCTTTCAAGTTCCGTGGCGCCTGCAATGCGGTCTGGTCGCTGGACGATGCTGCCGCGGCGCGCGGGGTAGTCACCCATTCCTCGGGCAACCATGGCGCGGCGCTGGCCCTGGCCGCGCGCAGCCGCGGCATTCCCTGCCATGTGGTCGTGCCGGAGGGGGCGGTGGCCGCCAAGCTCGCCAACATCGCCCGCCATGGCGCCACCCTGTGGCGTTGCGAGGCCACCGCCGCCGCCCGCGAGGCCGCGTGTGCCGAGGTGCAAGCCTCCACGGGTGCCACCCTGGTCCACCCCTATGCCAATGCTTCGGTGATCGCCGGCCAGGGCACGGCGACGGTCGAGCTACTGCGCGAAGCCGGCCCCCTCGATGTGGTGGTGGTGCCGGTGGGCGGCGGTGGCTTGTCCGCGGGCACGGCGCTGGCGTTGTCCGGGCTGGCGCCCGGTTGCGCCCTGGTATTGGCCGAACCGGCCGGCGCAGCCGACGCTGCGCGCTCGCTGGCCAGCGGTGTGCGCGACGTGGACTTTGTTCCCGACACTATCTGCGACGGCCTGCGCGCCAGCATCGGCGTTCCGAACTTCGAACTGCTGCGCGAGGCCGGTGCTCAAGTCATCACCGTTGACGACGGCCAGGTGGTCGCCGCGATGCAACGGGTCTGGCAGGTGCTCAAGCAGGTGATCGAGCCATCGTCGGCCACGGTCCTCGCGGCGGTGCTTGCACAGCCGGCCCGCTTTGCCGGCAAGCGCGTGGGCCTGGTCCTTTCGGGAGGCAATGTCGATCTGGAGGCGTTGCCGTGGCGGTAGGAAGGCGCGGGGCCTGGGGCTGGACCTGGCGGTTGCTGTGCCTGGTGTTGGCGTGGCTGCTGGGCGTAGCGGCCTGGATCATCTGGATCGGCGACCGCGACCAGGCCGCGCCGGCCGACGTCATCATCGTGCTCGGGGCGGCGGCGTACGACGCCAAGCCTTCGCCGGTATTCGAAGAACGCATCCGCCACGGGCTGTCGCTATACCAGGCCGGCTATGCGCCAAAGCTGTTGTTCACCGGTGGCTTCGGCGGCAGTGGCGCGCGCTTTTCCGAATCGCAGGTGGCGCGCCGATATGCGCTGCGCCATGGCGTGCCGGAAAACGCCGTGCTGATCGAAACCGTCTCGCGTACCACCCGGCAGAACCTGCTGGAGGCGCGTGCGCTGATGCAGCGCGAGGACATGCATACGGCCATCATCGTCAGCGACCCGCTGCACATGGCCCGGGCGCTACGGCTGTGCCAGGAACTGGGCATCCACGCCTTGGGCTCTTCGACGCCGAGCACGCGCTTCCGCAGTTTTCATACGCGGTGGCGGTTCTTGGTGCAGGAGGTGTACTTCTTTCACCGGGACCTGGTGCTCGGGCCCGCCTGAGAATATGACCCGGTGAGAGGCGGCTTTGCTGCGCAAAGCCTGTGAGCGGTGCTTCCTAACCCCTCGTGACACATCAGGATATCGAGGGCGTCATCGTTGGCTTCAGCCACGTCCGCCACAGGCGTGCCTTCGTAGAAGAAGTTCGCACTACCCACACCAGCCGGATGCGAGCTGCTCGGCGCTGCCGCAGCGACGGGGGCCGGCGCGCGATGGGGGGCCGGGTCCAGTGCGGACATGGATGCGCACACTGGCGTTTGTGCCTGGATTAATCCTTTACGGCGCCATTGCCGCCAGGGCGTCAGCGGCCTTGGTCAGGCCGCCGAGTACGGTGTCTGCCACCTTCTGCGAGAAACCTACTGGCAACTCGGCGTGAACCTCAGCGATGGCGAGGGGGGTGCGTTCGAGTATCTGGCCGATCAGCTCCTCCGCGTCCTGACCATAGCCCACTTTTCGCGCCGTGCTGTTGAAATGCCGCCGCTGGATGCTGTTCATCGTGTAGTGCCGGTTCTTGCCGGACAGGCCCATTGCAAGCTTGACCTTTTGCGGCGCGAACTGATCCAGCCCTGGCCCCATAACCGGGTAGGCGGACATTACGTCGTAGAGCGGCGTCAGCTTGAACCGTCCACGTGGAAGCAGTTCGATGCTGAAGTTCTTCGCGTGACCATCCGGCGACCTCAGCAACCAGAACAATATCTGACTTGCCAATAGGGTCCGCTTGTCCTCTTGCGCGTTCTGGGAGGCGTTGAGGATAGAAAACAGGGTTTCAAGCCTTGGCCCGCCGTCGGTCTCGTACTTTTTGAGCGGCGAACAGCCGGTGACCTGGCAAAAATCCTCTTGCATCAGGCGCAACAGCCAAGTGCCATCCGAGGACGGCCGGCGATCGAATCTCTCGACGACCAAAACCCGCTGCTGGCCAAAGGTCATGATGTCTGCGAGGGTCGCGTTGAGTCCGTAGGCCCTCATCAAACGCAGGCACAGCCATTCGTTGTCGACGGACGTGCTCATGTCCGCCTTGCGCGATCCGACCAGACCGAGCGGCAGCTTGAAAATGTGCGTGGTCGGCGTCGCGCCGCGCGGTACAAGCCAGTGGCCCTCATGCCGCAGCAAGGCAGTCTTTTCTTGGGCGCCGGCTAGAGAAATGCGGAAGTCATCATCCGAATCATGGCCAGCACCGAACGCCTTCGGCATGACGGCCTCAACCAGGTGGCGCTCGATGTCCTCTTCCGAAAGCGGCACGCCTTCTAGACGATCAACACCCTCCGGGGTCTCATCTTCACCCAGAATCTGCAGCGCTCCCACGCAGTCGCGCCCAATGGCCTTGAGCAAGTTGAAGGGGTCGACCGAGCCCGTCACAAATCTCTCAGCGGCGCGCCGCCGAATAGCCTCGCTGTCGGGCAGGAGATTGTCGAAGTAGTTGAAGACGCTTTCGCCCTTTAGGGCCTGACCATGCAGGTTGAATGGCAGGGAAAGGGACAAGGGTCTGCCGCGCGGATCGTTCACCCACGAATCGTCGTACCGCAGCTCCATTTCGCCGCGGGCCAACCAGGACCAGCGCCCAACGCGGACACCATTGGCCCAAAGAGACAGATGACGGCTACGCGATGGACGTCCCATGCTCACCAGGCCTCGCCGTCGGTGGGCGCGTCGGCCACACCGCGCCGCCCGATAGCCAGCTCCAGCCCGAGCGCCGAGCATATCTGCAGGAGCTGACCGGCGTTGTATTGAGCCGGATGCAACTCCAGGTACGAGATGCGGGACTGGCTCATACCCACGCGCTGGGCCAGCTCAGCCTGGGTCAAATTCGCTGCCTTGCGAGCAGCCTGAATGACCAGGCCCAGTTGCTTGGGCGTGTTGACGGGGTCGGCGACCTGCCTCATAGGCAATACCTGCAATACAGTTAAATTCAGAATAGCTGTATTTCGACTATACGCCAATTACCCGCATTTGGCGTACACGTCGGGCCAGTGCATGCGCAGGACCAAGGCAGGCGATGCCAGCCCTCTGCGCGCCGCCGCGGCGACGACCCCCTTCTCGCCACGGTCACTTCGGCGCGCGCCCCTTAAAAAAAGGGGGGCTCTCCACCAGAGGGGTTTCCCCTGGTCAGATTTTGATGATGCCTACTACTACTGCGGCGACCATGGCCCATTTCAGGGTCTGGTAGAGGGGGTTGTTGCGTTCTTTCAGGGCCTTGGCCTTGAGGCGCACGGCGTAGAAGTAGCGGAACAGGCGGTTGATGCCGCCGGTCTTGTCGCCTTCCTGGTTGGGGGAGGCGCCGGCTGCGAGCAGGCTGCGGCCGACCAGGCGGTTGAGGGCAGCGGCCCAACGCCAACGCATCGGGCGCTCGATATCGCAGAACAGGATGATGCGGTCCTGGTCGGTGTCGTTGCGGGCGTGGTGGATGTAGGTTTCGTCGAACATCGTCCATTCGCCGTCGCGCCAGCTGTGGCGTTGGCCGTCTACTTCGATGAAGCAGCGGTCGTCGTTCGGCGTAGCCAGGCCCAGGTGCAGGCGCATGGAGCCGGCGAAGGGGTCGCGGTGCGGACGCAGTTCGCTGCCCGGCGGCAGTTCGGCGAACATCGCCGCCTTGACCATGGGCAGGCTCGCCAGCAGTGCGGTGGTCTGCGGACACAGTTCGGCCGCGGAGGGGTGCGCGGTGCCGTACCACTTCAGGTAGAAGCGCTTCCAGCCGCGGCGGAAGAAGGAATTGAAACCGACGTCGGTGTAGCCGTCCGCGGCGCGGATCTTCTGCATTTGCTGCAGGGCCACGGCCTCGTCGCGAATCGCCGGCCATTGCGCACGCAGTGGCGCCAGTTCGGGGAATTCCTTGCCGGGGTCGATGAACGGCGTGGTCGGTACGCGCGAGCACAGGTACATCAGGGCGTTGATCGGCGCCATGAAGGTCGAGTGGTCGAGCAACTGGCGGCTGAGACGATGACGCACCCGGCCGCGGTAATGGATGTAGAGCGCCGAGCTGATGAACAGCGCGACAAGAAGCCACTTCAGCATGGGGGCCTAGGGGGAGGTAAAACGCCGCGCAATTCTACTCCCGCCGTCACGGTCGCGTCGGCCGGGACGGTTCATTGATAGGCCTGAAACACACTATCCCGGCGTCGGCGGACGACGGCGGATCGGGATCTGCGACACCGGCACGGCGGCGATGTCCTGGCCGCGTTCGCGGATCGGCGCGCCAGGATCCGGCGCCCAGGCATGGGCGTAGATGACTTCCCAGGTGCTCGGCAGCTTGCCGTCCGGCCGCCGCATCGGCTCGTAGGCGCTGGCGGCGGCGGCGAACCGCTGCTTGCCGGTCAGGGTGTGGCGGCGCGCGCTGAGCGCGTTGGTGGCGCCCATCGCCCGCAACTCGCGCATCAGCGCCGGCAGATCGGCATAGGTCAGGGTGAAGGCGTCGCGGTCCAGAACCGGGTCGCGGAAGCCGGACATCATCAGCGCGTCGCCGAACTGGGCGATCGCCGGGAAGCGACTGACATGCGGTACGGCATCGGCGGCGGCGAAGGCTTCGCGCAGCTCGATCAGGGTTTCAGGACCGAAGGTGGAGCACAGCAGCAGGCCGCCGGGCTTGAGCGCGCGGCGAAAGCCGGCGAACACCGCCGGTAGATCCTCGACCCACTGCAGGCACAGGTTGCTGAAGATCACATCGACGCTGCCATCGGCCAGCGGCAGGGCGCGGGCATCGCCGGCCACGCGCTGGAACGGCCGCCACCAGCCGGCCTGTTTCTTCGACTCGCGCAGCATCGGCAACGCCTGGTCGAGCGCGATCACCTGCGCTTTCGGCCAGCGCTTTTTCATCGCCGCGGTGGCGTGGCCGGTGCCGGCGCCGATATCGAGCACGACTTGCGGCTGGCGGTCGTCCAGGTAATCGAGCGATTCGAGCAGGCGCTTGCCTACTTCCAGTTGCAGGGCGGCAGCGGCATCGTAGCTGCCGGCCGCGCGCGAGAAGGCGCGGCGGACGTGGCGGGGGTCGAGTGTGGGATCCATGAACTGCCTATTGTCGCCGCCTCGGCCGCGACATGGGAGAGCGCATTGTTCAGCGGCTCAAAACGTACCCGGGTAGGCGCCGCCGTCGATCAGCAGGTTCTGCCCGGTGATGTAGCCGGCTTGCGCGCCACACAGGAAGGCACAGGCCACGCCGAACTCTTCCGGTGTTCCGAAACGGCCGGCCGGCTGCGCGCGACGCCGTTGCTCGGCAATCTCTTCGACGCTGCGGCCCTGGCCCTGCGCGGCAATGGCGAAATTCGAGCGCAGGCGGTCAGTATCGAAAGAGCCCGGCAGCAGGTTGTTGATGGTGACGTTGTCGATCACCGTCTTGCGCGCCAGCCCGGCGACGAAGCCAGTCAGGCCCGAGCGCGCGCCGTTGGACAGGCCGAGTACGTCGATGGGCGCCTTCACCGCACTGGAGGTGATGTTGACGATGCGGCCGAAGCGGCGCTCGCGCATGCCATCAACGGTGGCGCGAATCAGCTCGATCGGCGTCAGCATGTTGGCGTCTAGCGCGCGGATCCAGTCTTCGCGCGCCCAGTCGTGGAAGTCGCCTGGCGGCGGCCCCCCGGCGTTGGTGACCAAGATGTCGACTTGCGGGCAGGCGGCAAGCGCGGCCTGCCGGCCTTCGGGTGTGGTGATGTCGGCGGCTACCGCGCGCACTTCGCCGGCGCCGGGCAGCACGCGCAGCTGCGCCGCCGACGCTTCCAACGCCTCGCTGCCGCGGGCAACGATCACCAGGTTGACGCCTTCGCCGGCCAGCGCTTGCGCGCAACCCAGGCCCAGGCCCTTGCTGGCGCCGCAGACCAGCGCCCAACGTCCCGCGATGCCAAGTTCCATGAAGGTGTCCTGTGCGAACCGGCCGACATGATCGGTCAACGCGGACGCGATTGCTCAGCCCAGGGCGGAGACGAAGCGTTCCAGTTGGCCGGCGACTTCATCGGCATGGCCGAGGAACGGCGCATGGCCCCCGCCGACGACCGTATGCGCGAGCGCAGCAGGGGCCAATGCCGCCGCTGCGTGCATGCCGGCGGCCGGGACCAGGCGGTCGCGTTGTCCGGCCAGCCACACGCTGGGCTTGGCCAGCGTGGCCAGGGCGCGGCGCAAATCGGTGCGGCGCAGCAGCTCCAGGCCTTCCTGCAGCGCCCTCGGCGCGGGTTCGCCGCGTTCCACCAGCGCCTGCTTGAGGGTGCGCAGTTCGGCCCGCGCATGTTCCGAGCCCAGGGTGTCCAGGGCCAGGAAGCGCTCCAGCGTGCCGCGGTAGTCGGTGGCGAGGTCTTGGCCGAACTGCGCGAAGACCTCGGCCTCGACCGCGTCCGGCCAGTCGGTGCCGCGGACGAAGCGCGGCGTGGCCGCGATCATCGCCAGCGCCCGCACTTGCGGTTGGCTGGCCGCGGCATGCAGCGCGAACAGCCCGCCCAGCGACCAGCCCAGCCATACCGCCGGCGGGGTGGCCGCGGCGATGGCGTTGACCACGTGTGGCAGGGCAAGCGCGGTGTCGTCCTCGCGGCTGTGGCCGTGGCCCGGCAGGTCGACCAGGTGCAGGCGGTAGCGCGGCGACAGCCGTGCCACCAGCGGCGCGAACACGCCGCCATGCAGGGCCCAACCATGGATCAGCACGATGTCCGGCCCTTGGCCGACGGTCTCGATATGCATGCGTGTCGTAGCCGACGACAAGCGCGATCAGGCGCGCAGCGCGGCGACCTGCTGCTGGCGCTGGACGATGTCGCGGGCGCGTGCGGTCGCCTCGACCAACTCCAGCACCTGCTGCGGCGTGTGCAACGCCGACAAGGTCACGCGCAGGCGCGCCTTGCCTTCGGGCACGGTCGGCGGGCGGATCGCGCTGACCAGGAAGCCGGCGTTCTCCAGCGAGGTCGACATCGCCATCACCGTGGTCTCGTCCCCGCACAGCAGTGGCTGGATCGGAGTGTCGGAAGCCATCAACTCCAGGCCGTGGCGGCGCGCGCCATCGCGGAACTGGCCGATCAGGCTGGCCAGCTTCTCGCGGCGCCATTCGTCGCGCCGCGCCAGCTTCACCGCCGCCAGCGCCGCAGCGGCCTGGGCCGGCGGCAGCGCGGTGGTGTAGATGTAGGGGCGCGCGGTTTCGGCCAGGTGCTGGATCAGCGAATCTTCGCCCACCACCACGGCGCCGTGGCCGCCGAGCGCCTTGCCCAGGGTCACCAGCTGCAACGGCACTTCGCCGGCACCCAGGCCCGCATCGGCAGCGCAGCCACGCCCTTGCGGGCCGACCACGCCAACGCCGTGGGCGTCGTCCACGTACAGCACCGCTTCCTGCATGCGTGCCACCAGGCTCAGCGAGCGCAATGGCGCGATGTCGCCATCCATGCTGAAGACGCCGTCGGTCACCAGCATGGCCGCACCTTCCGGCGCGCTCTTGAACTGGCGCATCGCACCTTCCGCATCCAGGTGCGGGTAGCGACGCAGGCGGCAGCCGGCCAGGCGGGTGGCATCGAGCAGGCTGGCGTGGTTGAGGCGGTCCTGCACGCACAGGTCGCCTTCTTCGCTCAGCAGTGCTTGCTGCACGGCGAGATTGGCCAGGTAGCCGCTACCGAACAGCAAGCCGCGCGAATAGCCGAGCCAGTCCGCTACTTCGCGCTCCAGCGCGTCATGCAGGGCATGGTGGCCGCAGATCAGGTGCGAGGCGCCGGCACCGGTGCCTTCGCGCGAGGTCGCATCCTGCAAGGCCGCGGCCACTTCGAACTGCTGCGACAAGCCGAGGTAGTCGTTGCTGCAGAAGCCGGTCAGCCAGCGGCCATCGACTTCCAGGCGCACGCCATCGCGGCGACTGACGCTGCGCCGGACGCGGATGCGCCCCTGCGCGGCGCGTAGCTTGCGCAACGACTGGATGCGTTCGTGCAGGTCGGGGCGGGCCATGGCAATCCCTTCGCAGTCCGGGTCCGGGCCGGGTAGGGTAACCGCAGGCCGGCGCTGTAGGGGGAGCGCCGGCCGACGACCGGCGCCGCCGGGGGCTCAGGCGGCTTGTTCGGCCGGGCAGGTGATGTCGGCGTGGACGGTGCCGGGGTGGTCATGCTCGGCGGCATCGACCGTCACTTCCATCGGCCGCAGGCCCAGGCGCTGGAACAGGGCCTGGTCGCGCTCGGTGTCCGGGTTGCCGGTGGTCAGCAGCTTTTCGCCATAGAAGATCGAGTTGGCGCCGGCCATGAAACACAGCGCCTGCAGCTCATCGCTCATTGCTTCGCGCCCGGCCGACAGCCGCACCATCGAACGCGGCATGGCGATACGCGCCACCGCGATCATGCGCACGAACTCGAACGGGTCCAACTGCGTAGTGCCATGCAGCGGCGTGCCGGCGACCTGCACCAGGCGGTTGATCGGCACCGAGTCCGGGTGCGCCGGCAGGTTGGCCAGCGCCAGAAGCAGGCCAACGCGGTGCTCGCGGGTTTCGCCCATGCCGACGATGCCGCCGCAGCAGGTCTTCAAGCCGGCATCGCGGACGTGGCCCAGGGTGTCCAGCCGGTCCTGGTACTGGCGGGTGTGGATGATCGAATCGTAGAAGTCCGGCGAGGTGTCGAGGTTGTGGTTGTAGTAGTCCAGGCCGGCTTCCTTCAGCGCCTTGGCCTGGCCGGGCTCGAGCATGCCCAGGGTGGCGCAGGTCTCCAGGCCCAGCGCCTTCACCTCGCGGATCATCGCCGCGACCTTGGGGATGTCGCGCTCCTTGGGCGAACGCCAGGCCGCGCCCATGCAGAAGCGCGATGCGCCGGCGGCCTTGGCCTGGCGCGCCTTGGCCACGACCGCGTCGGTGTCCATCAACTTTTGCGCGGTCACCCCGGTGTCGTAGCGCTGGGCCTGCGGGCAGTAGGCGCAATCTTCCGGGCAACCGCCGGTCTTGACCGAGAGCAGCGTGGAGACCTGGACTTCGGCCGGGTTGAAATGCTCGCGATGGACACCGGCCGCGCGATGCAGCAGTTCCGGAAACGGCAGCGCGAACAGGGCTTGCAGCTCTTCGGCGCGCCAATCGTGGCGGATCTGTGCGGACATCGGGATTCCTGACTTTCAGCGGCTTGGAAGCGGGAAAGTCTGGTGAGGGGGTGGAAGGCTGTCAACTGTACGGGGGTGGTTGGAGTTGACGGTGAGTCCTTACATCAAACCCTCGCCGGGTTGACCGTAGTTTCGGGGAATAGGCTGGTATCTGGCCGCCAAAAGGCGAGTGTTTGGCCCCTTAAAGCGGTATTTCGTCAGATCCCGAGCTGTTCAGGGGCAACTTGGGCTGAGCAATCTGAACCTACATGTGTCGTTAGTTACACATTGAATATACGATGTGCTATATACGACACATATGAAGGACATCATACTTTCCCGGCTCGGCAAATCCCTTAAGGAGCTCCGCATTCGCCGAGGCCTGACACAACAGGAGGTGGCGGCGTTAGCTCGCCTGCCGCGCGAGAAGGTTGTTCGCCTGGAACAGGGGCGCGGCTCCACTGCGCTAGAGGCCTATGTGGCGCTGGCGCATGCTCTCGGGGCCGAATTTACCCTCACCCCAGTCCAGCGCCCGACCCTTGAAGAGGTTAGCCAGGTGCTGAGAGATGAGTAGCCCGCGGCTGAAGATCGGCAATCTCGTAGCCACCACCCCCCAAGGCCTGGCAGGAGATCTCGTTCACGCTGGCGAGTATCACTTTACCTATGACGCGGCCGCGCGCGACGAAGCTGAGATAAGCCTGCTGATGCCACTGCGCGCGCAGCAGTACACCAGCCCGTTCCTGTTCCCTCTGTTTCAAATGAACTTGCCAGAGGGCTACATCCTTGAGCAGCTTCGCAACAAGTTCGCTAAGGCCTCGCGCTTTGATCCCATGCTTATGCTGGCACTGACAGGCCAGCGGTCTGCGATTGGCAGAGTGTCACTACATGCGCCAGAGATCCAAACCGGGGAGGAAGAACCTGTCCCGCTATCTACCCTGCTCGCGAAAGAGGGTACTGAAGACCTGTTCCACTCTTTGACCCAGCGTTACCTGGAACGAACAGGCATCTCCGGCGTCCAACCAAAACTCCTGGTTCCTGCCGCTGAGCCGATTTTCGGCAAAGCTGCTGTAGCCACTTCGGAACTGATCGTGAAGGCTGCTGGTGATGAGTATCCAGGCTTGCCGGTGAACGAATTCATCTGCATGAGCATTGCAAAAGAAGTCGGCATTCCTGTGCCTGAGTTTTTCCTCTCGGAGGATCACAAGCGTTTCATCATGCGCCGCTTCGACCGTACCGAAGGTGGTAGATCGCTCGGCTTCGAGGATATGGCAGTCCTGACAAACCGCGCAGCCGACGACAAATACGAGGGCAGCTACACTCAAATTGCCAAAGCTATCGGCTTGTTCTGTACTGCGGAGAACGCAAACCGATCTCGCGCGCAGTACTTCGATCAGGTTGCACTGTCCTGCATGCTAGGCAATGGCGATGCACACTTAAAGAACTTTGGTCTGCTCTATACCCATCCAAGCGCTGGCGATGCCACGCTTAGCCCCGCTTACGACATTGTTTGTACGACCTGCTATATACCTGAAGACTCAATGGCCCTTAGGATGATGGGCACCCAGGAGTTCTTTCGCGCACGCGCGGACATGGCAGAATTTGGCGAGACGGTCTGCGGGGTTCCCAACGCGCGACAAAGGCTCTTTGAGTTGGCAGAAGTCGCCAATACAGTCCTTGACCGCTATGCCGGCCTCGCTCAGGAAGTCCCGAGACTCAGGGAGTCACTGACGCACGGAATCGAACAGTTCGCCAATACCTATGGGAATGACAGGGATCGGTAATCCCCCCCTTTTTTGGCAGTCGCTATAAAGTGGAGCTAAGCGGCAAATGACGGCTCCCCGCGCATTCGGACCGCCCATGATCTATGTCCTTGAGCCCAACCACGTTACCGCACGCCGCAACTCCCCGCCCCACTCACCGCCGGCGCCTTCATCCGATAAATATCCATTTTCCCGGCCCGCGGCGCCCGCGCGCTGCCACTGACCAGCAACTCGCCGGGTTTGTTCGCATCGACCACGGGCCCGAGCGTAGTGCCGGCTTCGTCGTTGAAGGAAAGCGCCAGCGGCTGGGCATCCTCGTAGCGACCCTGGCGGCACTGCGCCAGCCACAGGCGCACGGGTGCGGTGGCCGGGTCGGTCGAGCGCGCGAACACGATCGCGCGGCCATCGCTTAGCCACGCAGCGTCGAATTCGTCTTGCGCCGTGGCCAGTCCGGGTACGGGTTGCGGATCGACGAAGCCATGGCCATCCCAGTGCGCGACAAACAGGTCATGGCGGCCGGCACCGCCGTGGCCATCACTGGAGAACAGCAGCCGCTGGCCATCGGCCGACACACTCGGCGCCCACTCATCGCCGCGGGTGTTGACGCCTTTGCCGAGATTCTCCGCGGCGCCGAAACTGCCATCCGCCAGAACTGCTGCGCGGTAGAGATCGTCACCGCCCTGGCCGCCCTTGCGGTTGGAGAAGAAGTACAGCCAGCGGCCATCCGCACTGAAGAAGGGGTCGAACTCGTTGGCCGGTGTATCCAGCGGCAGCGGCCGGGCGTCTTGCCAGCGTTTGTCCTTCAAGCTGGCCTGCCACAGGTCCCAGCCACCGGCGCCGCCGGGGCGGTCGGTACTCCCCCAAACGATGCGCTGGCCGTCCGGCGAAATCGTGCCGCGCACTTCGCTGGCCGGCGTGGAGACGACGCCCATCCCTTCGATGCCGAACTCCGACAGGCCCGAGGCGCTCGGGGTAAAGAGTAGACTCGCACTGAGCGCAAGCCATGGCAGGCAGGGACGCATGTCCGGTTCTCCTTAAGGCCAAGCGCGCAGTCTAGCCAACCCGAGAGGTCCCATGACTCCGTCCCGCTTCGCTGTGTTCGGCCATCCGATCGCGCAGTCGTTGTCGCCCCGCATCCACACCGCCTTCGGCCGCCAGCTCGGGATCGCGCTGGAATACGTGGCCGTCGATGCCGAACCCTCGCAGTTCGCGGCCGCCTTGTCGCAGCTGGCCGCGCGCGGCGGTGTTGGCGCCAACGTCACCTTGCCGCTGAAAGAAGAAGCCTTCGCGCTGGCGACCACCCGCAGTGAGCGCGCCTCGCGCGCCGGTGCGGTGAACACGCTGGTGCGGCGCGAAGACGGCTGGCATGGCGACAACACCGATGGCGCCGGCCTGGTGCGCGACCTCACCGAACGCCATGGCCTGGACCTGCGCGGTCGCCGTGCGCTGCTGCTCGGCGCCGGGGGTGCCGCACGGGGGGTGGCGCCGGCATTGCTGGAAGCCGGCGTGCGCGAGATGGTCATCATCAACCGCAGTCCCGCCCGCGCCGATGCCCTGGCCGACGCCCTGGGCGAGCCGGACCGCGCCTATACCCGCTACTGGGAAGACCTGCGCGAGCTCGGCGATTTCGAGCTCATCGTCAATGCCACCGCCGCCGGACGCGAGCAGACCGGTGCGTTCTCGCTGCCGCTGTCGCTGGTGGACAGCATGACCGCGGCAGTGGACTTGAACTACGGCGAAGTGGCCATCGGCTTCCTGGCCTGGGCACGTGCGGCTGGCTGCCGCGACGTGGTCGATGGCCTGGGCATGCTGGTTGAACAAGCGGCCGAGGCGTTCGAACTGTGGCACGGCGTGCGTCCGCAAACCGACGCCATCTACGAGGAGTTACGCAAGTACGAGCGCGTGCTGGTGGGCGAGGACTGACCATGGCCGTTGCCGCTTTGCTTGCGTTGCTCGACGCCCTGCTGTGGCGCCTGCCGATGTTCATCGCGATCGCGGTGGGCATGTCGCTGTTGTTGCGCGCGCGTGGCACGCCGCAACGCCGGCTCGGCTTGCTCGGCCTGGCGCTGTGCCTGGCCAGCGTGCTGGTGGACGCCTTGCTCGGGATGTTGCCGATGGCGCTGCTCTCGCAGGGCGGAGCGATGTCGCTGTCCAAGCTGGCGCCGATCATGCGCGGGGCCGGCCTGGTCACGCACATCTTGCTGGCCGGCGGCTTGCTGGTGTTGTCGTGGGCCCTGGCGCGCACCCCGCCAGCGGCGCCGACCCTGGACTGAAGCGTTGCGCGGATCCGGCGCGCGATCCCGCGCGTTGCGACCGGAGCATGAGAAAATGGCGGCATGAACGAAGAAGTGGCCGCAGCGCCTGCGGACGCGGCGGCCAAGCCTGCCGGTCCGCGCCAGCTCGATGACGCGCAGAAGGCGAGCATCCGCGATGCCTACGCCAAGCTGCAGGCGAATACCCCCGGCTTCACCACCCGGCGTGCGCAGAGCCGGATGATCGGCGTGGTCTCGCGCGCGCTGGCGACTTCCGGCGGCATCGCCGTGGCCGAGGCGCCCACCGGCGTGGGCAAGAGCCTGGGTTATCTCACCGCCGGCGTGCCGATCGCGTTGGCGTCGAAGAAGAAGCTGGTCATCAGCACCGGTACCGTGGCGTTGCAGTCGCAGCTGGTGGAGCGCGACATTCCGGCTTTCCTCAAGGCGACGGGGTTGCAGGCCAGTGTGGCCCTGGCCAAGGGCCGCACCCGTTACCTGTGCACGCGCAATGCCGCCGAGCTGCAGGGCGAAACCAGCCAGGACGCGTTGTTCGAGGATGCGCACGCGCTGTACGACCGGCCCTTGAGCCCGGCCGACACCCAGGTCGCGCACCGGCTGGCGAAGGCCTATGCGAGCCAGGCCTGGAACGGCGACCTGGACCAGGCGCCGGAAGAGGTTTCGGTCGCGCTGCGCTTGCGCATCACCACGCCTGCCTCGGGCTGCGCCGGGCGCCGCTGCAGCTACGCCGCGCAATGCCCGGTGCTGCGCGCGCGCAGCGACGTGCGCGAAGCGCAGATCGTAGTCACCAACCATGCCTTGCTGCTGTCGACCTTGCAGTTGGGGGATGCCGAGAACGGCCAGCCGCTGATCGCGCCGCCCTCGGACATGCTGCTGGTACTCGACGAAGGCCATCACGTCGCCGGTGTCGCCATCGACCAGGGCGCGGCCAAGCTGCCGCTGGACGACATGGCCAAGCGTACCGGCCGGCTGCAGATCCTGATCGCAGCCGCGTACCGGGCAGTGGACAAGGAGCGCATCGGCATGCTGCTGCCGAACGAGGCAGTGGAACTCGCCGCCGACGTCGCCAAGCGGCTGAAGGCTTTCCACGGCGTGGTCGAACGCAGCTGGAAGCCGGACCCGGGCGATCGCGAACCGATGTGGCGCGCGCCCAACGGCCAGTTGCCGGCGGCGTGGGGCGCGGAGATCGAAGAACTCGGGGAACAGACGCGCGCGCTGTTCAACTGGGTGCACGCCGCACACGGCCTGGTCGCCAAGGGCAAGCCGGAAGACGCCGCGCGCGAGCGCTTGCAGCGCAGTTTCGGCCTGGCACTGGAGATGGTGGAGCAACAGCATTCGCTGTGGAGCGGATGGCGCCGCGAGGACAAGGACGGGCAGCCGCCGATGGCGCGCTGGGTAACCTTGTCGCGAGATGGCGACCTGGTCTGCCATTGCTCGCCGGTGTCGGCCGCGCACGTGTTGCGCTCGCTGCTGTGGAACGAAGTGGATTCGGTGGTGATGACCTCGGCCACCCTTACCGGCGGCGGTGATTTCCAGGCTTTTGCGATCGACACCGGCTTGCCGGACCACGCCGAGATGGTCTCGCTCGAATCGCCCTTCGACCTGCCGAACCAGGCCGAGTTGATCGTGCCGAATTTCCCGGTGACGCCCGACGACCGCGAGGGCCATCCCAAGGAAGTTGCGCGCTACCTCGTGCGCGAGTTGGACTGGAACAAAGGCAGCATGGTGCTCTTCACGTCGCGCTGGAAGATGGAGAAGGTCGCCGACCTGATGCCCATCGCCCAGCGCAACCGCGTGCTGGTGCAGGGCGAGGGCAACAAGTCGCAATTGATCGCCGAGCACTTGCGCCGGATTGCCGCTGGCGAGGGCTCGGTGTTGTTCGGGCTGAACTCCTTCGGCGAAGGCCTGGACCTGCCGGGCGAGGCCTGCACCACGGTGGTGATCACCCAGGTGCCATTCGCGGTGCCGACCGATCCGCAGACCGCGACCTTGGGCGAATGGCTGGAGAGCCGCGGGCACAATGCGTTCAACCTGATTGCAATCCCGCACGCGCTGCGCACGCTGACCCAGTTCGCCGGGCGCTTGATCCGCACCTCCAGCGACCACGGCCGGGTGATCATCCTTGACTCGCGGTTGCTGACCCGCCGCTACGGCAAGCGCATCATCGATGCGCTGCCGCCGTTCCGCCGGGTGATTGGCTGAGCCGTCGACTCAAGTCGCCAGCGCTGCGCGCAAGCTGGTTTCCAGTGGCGTCGTCGGCCGGCCGATGAGCTGGCTGAGAGTGTGGCTCTGGTCAAACAAGGCGTTCTGCGCGGCGCCGGCGTCCCAATCCGAGAGCAGGTCAACCAGGGCCTGCGGCAGCCCTGCGGCCAGCAGATGGTTGCGGTACTCATCGGGGCGCATGTCGTCGTAGCGCACCGGCTTGCCGGCAACGCGCGAAAGCGTGGCGGCGTACTCGGTCAGGTCGAAACTGTTGTCGCCGGCCAGTTCGAAGATTTTCCCGGAGTGGACTTCAGTGGTCAGCACGACGGCGGCCGCGGCGGCGTAATCGGCGCGTGCGGCAGCGCTGAAACGGCCGGTGCCGACAGCGCCTGCGCGCACGCCTTGCACGACCTCGAGCGGCGCGGTGGCGGTGAGGTTCTCGGTATACCAGCCGTTGCGCAGCACCGCGAACGCCAGGCCGGACTCACGCAACGCCGCCTCGGTATCGCGATATTCGACACCCAGGCCGATCGGCGTGCTGTCTGCGTGCAACAGGCTGGTGAATGCGATGAATTCGACGCCGGCACGACGGGCCGCGTCGATCACGTTGCGGTGCTGGCGGCTGCGCTGGCCCAGTTCGTTGGACGCGATCAACAGCACCCGTTCGATGCCAGACATCGCTTGTTCGAGCGCTTCGGGGTCGTCGTAGTTGGCGGCGCGGACGTCGAGGCCCTGGTCGGCCAGGTCGGAGGCGCGCAGGGGGTCGCGCACCGCGACGGCCAGTTCGGCGGCGGGCAGGCGTTGCAGCAGTTCGGCGACGACCAGGCGACCAAGTTGGCCGGTGGCGCCGGTGATCAGGATGCGGGGAGAGGACACGAGGGACTCCAGAGGTGCGGAACGGTGACGTGGTCTAGAATAGAGACCGCGTACCCTCGCGCAAGAAGGCAGTTTTGCTGCCCCTGGTTACTCCGAAGGAACCTGCTGCCATGTTGCTACCGCCGCCCGAAATGCTCGCTGGCCTGGATCTCCAGGCCGAATGCCCGGTGCGCGATGTGCTCGACCACGTCGCGGCCAAGTGGACCACGTTGATCCTGGCCACCTTGGCCGACCGCCCCCTGCGCTTTGGCGAACTGCGCCGCGCCGTGCCGGATATTTCCAAGCGCATGCTGACCCAGAGCCTGCGCGACCTGGAGCGCGACGGCTTGCTGACGCGCCACGTTTTCCCCACCAAGCCGCCGAGCGTGGAGTACCGCCTCTCAACACTGGGCGAGTCGATGCTGCCGGCACTGGGGGCGTTGATCGAGTGGGCCAAGCAGGCGCATCCGCGGATTCGCGAAGCGCGGGTGGCCTATGACGGCGCGGGAGCGGGTGGGGCAGAGAATGTGTAGCTATTGCCCATCGAAGGATGCGGTGCTGCGATGACCGCGGCAGCGCGCGATCAATCGACTGCACGCCGCCAGAAGATATCCGTCGCCTCGTAGGCCAGGTCCAGGTCGCCGCGTGAGTTGACCGGCAGGTAGTCCGACCAATAGTCCGATTCGGTCGCCATCCGCCGAGCGCCGGTGGCGAGAAACGCAACGCCTGCCTCCACTGCCTGAGCTTGCAGCAATATCCTGCGATGACCTGAGCCGGCGGTCTCGACCAGCCGCGCACCGGGCCAGGCCTCGACCAAGCGCTGTGATTGCGCGATCGGCACTTCGCGGTCGTCGCGGTCGTGCAGGACCAATAGCGGTCCACGCCGAAGGTGACTAGGCAGTGCCGCAATATCAAGGTCACTCCAGGAAATGCCCAACCATCGCGCCGCGCGCGTGCGGAAGCGCTGTACAGCCTCGCCAGCGATGCCAAGCTGGCGCGCGAATCCATCGACGGCCGCGGCCGGCTCGCAGAACGGAGCGACGAACACCATGTGCTCCGGCGCCCGCCATCCCTGGCGCATCGCCAGCGCAATCGCGGTGCAACCGCCGGAATGAGCGACGACGCCCGCGAGCGCACCGACTCGCCGCGTCAGCGCCTGCAGCGCAGCGGCGAACTCGAAGAACGTCACCCGATGGCGACCGTGGCGGCTGGCGCCCGATGCGCCATGCGCGGGGGCATCGAACGCGACCACGCGCATCCCGGCAGCCAGCAGCGGCGCCACGAACGCATGCAGCTGGCCGGCGTGGCCGCCCCAACCATGCAGCAGCAACACGCAGGGGCCCGCATCGCCCCACTCCCACATGGCTACGCGATGGCCATCGACGAGCAGGGTCGAGCGCCGACCGCGCGCCAGGCAGGCCTGTGCCTCGCCTTGCGGTTGCGTACGCGGCGCCCGGAACCACAGATGGTCCATGACCCGCGCCGCAAGCACGGGGCTGATGCGCGACAGCGCACGCATGCCCAGGCGCACGCCGCCTGCGGCAAGCGCCGCGCGTTGACGCCGCGCGGCGTCACGCGTGGGCCCATCCCTTCTTCCTGCCTGCACTTGCGACGACATGACCCGGCTCCTCTGCCACGTTCCGCGATGGAACGTGGCAAGGCTAGTGATGCAGGCCTGCGCGGTAAGCAGGCGCGATCGCCAGTTTGTGCGGCGATCACGCCAGAAGGTCAGAACAGCTTGGCGTCGTTGGGCTGGAACTTGCGCCGGAATGCGGCGGGCGTTAGTTGCGTCTTGCGCGCGAACAAGCGCGAGAAAGTGGCCACATCCAGATATCCGATCTGCTCGGCGACCTGAGCCACGCTTAGATTGGTGGCCTCCAGCAAGCGCCGGGCCCGCTCCACGCGCAGGTCCTGCAGCATCTCCAGCGGCGTGCGGCCCGTCTCCGCATTGAAACGCCGCAACAGCGTGCGGCTGGAAAGGTTGAAAGCACGCGCCAGTTCGCCGAGGTTGTAGCGCGCTGCCAGGCGCGGTTCGAACCACTCCGCCACCGCGCGCGAAAACGACTCGTGGCGCTTGCCGGCGAGGCGGCGATCCAGATAAGGCGCCTGGCTGTCGCGCCCACCGTCGATCAGGCTGAAGCGCCCGACCGCGCGCGCAAGGCTGGCGCCGGCGCGATCGCGGATCAGCTGCAGGGCCAGGTCGCCGAACGCCGTGAACGCGCCGGAGGTGACGATGTCGCCATCGCGAACCAGCATCGCTTCACGCACGATCTCGACTTTCGGATACCGCGCGGCCATCTGCTCGGCGAAGGCCCACGACGTGGTCGCGCGACGGCCATCGAGTACCCCGGCATCGGCCAGCAGCAGGCTGCCGGTGCAGATCGAGGCCAATGCCCGGTGCCGCGCCGCCTCGGCGATCAACGCCTTCTCCGCCTGCAAGCGGCGCAGGGTCTGCTCCATCGGCGCATCGGCGCTGAAATCGAATGCCGGCACCACCAGCAGGTCGTACGCGCCCGCTGCCTGCACCGACAAGCGCGCCCCGCCGGCCAGGCGCACCGAACCTTCGCGCGCGCCGACGATCGACACCGAGAACGGCGGCGGCTCGTCCGGGGCGCGATGGGCGTGGATACGGTTGGCCACGAGCAGAACATCGGACAGCCCGAGGACCTCGGCACCCATGCAACCGTCATAGGCGAGGATGGCAATGCGCACGCGGCTCTCCAGGCAGCAGATGGGCAAAGCGTGGCGATTTCGCCAGGGAGGTCAAGCGGGAGCGTCAGGGAACTCCCGGGCACGGCGACACCGTTACCCAGTCGAATCAGACGCTTGCAGTGCGTTCGCCACCAAGACCATGGCGAGCTCTCCCGCAAATCTGGCGTGATCGCCCTGCGGAGTATTCGTGCCGCTTGGGGGACAGGCGCTAGGCTGGCGCCTCGCGCGGCGCCATTGCCGGCCGACAATCGGGTTCGAATCATCGAGGAGATTCATGGCAACCGAAGTCAACCTGAGGGCTTGCGTTCCGGCCGATGCGGCTGCCCTGGCCCTGGTAGGCCAGGCGACTTTTCTGGAAACCTTCGCGGGCATTCTCGACGGCGCGGCCATCGTCGCCCACTGCGCGCAGGCCCACGCTGCGGCGGTCTACGCAGCGTGGTTGAACGACAAGGCACACGCGTTGTGGCTGGTCGAGACCACAGCGGGGAAGGCACCGGTCGGATTCATGGTGGTGTCGCCGCCACAAGTGCCGGTGCCGGATACCGATGGCGACCTTGAGCTGAAGCGGATCTACTTGCTGAGCAAATTCCAGGGCGGCGGCGTCGGCAAGCGGCTTGTCGAGGCCGCCGTTGCGCGCGCCCTCGATGCGGGCGCCCATCGGCTGCTGCTTGGTGTGTACGCAGGCAATACTTCGGCGATCGGATTCTACGAGCGCGCAGGCTTCAGGAAGATCGGCGAGCGAAAGTTCCGTGTCGGCGGGCGAGACTATGATGACCAGATCATGGCGATGTCGCTCGCTGGGTGAGAGGCCTTCGAATGGGCGCGTGTCGGGCGGTGTATCCTGTGCACTGCCCTGTTTGCCCCGGCTGGTGGTTGTTCCCATCGGTGCACCACTCGTTGGCCTAGAAATCTCTTCGCACACCCAGGGCAAAACCCCCGCACCGAATTGGCGAAAATGTCCCTGCCTGGAAATGCACAAATCGCGCTGAACCCTGCGGGTCAAGCGCGCTACGCCGCCTCCCTGCGCCTGTCCGTCGCGCCGATGATGGACTGGACGGACCGCCATTGCCGCTACTTCCACCGCCTCCTCGCCCCGTCGGCGCGGCTCTACACCGAGATGGTCCACGCCAACGCCGTGATCCACGGCGACCGCGGGCGTTTGCTGGGCTTCGATCCCAGTGAACAGCCGCTCGCCCTGCAATTGGGCGGCAGCGATCCCGCCTTGTTGGCGCAGGCGGCGCGGATCGCCGGCGAATGGGGCTACGCCGAGGTCAATCTCAATTGCGGCTGCCCTTCGGACCGCGTGCAGGCCGGGCGTTTCGGCGCCTGCCTGATGCGCGAGCCGGCCCTGGTGGCCGAGTGCGTCGCGGCGATGTGCCAGGCCACGGACATCCCGGTCACGGTGAAGTGCCGCCTGGGCGTGGATGAGGACAACGACTACGACGCTTTCGCCAGCTTCGTCGACCAAGTGCTGGCGGCCGGTAGCGCGATGATCGTGGTGCATGCGCGCAACGCTTGGCTCAAGGGGCTTTCGCCGAAGGAAAATCGCGAAATTCCGCCGCTGCGCTACGACTGGGCTTACCGCTTGAAACACGAGCGCCCCGACGTGCCGGTGGTGATCAACGGCGGTATTTCCGAGGTCGACGCCGCGCTCGCGCACCTTGCGCGGGTCGATGGCGTGATGCTGGGGCGGGCGGCGTATCACGACCCCTATGTGCTGCATCGCCTGGAGGCCACGCTCACAGGGACCGAGCCACGGCCGCGGGCCGAGCTGCTGCGGGCGCTGCGGCCCTACGTCGAGGCCCAGCAGGCGCAAGGGCTGGCCCTCAAACACATCACCCGCCACGTGCTGGGCTTGTTCCTCGGCCAGCCTGGCGGGCGTGCGTTCCGCCAGATCCTCAGCGAAGGCGCCCACAGGCCGGGCGCGGACTGGTCGCTGGTCGAGCAGGCCCTGGCTGCCACCGAGGCCCACGGGCGCCGCGTCGCCGCCTGAGGGGGCGTCGGGGGCCGCCAGCGTTGCAAGACCCGCCGAAATCGCTATCCTCCGTCGTTCACTTGTATGAACGGAGTAGGTGCGCGGTCAGAAAAGTTCAGACCGGATTCACCCCGAAAAATCAAGAATTTGCCTCGTTTTAAGAGGGTCGGCCGCAAGCTCGCCAGCCTCGCGAATTCACGATTTTTGAACGCTTTTCTTTCCGCTCCGCTAGGATCTTGGCCGTGACGCTTGCTTCCCTCCGCCTTCCGGGTCTTGCAGTGGCCGCCGCCCTGGCGCTGGCCGCGCTGCCGGCCGTGGGGGCGCCGCAGGACCGTGGCCCGGCGGAGGCACGCGAAGCGTTTCCGCGGAATGGACGGGGCGGCAACGCCGACGGCCGCTCGCTGTCCGACGCTATCCGCCGCGTACAGCGCAGCACCGGCGGGCAGATACTCGGCGCCGAGCAGGTGCCATTCGATGGACGCAACATCAACCGCGTCAAGTACATGGATGACCGCGGCCGCGTCCGCTACATGGACGACCCGGTGCCGGACCGCGCGCCTCCGCGCGCCCCGCGCCCGGTCGAGCCGGCGACGCCACCACGCGGCGATAACCCGTGACTGGCGATAGTGGCTTAACCACTTCAGTTTCCCCCTGGCCGCCGGCCAGCCAAACGTAACTAGGGAGAGTTCATGCGTATCCTTCTGGTCGAAGACGAAGCCCCCCTGCGCGAAACCCTGGCTGCGCGCTTGAAGCGCGAAGGCTTCGCGGTCGATGCGGCGCAGGACGGCGAAGAGGGCCTGTACATGGGTCGCGAGGTGCCGTTCGATGTCGGCATCATCGACCTGGGCTTGCCGAAGATGTCGGGCATGGAGCTGATCAAGGCACTGCGCGACGAAGGCAAGAAATTCCCGGTACTCATCCTGACCGCGCGTTCGAGCTGGCAGGACAAGGTCGAAGGCCTCAAGCAGGGCGCCGACGACTACCTGGTCAAGCCATTCCATGTCGAAGAACTGCTGGCTCGCGTCAACGCGCTGTTGCGCCGCGCCGCTGGCTGGAGCAAGCCGACCCTGGAATGCGGCCCGGTGGCGCTGGACCTCGCCGCGCAGACGGTGAGCGTCAACGGCAGCAACGTCGACCTCACCAGCTACGAATACAAGGTGCTCGAGTACCTGATGATGCATGCCGGCGAACTGGTCTCCAAGGCCGACCTCACCGAGCACATCTACCAGCAGGACTTCGATCGCGATTCCAACGTCCTCGAAGTCTTCATCGGTCGCCTGCGCAAGAAGCTGGACCCGGATGGCGAGCTGAAGCCGATCGAGACCGTGCGCGGCCGCGGTTATCGTTTCGCGATCCCGCGTACCGAGGGCTGATCCCTCGCCTTACGAGAACGACAGCAGCGTGGCCGTCCGTCTTCGGTGGTTCAAGCGTTGGCGGCCACGTTCGCTGCAGGCGCGCCAGCTGCTGGCCGCCAGCGTCAGCCTGGTGGCGTTCCTGGCGTTAGCCGGTTACGCGCTGGATGCGGCATTCGCCGATACGGCGATGGATAACCTGCGCAGCCGGCTGAAGAACTACGCCACCGCCTACAACGGCAGCATCGACTTCCTGCGCGATGGCTCGCTGTATATCCGCGAACAGTCCCCCGACGCGCGCTTCGATGTGCCTGGCGGCGGCCTCTATGCCGAAGTGATCCGGCCTGACGAGCGCTGGTCCTCGATGTCGGCCGAAGGCCCGGTGCTGCCCGTCTCCGGGCCGATGCTGGGCCCGCGCCAGGAAGAATTCACCGGCCCACTGGACATGGTGCAGATCGACGGCACCAAGGGCCAGGTGTTTCGCTACGGCCAGGGCGTGATCTACGAGACCGAGCCGGGCCACGAAATTCCCTACACGATCTACGTGATGGAAGACGCGCGCTCGCTCGGCGCGCAGCTGCGCGTGTTTCGCAGCGCGGTGTGGTTCTACCTCGGCATCACCGGCATCTTCCTGTTGTTGCTGCAGACCTTCATCCTGCAGTGGAGCCTGCGGCCGTTGCGGCGCGTGGTCAACGAGTTGACCAAGGTGCAGCGCGGCGAGGCGCAGCGCATGAGCGAGCACCACCCGCGCGAGCTCGAACCGCTGACCGACAGCATCAATGCCTTCATCGAAAGCGAGCGCGAGAACCTCGATCGCCAGCGCAACACCCTGGCCGACCTGGCGCACAGCCTGAAGACCCCGCTGGCGGTGCTGCGCACGCAACTCGATACCGGCGGTCACCTGGCCGAGGGCGAGTTGCGCGATGAGCTCGACGTGCAGCTGCGGCGCATGAACAACCTGGTGTCCTACCAGCTCGCGCGCGCTGCCTCCAGCGGCCACAAGCTGTTTGCCGCGCCAGTGCCGATCGAATCCAATGCCGAGGAGATCGTGCGCGGTCTGGAGAAGGTCTATGCCACCAAGGGCGTGCTGTGCGAATTCGAGATCGACCCGAACGCGCGTTTCTATGGCGAGCCGGGCGACCTGCAGGAGCTGCTGGGTAACTTGCTGGAGAACGCCTTCAAGTGGGCGCGCAGCCGCGTGCTGCTCACCGCCAAGCCGATGGCCGGCGCCGGCAGCAAGCGCGCCGGCCTGATGCTGGCGGTGGACGACGATGGCCCCGGCATCGCGCCCGAAGACGTGGCCAAGATATTGCAGCGCGGCGTGCGTGGCGACGAGCGCGTGCAAGGTCACGGCATCGGCTTGTCGATCGTGCAGGACCTGGTGCGCGGTTACCGCGGCGAGTTGCATGTCACCCGCTCGAACGAACTGAGCGGTGCACGTTTCGAAGTGACCTTGCCGCCGGGCCTGTAAGCCGCCGGCCCGGCCGACCGCTTCCTTGTAGGAGCGGCTTTGGCCGCGACTGCCATCTGTCAGACCACGACTTCGTTCGTCGGGGCTAAAGCCCCTCCTGCAGAGGCCGGGAGCCCCAGCGTGCGGGGGTTCTACGCGCGGCCTTCGAACGGCGAGGGGCCGTAATAGCGGCGCAGATGCTCGGCCACTTTCGGCATGGATTCAGCCAGTACGCGCGGCGCGGAGAAGTGGTATTCGCTGACCACCGCGAAGAACTCTTCGGGTGCCTCGGCCGCATAAGCGTCCACACGCGTCCGCTTGCCCGCCTCCACGTGCGCGCAGAAGGCATCGTACTCGCGCTGGAAATCCGCGGCCCACTCGCGCTGCCACTCGCGCGGCAGTGGTGGCGTGCCATCGAGCGCGCCATCGAGGGCATCGAGCTTGTGCGCCATCTCGTGCACCGCGACGTGGTAGCCGGCATGCAGGTCTTCCAGGTCCGCGGCGACATCGGCCCACGACAGGATCAGCGGTCCCTGGTCCCAGGCTTCGCCGATCAACTCATCGTCCCACTCATGCAGCACGCCCGCCGCATCGACATGGCTGCGATGCACGCGAAAGGCGTCCGGATAGACGATCAGCTGCGACCAACCGCGCCAGCCGCCCGGCCCGATCTCGAGCAGCGGCAGGCAACACATCGCTGCCAGCACGATCACCTGCCAAGGCTCCAGTTGCAGGCCATCGACCGGCGAGATGGTCTTCTCGTGCAGAAAGCGAGCCGACAGTTCACGCAATCGGGTCTCGCGTGCGGGATCTAACGCGCTGATCCAGCCGCAGCGCGCGTGCGCCTGCGTCCACAACGCATCTTCGATAGTGGGAGGCGGGCGTCGCAGCCAGCCCAACAGCCGCTGGATCAGCGGAACATCCCCGGCAGGAAGCTGTGCCATTTCGGCATGCGGCCACGGGGCGGCAGGATTTCGCCGTCGTCGCCACCGCCGCTGGGCATCACCGAGGTCGGCCGGTGGCCGGGCGAATGCGAAGGCGGCGCGGTGGCCGGCTCGGGGGTCGGACCATGCGCGGCCGAGCCCGGCGTCACGCAGGTGCCGTGATCCGCTTCGGCCACGCCACTGGACGCCCAAGCCAACGCTGGGGACAGCAGCAGGAACAGACAGGCGAATCGGCGCATCGTCCACATCCCGGCAAGGGGTCCAAGCTCCCGATTCTAACGCGCTTTTCACGCCCAAATGCAAAGGCTGGGGGCGCCAAAATGCCCGGCTGGCTGGGCGGCCCCGGATCGGTGCCGCATAATTTCGCCGTTTGCCCTGCGCATCGAGTTCGGAGAGGCTGTGGAAGATCGCGCTTTACTGGCCAGGCTAGCCCTGGGCCGCCTGTCCGGGGACGCCTTGGCCCGTGATTTCGGGCTGACCCGGGCCGCGGTGTGGAAGCGGATCCAGAACCTGCGCGCGGCCGGGATCGATATCCAGGGCCGCGCCGGCGACGGTTATGGCCTGGGCTATCCGGTCGAGTTGCTGGAGCGGGCCAAGATACTGGCCGCCCTGAAGGTCGAGGCGGTCGACGCGCTCGACCGCCTGGAAATCGCCTGGACCCTGGAATCGACCAATACCGAGCTGCTGGCCCAGCCGGTGCCGGAGGAGGGCGTCTCGGTATTGCTGGCCGAACGCCAGACCGGCGGGCGCGGGCGCCGCGGCCGCCAGTGGGCTTCCCCGCTGGCCGCGCACATCTATATGTCGATGGCGCGCCGCTTCAGCGGGGGCCTGGCGCAACTGGCGGGGCTCAGCCTCGCGGTAGGGGTAGCCGCCAGCGAGGCCCTGCACGCGGCTGGCTTCAGCGGCGTCGGCCTGAAATGGCCCAACGACCTGTTGGTTGACGAGCGCAAGCTCGGCGGCCTGCTGATCGAAGGCGGCGGCGAACTCGGTGGGCCGGCGCGCGCGGTGATCGGCCTGGGCCTCAACGTGCACATGCCGGAAGCCTTTGCCGCCACCATCGGCCAGCCCTGGGTCGATCTGGACACGCTTGCTGGCGAACCGGTATCGCGCAATGCCATCGTCGCCACCTTGCTCGGCCATCTGCTGCCCGCATTGGAGCTCTTCGAAGCGCAGGGACTATCACCGTTCCTGCCGCGTTACGCCGCGCTCGACCTGCTCGCAGGTCGCAAGGTACGGGTGGAAGAGGCCGGGCGGCTGTACGAAGGCGTCGCACTGGGCCTGGCCGAAGATGGCGCCCTGCGGGTGCAAGGCGAAGACGGCGAACGCCATTTCCATGCCGGCGAAGTCAGCGTGAGGCCGGCATGAGCCAGTGGTTGTTCGATCTGGGCAATTCGCGCTTCAAGTTCGCGCCCTTGCGTGACGACGGCCGGGCCGGCGACGTGCAGGCCTGGGCCCACGGCGTACAGACGCTTTCGAACGAGGCTGCCGCCGCACTGCCGACGGGGAACATCGCCTGGGTGGCCAGCGTCGCCTCGCCCGCGCTCACCGCCGATATCGTCGGCCACCTGGGGCAGCGCTTCGCCGAGGTGCGCGTGGTCCACACACTGTCCGAATGCGCCGGCGTGCGCGTGGCCTATGCCGAGCCGAACAGGTTCGGCGTCGATCGGTTCCTGGCCTTGCTCGGCGCCCGCGCGCTGGGGCATGTGTTGGTGGCCGGGGTCGGCACCGCGCTGACCATCGACTTGATGGACGCAGACGGCGGCCACCGCGGCGGGCGCATCGCCGCCTCGCCCACCACCATGCGCGAGGCCCTGCACCAACGCGCCGCACAATTGCCGGCCAGCGGCGGCGAGTACGTCGAATTCGCCAACGACACCGCCGACGCCCTCGCTTCCGGCTGCGATGGCGCCGCCGTGGCGTTGATCGAACGCAGCCTGCAGCAGGCCAGCCTGGCGTTGGGGCCGGTGCGCTTGCTGTTGCACGGCGGTGGCGCACCGCCGTTGCTGCCCTTGTTGCCCGGTGCCGAGCACCGGCCTTCGCTGGTACTGGATGGCCTGGCGGTATGGGCCGCCTACCACGCCGCAGCGAACGCTTAGTCGCGTCAGCCAGTACGGCACGGCCATGGCGATGGTTAGAATCGCCGCATGCCCATCCGCGCCCTGATCGTCGTCCTTGCCATCCTCAATGCCGGCGTCGCCCTGTGGTGGGCCGCGCGGCCGGCCGCGAGCCCGCCACCGCCGCCCGCAGCGACGGCTACCGGCGTGGCCCCGCTGCAGTTGCTGCTGACGCCGCCGCCGGCAGCGGCGCCCACGCCCACGCCCGCTGCCGCGTCTGCGCCGCCCGCCACCGCCGAGCCTTCGGCCAGCGCCGGTACGCCGCCAGCCAAGCCCTTGGCGACCACGGCCGGCGAGCGCTGCCTCAGCTTCGGTCCGTATGCCGACCGCGCCGCCGCCGAAACGGCGCGCAGCAACGCCGGCAACGTCCTGCACGCCGCGCGCGTGCGCGAGGTGCCCGAAGCCAGCAGCTTCCGGGTGATGCTCAATAACGTCGGCGACCGCGCCGCCGCGCAAGCGCTGGTCGCACGGATCAAGGCGGCCGGCCTGAGCGATTACTACATCGTCGGCAACGAGGCCCGCTACGACATCGCCCTGGGCCAGTACCGCAATGTCGAGGGCGCCGAGCGCCGCCAGGCCGAGTTGGCCGCCGCCGGCTTCCAGGCCGAAGTCATGCCGAGCGGGGCAGGCAAAGGAGCGCGCTGGTGGCTCGACGCCCGTACCCAGGCCGACAGTGCTGCCTTGCGCGCCTTGCAAACACCCGGCCAGCGATCGCTGGACTGCGCAGTGCTGCGCTAGAATGCAGCGCCGCGCCGTCTGGCCCGGCCGTGCCGCTTTAGCTCAGTTGGTAGAGCAACTGTCTTGTAAACAGTAGGTCATCCGTTCGATTCGGATAAGCGGCACCATCTCCCCGCACCGCGCGCTGTTTCGCGCTTGCCTGCTGCATCGCGTCAGGCCGATCCTGCCTGGGCTGACTAGACTCGGCATCCCGATGCAGCCGTGCGGAGCCAACGAATGACCACGCAATACCCTCCCGTCACCCTGATCGGCGTGCCGACCGACATCGGCGCCGGTCATCGCGGCGCGAGCATGGGGCCTGAAGCCATGCGCATTGCCGGCCTGGCCGAGGCGCTCGCCGCACGCGGGGTGGAGGTGCGCGATTTCGGCAACGTCGAAGGTCCGCGCAATCCGTGGACCGCGCCGGTGGCCGGCTACCGCCACCTGCAGGAAGTAGTGGCCTGGAACCGCGCGCTGATGGAGGCGACCTACGCCGAATTGGACGCCGGGCGCATGCCGATCATGCTCGGTGGCGACCACTGCCTGGCGGTGGGTTCGATCACCGCCGTGGCGCGCTGGTGCCGCGAAAACGATCGCAAGCTGCGCGTGCTGTGGCTGGATGCGCATTCGGATTTCAACACCAGCGAGGTAACCCCCTCGGGCAATGTCCACGGCATGCCGGTGGCCTGCCTGTGCGGCCTGGGGCCGGCGGAACTCACCGAACTGGGCGGTTCGGCGCCGGCGTTGCTTGCCGAGCAGGTGCGGCAGATCGGCATTCGTTCGGTGGACCCGGACGAGAAGCGCCTGATCAAGCAGCATCGCGTCGATGTCTACGACATGCGCTACATCGACGAGAACGGCATGAAGCGCGCGGTGGAGGCGGCCCTGGACGGGGTGGATGAGAGTACCCACCTGCACGTCAGCTTCGATGTCGATTTCCTGGACCCGAGCATCGCCCCGGGGGTCGGCACCACGGTGCCGGGCGGGCCGAACTACCGCGAGGCGCAGCTGGTGATGGAAATGATCGCCGACACCGGCCGGCTTGGTTCGCTGGATATCGTCGAACTCAACCCGGTGCTGGACAACCACAACCTCACCGCCGACCTGGTGGTGGACCTGGTCGAAAGCCTGTTTGGCAAGTCCACGTTGATGCGCGATTGAAGGCGCTGCAAGTTTCCTGAACGAAAACAGCCTGGCATTTTGACGAAACCATCCGCGTTCACATCCGCTCGACGGCCTCGAAGTCAGATTCTCCCGCAAGCGGTAACGCCACCAAATCATGGGGCGCCGCGTCAATCGGAGAGAGAATGATGAAGCGACTGATGACCCTGGCGATGGTGGCCCTTTTCTCCGTCGGCATGCTGAGCGGCTGCAACACCGTGGCCGGCGCCGGCAAGGATGTGCAGAAGGCGGGCGAGTCGGTGGAGAAGACCGCCGACAAGTGCAGCGACGGCAAGTGCTGATCCGCACATTCATCCAAACTTATTGATTCGCGGCGCGGCCGCGTCGTCGACAACCTGAGGAGTGACACCATGAAGAAACTGATGACCCTGCTGGCCCTGGGCGTGTTCTCGGTAGCCGTGCTGAGCGGTTGCAACACCGTTGCCGGCGCCGGCAAGGATGTGCAGAAGGCGGGCGAGAAGGTCGAAGACGCGGCGAAGAACTGACGCTTCGGCGCAGCGACGAAAAAAAAGCGGGCTTCGGCCCGCTTTTTTTTGTGCGCGTGCTGTATCGACATTCACTTCGATGAGGATGTTCTTGACGCGCGTTGACCCACCGGCAACGCCGCCTGCGCAAATCTGTTCCCACGCGGCGGCGACCTCGCCGTAGCAGCAACCGGCGGCTCGTAGCCGGTTGACCTTCCATCCAAGTACGGAGCGCGCAATGAACAAAGACATCATTTCCGGCAAGTGGACCCAGCTCAAGGGCCAGATGCAGGCCAAGTGGGGCGACCTGACCGACGACGATTTCGACGTGGCCGAAGGCAATGCCCAGTACCTGTCGGGCAAGCTGCAGGAGCGCTACGGTTGGGACCGCGACCGCGCCGAAAAAGAAGTCAAGGACTTCGATGACGCGCTGCGTCGCGAGTACAAGGACTACTGAGTCGAGCCCCCGGGGGCTAAAGCAACGATAGAGGTGACGGGCCGCCCAGTGCGGCCCGTTTCCTTTGGTGGCATGCCCCGCGGTGGGCGGCGGCGGTACACTGGCGTGGTTTCGCTTGGCTCATTCCTACCGCATGACTACCCGCGTCCTCACTGGCATCACCACCTCCGGCACGCCGCACCTGGGCAACTATGTGGGTGCCGTGCGCCCGGCTATTGCCGCCAGCCGCGCGCCCGGCGCGGAAAGCTTTTACTTCCTGGCCGACCTGCATAGCCTGATCAAGGCGCAGGACCCTGCCCGCACCCAGCGTTCGACGCTGGAGATCGCCGCGACCTGGCTGGCCTGCGGCCTGGATCCGGACAAAGTCTGGTTCTACCGCCAGAGCGATATTCCCGAGACCAACGAACTCAACTGGTTCCTCACCTGCATCGCCGGCAAGGGCACGCTCAATCGCGCCCACGCCTACAAGGCCGCTGTGGACAAGAACACTGCCGAAGGCGAGGACGCCGACGCCGGCGTGACTGCCGGCTTGTTCATGTACCCGGTGCTGATGGCCGCCGACATCCTCATCTTCAACGCCCACCAGGTGCCGGTGGGGCGCGACCAGGTGCAGCACATCGAGATGGCGCGCGATTTCGCCCAACGCTTCAACCATGTCTATGGGCGCGAGTACTTCGTCCTGCCCGAAGCGCTGATCGACGAGCAGGTCGCGACCTTGCCGGGCCTGGACGGCCGCAAGATGAGCAAGAGCTACGACAACACCATCCCACTGTTCGCGCCGCGCGAGGAACTGCGCAAGCGCGTGTTCTCGATCCTCACCGATTCGCGCGCGCCGGGCGAGCCGAAGTCCACCGAAGGCTCGGCACTGTTCCAGCTGTACCAGGCATTCGCCAGCGCCGAGGAAACGGCTGCTTTCGCCCGCGCCTTCGCCGAGGGTATTTCCTGGGCCGATGCCAAGGAGCAGCTGTTCGAGCGCATCGATGCCGAGCTGGCGCCGCAGCGCGAGCGCTATGAAGCATTGATGGCCGATCCGGCTGCGATCGAAGCGATCCTGCGCCGCGGCGCCGAACGCCTGCGCGAACGCTATGCGCGGCCATTCCTGGCCGAATTGCGCTACGCGGTCGGCCTGCGCGATCTGTCGGCGCGCGAGGGCGAGGCCGATGTGGGCAAGAAAGCCAAGGCCGCACTGCCGTTGTTCAAGCAATACCGCGAAGCCGATGGTCGCTTCTACTTCAAACTGCTCGACGGCGAGGGCGAACTCCTGGTGCAGAGCGAGGCGTTCGATTCGCCGCGCGAGGCCGGGCAGACCATCGCCGTGCTGAAGCAGGCGATGGCGGCCGATCTTCTGGAGTCGCCGTTGTTCAAGCTGCAGGCCGAGGCCGCGGCGGTGCTGGACGCATTGAAGGCGCTGCGCGAAGCGGCCTGAGCCTTGTAGGAGCGGCTGCAGCCGCGACCGCGGACTGTCCGTTGGCGGAAAAGACGGTCGGGGCTGAAGCCCCTCCTACAGGTAGAATTCAATCATCCAGCAACCCACGGGGAGCCAGATGACGGCCCACGGCATCCACACCCTCGATACCGGTTTCCAGCGGCCGCAGTTCGATGCCGCCTATCTGATCGTCGAGCAAGGGCGCGGCGCTTTCATCGATTGCGGTACCTCGCTGGCGGTACCGCTGCTGCTCGACGCACTGGGTAACGCAGGGCTCACACCGGCCAATGTCGATTGGCTGATCCTCACCCACGTCCATCTCGACCATGCCGGCGGCGCCGGCGCGCTGCTGCAGCAGCTGCCCAATGCGCGCGTATTGGTGCATCCACGCGGTGCGCCGCACATGATCGATCCTTCGCGCCTGCTGGCCGGCGCCACCGAGGTCTATGGCGCCGAAGAAATGGCGCGCAGCTACGGGCAGGTGCTGCCCATCCCGGCCGAACGCGTGGTCGTGGCCGAAGACGGCGGCAGTGTGGCCTTGGCCGGGCGCGCGCTGCTCACATTGGATACTCCGGGACACGCACGCCATCACCTGTGCGTATGGGATGCGCAAAGCCGCAGCTGGTTCACCGGCGATACCTTCGGCCTGTCCTACCGGGAACTCGATTCGCCGCGCGGTCCCTTCATCCTGCCGACGTCTTCGCCGGTGCAGTTCGAGCCCGAAGCGATGGCCGCCTCGATCCAGCGCCTGCTCGCCTACGCACCGGAGGCGATGTACCTCACCCACTACGGCCGCGTTACGCCGCCGGCGGCGCTGGGCCAGGCCCTGCTCGAACAGATCGAGGCGATGGTCGCACTGGCGCGCAGCTGCGATGGTCGGCCCGATCGCCACCGGTGCCTGGTCGCCGCACTGACCGAGCTCTACCTGGAACGCGCCCACGCCCACGGCGTGCCGCTGGACGATGCGGCGGCGACGCGCGTGTTGGCGATGGACATCGAGCTCAACGCTCAGGGGCTGGCCAGTTGGCTCGACCGCGCGCATCGTTGAGCGCGCGCACTACACTGTGCACCCCTTCGCAAAAAAGTACGCCGCCGTGAATCCGATGCGCATCCTGTTGCTGTCCGCCTGCCTCTTCGTCGGCGGTGTTGCCCAGGCAGCGAACGATGCGGCGGGACAGGCGATCGATGCGGCGGCCCTGTCGCGGCACGTGCAGGTGCTGGCATCGGACGACTTCGAAGGCCGCGCGCCGGCAACCGCGGGCGAACAGCGCACGCTCGACTACCTCATCGCGCAGTTCCGGCAGGCTGGTCTGCAACCGGGCGGCGATGACGGCGGCTGGACCCAGTCGGTGCCCCTGGTGCGCGTCCAGGTCGAGGGTCCGGCCGAGGCCAGCCTCAGCCAGGGCGGCAAGACCCGCGCCCTGCGCAATGGCGAAGACCTTACACTGCAGAGCCTGCGCCCCGGCAAGCAGGTGGACATCAAGGCCGCGCCGCTGGTGTTCGTCGGTTACGGCATCAGCGCGCCGGAGCGGCACTGGGACGACTACAAGGGCGTGGACCTCACCGGCAGGATCGCCGTGATGCTGATCAACGACGCCGATTTCGAACGGCCCACGCCGGGCGCATTCGAGGGCAGGGCAGTGACCTACTACGGCCGCTGGACCTACAAGTTCGAAGAGGCGGCCCGACGCGGCGCCGCCGGCGTGCTGATCGTGCACGAGACCGCAGCGGCCGCCTACGGCTGGAATACCGTGCGCAGCTCGGGGTTGTCGCCATTGTTCGACATCGAGCGCGACGATGCCCAGGCACGCGCACTGCACACGCCGCTGCGCGGTTGGCTGCAACGCGACCAGGCCGTGGCGATCTTCCGCGACGCCGGCCTGGATTTCGACGCGCTCAAGCGCCAGGCCATGGAGCCGGGCTTCAAGCCGGTGGCGCTGGGCGATGCACGCTTGAGCGCACGTTTCGCGCTCAAGCGCGAACGGGTGGTGACGCACAATGTCATTGCCCGCCTGGATGGCACCACGCATCCCGAGGAAACCGTGATCTTCTCAGCACACTGGGACGCCTTCGGCGTCGGCGAAGCCGATCCGGCGGGCGACCGCATTCGCCATGGCGCGGTCGACAACGCCACCGGCGTGGCCAGCGTGCTGGAACTGGCGCGCGCCTTCGCCGCCGGCCCGCGGCCGCAGCGCAGCCTGTTGTTCGTGGCATTGACGGCCGAAGAGAAGGGCCTGCTCGGTGCCAGCTACTACGCCGCACATCCGCGGGTGCCGCTGGATCGCACCGTGGCGGTGTTGAACATGGAAATGTTCAGTCCCGATGGCCCGGCGCGCGACATCGCTTCCTGGGGCCTGGGCAAGGTGTCGCTGGAACAGGACCTCAAGCGCGTGGCGCAGGCGCACGGGCGCCAGTACAGCCCCGACCCGAACCTGGAAGCCGGCTTCTTCTATCGCGCCGACCACTTCGCCTTCGCTCGCGTTGGCGTGCCGGCGATTACCGTGGGCCCGGGACTGGATCGCGTGGACGGTGGCGTCGCCGCCGGCAAGGCGTTGCGCGATGCCTACTTCCGCGACTGCTACCACCAACCCTGCGACCGCTGGACGCCGCAGTGGGACGCCCGCGGCCATGCCGCCGATACCCAGTTGGTGCATGACCTCGGCCTGGAGCTGGCCAACAGCCGTACCTGGCCCAGTTGGAACGAGGGCAGTGAGTTCAAGGGCGAGCGCGACCGCAGCGAAGCGACGCGTCGCTGATCGGGGCCGTTGCCCCAGCGTTGCATTCGCGCCAACCGGCGTTCCACCGCCAGCACGGACCGCGCGCGGAAAAGGTCTAGAATTCCTGTCCTTCCCGCCGCGCCAACTCTCCCATGGCTTCCTCCGACGCTAGCGCGCAAGGCGCGCGCCGCGGCTTTGTCGTCCTCGCCCTGTTGCTGGTCTACCTGGTCTGGGGCTCTACTTACCTCGGCATCCGCCTGGCACTGGAAGGCGGCGCACTGCCGCTGACGATGGTCTCCGGCGCGCGTTTCATCGTCGCTGGCACTTTGTTGTACGCGGTGCTGCGCTGGCGCGGCGTGGCCGCACCGACGCGGCGGCAATGGCCGAGCATCCTGGTGATGGGCGCGACCTTGCTGCTGCTCGGCAATGGCATGGTGGTGCTGGCCGAACGCGATGTCTCCTCCGGCCTTGCGGCTACCGCGGTGGCCTCGGTGCCGTTGTGGATGGCGCTGTTCTCGGCGATGCGCGGCCAGCACGCCAGCCGCGGCGAATGGCTGGGGATTGTCATTGGCTTCCTCGGCGTGGTCTGGCTCAACGCCGGCAGCAGTCTTACCGCCACGCCCACCGGCCTGGTGCTGTTGCTGATCGCGCCGCTCGGCTGGGCTTTCGGCTCGATCTGGTCGCGCGGTCGCGACCTGCCGTCGCCGTTCATGACCGCCGCCGCGCAGATGATCTGCGGCGGCGTGTTGATTTTTCTCGCCGGCCTGGCCATCGGCGAACGCCCGCACAGCCTGCCGAGCACCCAAGGCCTGCTGGCCGTCGCCTACCTGTGCGTGTTTGGCTCGATCGTGGCCTTCACTGCCTACGTCTGGCTGCTGCACAACGTGCGCCCGGCGCTGGCCGGCAGCTATGCCTATGTCAATCCAGTGATCGCGGTGGCGCTGGGCGCCTGGCTCGGGCATGAGCACTTCGGCCCCAGCGACCTCGGCGCGATGGCGGTCATCCTGGCCGGCGTGGTGGTGGTCACGTTGTCGCGAGGCCGCAAGTGAGCGAGCCGGGGATCGCCATGACCGATCAGGCTGCCGCCGAACGCCGCCAGGGCGTGGCGATCACCGCCGCTGCATTCGTCATCTGGGGCCTGTTCCCGCTCTACTGGCACCTGCTCAAGGCGGTGCCTTCGCCGTTGATCATTGCCCACCGCATTGTCTGGAGCACGTTGCTGGTGGTCGGCTGGCTGCTGCTGACCTCGCGCCTGGCCTGGCTGCGCCGGATCGCCGAGCAGCCGCGTGCGCTGCCGCTGCTCGCGCTGAGCGGGCTGGCGATCGGCAGCAACTGGGCGGTGTACATCTGGGCGGTCAACGCCGGCCATGTCATCGAAGCCAGCCTGGGCTACTACATCAACCCGCTGGTGAGCGTGCTGCTCGGCGTGCTGGTACTCAAGGAACGCTTGCGCCCGCTGCAATGGCTGGCGATCGCCTGCGCCGCGGTCGGCGTGGCGTGGCTGACCTGGGTGGCCGGCACGGTGCCGTGGATCGCACTGAGCCTGGCGTTGTCGTTCGGCTTGTACGGCCTGCTGCGCAAGGTGGTGGCAGTGGACGCCGTCAGTGGCCTTGGGATCGAAAGCCTGTACCTGTTCCTGCCGGCGCTGGGATTCGTGCTGTGGAGCGAGCAGGGACACGGCGGCGGCTTCGTCCAGGGCTGGAGCCTGCGCGATGATTTTTTGCTGGCCTTCGGCGGCGTGGTCACCGCGGTGCCGCTGATCGCCTTCGCTTATGGCGTGCGGCGCATTCCGCTATCGCTGGTCGGGGTGCTGCAGTACGTCACGCCGACCCTGCAGTTGCTGTTGGGCGTGTGGTTCTTCCATGAGCCTTTCGACCCGGCCCGCGCGCTGGGCTTCGTGGCGATCTGGCTCGGTCTGCTGCTATACCTCAGCGAAGGCGTGTGGCAATCGCGGCGCAGCGCATCCCTGTAGGAGTGGCTTAAGCCGCGACCGGAGCCCATCGCCCCCCGGGAACCCATCACGCCACCACGCCGCAAAGACCAGGCTACGGTTACGCTGAAGTCCCCTCCCAGCGCCCGACCAAGGACCCATGACGGCCGCACGACACGGCATCCAAGCCAGCCTTTCGGCCGCCCGCGAAGGACGCGCCATGAGCCTGGCAGTAGTCCTGGCCACCGAAGGCTCGACCTACGTCAAACCCGGTGCGCTGGCGCTGTTCGGCCTCGATGGCGAACGCCAGGGCTGGCTGAGTGGCGGTTGCCTGGAAGCCGACATCGCGCTGCGCGCCGAAGCCGCACTGCGGGCGGGTGCGTTGGCGTTGATGGAGATCGATACCCGCAGCGATGAAGACCTGCTTTCCGGCTCGGCGGTCGGCTGCCGTGGTCGCCTGCACCTGGCATTGCTGCCGCTGCCGGCGATGAGCGGCTGGGACACGATCGCGCACGCATGGCTGGCGCGGGGCGGCGCCCTGCGGCTGCAGGTCGACGGTCACGGCCGCTGCAGTGCCAGCCTCGGTTCGCAAACCCACGAATGGCGGCTGCCGGTGGCGGAGGGCTCAGTCGCGAGCCCTACGCCGCTGCACGCGCGCATCGCACCGCCGCCCGCCGTAGCCCTGTTCGGCGCCGGTCCGGAAAGCGAGACCCTGCTGCCCTGGCTGCGCGAACTGGGCTGGATGACGACCCTGGTCGAGAAGCGCCCGCGCTGGCTCGCTCAAGGCGTACTGGCCGATCGCCACATCGAAACCACGCCGACACAGGCGCTCGCCGGCCTGGACGTCGATGCCGCGCTGGTGATGCACCATCATTTCGAACTGGACCGCGAAAGCCTGGACGCACTCGCCGCGCACCCAGTGCCGTTCATCGGCCTGCTCGGCCCGCGACGCCGGCAGCAGGATCTGTTCCAGCTGATGACCGCCGCGCAACGCGAAGTGCTGACGCCGCGCCTGCGCTCGCCGGTGGGCCTGCACCTGGGCGGCGACGGCCCGCAGGCGATCGCACTGAGCATCGCCGCGCAGTTGCAGCGCTGGCGCGACGAGGAGGACGAAAGCGCGTGAGCGATGACCTAGTCGCGGTAGTCCTGGCCGCCGGCGGCAGCCAGCGGCTGGGCTATTCGAAACAGCTGTTGCGGCGCAATGGTGAAACCTTGCTGCGGCGGACCGCGCGCTTGGCCGGCAACAGCGGCGCCAGCAGGGTGCTGGTCGCCCTCGGCGCGCAGGCCGCGCAACTGCGGCCGCAATTGCAGGGCCTGGGGGTGGAAGTGGTCGACGTCCCCGAATGGCAGCAAGGGCTCGGCGCCAGCCTGGCGCGGGTGCAGGCGGTGCTGGGCCAGGCCCGGCATCGCCACGTCCTGGTCGTGGGTTGCGATCAACCGGCGCTGGCCGCCGCGCACCTGCAACAGTTGCTCGACGCCGCGCGCGAAGCGGGCAGCGCCTTCAGTGCTTACGCCGGCGTGCGCGGCCTGCCTGCCGCCATTGCCTGGTCGAGTTGGTCGCAGGCGCGTTTCAGCGGCGACCAGGGCCTGCGCGCGATGGCGCGCGAAGGTTCGCTGCAGGACAGCGCGCACGTCGCAGCCCCCGAGCTGGCCCTGGACCTCGACACCCCCGCCGACGTCGCTGCCGCAATCAACCTTGGCTGGCTGGATTCGCCGGAGAGTCCGGACTGAGCGAAGCGCGGATCTCATTGCCGGCCGGCAACTGCAGCGGCGCCGGGCATTGCGCCTGCGGTTGCGGGTTGGCGGCGAACCATTGCTCGACCATCGGAGCGAGCAGGTCGATGCGCATCGGCAGGCTGAGGTGGTCTTCCTCGTGCAGCTCCAGGTAGCGCGCGCGTGGCGCCGAAGCCGCCAGCAGGCGGCCGTGCGCCACCGGGATATGCCGATCCGCGTCGCCATGCAGCAGCAGCACGCAGGCGCGGCTGTCGCTCACCGCGGGCGCCACATCCAGGCGGTCCAGGTCCAGCCCGAGCTGCCGATCGGCGGCGGCGATCACCTGGTCCAGGTCCTGGCTGCCGTAGCGCCAGCGCATGTATTCGGACACCGCGCGTCCCTGCCAGCCGTGGGGACTCTCGGCGAGCATGTGCGGCACCATGTCGCGAATGCCGCGGCCGGCGTTGGCGAACGACTCCAGCGCCACCACGCCGGCGACCTGGTCGCCGAGCTTGTCGGCACTGAACAAGGCCGTGGCTGCGCCGTAGGACACGCCGAACAGATACAGCGGCCCGACGATCTCGCCGCGCTGGCGCAGCTCACCGATCACCTGCACCACATCGTCGGATTCGCGCGTGCCATAGCCGGAGAGCCCGGCGCCGGAGCGGCCATGGTTGCGCAGGTCCAACGCAATGGTGCGATAGCCAGCCTGGGCCAGCGTCAGCGACCACGGCAGCAGTGAATTTCCATCCATCATCCAGCCGTGCAGCAGGATCACGGTGCCGCGCGGGGCGCTGCGCGGCTGCGCGGCGGTACGCGGATCGAATTCGAACTTGAAGGCATTGCTCAGGCCGCCGCCAGTCTTGCGGCTGCGGTTGAAGTGATAGTTGAAGCCGTAGTCGCCCGGTTCGAACGCGCGCCAGAAGATCGGCACCTGGTCGCGGCCGGGCAGGGTGCCGCTGTGGTCGGGCAGTTGCTTGAGCAAGGTCTCGGTATCGACCATGCCGAGCAGCGGCGAAGCGCCGCCGGGGGCGACCAGGCGCGAACTGAGGGAGGTGGAAGAACAACCGCTGCCGGCGAGCCAGGCGCAGAACAACGCCAGCAGGCCGGCCGCGAATAACCGGCGCGGCATGGTGGCACTACCCAAGGGGAATCGAAGACCGCAGCGTAGCGCCGGCGGGGCGGCGCTTCTACCCTTGCCGTATGACAAGGGTGTGACCGTTGTGCGGCGTTCTGCCGCCGCGCCCTCCCTCCCGCTGCCGGGAGAGAGGGAAGCGATGGATCAGACCTCGCGCAGGGCGACGGTGATCGGCAACCGCGCCGCGCGCAGGGCCGGGAACAAACCGCCCACCAGGCCAATCCCAAGCGCCCACTTCAGGCCGGTCCACAGCAGCTCCGGCGAGACCCGGAACTGGAACACTACCTGGCTGAAGTTGTTGCCCAGGGTCGAGACGCTGTAGCCATTGAAGATCGCCCAGGCGATCAAGCCGCCGAGCACGCCACCGAGCAGGGCCAGCAGCATCGTCTCCAGCATGATCGCCACCACCACCGGCAGGCCGCGGAAGCCGATCGCGCGCATGGTCGCGATCTCGCGCGCGCGCGTGGCCACTGCCGCGTACATGGTGTTGAGCGCGCCGAAGACCGCACCGAACGCCATGATCGTGCCGATGAACTTGCCGAGGATCTCCAGGATCTTGCTCAGGTTGCCACCCTGCTTGCTGTAGTACTCGCGCGTGGTGAACACGTCGAGCTTCAGGCGCGGATCGGCAGCCATCGCATTCTTGAAATTGCTGTAGCCGTCCTTGCCCTCGGTACGCACGCTGATCGACTGGTAGGCGCGGCGGTTGTAGGTGCTGGCCAGGGTCTCGGTGTCGGTCCACATCTCCGAATCGTGGGCGTCGCCACTGGAAAACACGCCGACGATGGTCCAAGCCTGGTTGCCCAGGTTGATGGTCTTGCCAACTTCCAGGCCGCGGAACTGCCCCTGCGCGCCCTTGCCGACCACGATCTCGCGCAGCCCCGGCTTGAACTTGCGGCCCTCGATGAGCTTGACCTTCTCATGCACGGTCCAGGCCTGTTCGCCGACGCCACGGAATTGCGCGTTGACGTCGGTGCCGTCGGCCTTGGACTGCAAGTTCACCACTTGCGACAGTTCCGGGGACACCAGCGGGCGGTTGTTGGCGTCGCGCGCCACACCCGGCAGGCTGGCGATCAACGGCGACTGGTCGCGCATGATCACCGAGTTGGTCTCGGCCTGCGAGCCGCCGCGCAACACAATCGCCGTGGCATCGTCGCCGGTGCTGTCCAACGTGGCCTGGAAGCCCTGGCCCATGGCCAGCATCGCCACCAGTACGCCGACCACACCCGCGATGCCGACCACGATCACCGAGGTCGCGCCCCAGCGTTGCGGCAGGCTGGCAATGCCGATGCGCGCCGCCGCCAGAGACAGGCGGCCACTGCGGGTGAGCAGCAGCCACAACGCAATCACCGCGACCACGCCAAGTACCGCGTACCAGGGCAGCAGGATCCACACCACCAGCGCCACGGCCAGCAACACGATCGACAGCAAGTTCCACAACCATTGATTCTTCATGTGCGTGTCCTCTCAGCGGCCGGCCAGTGCGTCGACGATCTTCAGCCGCTGCGCGCGCAAGGCCGGCAGCAGTCCCACCACTATGCCGATGCCGATCATCAGCACCAGGCCGACGATCCAGGTCTGCACCGGCACCACGTGCACCGGCAGCGCGCCGCCGCTGGCCTTGGCCAGCACCGGGATCGCCGCCGAAGCCGCCGCCATGCCGATCAGCCCACCGAGCACCACCAGCAGCACCGACTCGATCATCACCAGCGTCAGCACGGTGCGGTCCTGGAAGCCCAGGGTCTTGAGCGTGGCCAGTTCGGGGATGCGCTCGCGCACGGCTTGCGCCATGGTGTTGCCGGTGAGCAGCAGCAGGGTGAAGAACACCGCACCCATGATCGAGGTGACGATCAGGCCGATATCGGCGAACTGCTTGATGAAGGCTTGCTGGAACGCCGACTCGGTCTGGGTCTTGGTTTCGTGGTCGGAATTGGCAGACAGCGCATCGATGGCCTGGGCCACGCGCGAAGCCTGGTCGGCGTTGGCCAGTTTCACCGTGTACCAGCTGACCTGGCTCTTGATGTAGTCGTTGGACTCGTCGAAATATTTCCAGTTCATCATCAACTGGTTTTCGGCCTGCACGTTGGCGCGGTCCTTGGCGCGGAAGATCAGCTTCAGCTCCAGCGGCCAATCGTTGCTGCCGCCGCGCGGGAAGATCGTGGCCTGCAGCGGAATCGTGTCGCCAACTTTCCAGCCGAATTTCTTCGCCAGCGCCTCGCCCACGGCGGCGCCGGTGCGGGTGCTCTGGAATGCCTTCAGCTGGTCAGCCGGTACTTCGTATTCGGTGTAGACGTCGAAGAAGTTCGGCGCGACCGAGAAGTTCGGGAAGAAATCCTTGGGGTCGCGGTAGATGCCGCCGAACCACATTGCGTAGGTGACGTCGCGCACCCCGGGAATGCTGCGGATCTGCGGCTCCAGGCGTACCGGCAGCGATTGGGTGATGGACAGTCGCGAGGCCACCACCAGGCGGTTGGCGCCTTCCACCGTGCCACCGGAGGTGAACGCCACGCGCACCGAATCGAGCAGGCCGAACAGCAGGAAGGCGACGATCACCGAGAACAGGGTCAGCAGCGTCCGCGTCTTGCTGCGGAACAACTGGGCCCAGACGAGCGAGAGATATTTCATGGCATCCCCCGGTCAATGCGCGGCGGGCGCGTCGGCCAGCTCGCCCTTGTCGAGGTGGATGGTATGGGTGGCGTACTCGGCCGCCTTCGGGTCGTGGGTGACCATGATGATGGTCTTGCCGTGCTCGCGATTGAGCTGCTGCAGCAGGCGCAGGATCTCTTCGGCGTTGTGGCGGTCGAGGTCGCCGGTGGGTTCGTCGCAGATCAGGAAGGTCGGGTCGGAGACGATCGCGCGGGCGATGGCCACGCGCTGCTGCTGGCCGCCGGACAGCTCGCTGGGGCGATGGTTGGCGCGATCGGACAGACCTACCAGGGTCAGCGCGACCTCGGCATTGCGCTTGCGCTGGGCGGCATTGAGGTGGGTGAGCAGCAGCGGCAGTTCGACGTTCTTCTGCGCATTGAGCATCGGCATCAGGTTGTAGAACTGGAAAACGAAGCCGACGTGGTGGCTGCGCCAGGTCGCCAGCTGGCTGCCGCTGAGGCGGTCGATGCGCTCGCCCTCGATCTCGATCTCGCCGCCGGTGGGGCTGTCGAGGCCGCCGATGAGGTTGAGCAGGGTGGTCTTGCCGGAACCGGACGGACCCATGAGGGCGACGAAGTCGCCGCGCTCGATCTCCAGGTCGATGCCGTGCAGGACCTGCACCTTCTCCGGGCCGCGTTGATAGGTCTTGATGACGTTGCGCAGGGTGACGAGGGCGGACATGGGGTTTCCTCTCAAGGCTCGCGGGTGCGGTGTTGGGTGATTCGATGGGGTGGGGAAATTCTTACGGCTTATGGACGACGATCGGGAAGGGCAGGAATCGACGGCCACGGCAACGCCGGGCCGGCGCAACGCAGGGGGCCGGACGGCCGCCTGCGGCTGGATCGACAGCGTGGAGCTACGACGTGGAGCGACTGCTTGGAGCGAGCGCTTGTTGCGTGGGCTTATTCGGCTTCGGCGCCGGCCAGTCGTACCTTGTCGCCGTCCTTCAGCGTGGCCGGTGGATCGAGCACGACGGTATCGCCAGCGGTCAGGCCGGACAGGACCTGGCGGTCATCGCCCAGGGCAATGCCGGTCTTGAGCGTTTGCAGTGCAACCCGGTTCTCTTCGCCGACGACGAAGGCGGCCGGATTGCCGTTGCGTTCGATCACCGCCGCGCCGGGCACGCGCACGCCTTGCGGCTTCTGCGCCTGCTCGGGCTTGGATTCTTCCAGGAAGCTCACGCGCACGCCCATCTCGGGGACGATGCGTGGGTCCTTGACCTTCATCGAGACGCGCACCTTGACCGTGGCCTTGCCGCGGTCGGCGGTGGGAATGATGGCAATGACTTCGCCGGGGATCTTCCAGTCCGGGTAGGCATTGAGCGTCACCTCGACCGGCATCTTCGGCTGCACGCGGCCGATGTAGGCCTCGCCGACGTCCACTTCCACTTCCAGCGATTCCATATCGACGATGGTGCCGATGCCGGTACGGGTGAAGCCACCGGTGGCCAGCGGCGAGACGATCTCGCCGGGCTGGGCGGCCTTGGCGGTGACCACGCCGGAGAACGGCGCACGCACGATGGTGTTGTCGACCGCGAGGTCGGAAATGGAGAGCTGGTTGCCGGCCACCTTGACGTTGCGCTCGGCGGTCTGCAGCTGCGCGCGCAAGGCATCGCGCAGGGAGACGGTTTCGTCGTACTGCGAGCGCGAGACCAGCTGCTGGTCCACCAGTTTTTCCAGTCGCGCGGCGTCGGTCTCGGCCCGCTTGAGCTGGGCGCGGATGTTCTCGACCTGGCTGCGGGCAGCGCCCACCTGCGAGGCGGAGAGGTCGCGCGCGGCGTCGGCATCGATCGGGTCGAGCGTGGCCATGACCTGGCCTTCCTCCACCCGCATGCCTTCTTCGATCTTCACTTCGCGCACCTTGCCGGTGATCTTGGCCGAGACCGTGGCCATGCGCCGGGCGACCACGTAGCCGGACGCATCCAGCACCGAAGCGCTGCTGCCGCCAGCGCTGATCGCCACCACCGGTGCGGTGCGTACTTCCACCGCCGGCTTGCGGCCGAACAGGGCCCATGCGCCTGCGGCGAGCAGGAGCAGCACCACAACTACGCTCAATCCGATCCACAGCCCGCGCCGCGAGGGCGGCTCGCGTCCTGCGGGCGACTTGCGGTCGATCTTCAGTTCCTTCAACAGATCAGCAGAAGTGTTCATCATGTACACGTGACGGAAAGTCGGAGCGAATGTGACGGCCCGCTGGATTGAGCGCAAGTTGCCGGAAGTCATCAGATGACAGTGGTCGAGCCACCATCCCCGCCTATGCCGCACTCTCTGCCCCCGGCGGCGCTGGCGCGGGCCAGACTACCAGCATCGCTTTGCCCCTGCGCCGGCAGCCGCCCAGCGGGTCGTCGCCTGCAGGGGGCGGCTATGCCGCAATGCGTCGGCGCCATGAAATTTGCGCCAGCCCCAGCTGGCCGGTGCGCGGGCTGACTAGACTGCAGGCCACTCCCATGGAAGCTGCCGATGCCCGTGTTGCGCCTCCTCCTGCTCGCCGGCCTGTGGCTGGCCTGTGTCCCGGCCTTCGCCCAGCAGTTCAAGGTGCTGGTCGCTGCCATTCCCAACAAGTACCACCACGACTACATCCCGGTGGCCAAGCCCCAGTTCGAGCGGTTGGCCAAGCGCCATGACTTCGCCCTGACCTGGGACTGGGACGGCCGCGCCTTCGATGGCGACCTGTCGCAATACCAGGCCATCGTCCTGCTCAACAGCCCGGCCAGCGACCTTGACGAAGCGCGCCGCGCCAACTTCCAGAAATACGTGCGCGCCGGCGGCGGCGTGGTGGCGGTGCACAAGGCGTTCGCGATCAAGAAAGGTGATTGGCCGTGGTACGACCGCATGATCGGCCGCTCCTTCCGCACTCACCCTTACCTGCAGACCGCCATGGTCGATGTGGTCGATCCGAGCCATCCGGCCACCGCTGGCTTGCCCAGGCGCTGGCTGTGGAGCGACGAGTGGTACGAATACGACCCGCCCTATAGCGACGACCTGCACGTGGTGATGGAAGTGGACGAGCGCAGCTATGATCCGACGGCCATCTGGCCGGGCCAGGTCGCGACGGGCATGGGCCGTCACCACCCGGTGGCGTGGTACCACCTATTCGAAGGCGGCCGGGTCTTCGCCACCGCGCTGGGCCATCCGCCGGAGGTGTACGACGACGCGCTGTATCTCGGCCACCTGTATGGCGCGATCTACTGGGCCGCGACCGGGCGCGGGATCGACGCAAAGCACTGAGCATGACGTCCAGCCCGACGCCAGGCTCATGACTGGACTACGATGCAAACGCATCAGTTCGGCGTGGATCTAGGCGGTAACGGCAATGGGCTTCGAAACGCTCCTGCATCAATACCGTGGCTTGCTGGCACTGTTGTCGGTGCTGGCAACGGTGAATGTCCTGTTCGCGCACCGCGCCTTGCTGCGTTTGTCGCAGGCCGCGCCCGGGTTGCTGGCGGCTGCGGGCATTCGCCGTATCGACTGGTGGCCGCGCTGCGTATGGGGCGTGGCGAGGTTGGGCTTTACCGCCCTCGGGAAGGAACTGCCGCTGGCCACGCGCCTGCATTTCCAGGGCGTGGCAGTGAGCTATGCGGTGTTGTTGGGGCTGATGGCGCGCGCGCTGGTGGATCTGGCGCGGCTGCTGTAGCCGCAAGTCATCGGCTTCAGCCCCGACCGCCATCCGTCAGATTGCGGCCAGCTCAGCCCCCAAAGCGCGCTTCCAGCATCGCCCACGCCGAGCGCAGCGCCAGCGCCTCGCCACCGGCCGGACGGCCCGGGCGGTCGCTGTCGTTCCAGGCATAGACATCCAGGTGCGCCCAGGCCTGGCCGGCCGGCACGAAGCGCTCCAGGTACAAGGCGGCGGTGACGGCGCCGGCCATGCGCGAGCCGGCGTTGGCCAGGTCGGCGACATGGCTGGTGAGGTAGCGCAGGTAGGGACGCCACAGCGGCATGCGCCAGACCGGGTCGCGGGTGCGATCGCCGGCATCGATCCAGGCTTGTGCCACGGCGTCGTCGTTGGCGAACAGCGCCGGCAAGTCGGGGCCCAGCGCGATGCGGGCCGCGCCGGTGAGGGTGGCGAAGTCGAGGATCAGCGCCGGCTTGGATTCGCTGGCATAAGCCAGGGCATCGCACAGGACCAGGCGGCCTTCGGCATCGGTGTTGTCCACTTCCACCGTCAGACCGGTACGGGTGGTGATCACTTCGCCGGGACGGAAGGCATCCGGGCCGACCGCATTCTCCACCGCCGGGATCAGCAGGGTCAGGCGTACCGGCAGTTGGCGCGCCATCACCAGGCCAGCCAGGGCCAGCGCGTGGGCAGCGCCGCCCATGTCCTTCTTCATGTGGCGCATGCCATCGGCCGGCTTCAGGTCGAGGCCGCCGGTGTCGAAGCACACGCCCTTGCCGACCAGCACCAGGTGCGGATGCGCGGCATCGCCCCAGTGCAGTTCGATCAGCCGCGGCGCGCGATGCGAGGCGCGGCCAACGGCGTGGATGGTGGGGAAATTGCGTTGCAACAGCGCCTGGCCGGTGATCACCTCGATCTGCGCGCCGTGTTCGGCGGCGATCTCGCGGGCGGCAGCCTCCAGTTGCTCCGGCCCCATGTCTTCGGTCGGAGTGTTGACCCAATCGCGTACGCGCAGGCAGGCCTGGACCAGGTCGGTGACCGCGGCCGGCGGCGTGGCGACCAGTTCGGCAGCGGCGCGCTGCGGCTTGCGATAACGACTGAAGCGGTAGCTGCCCAGGCCCCAGCCGAGTTGCAGCAACGCCTGTTCCGCGTCGCCCAGGCCCTGCGCCTGCCACCGGCTACCGGCGGGCAGGGCGAACGGGGCGTGCGCGTAGGCGTAGGCGTCCTCGCGGTCGCCGACACCCAGCACCGCACCGGCCAGGCCCTCGCTACCCGGCAACAGCAGCACGCTGCCGGGCGCGGCATCGAAGCGCTGCGCCTGCGCCCAGGCCGCCAATGCGGCCGGTTGCTGCGCCAGCCAGCCGGCCAACTGCGTGCGGTCGAGCACGTACAACGGCAGGGCCGAGGCGGAGTCGGTGGCGAAGCCTTGGGGCAAGGTCATGGCGTTTCCTTGGTGCAGGCGCGGCTGGGCGCGCCGGGGGCGAAGGCGGGGAAAGAATTGCCGCTCATGCGGCGCGGTGGTCGCGCGCGGCCTGGGCGTCGAGCCAGTCGGCGAGGCCGGCGAGGGTGTCGAACTCAAGGTCCGGCGCTTTGTCCGCACGCGGCCAGATCGCCTCGGTGCGGTTGATCCAGCAGGCGCGCAGACCGGCATCCAGGGCGCCGACCACGTCCATCTCGACATGGTCGCCCACGTGCAGCACTTCGCTCGGCGCCACCTCCAGGCGGGCGCAGGCGGCGTGGAAGATGCTGGCCTGCGGCTTGGCCGCGCCGTGCTCGCGCGAGCCGAGCTGGAAGGCGAAGTGGTGGTCCAGGCCAATGCGTGCCAGGTCGGCATTGCCGTTGCTCACCGCCGCCACCGGCACGCGCGCGGCGATGCGGGCCAGGGCGTCGAGCGCGTCGGGGTAGCACTCGACCTGGTTGCGGGCGGCATAGAACACTTCGTAGGCCGGCTCGACCAGGGCGATATCGCCGCCACTCAACTCGAACGCCTGCCGCAGCGTCAACCGGCGCAGCGCGCTGAGGTCGTGGTGCAGGTGCGGGTTGTCGGCGAAGCTGCGCTCGCGCAGCTCGCGCATGCCGGCCAGGTCGAAGCGCGCTGCGGTGACCGGGCTGTGCACCTGCAGCCAGTCGTGCAGCACCTGGTCGATGCGCGCGCCAATCGGCGCGAACGGCCACAGGGTGTCGTCCAGGTCGAGGGTGATGGCGCGGATAGGGAAGCTCACCGGGGCATTTTAGGGCAGTCGGTGAGCTTTCGCCGCGCTCGCCTCACTCCAGCAGCCGTGCCCATCGCTGGGAACCTTCCAGCCGGCTCAGGATCATCTTGATGCACACCAGCAGCGGCACCGCCAGCAGCAGGCCGACCAGGCCCCACAGCCAGCCGAACAGCATCAGCGCCAGGATCAGCATCAGCGGCGAGATCGCCATGCGCCGGCC